>WNFI01052347.1_pt1 | contig 13577 bp, 11 predicted proteins | sample 5400471 | NCBI WGS metagenome assembly WNFI01 (sample SAMN13153348, study PRJNA577476) | soil metagenome | isolation source: 100 cm saprolite on Douglas fir-dominated hillslope | place: USA:California | collected 2013-09-17 | reverse complement strand
CTTTCTTGTGTTACCTCGAACAATTCCCGCCTTTAGTTCGCACCAACCCTTTTATTTCCAGCGGCTTGCAGCCTCTTGGCTCTCTTTTTTCACCTCCCTCCCTTTGTTTTCAATAGCTTGCAGCCTCTTTTCCCAAAACACCCGGGTGGGGGGGTACCCCAGCACCCCCACGCTTCGGTTCCCCCCGTCGCATGCTCCACGCAGCGCCTGTATCCTTCAGCGCTCATTTACTTGCGCATACTTCCCGTCACCACGGGGTGTACTACCCCTATCTCGTCTGGTTCCCTTCGTCGTCCTGCAGCATCCAGCCGCAACTTCTGGGCCCTTCAAGGTATCTCCGTTCCAGCCTCGAGCCTCCAGCCTCCAGCCTCAAGCCTCCAGAACCTACATCAGGCTCAGAGGGTCCATGTCCACCAGCACGGCGGTCTCTGGGATCTCTTTCAGCTCAAGATACGACATGGCGCCGCTGAGCACCTTGGCCAGCAGCGAACGCTTCGGCGACTTCAGCAGGAACTGAAACCTGTGCTCCTTCTTCAATTTCGCTATCGGCGCGGCGGCGGGGCCCAGGATGCGCAAGCCTTTGCCGTCGTGCGGAGAAAAATATTCGGAGAGCTGCCGCGACCAGCGAATCGCTTTTTCCAAATCCGTGTCGCGGACGATGACGTTCGCCAGCGACGTGAACGGAGGATAGGCCATCACGCGCCGGAATTGCGTTTCGCGCTCGTAGAATGCCGGATAGTCCTGCTTCACGGCGTCCTGAATCGCGTAATGCTCCGGATAGAATGTTTGAATCAGCACGCGTCCCGGCAATTCGCCCCGTCCTGCGCGCCCGGCAACTTGCGTGAGCAGTTGAAAGGTGCGCTCCGCGGCGCGGAAGTCCGGCAAGCTCAGAGAGGAATCCGCGCTGACTACGCCGACCAGCGTAACGCGCTGGAAATCATGGCCTTTCGCAAGCATTTGCGTGCCCACCAGAATATCCAGCGCGCCGCTTGCGAATGCGCCCAGCGTTTCCTGATATTGGCGCTTGGTGCGCGCGGTGTCGCGGTCCAGTCGCGCGATGCGCGCGCCGGGAAATTCTTTGCGCAGGCGCTCCTCCAGGTGCTCCGAGCCTTCGCCGAAAAAATAAACGTATTTGGATTGGCACTTCGGACACTGTTTCGGTATTGGTTTCAGCGACCCGCAGTAGTGGCATTCCAGGCGGTTGCGCTGTTTGTGATGCGTCATGGAAATGCTGCAATTCTCGCATTGCACGGACGCGCCGCAGCTCCGGCACAGCACGGACCAGGAATAGCCGCGGCGGTTGATGAGCACGAGCGCTTGCATTTTCTGCGCGAGGCATTCCTGAATGCCGGCGTGCAGCGCGGCGCTGATGGGGCTGGTCTGGTGCGTCTTCGCGAAGTCCTCGCGCAGATCGACAATTTCCACGCTAGCCAGGGCGCGCTGCTCCACGCGCGAGGCCAGGGTCAACAATTCGTATTTTCCACTGCGCGCGTGATGGTAGCTCTCGAGCGAAGGCGTGGCCGAGCCCAACAGCGCCGCCGCGTTTTCCATTTTCGCGCGCACGATGGCGACATCGCGCCCGTGGTAGCGCGGCGTTTCTTCCTGTTTGTAGCTGCTCTCCTGCTCTTCATCGACGATAATGAGGCCGAGATTTTCCAGCGGCGCAAAAATCGCGGAGCGCGTGCCGACGACCACGCGCGCTTCGCCGTTCCGCACGCGCCACCATTCCCGCGCTCGCTCCACGTCGCTCAGCGCGGAGTGCAACACGGCCACGCCCTCGAATCGCGCACCGAACCATGCGCGACATTGGCGGCCGATCCACAGTGTCAGCGCAATTTCCGGCACCAGGATGATTGCGGTTTTGCCGCGCGCCAGGGTCTCCTGCACAGCGCGCATGTAAACTTCGGTTTTGCCGCTGCCGGTAACCCCGTGCAGCAGCAGTACCCCGAATTCTCCGAGCTCGAATCGCGCGCGAATCAACTTCAGCGCGCTCTCCTGCTCCGCATTCAATTCGTGAGCCGGCGGCACATAGCCCGCATCAAATGGATCCTCCGCCGGATCGATGCGCTCGTCCCAGCTCTCCAACAACGCATCGCGCAACATTCGTTCAATCACGCTTCGCGAGACCTGCGCCACGCGCAACAATTGCGCCAAAGGCAATGGCCCCCGCGCCTGCAGCGCCGCCTTGACGCGGTCAGTTTTTGCATCAAACGCATCGCCCTGCGCAGCTTCTTCTGCAACAGCGGCGACACTTTTCCAGGCAATCACGCGTTGCGTCTTCGCCCGTCGCCCCAGCATCGATTCGCGAATTTCGATGAAGCCCGTGCGCCGCAGCCGCTGCAGCGCAGCGTCGTCCAATCCAACCTTGGCTGCCGACGCGAACGGCATCACGCCGCCTTTGTCGCGGAGCTGCGAAAGCAAAGCGTGCCGTTGCGGATTCAGGGCGCGCGACGCCGCGGCTTCTTTGTCGGCGGCCGCGCGGCCGGAGTCCGTCAGCACGATTTGGCGCTCGATTCGCAATTCCGTGACCGGGGGCAGCATCGCGCGAAACACTTCGCCAACCGGCGCGAGGTAATAGCCGGCGATCCAGTGGCCCAGCTCAATCAGTTTCGGAGTGAGCGCCGGAAGAAAATCCAAGACCTTGCTGATTTCGCGAATCTTGGTGCTTTCCGGCGCTTGTTGCACGCATTCCACGACCACGCCAACGAGGGACTTGTTGCGAAACGGCACGAGCACGCGGCTCCCCGGCTGCACCGAGTCGCGCAGCGCGTCGGGGATGGCGTAGGTGAACGTGGTGCGCAGCGGTACCGGCAGCGCCACATTGCAAAACGGAAGGCTCATCTCGGCGTGTAGTGTATCAGGCGAGGTAAACGGCTCTGAAAACGGGAGAGGGAGATAAAGCACGTTTTGAGTGGGACCGAGCGTTGAGATCCTTCAGCGAACCTCATCGGTTCGCTTCAGGATGACACCGTGCTCGCTGTTGCGCCAGACGGGAAGGCTTCATCGGCTCATCAGATAGATGCCCGCGAAAATCGAGGCGATGCCGGTCCACTGCCAGCGCGAAACGTGTTCGCGCAAAACGATCGCGGCAAGTGCAACGGTGACGGCTCCGTAGAGCGAGCCGAGCACGCTGATCACCGCGACTTGTTCGATTTGCATCGCGCGGTTGCTCAGCACGAACGCGCTGGTATCTCCGGCGCCCATGCCCAGCGAAATCCAGCGCGTGTTGCGCGGCAGCCCAATCGGCTGTCTGGCGAAAAGAATGATGGCGGTGGCGATCGCGGTGCAGGTTAAGCGAATCATCCAAACCGTTTGCGGAGCGCCCACGCGAGGAATGACGCGCACGCCAAGCAGCCAGAAAAGCACTCCGAATCCAATCGCCGAACAAAGCGCCCAGCCAATTCCTTTGCCGCTGCGACGTACTGCTTCCGCGTCATTCTGGTCCGGCGCTCTTTCCCCGCCGGCGACGAGCAGCACGCCGACCATGGTGCAAGCAATTCCGACCGCGCGCGCGGCACTGAGGCGTTCGCCCGAGAGCAGCGACAGCGAAACGCTCAGCACCGGATAACTCGCGGAAAGCGGCGCGACCACAGCCATCTTGCCGATCTCAAACGAGCGGTAGAGGCTTAGCGTGGAGACGGCGTTGACGCCGCCCGCAAGAATGCCCCAAGCCCACGGCTGCCAGCCCGAGCCGTCCGCGAGATGGCCCCAGCCGCCGAGCCAGGGCAGCGCGATGGTGAGCAAAATGAATCCGATCAACTGCATGTACAGCATGGCGCGCAGCGTGCCCATGCGATGGGTGGCGAAACGCGCGAGAAAATCCGAGCCGCCCCAAGTCAGCGCGGTCAGAACGCCCAGCAAAATTCCCATGATGGATTAGGAGGACTTCCCTGCCTGCGAGCCTTTTTTGCCTTGCAAGCCGAGCACGGCCATAACTTTCTGCAAGTCTTTCCAGACTTCGCCTTTCGCGCTGGGGTTGCGCAGCAAGTACGCGGGGTGATACGTGGCCATCAGTTTTCTTCCGCGAAACTCGAGCCATTCTCCGCGGAAATGAGAGATGCCGCGATTGGTTTCGAGCAGGGTCTGCGCGGCGACGCTGCCGAGGCACACAATTACTTTTGGAGAGATGGCATCGAGCTGGCGCAGCAAAAAAGGCGAACAGGTTTCGACTTCGTCTTTTTCGGGCGTGCGATTTTCCGGCGGCCGGCATTTCACTACGTTGCAAATGTAGACGTCCTGACGCTGCAGGCCCATGGCCTCGATCATCTGGGTCAATAATTTCCCCGCGCGTCCCACGAACGGCAATCCTTGTGCGTCTTCATCACGGCCGGGGCCTTCGCCCACGAAAACGAGTTCGGCTTTGGGGTTTCCATCGCCAAAGACCAGCTTGGTGCGGCCGCGATGCAGCTTGCAGCGGGTGCAATCGCCGAGATCGGTGCGAATCTTCGGCAGTGTGTCATCGGCGATCTTGTTGATGGCTTCGAACAGGGAGGGGCCCGAAGCTGCGGGAAACATATCCAGCTTTGGCGGCGCTGGCCGAGTCTCAACGACTGGTTTGACAGGCTGCGTTTTCTGCGCGGGCTTCGGCAAAGTGATTTCCTCGGTGACACTGGCAAGTTGCTGCGGATACCGGTCGTGATAGAACAACTGAATTCCGATGTCCTGATAAAACGTCAATCGCTTGGCGAGTTTTTCTTGAAGAGCTTCAGGGATACGCTCGGGCATGAGTTCAGACGGCGGAGCGTTGCGCGGTTCGCGAGGTGGAGCGCAGGCGCACGGCTTCGTCGAGGATGCGCTGCGCGACTTCGCTCTTGCTCATGCGCGGGAGCGCGAGGTCGCGGCCGTCGCGCGCGAACAGTGTAACGACGTTGGTGTCGTGGTCGAAGCCGGCGCCTTCCGCGGTGACATCGTTGGCGACCATCAAGTCGGCGTTTTTGGCCGCAAGTTTTTTGCGCGCGTTTTCCGCGACGTGGTCCGTTTCCGCGGCAAAGCCGACGATGAATAGCGCGCCTTTGTTTCGCGCTACGCTGGCGAGAATGTCCGGCGTGGGCTCGAGCGAGATGCTCATCGATTCATTGTTGCGCTTGATTTTCTGCGGGTTAGGAGCGGCGGGCCGATAGTCGGCAACGGCGGCGGCAAAGATCGCGATGGAGCAGCCGGCAAGTTTATCCAGAACAGCGCGATGCATTTCTTCCGCGCTTTCCACGGCAATGCGCTCGACACCGGCGGGCGCTTCGAGCGAAGTAGGTCCACTCACCAGAATTACGTGCGCACCGCGCCCCGCCGCGGCTTCGGCAACGGCGTAGCCCATTCTGCCGGAGGAGCGATTCGTCAAATAGCGCACGGGATCGACATTTTCACGCGTGGGCCCGGCGGTGACCAGCACCTTCTCTCCGGCCAGGTCGCGCACGGCATGCAGCGCTTCGTGCACCGCGGCAACGATCGCCGCTTGACCAGCGAGCCGGCCCGCGCCGGTCATGCCGCAGGCAAGATAGCCTTCATCTGGATCGACAACCTTGACGCCGCGCGCGCGCAGCATTTCGACATTTTCCTGCGTGGCGGCGTGGTTCCACATATTTACGTTCATCGCCGGAGCTACAACTACCGGCGCAGTGCTGGCCAAATACAAGGTAGTGAGGAAATCGTCGGCGATGCCGCGTGCAAATTTCGCGAGGATGTCAGCCGTAGCAGGGGCGACCAGCAGCAGGTCCGTGCGCTGCGCGACGGCGATGTGCTCGATGGCGCTTTCGAGGTTGGCTTCGCCGCCGGATTCCGCGAAAAGATCGGTGATGACTTTTTGGCCGCTCAGGGCGGCGAAGGTCAGGGGCGCGATGAACTCGCGCGCGCCGCGCGTCATCACCACCTGCACGGTGAAGGCGTCTTGTTGCAAGCGGCGCACCAGTTCCGCGGCTTTGTAAGCCGCCACTCCGCCGGTGACGCCGAGGGTGATTCGCATTTGCGTCAGATTCGGGCGCCCCCTGCAACGCTCTTACTGCCAAGAACAAAATTTAACGCAGACGACACAGAGACAGCACGGAGGCCGCAGAGAAGAAACGATTTGAGACGCGCGCCCATTGACTCTACTTGCGGCGCTTGTTGCCGTCTTTGTCTTCGTCGATCGACGCGGGTTCAACGAAGTCGTATTCTATCAGGCCGCTCTCGAGTTCCTCACACGCGATGCGCGTGGCCTTCAGCGTTCTGGGATTCTCGAGCAGCGGCGGCGCTCCCGCCATGAGTTGGCGCGCGCGGCGCGCCGCAAGCACGACATACGCAAACTGGCTCTCCGGAGCTTTGGTCAGCACAGTCATCATCTAGTCTTTCCCTCCAAACGATGCCAGAAGCTTTTCGACTCGCGCGCGCCGCCGAGCGCTGCTACAGCGCTGCGCGATCACAATGGCCTGCGCCTCACGCCCGGCTCGTTCGACGTCGTCATTCACGACGCAAAAATCGTAATACTTGCCGAATTCCGCAATCTCGTCGCGGGCCCTTGCGAGCCGGCGCTTGATTTCCTCGTCCGAATCCTGGCCGCGGCTGCGCAGCCGCCGTTCCAACTCTTCACGCGAAGGCGGCAAAATAAAAATCGCCACGGATTCCGGAAGCTTCTGCTTCACCTGCGCGGCGCCTTGCACATCTATCTCCAGCACCAGGTCGAGTCCTTTTTTTCGCGACTCCTCCAGCCACTTTTTCGGAGTGCCGTAGGAATGCTTGCCGAAAACGCGGGCGTACTCCAGGAACTCGCCGCGCTGGACCATGGCGTTGAATTCCGCGTCGGTAACAAAATCATAACACTTCCCACTGGCCTCGGTCGCGCGGCGCGGCCTTGTGGTACATGAGACCGAAGGCATCGTTCCGGGCAGCTCCAAAATTTTCTGCACCAGGGTCGACTTTCCGGAGCCGGAAGGGCCGGACACGATCAGCAGCAGAGGTGCAATCTCGTTCGCCGCAGTCATTCGATGTTCTGCACCTGTTCGCGTAGCTTTTCGATCTCCGCGCGAATTTCCAGCGACAAACCGGTGATGGCCAGCGCTTCGCTCTCGACGCCGGGCGTTTTCGAAAGCATGGTGTTCGCTTCGCGGTGCATCTCCTGCAGCAGAAAATCCAATTTTTTCCCGAGTTCGCCGGCGCCATCGAGAAGTTTCGCGAACTGCTGCAGGTGGCTGCGCAGGCGGTCGAGTTCTTCGCTGATATCGCTGCGGAGTTCCTTGAGGCGCGTTTGCAGACGCCGCGCGAAGGCGGGAGTCAATGCCTTGGCGAGATCGCGGACCTGGTCAGTCTGCTGGCCGATGCGCGCCACTCGTAGGCGCAATTCCTCTGCGAGGTGGCGGCCTTCCGCATGGCGCATGTCATCGAGCTTGAGCAAAGCCTCGCGCAAGCACGCGTCGAGCGCCTTGCCAAGCTGGTCCTGGTCTTCGTCGGTTTCCGGCAGCGGTGGCGCGAGGCCTCCGATTACGCCGGGCAAGCGCAAGAGAGAGACCACGTCGAGACCAGCGTCGGATCCCAACTGGCGGCGGAGCTCTTCCGCGGACTGCGCGTAGGCTTGCAGCAGGTCACGGTTCACCTGGACGGGCACGGCCGCTCCGGGCTGCACGTTGACGTTGACGTCGATGTGGCCGCGATGGATTCGCTCGCGCACAATCTGGCGCAGGCGCAACTCGTAAACGTCGAAGCCCTCGGGCAAACGGAAGCGCACATCCAGAAAGCGGTGATTGACGCTTTTCACGCTGACGCGGATGGCCCAGCCGTTTTGCTCGCCGCGCGCTTGAGCGTAGCCGGTCATGGACACGCATTCCGCTTTATTCACGCCAGTGTGGCTAGCGTGCGCGGAGGCTTTTTGGCTCATAAGGGTTCACTCGCCCGGGAACTATTTTGCTGGATGTTTTGCGCCGGCGCCAACTCATCGTCGTCGGCAAACTGCAAGTCATGCAGGCGGGCGTACGTGCCGCCGCGAGACATCAATTCGGCGTGCGTTCCGCGCTCGCGAATTTGGCCGTCTTCCAGGACGAGAATGATGTCCGCGCGGCGAATGGTGGCCAGGCGGTGGGCAATGACAAAGGTGGTGCGCCCAACCATCAAATTGCCTAGCGCGCGTTGCACGTTCATCTCCGACTCGGCATCGAGTTCGGAAGTGGCCTCGTCGAGAATCAGGATGGGCGAATTCTTCAAGATGGCGCGGGCGATGGCGATGCGCTGGCGCTGGCCGCCGCTGAGGCGAGTGCCACGCTCACCGATCAGGGTGTGGTAACGCTGCGGCAATTCCATGATGAAATCGTGCGCCAGGGCCGCTTTTGCGGCGTCCATCACGTGCTGCTCGGAAATATCCTTCAAGCCGTAGCTGATGTTGTTCCACACCGTATCGTGGAACAATATATTTTCCTGAGTGACCATGGCAATCTGCTCGCGCAGGGACTTAATGGTGACGCCGCTGATATCCGCGCCATCGATGCGAATGGAGCCGGAGGTGGGCTCGTAGAGGCGTGGCAGCAGATTGACCAAAGTGGTTTTTCCCGCGCCGCTCGAGCCGACCAAGGCGATCACTTCTCCGCGGCGCGCGCGAAGGCGAATGTCCTGCAGGATCACCGCATCGTCGCGGCCGTAGGAAAAGCTTACGTCGTCAAATTCGATTTCACTCGTGAAGGGCGGCAGCTGCGCCGCGCCGGGCTGCTCGCTCCGTTCTTCCTGTTGATCCAAATAAGAAAAGACCTGCGCGCTGGCGCCCTGCGCATACTGAAACTGCTGATAGACCTGGCCGATGCGTTTCAAAGGCATGTAGGCGTTGAACATGGCGTAGAGAAAGGCTAGGAAAATTCCGGGCGTCATCTGGTGGGCTTTAATCTGGTCGCGCGCGTAGAGAAGAAGGAGGGGAATGACGATGGCGCCGAGCAAATCCATCAGCGGCGCGGTGGCCACCGCGGCGCGCACCCAGCGCATGCTCTCGCGCAGCAAGCGGCGCGAGGCGTCGCGGAATTTGCGGATCTCGAAGTCCTCCATGCCAAAGGCTTTCACTACGCGATTGCCGCTCACCGTCTCCTGCAAAATCTGGCTGAGCTCGCCGAGGCGGCTCTGGCTGCTTTCCGCGGAATGGCGGATCTTTCTGCCGAATTTTCCGACGGGAAGAACAACCAGCGGAAGCACGACGCCGACGGCGAGCGTCATTTTCCAATCGATGTAGAACATCACGGCGAGAAAGACAACGAGCGTGAAGCTTTTTTGAAAGAGATCGGAAAGATATTCGGATAAGGCGATGCGGGTCTTCTCGATGTCGTTGATCACCGCGGACAGCACGCGCCCCGCGGGGTGGTGCTGAAAAAATCCGATGGGCTGGCGAATGATTTTTGCGTAGACCTGGTTGCGAAGATTGGTGATGGCGGCGTGCCCGGCGTACTGAATTTCCATTACGCCGAAGTACTCGGCGATGCCTTTGGAAACGAAAATGACCATGAGCGCGATGCTGAAGACGGCCCAGACGTGGTGAATGCGCGCGGGAAAGAACTGGTTGAGGTAGATGGTGCGGCCGCCGGGAATGGTGAACAGCGGGAGCTGAGTGCTGGGGGCCGTGGGAGTCAACACGTAGTCCCACGCGATGCGCGCCATGAAAGCGACGAGGCCGTCGGCGATGGCCACGAAAGCCACAAGAACGACGCCAACAGCCAGGCGGAACGTGTATGGCCGCACGTAGCTGAAAAGCCTTTTTAATTGTGGTGAGAACAACGAAGCCACGCTTCTGGGTCCCCCGGGCTGTGCACTTGGTACGCTATTCGCCGTGTGGCGGTGTGTCAAGTTTTCGAGGGCGTTGAGCGTTCCAAGTCTGTTGGCTGTTGGTGCTTAGTTTTGGAGCAAGGCGCTTGGTGCGTTAGGGCACGGTGATCGGACAACAAACTAAAGGCTAAAACCAAAAACTACTTGTCGATGTCGCGGTGGATGACTTTCGCGGAATAATCGTGCTTCTCCAGCGATTTCCTTATCGCTTCGCCGAGCATCACGGAGCGGTGCTTGCCTCCGGTGCATCCGAACGCGATGGTCAGATAACTTTTTCCTTCCTGGATGTAATGCGGGATCAAATAAACAAGCAAACCCTCGACGCGTTTGAGAAACTCGCCGGTTTGCGGGAACGAGCGGATATAGCGGCGAACTTTCGGGTCCTTGCCGGTGAACCGCCGCAGCCGGGGAACGAAATAGGGATTGGGCAAGAAGCGGACATCGAAAACCAAATCGGCATCGGTGGGCACGCCATAGCGATAACCAAAGCTCACGACGGAAACGAGCATGGGGCGCTTATCGGGATTCTTGAAGCGCTCGGTGACGAAGTGGCGAAGCTCGTGGACGTTGAATTGGGAAGTGTCGATGACCACGTCCGCAAGCTTGTGGATGTGTTCCATCATCGAGCGCTCCTGGCGCAGGCTCTCGCGGACGGAGACATCCTTGCCGAGCGGGTGCGGGCGCCGCGTCTCGCTGTAGCGGCGCAAGAGCGAGTCTTCGCTGGCATCGATGAACACCAGAGTGATGGGATGATCCTTGCGCAAGTGCTTGAGAAGCGGCGGCAATTTTTCGAGCTGCGCTCCCTCGCGTGCGTCCACCAGCAACGCCGCGCGCGCGAAATCGCCTTCGCCCGCGGAGTGCAGCTCCGCAAAAATGGGAATGAGGTCGACGGGAAGGTTGTCGACGCAGTAGAAGCCCATGTCTTCGAAGGCATGCAGTACGGTGCTTTTTCCGGAGCCGGAGAGTCCGGTGAGAATGACGAGCTGGCGGGCTTCGCGTCTCGCTGTCTGTTTCACAGGGCGTGGCCGCTCAGTTTTTTACCCGGCGCTGGTGGGTACTGGGGATGCGCATATCTTCGCGATATTTTGCGACGGTGCGGCGGGTGACGTGAATGCCGGTGTCATCGAGCTTTTTGGCGATTTGATCGTCGGTGAGCGGCTTGGTCCCGTCTTCTTCCTCGATCATTTTCTTGACTAGGCGCTTGAGGGTGAGCAGCGACATCCCGCTGCCTTCCGGGCCGTTCACCGATTCGCTGAAGAAGGAGCGCAATTCGAGCACGCCCTGCGAGGTGTGCGCGTACTTGCTGGCCACCGCGCGGCTGACGGTCGAGGGATGCACGCCGACTTCCTCGGCGACTTCCTTGATCATCATGGGCTTCAGAGCATCAGGACCGCGATCGAGAAATTCGCCTTGCCGCGCGATGATGGACTGGCAGACGCGCAGGATGGTGTGTTTGCGCTGCTCGATGTTTTTCATCAACTGAATCGCGGCGGTGAATCTTTCTTTTACGTAATTGCGCACGTCGCGATCGGCGGCATCGCGCACCAGCAAGCGGCGGTAGGTGGGGCTCAAGCGCAACTGCGGCATGTCGTCTTCGTTCAGGAAGGCTTGCCACTGATCGTCGACTTTGCGGAAATAGACATCCGGCTCGACCAGGCGGGGCTCGGCTTTGTTATAGCGGAGCCCAGGGCGCGGATCGAGCTTCTTGATGACATCGAGAGCGCGCTTTACGACTTCGAGCGGGCGATTCAGAGCGCGCGCGATTTCCTTTAGCTGGTTCGACTGCACCTGCTTCAGATGCTCGGAGACGACCTGCTGCGCGAGAGTATTCTGCGGATCGAATGCTTTCAGTTGCAGCAGCAGGCATTCGCGCAAATCCTTGGCGCCCACTCCGATGGGATCGAAATCCTGAACGACGGCGATGGCATCGTCCAAATCATCCTGGGAATATTTTCCGTTTTGCGCAAGCTCTTCTGTGGAGGCGGTCAAATAACCGTTCTCATCCAGGTTGCCGATGATGCTTTCCGCAAGCTCGCGCACATTATCGGAGCAAATTGTCACGCTCAATTGCCACGCGAGATGATCAGCCAGGCCGGTGGCGGAGGAAAGAAACTTCTCGAAGGAAGGCCGCTCGGAAATCTCACGTTCCTGCGAGCGGCCGCCATCTCCGCCCGAATCCAGGTATTGATTGAAGAAAGTGCCGACGTCGAATTCGTCAAATGGATTGGGTTCCGGCTTCTCCGGAACTTTTTCGGTTTCCGCCTTCAGGAAGGTTTCGTCGCTGTAGTTGTCGGACTGCGTGGGCTCTTCGCTCTGCTCTTCCAGGACAGGATTAGCGATCATCTCCTGGTTGATCATCTCGCGCAGCTCGAGGCGGTTGAGCGCCAGGACGCTCACCATCTGAACCAAGCCGGGCGTCAGAATCTGCTTCTGCGACACCTTAAGATTCAGTTTGAGCCCTTGCCACGCCATAATTTCTCTTGCTTGCTCCTAATTTAATCGGAAGTGATCGCCTAGATACACGCGCCGCACTTCGGGATCTTCGCTCAACTCCGCGGGACGGCCCTTCTTGAATATTTTCCCATTTCTGAGGATGTACGCGCGGTCGGTGACGCTAAGTGTTTCCCGCACGTTATGGTCGGTAATCAGGACGCCAATTCCCGAGCGGCTTAACTCGCGGATAATCTCTTGCAAATCCTTCACGGTGAGCGGGTCGATTCCGGAAAAAGGCTCGTCGAGCAAAATAAACGAGGGTTGCAGGGTCAGGGAGCGCGCGATTTCGAGGCGGCGGCGTTCGCCGCCGGAAAGTGTATACGCTTTGTTTTGCCGCACGGTTTCCAGTCCCATCTGCACCAGCAATTCCTCGAGCCGGTCGCGCTGTTGTTCCGGCGTCAACGGCAAAGTCTCCAGCACCGCCAGCAGGTTTTCTTCGCTAGTCAGTTGACGAAAAACCGAAGGTTCCTGAGGAAGGTAACTGATGCCGCTACGGGCCCGGAGGTACATGGGGAGGTCCGTGATTTCATCGCCATTGAGAAGAACGCGGCCGGAATCGGGACGGGCGAGACCCACTAAGATGTAGAAAGTTGTCGTCTTTCCGGCGCCGTTGGGCCCAAGGAGCCCAACGACTTCACCCTGCCCGATCTCCAGCTCGACGTCGTCCACAACTCTGCGTCCGCGATACGTCTTGCTCAACTCGACGGCCTGGAGCTTCAGCATACCTCGTCATTTCTCGACTCGGTGCTTCGTCAAAGTGCGAGAACCATTTTCAGAGTCAACGATGATCGTATCATCCGCTAAAAAGAAGGTCAATTGACGCCCGGTCGTCGTGCCCGCCGAACCGTCATAAAGCGTGGGCGTGCCGCCGCTCATCACGAATTTTCCGGTGGAAGCAAGGTACTCTCCACGTTCGGCCGTGGCTTTTCGGCTGCCTTGCTCGACAACTACGCCGACGCTGCCGATCGCGCGGCTAATTTGCTGCGGGCTAGTCGCAGGATTTGCGCTGCTTGCGCCATTCGACGCAGCCTGAGCGTTGTGCGTGAAATAGAGATCGAGGATGGGCGCGCGCATGCGCTGCTCCGCCGACTGCACCACGACGCTCTGTTCGAGGTGCGCTCGACTTTCCTTGTCGCTGTAAGTCAATGTTCCGGAACTCGCATTCCAAAGATGCGTCTTTTTTGCGGGATTTGCGGGATTTGCGGGAGCTTGCGCCCCAGTCGCCGAAACCGAAGTCAGGGTGCCTGGTCTCTGCTCCGCGGGAATGATCACAGTCTCCGGCGGTTGCGTCGCAGCCTGCGGAAACACAGCGCGAACATTGCCGGCGG
>WNFI01041008.1_pt1 | contig 13578 bp, 12 predicted proteins | sample 5400471 | NCBI WGS metagenome assembly WNFI01 (sample SAMN13153348, study PRJNA577476) | soil metagenome | isolation source: 100 cm saprolite on Douglas fir-dominated hillslope | place: USA:California | collected 2013-09-17 | reverse complement strand
CATGCTGCCCTGCCACTTCCGCGTAGTTCTTCCCACTGTTGCAGTGCCGTGAGCAACGCGAGCGCTTTTCCGTAGGCTGCTATCGCTCCGGTCAGCTTGTGAAACTCCGGCGAACCCTTAATGGTCCCCCGTCTTTGTATGTGCGCATCGGCCGAGAGTTCCAAGATTCGTTCAATACTCATGTTCGCAAGCCCCACGTTCGATTTCATCATCGCTTGGGCCTCCTTCTGTTAGTAAGGGCTCAAGCCTGGGGGTCTCCGGATAAGGGAAATCCTCCAATTTTGCCGCCGGATTTTCATGGAGGGGCATACAAGTGCGCGCCCGTCTTTTCTGCGGTTTGTGGACGTGTGCCTCGGACACCCGATGCGAGAGCGATTGAGTGACGGGGCCGGCTCCTTCGACTGACTAGGCTTGGAGGTGGTTCAACAACCAAGGCTCGGAACAAACGGGGCTACGCTTTCATCCAATCAGTCCTGGGTTCCGTCACTTGGAAGGAACGACCGGAGCTCCTGTGTAGTAGCCCTGGCGGGTCTTGATGGTGACGCCGTCGCGCGTGGTACGGACTTCTACTCTGTGATAGCTGGCGCGGCGATTGTTTCCTCGGGGCACGTACGCCAGGGTGTACTCGTGGCGAGCCTCTTCAGTTATTCGCGAATAGAGCTTTTCCATGGCAGCGCTTTGGACAGCGTAATAGATGTCCCCGCCCGAATCGTTTGAATAGTTGACCATGCGGGAAAACTTCCGCTTCCTAGTGTGGCCCACTGCCAAACTGAATACCGATATGTTGTCATGGAGGAGAGCCTCGATAGTGTCAGGATACGTGTACCGGTTGAATTCTGGTCCATTAAGGCCATCGGAAATTAAGAGGACAATTTTGCGGCGACTGACTCCACGATCGCGAAGCAACTCGGCGGCGGAATGGACTGCATCGTCCAGGGCTTTGGTTGGCCGGAACCCAAGGTTAGTTGGGGCCCTTTGTGGCGGTTCGCCCCCACCGAGAGGGTGCGTCGATGGGGGAGTGACGAAGGGAACAGGCCCAGTGGTAGAAGGGCCGCTGTGCTCTTGGGCATCCTTCAGGTCGGCCCAAAGCCTGTTGAAATCGCTAGTGAATCCGGCGCTTGGGTAGAAAGACAGGTCAAACCGGCAGATGAGCACTTCGTCGCTGGGGCTGATTCCGGCAGTGATGGCGCGCAGAGTGTGAGCCATCCGGGCGGCATCCTCGGACTTCAAGTCGTCGTCGATCAGGACGACCAGTGAGAGCGGAAAAGCTTCGACAGTGAAAACGTCAACGGACTGTTCAACGTTGTCGTCGAAGATGCGGAACTCTTCTCTTTGAAGATCGGGAATCAGGTTGCCATGGAGATCTTTGACCGTGACCGGGAGGACGACGAGATCGGAATTGACGCTGATTTTAGTTCGGGCTTCGCTTTGCTGCGGGGCGGGTTGAGGCAACGACTGCGTTCGAGCGGGTCGAATTTCTTGTGTAGACGATTGCTGGGCTTCAATGAGGACAGAGCCGACGGCTAACATCACTGCGAACAGCCTTCGTAGCATAAGATGAATCTCAGACTTCAGAAATCCTGCTGGAGACTTTGACGCCGGTGGTTGAAGGAAGGTGGCCAACCCCCGTGGTCCGGGTTGTGACCTTCCCATCGTCGCGCGGCCTCGGGAACGTGAATTCGGTTTTCACTCAAGTGCTTTCTTTTCACATTCTTGCGCACTCTTTGGTGACACGCCAAAACACAACTCTTTTCCTTTCAACGGTTTCCGCACTCTTTGCCAAAAAACACACGGGAGTGGGGGTACCCAGATTTTTCAAATCACGACGGAACCGGAGGAAGGCTGTCACACACGCCACCAAGAGGAAGTCTAAATGAAGGCATCACCAGGAGGCGGGATATGGATGCTTTCAGAGTTGAATCTATTCGCGTCGAGGGCGGGTTCGATGAGGTCTTTGCTTACATTGCGGCCGCTGAAAACTTGCCGAAGTGGACGCATGCGTTTAAGTCCGTCCGCAATGGAAAGGCGGTGATGGCGACGCCGGCCGGCGCTGTCGAAGTGGGTTTAAACGTCAATTCTTCACGCGAAGAGGGCACTATCGATTGGCGAATGAAATTCCCGGACGGAAACGAAGCGGCCGCTTTCTCCCGCGTGGTGCCCGAATCGGACAAAGTGTGCGTGTACAGCTTTGTTCTGCTTGCGCCGCCAGTTCCCTTGGCGCAACTTGAGGGTACACTCAATCAGCAAGCCGAAATCCTGAGAGCAGAGCTAAAAAGATTGAAACAAATCCTCGATGCATCCTGAACGGCAGGACGTGAGTCCCTATGTCCGGTACTGTAGAAGAATTCGTTAAGGGCGCGCAGCGGGGCGACCCCTCGGCGCTCGATGAACTGATCACCGCAATTCAGCCCAAGATGTATGGGCTGGCGTTGCGCATGCTCTGGCATCCCGAAGATGCCAAGGACGCGACGCAGGAAATTCTCTTGCGCGTCGTAACGCATCTTTCCACCTTTCGCGGAGAAAGCAGTTTTCTGACCTGGGCTTACCGGGTTGCAGCCAATCATCTTCTGACCTGGCGGAAAAGCAGGATGGAAGCGCAGGGGCTCTCGTTTGAGATCTTTGGCAAAGATCTGGAAGAAGGACTGGAGGACACGGCACAGCGGCCTGAAGAAACTCTCCTTTATCAGGAAATCCGCGTGGGCTGCACGCTGGGCATGTTGCTCTGCCTGGACCGCGCGCATCGCATCGCTTACATCCTGGGAGAGATTTTGGAAATTGGCGGCAATGAGGCGGCATCGATTCTGGAATTGAAGCCGGAGACTTTTCGCAAACAACTGGAACGCGCGCGGCACGAGATTGTTGAGTTTATGAAGCTCCGGTGCGGACTGGCCAACGCTGAGAATCGTTGCCGCTGCCATGGAAGACTGCGCCGGGCTATGGACTTGAAACGCGTTCACCGGAACCAGTTGCTTTTTGGGCACGACCCACTTGGGGGCAACGAGTTTCCGGGCGTGCTCGTGAAAATTCGCAAGCTGGAGGAAGCGCAAAGGGCAGTTGCTCTTTACCGCACGCACCCAGAGTACACTTCCCCCGACTTCGTTATGGCGGTCCGGCAACTTCTAACTTTGGGAGACTAGAGACGAAGGCAACGAAAACGGAAGGGGAGGGCAGCGACGGGCGCCCAGGGGAGCCAGTTCCAGGCTGGCCGGTCAATCATTGCTATCGTGGGATTGGAAGCATCATAGAGGACCATCACCGGAACATTCCGAGCACCCGCGGAATTGGAGCCCAACCAATCCTGAAACTGTACGAAACGGTCGTTGGCGTGGAATTCGACGAAGGGCATGTACCGAGTCGTCGTGAAGGGATCCGACGAACGCCAGAAATTCTCCTGCTTGTACGCGACGATTGTTCCCGGTGCTCTTAGGCCATGAAGGATCAGATAAAAATGCTGGTGGCCCATCATGTATCCGAGGGCAAGAAAGGCCACTCCACCGAAAAGCTGAAGAGTCCACGCGTAACGAAGGATTTTTTCGCGATTGCTGATGATCCGCGCCGCAAGTCGTTCGGCGGAAACCATTGGATGCCCTCAGTGGCCACAGACTACGTAAGGCTGCCGTTGGAGGCGAGCTTGGCATACCAATGGCCGGAGTCCTTGATGGTTCGCTTTTGCGTGCGAAAATCGACGTAGGTGAGGCCGAAACGCTGGGAATAGCCTTCGACCCACTCGAAATTGTCCATGAGGCTCCAGTGATGATAAGCGCGGACGTTGGCGCCGTGGAGCATGGCGCGCCCAAGCGCGTGAAGATAGCCGCGCATGAATTGAATCCGGCGTTCGTCGGGGACGCGGCCGTGCTCATCGGGGGAATCAAGATAGGAGCAGCCGTTCTCGGTGATTTCGAGGGGCGTAGTTTTGTATTCGCGTGAGATTCGGAAAACGAGATCGTGAAAGCCGTCGGGCCAGACTTCCCACGCGGACTCAGTCAATGGACCTTCGTGGGCGTCGAAATTGTGGACGCCGGTGGCGTCCTCACCCGCACGGGGAGGAATGGCGGAAACGAGCTGGCGGCGATAGTAGTTGATGCCGAGAAAATCGAGCGGCGCGCGGCAAATCTCCATGTCGCCGGATTTCACGGCCATGAGGTCGAGAGGATTTTCGCCCGGGAAGGCTTTCGGATACACGCCATGCAGTGCGGGGTGAATGAACCAGACATTACCGAGAGCGTGTGCGCGATCGGCAGCCTGTCGGTCGGCGTCACTCTTGGTGGCGGGCTCGCAGTTGGACATGCTGAAAGCGGTGCCGACCTGCAGCTTGGAGTTGATTGCTTTGATGGCGCGGAACGCCTGGCCTTGCGCGATGTTGACGACATGCGTAGCGCGCATGCACTCGCCGAAATTGCTGCGCGAGGGAGCATGAGTGCCCCACGCATATCCGAAAAAAGTAAAAACCCACGGTTCGTTGAAGAGACACCAATGAGAGATGCGGTCGCCGAGTGCGCGAACGGTAAGGCCGGCGTAATCGGTGAAGCGCGCCGCGAGATCGCGATTGGGCCAGCCGCCGGTCTCTTCCAGTTTTTGCGGAAGATCCCAATGATAAAGCGCGCAAAGTGGGCGGATTTTCGCTTCGAGGAGCGCGTCGGCGAGGCGTTTGTAGTAGTCGAGACCTTTTGCGTTGGGCGCGCCGGAACCGTCGGGCTGGATGCGCGGCCAGGAAATCGAGAAGCGGTAGCTTGTGAGATTTAGCGCCTTCAGAAGTGCGATGTCTTCCTTGTACCGATGATAGGAATCGCAAGCGACATCCCCAGTGGCCGCGCCCTTCACTTTGCCGGGAGTGTGCGAGAAGCGGTCCCAGATGGATTCACCCTTGCCGTCTTCGGCCCAGGCGCCTTCGATTTGATAGGCGGCAGTGGCCGCGCCCCAGATAAATTCTTCGGGAAACTGGAAGGGCGCAAACTTTGACTGAGTTTCGAGCAGCTCGCTGATGAGACAACGGCTCGGAGGCACGACGGAAAAAGAGGCTGCCGCGCCAAGGGCGGTGGAGAGAAATTCACGGCGGTTAAAGCGATTTCCTCTGGTCACAAACTTCCTCCTCGACTCGGAAAGCACTAAGTGGATGGGGGCGATTGTTGCCTGTGACCAAACAAAACGTCAAGAAGGATGAGAACGGCACCGATAAAAATGGCGGAATCAGCGACGTTGAACGCGGGGTACCGGTAGGTGCCAAACCAAATTTCGAAGAAATCCGTCACCGCACCGTGAAGAATCCTGTCGGTGACGTTGCCGGTGGCGCCACCCAGCAAGAGGGTGAGACCAGCAACAGCTTTCGCGCCGCCGCTCTGGCTGGTTACTAACAGCCATGCGAGCACGCCGATGACAACGACTGAGCCGAGAATCAAAATGGTGCGCGCGGCGGCCGAAGCGGAATCGGAGAAAATGCCAAAAGCAAGGCCAGGATTGCGGCTGTGCACGAGGTAGATGAAATTGTGGATTAATTCCTGGCGCCAGCCTTCGGAAGTCTGCGATTCGAACCAGGCTTTGGTGGCGCGGTCGAGCAGAACGACGGCGATAGTAAGCCACGCCACGCTGGCAGCTCCGTCCGACTCGATTTCGGCCAGGGCTTCCGTGCAACGCTCGCAGACGGTCGGGTATCGAGCGTTCTCGCCGACGTGAGTTGAATAATTCCAGCAGCGGTCGCACTTGGCGCCGCCAGCGCGTTCGATTCTGATCGTCAAGCCCGGCACTGTTTCGGCTGGAATGGACGCGGCGATGGCAGATGGCGCGACTGTAACCTGTGAAACGATGAACAGCGCAGGCAGAAGCGATTGTTTTTCTTCGAGGAGCTTTTGAAGAGCAGAACCGTGCGGATCGACGTGAAGCAAAACTTTCGCTTCGAGTCCTCCACCAATCACCTTCGCGGCGCGAGCTTGTTCGAGAGCCACGAGCACGGCAGCGCGGACTTGCGCGAGCCGTTCCCATTTTTCCGCAGTGTCTTTGGGGATTCCGCAGGCGAGAGCTTCGGCTTCCGGGAACAGAGCCATGTGGACGCTTTCATGTTCGCCTTTTGGCTTCGGCAAATGCTTCCAAATCTCTTCGGAGGTGAAAACGAGAATCGGCGCGGCGAGGCGAACGAGCGCACCAGAAATTTTCCATACGGCGGTTTGTGCCGACCGGCGCGATTTATTTCGCGGCGCTTTGGTGTAGAGCCGGTCTTTCAGAACATCGAAATAAAAGGCGCTGAGGTCGACGACGCAATAATCGTGGATGGCGTGATAGACGCGGTGGAATTCGTAATTCGCATACCATTCGCGGCATTTTTTGACGAGTTCGGCGGTGCGGTCGAGCATCCAGCGGTCAATTTCCTCGAGTTGGTCGTTCGGAAGCGCCTCGTGCGAAGGATCGAAATCGCCAAGATTGCCGAGGGCAAAGCGAATTGTGTTTCGAATCTTGCGATAGGCTTCGCTGAGCTGCGTCATCACGCGCTCGCTCATTTTCATGTCGGCCTGATATTCGACGGAGGCCACCCACAGCCGCAGCAAATCCGCACCCCACTTCTCGCAGATCTCCTTGGGGGTAATCGCGTTGCCTAATGACTTGGACATGGGGCGGCCCTGCTCGTCGAGCGTCCAGCCGTGGGTGACGACGCCGCGATACGGCGAAGCATCGCGCACGCCGGTAGCAACCAGCAGCGAACTGTGGAACCAGCCGCGATATTGATCGGGACCTTCGAGATAAATGTCAGCAGGCCACTCGGGGCCCTTCAATACCGAGAGATTCGATGAGCCGGAGTCGAACCACACGTCCAGAATGTCGTTTTCTTTGCGCCACTTGGAAGCGCCGCACGCGCATTTTGTTCCCGCGGGCAGCAATTTTTCCGAACTGTACTTGTACCAGGCGTCGGCGCCCTCTTCTTCAAACCATTTCACGACGTTGCGCAAGGCTTTAAAATCCTCAAGGCGTTTGCCGCAACCTTCGCAATAAAAAACACCTGGTGAATCTCTTCAAGGGCCTCTTGCCGCAATGTTTTTTCTTTTCCGTGTGCTGCCTGGTCCATTTTGATGAACCACTGCTCAGTGGCGCGAAAGATTACCGGATTGTGGCAGCGCCAGCAGTGCGGGTAGCTGTGCTTGTATTCGTGATTGCCGAGAAGAGCCCCGCGATCGCCCAGCAGTTTCACAACAATGGGATTCGCGGCGAAAACGTCCTTGCCTTTGTATTCGGGCAAGCCCTCGAGGTACACGCCCTTGTCGTCGAGTGGGGCGTAAATCTCTAGTCCATATTTCTGGCCAGAATTAAAGTCATCCACGCCGTGGCCCGGAGCTGTGTGAACGATGCCGCTGCCCTGATCGAGCGTGACGTAATCAGCAAGAATGCCGGGCACCTGGATGGGAATGAAGGGGTGCTGAAACTTCGTGCCGTCGAAATCGCGGCCCTTGAACGTGGCGCGAACTTTGGCTTCCTTGATGCCACACTCGGCTTGCAAAGCAGCGATGCGATCGGAGGCCAGGAGGAGAGCCCCCTTTTCGGTTTCGACGACGGAGTACTCGAAATCGGGATGAAAGGCGAGCGCGCGGTTGTGCGGAATCGTCCAGGGCGTCGTGGTCCAGATGACGGCGCTCACATCACCGCTGATTTTCCCTGCGTTCCCCTTGTCCCCACCGACGACTCCAAACTTGACCCAAACGGATGGGCTGGAGTGATCTTCGTACTCGACTTCGGCTTCGGCGAGAGCGGTGCTGTCATAAATGCACCAGTAGACCGGCTTGCGCCCGCGGTAGACGTAACCCTTTTCCATGAAATCCAGGAACGCACCTGCAATGGTGGCTTCGTATTCATGGCTCATCGTCAAATACGGATCGTTCCAGCGACCGAAAATGCCGAGTCGTTTAAAATCTTTTTTGTGCTGCTCGACGTAGCGGATCGCGAATTGCCGGCACAGCTTTCGAAACTCCGCGGGCGGGACCTTCCCTTTTCCGCCAAGCTCTTTTTCCACTTGGGTTTCGATGGGGAGACCGTGGCAATCCCAACCCGGCACGTAAGGCGCGTAATGTCCCGCCATACTCTTGGTCTTGACGACCAGATCCTTGAGGATTTTGTTCAAGCCCGTTCCTAAATGAATTTCGCCAGTTGGGTACGGCGGGCCGTCGTGCAAAACGAAGAGAGGTTTGCCTCTGCGTGTTTCGAGAATGCGCTCGTAGATGTTCCCCCTGTGCCAGGCTTCGAGTTGCTTGGGCTCGTTTTGCGGCAGGCCGGCTTTCATGGGAAATTCGGTTTTCGGCAGGTTCAGTGTTTTCTTCAGTTCGAGTGGTTCAGCCATAGACTTGAGCGCCCGGATAGCCCCTTACTTACCTGCATCGTTTGCCAGCATGCCGTCCTTTGGTTCAGGTGCATGGCGGGAAACATCGGAAAGCAGCGTAAGGACGTATGTTACAATGAATGACAAGTCGGTGTCAGCCGATAGGGCGCGCAACCTTTCCCGGCCAGCGCGAATCTTATTGGACAGCACGCCGAACTAAGGGTAGCTGCGTCTAAATTTAGAGAGGTAACCGGTGCCGGGCAAATTTATCGATCCTCTGCCACGTGATCCCAGGAGGGCTAGAGTGTCTCTCGCGGGCCGTGAGCCTGCGGTTCCGGTTCCTGCCTCAGCTGTTCCCAAATTCGCCAAGCCTGATATTCTGATTCCCGATAATTTTTGGTCGAACCTGAGGCAATTTCTCGTCGAGCGGCCGGTTAAAGTGCGCGAACGCAAGGATGCTCCCTTCACGCAGACAAGTTTTGGTTCGGGAATCCTGGGCAACCTGGGCGAATTTTTGCGCCCACGTCCGGCGTCAAGAGGGCGGGTAGACAGCAGGTTAGCGGTGTCCTGGGGCGCGAATTTCGGCGGATTTGGTGACCGGCTCAGGGACTTCTTTTCGCCTCCAAAGCAGCCACCTCTGCCGCCGGGAATAAGACCGATAAAAGTGAAGGACATCTGGTCGAAGGATGAAAACTTTGGCACAAGCCAAATGCTCGCTATCGGCCTGCACGTTGCGGCCACAGCACTGCTGGTTATTCCGTTTATCACCAATGTCCTGCCCGCTTCGACCGAAGCAAAGAACAAAACGGTGAATGTCACGCCACTGGACATTTCGCCTTATGTAGCAAAGCTGCCTGCGGGCAACGACAAGGCCGGAGGTGGAGGCGGGGGAAACAACCATACGCTGACTCCGACGTCGAAGGGGAAGCTTCCTAAGTTCCAATACACTCAGTTCACGCCGCCTCAGGCAAAAATCCTGAATCTGAATCCCAAGCTGGCGATGGATCCTTCACTGCTCGGTCCACCGGACTTGAAAGTGCCGAGTCCCAACATGGCCAACTTCGGCGACCCGCTGGCCCAGAATGTCACGGACTCACTCGGAAATGGCAATGGCACCGGTATCGGCAGCGGTTCCGGCGGGGGGCTTGGTCCTGGCGAAGGTGGGGGGACAGGCGGAGGCATGTTCAGGGCTGGCGTCAACGGCGTGGGCTCTCCCATGTGCATTTACTGTCCGCAGCCGGAGTACTCCGACGAAGCCCGTAAAGCCAAGTACCAGGGGACAGTGTTGCTTGACGTTACTGTAACGGCCGATGGGCGGGTGATCTCTCCTGTCGTCATCAAAGGCCCTGGCCTCGGCCTGGAAGAAAAGGCGCTAGCGCAAGTGAAGAATTGGAAGATGCGCCCGGCGGTTGGCCCCGGCGGCAAGCCGGTAAACTGCCGCGTGCAGATTGAAGTGACGTTCCACCTCTACTAGCTAACATTTCCAGATCTCTGAATTATTTTCCTAGGGAAGACTCCAAGGAACACGCGTTCTTCTATTGTACGAGGACAAAGGGCGAAGAGTCCTCACTGATAATCCCTGCACAGAGCATTTGTTGAGATCCTTTAGCGAACTCCGGCTCCCTTAGGATGACAACGCTTACCGGCAAAAATTCGCAGCCGAGCCTTTCGCGGGCAACCAATCTGCGCCGCCATGCTTCTCATCACCCGTTCGCTGCCCGTCTCGTCGAGGAGTCTGGCCAAATCTGAGGCGGGCGCGGAGGCCCGCCCATGCGCGATCCGCTTTCGCGTGATTTTTCTTCCCTTCAGCCATCACAAGATTCCTGGGTTCACCGAGTACGTGATAATTTCCGCCAGCTGATTACGCCGTCGCGGATATTCCCTTCTTCGGCGAATGGTGCGCCGATTCATTTGCTTGTGCAAGGAAAGTCGGCGCGTTCCAGTCAGGCGCATAGTGTATCTATATTGACGCATGCTGCGATCATCGCCTCACTAGCTCTGGTAGCAATACATCCTCCGGGAAATCCGGAGAACAGCTTTCCGGGAGAGAAGCCCGCGTTCCAGCCTGTTCCGCTGCCGAGGACATTCCTGGATCGCCTGCGATCGAATCATTCCAGCGATGGCAGAGGAGCGGGTGGTGATCAGAACCAAATTCCGGCAACCCGCGGGAACCTTGTGCCAATCTCCTCCATTCAAATCGTCAGGCCGTCCATTCCTCCAAAGCGGGACGTCCCACTTCCTGCCCCTCCCACGATTCTTGACCCCAAAGCATCGCCGGTGCTCTCGACAGCCGATCACATCGGACTTCCCTGGATGAAAGATCCCACGGAATCTCCCGGGCCCGGCAAAGGACATACTATCGGAAGCAGTGATGGCGGAACGATGGGGGACTCCACAAACGGGTCAGGTGGCCGAGGCGAATCTGAGTCGCCTTACCTTCCTGGGACGAGCATGCCTAGTTGTGCATACTGCCCCGATCCGCAATACACCGACGAAGCACGCGAAGCGAAGCTACAGGGAAGAGTGACGCTGCAGGTTTTAGTCGGCGCTGACGGGCGCGCTTCCCAAATTCGTGTCGTGCAAGCGATTGGGTTGGGACTTGACGAACGCGCGGCACAGGCCATTCGTAATTGGAAATTCCTGCCGGCGCGTGATGCCGCCCGGCACGCCGTTCCGGCATGGGTTACCGTCGAGGCCGTCTTCCGGCTGTTCTAGACACGCGCACGGCTTCTGAGTAGCCTCTAGTCCAGCAACTAACTGGAGGCCCTAATGCGCGAAACGAGGCGTCAATTTGTCATCGCGATGGCCGCCTCAGCTTGCCTGCTTTCAGAGGAGAAGGGACGGCCGTTCGCGCAGTATCCGCCAACTCCGCCGCCTCCTCCAAAACCCGCGGAGACTCCGAATCCGGCGGAGGTACACTCGAACCCACAAGCGACTGCGGCCGCAAAACGGGCGTTGTTGCAACAAAATGAAAAGGAATTTCGTGAAGGAGTTGAGCGGCTTTACCAACTCACCAGCGAACTGCACGAAGAAGTGCAAAAGACCGCGACGACCGAAGTCCTGTCCGTCCGCATGGTCAAGAAAGCCGAGCAAATTGAAAAGCTCGCTAAGATGCTCAAGAACAGGGCCAAGGACGGATAGGCAAGCGTGAGTCCAGGAACGAAGCACCTGTCTCTCAGATTAGGACAGGAAACAGGCAACTTCTGCCTCTTGGTTTTGCATTTCTGATACGATTTTGACATGAGGAAAACAGCTGCTTTCATCATCAGTGCCATGCTATGCGCCCTTCTTGTGGGAAGAGCGCAAGCGCAGGGTGATTCCGGCGCACTCGAAATTGCCGCGCGCATCACTCCTACGGGGGCACGACCGGAGCCGGTGCGTCAGTTCACATTTTACATGCTCACTAAAAGTTACTCGGACGTCATGAAGGAAGTGGAAGAGAAAGACCCCGTCCCGGCGCGTGACCAGTTTATCGAGGGGCTGAAAGTTTCTCCCGAGCTGCGCGCGTGGCTGAAGGGCCATGATACCCTCGACCTTATGGAACCGGGGCTCGACAAGCTGCTGGCTCCGGAGGACATCCTGAGCGTTCCGGAATTCCTGCTGGCATACCAGCGCTTAAACAGCGGCGGTGTGACCAATGGCCTGCCGAAACCAAAATACACGGATGCTGTCAAAACGGAGCATCCCGAGAAATACGAGAAACTGAAACAAGAATATTTAGTCAGCCTCAAAAAATTCATCCGCGCGCGGCCCGAGACCGTCTCAGGCGTGGAGCTTGAGTTGGAAGGGGTCAACCCGCAGCGCAAATGGGCTGCGTTACAGAATGATCGCCGGAAGCGCGTGCAGCGCGTCGCTCCGGACATGGCGCAACTCAAGTTTCTCGCCGCCAAAATGGACACGGATCTCGAAGGCCGCGCCTCGCTCTCAGGCATCGCGCCGGGCGAGTATTGGATCAGCACCCTGAATCTGGACGCCGCCGCCGGAGACATGCGCGTGCGCTGGGATGTTCCCGTAAGGATTGAACGCGGCAAAACTTTGCGTCTCGAACTGTCGAATTTGAACTCCATAGACGCTCAGAGTTCCACTCCTTAGCGCTTTCGAGCGCCGCCATGGGGACGCCCCTGCACTGGATTGCGTTCAATCTTTTCATTGTCATTGCTATTGCGCTGGACCTGCGGGTTTTCCACCGGCGCCTGCATAAAATCGGCATTCGCGAAGCGGCTCTCGCCAGTTTCGGCTGGATTTCGGTTTCCGTCCTCTTCGGAGTCGGAATGCTGTATTTCCGCGGGCCCCAGCCGGCGCTGGAGTTTTTCACCGGCTATCTGATCGAAAAGGCTCTCAGCGTCGACAACCTGTTTCTTTTTCTGGTGATCTTCCGCGCGTTTGCCGTGGATGAGCGCCTGCAGCACCGCCTTCTGGAATGGGGCGTGGTCGGCGCACTGATTATGCGCGGGGCGATGATCGCGCTGGGCGCGGAGCTCATCGAACATTTTTCTTGGGTGATGTACGTTCTGGGGGCTTTCATTGTTTACGCTGGCGTGCGAATGCTCTTCTACCACAAAGGGGACATTCACCCGGAGCAAAGCAGAATTTTTCGCTTCGCCAGCCGGCATCTGCGGGTAAGTCACGAATATCACGGGGACAATTTCTTCGTCCGCGATGCAGGCCGCTTGTTTGCCACGCCTTTGTTTCTAGTATTGCTGGTGGTGGAAATCACGGACGTCACCCTGGCGGTGGACTCCATACCCGCGGTGTTCGGAATCACCCGCGACCCCTTTATCGTCTATACGTCAAATGTGCTCGCGATTCTAGGGCTCCGGGCGCTGTACTTTCTGTTGGCGGGAGTCATCGACCGTTTGCGTTTTCTGGATGAAGGGCTGGCGATTGTTCTCGTTTTTATCGGCGGAAAAATGATTGGCGAGCGCTGGCTGCACATTCCCGATGTCGTGTCTCTTGGCGTTGTAGCGGGCGTGCTGTTGATCGCGCTGCTGGCGTCAGTGCTTGTTCCGGGAAAGTAATCTGAAATTCATTCTTCTTCGAACATCAGTTCATCGACGTAACACCACATCCAGTTTTCGCCCGGCTCCAGCGACCGGACAACCGGGTGTTTCGTAGCCTTAAAATGCTTTGTGGCGTGTTTGTTCTTGGAGGAGTCGCAGCAGCCGACGTGGCCGCAGCTCAAGCATAGCCGCAAATGCACCCAACTGTCGCCCATCTTCAGGCACTCTTCGCAGCCCTTGGTCTTTGGTTTAACGCGTTTGATCTGATCGAGGTGCGTACAGTTA
>WNFI01006699.1_pt1 | contig 13579 bp, 11 predicted proteins | sample 5400471 | NCBI WGS metagenome assembly WNFI01 (sample SAMN13153348, study PRJNA577476) | soil metagenome | isolation source: 100 cm saprolite on Douglas fir-dominated hillslope | place: USA:California | collected 2013-09-17 | reverse complement strand
GTTCGGCAACGCCGACAACATGGTGAAGATCGACATGTCCGACTACATGGAGCGGCACAACGTGTCGCGCCTCGTCGGATCGCCGCCCGGCTACGTCGGATACGAAGAGGGCGGCCAGCTCACCGAGACCGTCCGGCGCAAGAGCTACTGCGTCATCCTGCTGGACGAGATCGAGAAGGCCCACCCGGAGGTCTTCAACATCCTGCTGCAGATCTTCGACGAGGGCCGGCTGTCCGACGCGAAGGGCCGGACCGTGGACTTCCGCAACACGATCATCATCATGACCAGCAACCTCGCGCAGAAGATGCTGAAGAGTGAGGGCGCGCTCGGCTTCCGCGCGAAGGGCACGGGCGACGACCCGGAGACCCAGGCCGCGTACGAGCACATGAAGGAGCGCGTCAACGACGAGATGAAGCGGTTCTTCCGCCCGGAATTCCTGAACCGGATCGACGCGACCGTCGTCTTCCAGCCGCTGACGAAGCCCGAGATCCGCAAGATCGTGGAGATCGAGCTCCAGGGCGTGAAGAAGCAGCTCGCTTCGCAGGAGATGACGCTCGTCGTCACCGACGAGGCGAAGGACCACATCGCGACCGTGGGCTACGACACGAACTTCGGCGCGCGCCCGCTCGGCCGCGCGATCCAGAACGAGATCGCCGATCCGCTCGCCGAGATGCTGCTCCTCGCGACGTTCGCGCCCGGCGACTGGGTGAAGATCGACGCGGTCGAGGGGAAGCTCGCGATCACGAAGACCGACCCGGTGCCCGACGAGGCCGCGCGCAAGCCGGAGCCCGTCGCCCCCTAGCATCGGCCGGTGCCGCTCGAGCTGATCCGCGCGCGCGACGCCGACGACTTCGAACGACTCGCCTTCGCGTTCCTTGGCGCCCGCGAGGCCGAACACAACCTGCTCTTCGGCATCGTGGCCGGCGTCCGCGCGGGCATGTACGACGAGCCGCCGTACTTCGCCGTCGTGCGCGACGGTGCCAGGGTCGTCGCCGCGGCGCTGCGGACCCCTCCGTTCAACCTGATCCTCTCGGCGATCGACGACGAGCGGGCGGTCCCGCTCTTCGCGGAGGACGCGAGCCGTTGGTGGGCCGACCTGCCGGGCATCGGCGCGCAGAAGCGAGACGCGAAGGCATTCGCCTCGCTGTGGAGCGAGCGCACCGGCGCGCGGGCAGCGCTCCACTCGGAGCAGCGCATCTACCGCCTCGCGACGGTGATCCCGCCGCGGCCCGCCGGCGGGCGCCTGCGGCGCGCTGAGCCGGCGGACGTGCCGCTCGTGGCGGAATGGCTCCGGTCGTTCTCGGAGGAGGCGCTGCGGCATTCGCCCGAGGTCGATCAGTCGCGGATCGCCGCGGAGCGGTTCGTGTCCGGTCTGGGCGGACGGGCGATGTACCTGTGGAACGCCGACGGTCCCGTCGCGATGACGGCGGTCGTGGCGCTCACGCCCAACGGCAGCCGCATCGGCGCGGTGTACACGCGGCCGGAGCTGCGCCGCCGCGGCTACGCGAGCGCGCTCGTCGCGGCGGTGAGCCAGGGCGAGCTCGCCGCGGGCCGGCGGTTCTGTTTCCTGTTCACCGACCTCGCGAATCCGACGTCGAACAAGATCTACCAGGCGATCGGCTACGAGCCGGTCTGCGACGTCGACGAGTACCGCTTCGAGGTCGCGTCGCCCTTGGCCTGAGCGTTTTCGGGCCGGTCAAGCGCACCCCGATACTTGAACGATGCCCAAGGCAGCGCCCAAGACCGCCTTCGTCTGCCAGCAATGCGGGAACGACTTCCCGAAGTGGATCGGCCGTTGCCCGCAGTGCGGCGGGTGGAACACGCTCGTCGAGGAGCGCGTCGTCGCCCCGCAGAAGGGCCGCGGCGGACCGGTGCGCGCGCCCCGCGAGCCGATCGCGCTCGACAGCGTCCCGAACGACGCTGAAGCCCGCATCCCGACCGGGATCGCGGAGCTCGATCGGGTCCTCGGCGGCGGCATCGTCCGCGGGTCGCTCGTCCTGCTCGGCGGGGATCCGGGGATCGGGAAGAGCTCGCTGCTCATGCAGGCGTCCGCCAGCCTCAGCGGGCGCGGTCCGGTCCTCTACGTCTCCGGTGAGGAGTCGGCGGCGCAGGTCAAGCTCCGCGCGCGGCGGTTCGGCATCGAGGGCGGCAACATCCTCGTGCTCGCGGAGACCGACCTCGGCTCCGTGATCGAAGCGATCCGCCGGGTGAAGCCGATCTTCTGCGTGATCGACTCGATCCAGACGATGAGCTCGGACATCATCGGCTCGGCCGCCGGCGGCGTGTCGCAGCTGCGCGAATGCGCGGCCCGGCTCCTCGAGGTCGCGAAGGGCGACGATGTCCCGATCTTCCTCGTCGGTCACGTGACGAAGGAGGGCAACGTCGCGGGGCCGCGGGTGCTCGAGCACATCGTCGACGCGGTCCTCTATCTCGAGGGCGAGCGCTTCCACGCGTTCCGCGTGCTGCGCGGCACGAAGAACCGGTTCGGCTCGACCGACGAGGTCGGCGTGTTCGAGATGGGGGAGAGCGGCCTTCGCGAGGTCGTGAACCCGTCCGAGGTCTTCCTCGAAGAGCGGAGCCGCGGCGTCGCCGGCAGCGTCGTCGTCCCGACGATCGAAGGGACGCGGCCGCTGCTCGTCGAGATCCAGGCGCTCGTGACGCCGACGAGCTTCGGGCTGCCGCGGCGCACGGTGAACGGTGTCGATCCGCAGCGCATCGCGCTCCTCCTCGCGGTGCTCACGAAGCGCGCGGGGCTGAGCAGCGGCGCGCACGACGTGTACGTGAATCTCGTCGGGGGCTTGCGCATCCGCGAGCCTGCGACCGACCTCGGCGTCGCGGTGGCCGTCGCGTCAGCCCTGCGCGACCGGCCGGCCGACCCGCGAACGGTCTTCCTGGGCGAGCTCGGGCTCGGCGGCGAGCTGCGGCGGGTCCAACGGCTCGCCGCCCGATTGAAGGAGGCCGAGCGCCTGGGCTTCGAGCGGGCGATCGTCCCAGCCGCGAGCGCCGCCGACCGCGACGGCGCCAAGCTGGACGTGATCGGCGTCGCCACGCTGCGCGACGCACTCACCCGTTCGGGTATTTCGGACGGGTGACCGGGCGTATCCTTCCTCGCATGTTCTTCGATCTCGCGCGGCGGACGGCGGCCGGCGGCCACATCGTCTTCGGTCGGGCCTGCGCGTCTCCGCAGACGAATGGAAAGGAGCGGGCAAAGCTGTGGTCTTCCTCAGATTCGGCGGGGCGCTCATCGGCTTCTTCTTCGGTTTCTTCCTTGCCGCGGAGCTGCTCCAGGTCAGCCAAGTCACGCCACTCAGTAACCAAGTTCTTGTCGTCTTTCTCCTCGCCGTGGCGTGCGCGATCCTCGGATGGCTCGGTGCTCCCTACGCGACCGTTCAGCCCAGCGCGTGGCTCGTCTCGCGCATCCGCGAGATGGCCGCTGGCGACCTTCTCGCCGGCGCGATGGGCGGTGGCGTCGGGCTCATCTTCGGGCTCTTCCTCGCGTTCCCGCTGTCCTTCCTTCCAGGCGAGCTAGGCCGGTACGCGCCCCTCGTCGGGGCGGTCGCGCTCAGCGTGCTCGGCACCTTGGCCGGGACGATCAAACGCGCCGACCTCCGGGAGGCGGTGCGAGAGATCCGTGGAGGTCGCAAGGAACGGGCGGGTGACCGCGTGCTCCTGGATACCTCGGTGATCATCGACGGGCGCGTCGCGGACGTCGTCCGCGCCGGCTTCATCCGCGGCACGCTCGTCGTGCCGCGGTTCATCCTCGCGGAGCTCCAGTTCTTCGCGGACTCGGGGGACGGTACGCGCCGCGAACGCGGACGCCGCGGCCTCGAGATGCTCGCCAAGATGCAAAAGGAATCGACCGTCCGCGTCGAGATCGATGACGAGGATCCGGTCGGCGACGGTGCCGACGGCAAGCTCGTCGCGCTGGCACGGGCCCGCCACGTGGCGATCGTCACGAACGACTACGGATTGAATCGCGTGGCCGAGCTGCACGGGGTCACCGTGCTGAACGTGAACGACCTCGCGAAGGCGGTGCGCCCGGTCGTGCTGCCGGGCGAAGAGATCCACGTGCGGGTCATCCAGGAAGGAAAGGAAGCCGGACAGGGCGTCGGCTATCTCGAGGACGGGACGATGATCGTCGTCGAGAACGGTGCGCGGTCGGTGGGCAACGAGATCCCGGTCACGGTCATGCGCGTGCTGCAGACCGTCGGCGGCCGGATGATCTTCGCCCAGCCGCGCGGCGAGGTCGTCGACGCGCGACGGCCGCGGGTCGTCGGCCACTGACCACTCGGTGAGCGCGGGGCTCGCGATCCTCGCGGCCGGCAGCTCGAGCCGCGCCGGCACCGACAAGGTCACGCTCGAGCTCGGCGGGCATGCGGTCCTGCTCTGGTCGCTCGCGGCGGCCAGGGCATCGGGCGCGTACGACGCGATCGTCGTCGTCGCGCCACCGGAGCGCCTGTCCGCGATCGCGCGGGTCGTCGGCGACCGGGTCCCGGTCGTGCCCGGCGGCGCGACGCGGACGGCGTCGAGCTGGGCCGGGCTCGACGCGCTCCGCGGCAGCGACGTCATCGCGATCCACGACGCCGCGCGGCCGTTCGCCTCGCCCTCGCTCTTCGCGAAGGTCGTGGCGGTTGCGACCGAATACGGGAGCGCGGTCCCGGGCCTGGCCATCGCCGAGACCGTCCGCCGCGCCGACCAGGCCGGCCAGGCGGTGGAAGAGGTGGATCGCAACGGGCTCTGGACGGCGCAGACGCCGCAGGCGTTCGGGCGGGCGTTGCTCGAGCGCGCGCGTGCGGCCGCGGGCACCCGGATCTTCACCGACGACGCCGCGGCGGTCATCGCGATGAACGAGGACGTCCGCCTGGTGCCCGGCGAGCGCAGGAACTTCAAGCTGACATCATCCGAGGACGTCGCCTACGCCCGCGAGCTCGCCGACAAGGGGCTGGTGGCCATCGCCGCCCAGCCGCTGCCCCGATGACGGTGGTCCGGAGCGGGATTGGGTACGATATCCATCGTCTCGTCGCTGGCCGCCGGCTGGTGCTCGGCGGCGTCGCGATCGATCATCCGACGGGGCTGGCGGGACACTCCGATGGCGACGTCCTCGCGCACGCGGTCATGGACGCGCTCCTCGGAGCCACGGCGCTCGGCGATCTCGGGACGCACTTCCCGAGCGATGATCCGGCGTATGCCGGCGCGGACAGCCTGCGGCTCCTCGAACGGGTCGTGGAGCTGGTCGCGACGGCCGGATACCGGATCGGCTCGGTGGACGCCTCGGTCATCGCCCAGGCACCGCGACTCGCACCGCACCTCGCGGGCATGCGCGACCGGCTCTCGCGGGCGCTCGGTGTCGAGTACCTCGCGGTGAGCGTCAAGGCGACGACGAATGACGGGCTCGGCATCGTCGGCGCCGGCGAGGCCATCGCCACGTTGGCGACGGTGATCGTGGAGAGGAACGAGCCCTAAGGGGCACGACGAGCGAGTCGGACCGCCGGGGCATTTCCCGCGGAGCGGGAAACAGACAAGGAGTCGCGCTATCGCGATCCAGCTCTTCAACAGCGCCACGCGCACGGTCGAGCCGTTCACGCCCATTCGTCCGGGCGAGGTCGGCGTCTATAACTGCGGGCCGACCGTCTACGACTATCAGCACATCGGCAACCTCTACGGCTACATCGCCGCGGATGTGGTGCGCCGGACCTTCGAGTACCTCGGCTTCCGTGTGAGGCAGGTGATGAACGTCACCGATGTCGGCCATCTCGTCGGCGACGCGGACACCGCGGCGCAGGACAAGATGGCGATCGCGGCCGCCCGCGAACATCTCGATCCGCTGAGGATGGCGGAGCGCTACACGGCGCAGTTCATGATCGACCGCCGCAAGCTGCACATCCTCGATCCGCACGTCGTCTGCAAGGCGACCGAGCACATCCCCGAGATGATCGCGCTCATCGAGCGGCTCATCGCGAAGGGCCATGCGTATGTCGCGGCGGACGGCGTGTACTTCGACACGACGACGTTCCCCGGCTACGGGACCCGCCTCAACCCCGAGCCGCCCGACAGCCGCGAGGCCGGGGCGCGCGTCGAGATCAACCCGAACAAGCGCAACCCGTTCGACTTCGCGCTCTGGCGCGCCGCGAAGCAGGGCGACCTCCAACAATGGGATTCGCCGTGGGGCCGTGGGAATCCGGGATGGCACATCGAGTGCTCGGCCATGTCGATGAAATACCTCGGCGAGACCTTCGACCTGCACTCCGGCGGAGAGGATCACCTCTTCCCGCACCACGAGTGCGAGATCGCGCAATCGGAGGCCGCGACCGGCAGGCAGTTCGTGAGATATTGGCTGCATCACCATTTCCTGAAGCTCGACAGCACGAAGATGGCGAAGTCGGCAGGCGGGTTCTTCCGCCTCGACGACCTCATCGGGCGCGGCCACGACCCGCTCGCGTTCCGGATGCTCGCCCTCGGCGTGAGCTATCGAAAGGGGCTCGATTTCACCTGGGACGCGCTCGCCGAGGCGGGCCGCCGGCTCGAGGCGTGGCGGACGCAGGTCCGCGAGGCGATCCAGGCGGGCGGCGCGCCCGGCGTCGTGGAGCAGGATGATCCGATCCGCGCCGCGTTCGCGGAGGCCGTGGGCGACGATTTCAACACGCCGCGGGCGCTCGCGCAGGCTGAAGCCGCAATGAAGCTCGTGAACTCGACCGACGGCGCAAGCCGCGACCGCGGCCTCGGCTTGGTCTTCGACATGGACCGCGTGCTCGGCCTCGGTCTCCAGGCGAGCGCGACGACGCGCGACGAGCTCGGCGAGCCGGAGCGCGCGCTGTTCGATGAACGCGCCGCGGCGCGCGCGGCCGGCGACTACAAGCGATCGGACGAGCTGCGCGTCGCGCTCGAGGAGCGCGGCATCAAGGTCAAGGACACGAAAGACGGCGCTCGGTGGGAGCGCATCTCCACCGCGAAAGGAAGTGCACGATGACCGAGGAATCCGAAGGCGGGACCCCGGGCGAGGGTCACGCGCAGCAGAGCGACAGCGCACCGCCGGAGAGCAGCGCGCCGCGGGAGCCGGGTCAGCAGGGCCAGCCCGGTTCGGCCGGCGCACCCGGTTCCTTCGATCCGAACAGCCGGCGGCCACGGCGCCGCGGCCGCCGCGGACGCGGGGGCGGCGTCGGCACGCCGCAGCCGTTCCGTCCGATGCCGCAGGGGGCCCGTCCGGGCCAGCCATTCCGCGGTCCCGCGCGCGGACCGGGCTTCGTGTCGCGGCCCGCACCGCGGCCCGCGCCACGCCCGCTGGACGACGAAAGCGCGCTCCAGGCGCGCGAGCTCGCGGCATACGAGCGGCGCCAGCAACAGCAGCAGCGTCGAACGACCGGCGGCTGGCGGCCGGGCGCGCCCTTCCGCGGACCGGCGATGGGCATCGGGGGTGGTCCGCGGCCGTTCCGCGGCGGCGGCACGTCCCAGTACAGCGAGCAGATCCGCCGGGCGACGTCGGGGCCGGCACGCGGCGCCGCGCCGTCGCACGAGGCCGGTGAGCCGATCGCCGGCCCGCACGCGGTGCTCGAGGCGATGCGCGCCGGACGCGCGATCCGCAAGCTCTATATCTCGCAGGACCGCAGTCTCCGCACCGGCCCGGTGAACGATCTCATCGCCGAGGCCCAGGAGCGGCGCGTCTTCGTGAACTACCTCGACAAGCTCGATCTTTCGCGGCTCTCGCCGGTCGAGAACCACCAGGGCGTCGTCGCGATCTTCGAAGGTCGCGCCGGCGTGGACCTCGACGAGCTCATGGTCCACCTGGATGCGACGAACGACGCGCCGCTCGTGCTCGTCGTCGACTCGCTGCAGGATCCGCAGAACTTCGGAGTGCTCCTCCGCTCGGCGGAGGGCGCGGGCGTCGACGGCGTCGTCATCCCGCGGCATCGCGCGGTCGGCCTCACACCGGCCGTCGCGAAGACGAGCGCCGGTGCGTCGGAGCATCTGCTCGTGGCCGAGGTCGCGAACCTCCGGCAGGCCATCGATTCGCTCAAGGAGAAGGGCCTCTGGGTCGTCGGCGCCGACGAGACCGGTGACCTCCTCTACGACGAGGTCGACTACCGCGGACCGACCGGCATCGTGATCGGCGGCGAGGGCGAAGGCATCCGCCGGCTCGTGCTCGAAGGCTGCGACCAGGTCGTCCGCATCCCGATGGAGGGACGGATCGCGTCCCTCAACGCAGCCGCCGCCGGGACGGTCGTCCTCTATGAGGCGCTGCGGCAGCGCCGCCGCGACGCGGCGCCGCCGGGCACGCAGACCCCACGGCCGCAGCCGGCCGAGGCCGCGATCGCGGGTGAGACCGACGAGCTCGCGGAGACGCCCGAGCTCGAGGACGGTCTCGCGATCGAGACCGACGAGGTCGACGCGCCCGCGCACGACGAGGAGCCGATCGAGGAAGAGGTCGACGACCTGCTGGCCGAGGACGGTGAGGTCGAGCCCGAGGCCGCGGTGGCGCCGGTCCCCGCGGCACCGAAGGTGCCACGCAAGACGGCGGCGAGGAAGACCGGCAAGAAGACGACGCCGAAGACGGAGGACTGATCATGGCCAAGCCCGAGCCGACCGAGGAAGAGGGCGTCTGGGAGCTGCGCGGCGGCAAGCCGCGAGCGGTGTCGCCTCGTCCGAAGGCGATCAGGCATCGGGAGGACGTCGACTACAACAACCCGTACCGATACAAGATCGAGCGGGTCTGGTGGGACGGCAAGGTCGTGTTCGCGAGCGAGCAGGGCGAGCTCGACGTCGATCCGAAGAAGGTGAAGGTCGCGCAGGAGTACCAGATCGTCTACAAGGTCGCGCTCGACGCGAAGGGGAAGCTGCGCCGCGAGCCCGCGCGGGTGAAGGGCCAGTTGAACATCTACGACTCGATCCCCGGCATGAAGAAGTACAGCCCGATCTGGCAGTTCAACTACGTCGTCGTGCCGCGGGACTACCAGCCGAACGCGCTCCGCTCGGAGAAGGACTGCCTCAAGAGCGGCTACGAGATCGTTCGGAGCACGGTCTTCGAGAACTGACCGGTCATCTAGGTCCCACGGTCGTGGGACTCGCAGCCAACGGGTAGCCTTGAGGCAACGCCGGGGTAGCTCAGTTGGCAGAGCAGGGCTTTTGTAAAGCTCAGGTCGCGGGTTCGACCCCCGCTCCCGGCTCCGGGGACGGCTAGCGGGCGAGGCCCTCGGCGACGCGGATGTGGTCCTTGCCCGCATGCTTCACGTCGATGAGCGCGCGGTCCGCCGCGCGGATCAGCTCGTCGAGGTCGGTCGCGCCTCCGCGGATCGCGACGATACCGACCGATGCGGTGACGCTGACGTCCGCACTGCCGGTCACGCCCGCGACGATGGTGCGGATGCGCTGGAGGATGCGCTGTGCCTCGGCAGTGCCGCAGGACTCCAGAAAGACGACGAACTCGTCGCCGCCGTATCGCGCGGCGACATCCGATGGCCGGAGGTTCGCGCGAATGGCGGCTGCCACCATGCGCAGGACCTCGTCACCGGCCGGATGGCCGCGTGAGTCGTTCACGGCTTTGAAGCCGTCGAGGTCGAGCACCGCGAGCGCCGACGCCGCGTTGCCCGCGCGCTCGAGACGCTTCACCACCACCTCGTGGAACGCACGTCGGTTGAGGAGTCCCGTCGTCGAGTCGCGCTCGGCGTGCGTCTCGATCGTGCGGTAGTGCTCGCGGTCGGCGCCGTACAGCAGCACGAAGCCGACGGTGAAGAGCGCGAGCGTGACGACCTCGAGCAGCGCGGCCGCATCCGCGGTCTGCGAGGTGCCGAATGCATCCAATCCTGTGCGCACCACGAGACTCAACGACGCCGCCGCGAAGAACAGCCAGGAGCGCACCCGCCTCGGACGGCCGCCGCCGCGAAGTGTCGAAACGGTCACAGCTACGAGAGCGATCGCGAGCGCGAGATCAGCGGTCGCAGCGAACGCGTGGAGGGTCACGCGACAAGGATGCGCCGGTCGGCAGGGGCCGCGGTCGCAATCGTGTGTAGACACGCTGCCAGCCGCGCAAGAGCCATTGACCGTACCTTCGGGGAGGCGCTTTCTACCCCCTACGACTAGGGGAGGCGACCGGGTGACGTCACGGTGGGCGCGCGCGGCGGTGCGCTGGCTGGCTGCGATCGTGGTCGTCGCCGTCCTGGCGACGAGCGCGATCACGGACGCGGACGCCGCCGGCAACGCGACCAAGATCGACCCCGCGCTCCTCGCGCAGGCCAAGGCCAACCCGGACCAGGAGTTCTCGGTCATCGTCCGCGCGACCCCGAAGGAGCGCGCGGCGCCCAAGCCCGCCAGCAATGGCGACCGCCAGGCGGTCCGCGCAAAGTCCGCGATCGAGCGGGCGAACGGGCGGGTGGGTCACGGGCTCTCGATCGTTGGCGGCGCGTCGGCGAAGCTACGCGGCGCCGCCGTCCTCGCGCTGTCTCACGACAGCGACGTGAGCTACATCTCGAGCGACTACGTCCTACGCGCGAAGTTCGATCCGGTCGCCGGTGCTCCGCTCGCCGCGACGCCGGGCATCGTCGAGACGAACGCACCCGCGGCCTGGACGCAGTACGGCGTGACCGGCAAGGGCATCGGCGTCGCCATCGTGGACAGCGGCATCGCGGCGCATCCCGATCTCGCCGGCCGCATCGTGGCGTCGGTCGACTTCACGAGCGGCGTACCCGGCGCGGTCGTGGCCGGGCCGGCCGATCCGGGCGGGCACGGCACGCACGTCGCCGGTCTCGTCGGCGGCGACGGCACGGCGTCCGGCGGCGCGTTCACCGGCACCGCTCCGGGCGCGGACCTCCTCGACGTCCGAGTCATCGGCGCGACCGGCTCGACCGACGTCTCGACGGTCCTGCGCGGCCTTCAGTGGGTCGTCGCGAACCGGGCGACCTACAACATCCGCGTCGTCAACCTCTCGCTGGGCGCGACGGTCAGCACGAGCTACGCGCAGGACCCGCTCGCGACGGCCGTCGAGGTGCTCACCTTCGCGAACATCGCCGTCGTCGTGTCCGCAGGCAACAGCGGACCGAACGACTCGACGATCACGACCCCGGCCTTCGATCCGTTCGTGATCACGGTCGGCGCGGTCGACGACAGCGGGACGCAGGCGCCCGATGACGATCTCGTGCCGGCCTGGAGCTCGCGGGGTGCCACGGCGTTCGACGGCATCGCGAAGCCCGATCTCGTCGCGCCCGGCCGAAAGATGGTCAGCCTCCGCTCCGCGGGCAGCACGCTCGACCAGCTCTATCCGGAGCGGCAGGTCGCGGGCATCGACCCGCTGGCCCCGGCGTACTTCCGGCTCTCCGGCACGTCGATGTCGGCGCCGGTGGTCGCGGGCATCGTCGCGCTCATGCTCGAGCGAGACCCGCGCCTGACGCCGGCGCAGGTGAAGCATCGGCTGCGGACGACGGCGACGCCGCTCGCGTTCGGGACTCCGACGTCCACCGGCGCGGGCATGGTGAACGCCCTCGCCGCCGTCGCGGCGGCCGATCCGGCCGCAGACCTGTCGACGTACCGGGTCAGCGACGGATTCGCGACCCAGATGCGCACGTACATCACCGGCCAGCCGATCGTGTGGCGCGATCCGCTCTACAACGGCGGCGTCGACAGCATGGGCAGGCCATGGGCGGCCATCACCTGGGACACCGCCGTTTGGGATCCCATCACCTGGCAGAACATCGCCTGGGAGTCGTTCACATGGACGGGTATCGCGTGGGAAGGCATGGCCTGGGAAGGCATCGCGTGGGAAACGACCACGCTCGCCGTCGGGACCCTCTCCGGCGCGGGGACCGGCTGGGTGCTGGTCGACTGATGAAGCAGCAGGTCGCGATCGCGTACATCGCCGTCGTCGCCGGGCTCGGCGTCCTCTGCTTCGCGACGAGCTCGCTCGACATCCGGAGCACGGCCGCGCTCGATCCGCTGATGTTCGTGCTGATCCTCGTGCTCGCCGGCATCGCGCAACGCAATCCGGTGATGCTGTTCCGCTCGAGCTCGATCTCGGTCGCGTTCGCCGTCGAGATCGCCGCGTACGTCCTCTTCGGCACGGGCGTCGCGCTCTGGGCCGCGCTCGTCGTCGCGGTGGTGAACGCCTACACCCCCAAGCAGAAACCGTTCCGCAAGGTCGCCTTCAACTTCGGCCAATTCACGGTCGCGGCCTACCTCGCGTCGACGACCTACCAGCTCGTCGGCGGCGCCGTGCCGCCGGGGGCCGTCGTCCCGACGCTCCTCGCCGTGGCGGTCTCGGCGGTCGTGTACTTCGCCGTGAACAGCGGGCTGACCGCCGGCGTCATCGCGCTCACCTCGCAGGCGAGCTTCTTCGCGGTCTGGCGGCAGAACTTCGCGTGGATGCCGATCAACTTCCTCGCCACGGCGCTGAACGGCGCGGCGCTCTCGCTCGCGTACCAGGCCCTCGGCGCCATCGGGGTCCTGGTGTTCGTCCTGCCGCTCATGATCGCCTGGTACTCGTTCCGGATGTACATGACGAAGTCGACGCAGCTCCAGGAGCGGAACCGCGAGCTCCTCACGATGAACGAGAGCCTCGCGCGCACCGCGTCGCGGCTCGAGGAATCCCACGTGTCGGTGATCGCCGCGCTGTTGGGCTCCCTCGCCGCGAAGGATCGTTACACCCAGGGCCATTCGGCCGCGACGATGCATCACGCCCTCGCGGTGGCGCGATCGCTCGGACTCGGTCCGGACGAGGTCGCCGCCGTGAACCTGGGCGCGCTCTTCCACGACATCGGCAAGATCGGCATCCCGGAGCACATCCTCCGCAAGCCGACCCAGCTGTCCGAGGAGGAGTGGACGGAGATGAAGACCCACCCCGTGATCGGTGCGAACCTGCTCGGCGAGGTGCCGAACCTCGAGCGGATCCGGCCGATCGTGCTCGCGCATCACGAGCGCTACGACGGGACCGGCTACCCGAACGGCTTGAAGGGCGACCAGATCCCGCTCGCCGCCCAGATCATCGCCGTCGCCGACACCTATGAGGCGATGACGTCATCCCGTACCTACCGCCAGGCGCTGACCCACGACGCGGCGATCGCCGAGCTGCGCCGGGTATCAGGCACCCAGCTGAACCCCACGGTGGTCAATGCGTTCGTCCGCCAGATCGAGAGCGCGCCGCGCGACGCGGCGCAGGCCCACGACGACATCGAGCACGTGCACGTCCGCGAGCGCGCGGTCGAGGCGGTCCGGCTCCAGACCTAGCCGGCGCGTCGCTGATCCCGGAATGCGACGGCCCCCGGATAACTTCGCGCGCGCCGCCCCCGTTGAAGGACCGGCAGAAGGTAGGACTTTCGGGGGAGGCCGTTTGGCTATCCGGATCGGCGACCAGGCGAGCCATCGGGAGCGACCGACATTCGGGGATGTCGTCGCGGTCGTCCGCGCCTACGTCGCTGCGTTGCGGCCGGATGCCGTTACGTGGCCGGTGGCGGGCAAGCGCGCCGCGTTCGTCGGACTGGGCGCTTCGACGCTCGCACTCCTCTGTATCGAGGCGTTCTTCGTCGGTCCGCTCGGTCGCGCGATGCTCGTGCTCCCGGTCCTTGGGATCGCGATGAGCGCGACCGCCGCGTGGTTCGCGCCC
>WNFI01449173.1_pt1 | contig 13580 bp, 13 predicted proteins | sample 5400471 | NCBI WGS metagenome assembly WNFI01 (sample SAMN13153348, study PRJNA577476) | soil metagenome | isolation source: 100 cm saprolite on Douglas fir-dominated hillslope | place: USA:California | collected 2013-09-17 | reverse complement strand
CACCATGGAGAATTTTCTCGGCTACATCACCACGATCTGCGCAATGGAGCCCGAAGGCCGGCTGAAGCCGGTCTATGGCGTGGTGCCGGAGCTGCCGTTTCCCGAGCGCGAGAGCAAGGGCCTGCTCGGATATCGGGGAATGGGCCCGGTCCGCATCGGCAACCAAGCCGGCGAGCAGATCCAAAACGACAGCTATGGCAGCGTCATTCTCTCCGCCGCGCAGATGTTCTTCGATCGCCGCCTGGTCCGCGCCGGCGACATGGCGTTGTTCGCGCAGCTCGAGCGCCTGGGCACCCAGGCAGCCAAGCTCGCCTTCGAGCCGGATGCGGGCATTTGGGAATTTCGAGGCCGCGCCCGGGTGCATACCTATTCGGCGGCGATGTGCTGGGCCGCCTGCAATCGGCTGGCGATCATCGCCCAGAAGCTGGGCGATGGCGTGCGCTGGGCGCATTGGCGCGACGAGGCAAGGCGCATCCGAGCCGTCATCATGGAGCAGGCGTGGGATGCGGAAAACGGCACCTTCGTCGAGTCATTCGGCGGCAAGGAGGTAGACGGCAATCTGCTGCTGCTGCAGGAGATCGGCTTGCTTTCGGCCTCCGACCCGCGCTTCGTCGGGACGGTGGCTGCGATCGAGCGACGGCTGATTCGCAACGGCCATGTCATGCGTTATGCCGCTGCCGACGATTTCGGCGATCCGTCCGCGGCATTTCTGGTCTGCGGCTTTTGGTACGTCGATGCGCTGGCCGCGATGGGCCGGCGCGAGCAGGCGCGCGAGCTCTTCACCGACTTGTTGCGCTACCGCAACAGCGCCGGCTTGCTCTCCGAGGATGTCGATCCGCAGACGGGCGAGCTCTGGGGCAACATTCCCCAAACCTATTCCATGGTCGGTCTGATCATCTCGGCGCTCCGGCTCTCGAAGAGCTGGGAGGAGGCGTTTTGGCGCGGCTCGTGATCGTATCCAACCGGCTGGCACTGCCTCGCGACCGCGCAGCGCGCGCCGGCGGCGTTGCGGTTGCCCTGCGCGAGACCCTGACGCGCCAGGGAGGGGTGTGGCTCGGCTGGAGCGGCGAGGTGACCGAGAGGGCGGCCGAAGGCGCCAAGGTCTTCCGCTCCGGCCAGGTGCTCTATGCCACCTTGGACCTCCTGCCGAAGGAGCATCGGGACTTCTATGTCGGGTTCGCCAACAGCGCGCTCTGGCCGCTCTGTCACTACCGGCTGGGCTTGATCGACTATCGCCGCGCGACCTACGAGGGCTACCTCGGCGTCAACGCGCGCTTCGCCAGGGCGATCGCCTCGCTGATAACGCCGGAAGACCTGATTTGGGTGCACGACTATCATTTCATGCCGCTCGCCTTCTATCTGCGCGAGCTCGGGGTCGCGAACCCGATCGGCTATTTCCATCACATTCCGTTTCCCTCGCGGGACGTCTTCTCGGTCTTGCCCGATTGCGACCGGTTCGTTGCCAAGCTCAGGAACTACGACCTCATCGGCCTGCAGACCGAGCGCGACCCTCGGCCAGCACCGGCGCCGAGATGACGCGCCTCAAGGGCAGCCTGGATGGCCGGCGCCTGGTGCTCGGCGTCGACCGGCTCGACTACACCAAGGGGCTTCCCAACCGGCTGCAGGCCTTCGAGGAGCTGTTGACCACGCGCCCGGCCTATCGCGGCAAGGTCACGTTCATGCAGATCGCCCCGGTGTCCCGCGGCGAGGTGGAGCAATACCGCGCCCTCCGGCGAGAGCTTGAAACCCTCGCCGGCCACATCAACGGCCGCTTTGCGGAATTCGATTGGATGCCGGTCCGCTATCTGAACAAGGCCTTCCCGCAGCCGACCTTGGCCGGCTTCTACCGGGTGGCGCGGGTCGGTCTGGTGACACCGCTCAGAGACGGCATGAATCTCGTGGCCAAGGAGTATGTCGCCGCCCAAGATCCCGCCGATCCGGGAGTTCTGGTGCTTTCGGAGTTCGCCGGTGCCGCCGCCGATCTCGGCGTGGGCGCCATCATCGTCAATCCCTTCGATGCCGAGCAGATCGCCGGTGCGCTCGATCAAGCGCTGTCGATGCCGCTGGAGGAGCGCCAACGACGCTGGGTGGCGATGATGGAGGTCATTCGCCGGAACTCGCTCTCGGCTTGGCGCGACCGCTTCATTGCCGCGCTGGAGGCCGCCGCTAGGCAGTCCGAGCCGCGGCGGCTGCGGTCGGCCGGCGCCGACGCAACCGTCGCTTGAGTCGGATGCGGCTGATCAGGCCGCCGGCAACGCCTCGCCGATCATGGCGGCGGCACGGCGGATCTCCGCGGCCGGGCGCTGCGCCACCTTGAAGGCAGCCTGGGCGCCTGCGAGCCTTGCGATCGGCACCCGATAGGGCGAGCAGGACACGTAGTCGAGCCCGATCTCCTCGCAGAACCGCACCGATGCCGGGTCGCCTCCATGCTCGCCGCAAAGGCCGGTCTTGAGGTCCCTGCGGCCCTGGCGGCCGCGCTCCATGGCGATGCGCAGCAGCTCGCCGACGCCGTCGACGTCGATGGAGACGAAGGGATCGACCGCGAAAATGCCCTTGCGCTGGTAGATCTCCAGGAACTTGTCCGAATCGTCCCGGGACAGGCCGAGGCAGGTTTGCGTCAGATCGTTGGTGCCGAAGCTGAAGAACTCCACCGCCTCTGCGATCTCGCGGGCGCGAAGCGCTGCGCGCGGCAGCTCGATCATGGTGCCGATCGTGTAGCTGAGCTCGATGCCGCTCTGCAGCTCGACCTCGCCAGCGACCTGATCGATCACTTCCTTCAAGATGTCGAGCTCGCGCCTGGTGGCGGCAAGCGGGATCATCACCTCCGGCCGCACCGTTCGACCGGTCGTCTCTTTGATGACGGCGACCGCCTCGAAGATGGCGCGCGCCTGCATCTCGTAGACCTCGGGAAAGGTGATGCCGAGGCGGCAGCCGCGGTGGCCCAGCATCGGATTGGTTTCCGCCAGCCGGGCCGTCGTCTCTTGCACCCGGGCGAGCGTCGTGCCGGCGCTCGCCGCGACGTCCTGCATCTCCGCTTCGCTGCGCGGCAGAAACTCGTGCAGCGGTGGGTCGAGCAGGCGGATGGTGACGGGCAGCCCATCCATCACGGTGAACAGCTCGACGAAGTCCTGGCGTTGCATGGGCAAGAGCTTCGCCAACGCCTGGCGGCGGCCCTTCTCGCTGTCGGCGACGATCATCTCGCGGACGGCCACGATGCGATCGGCGTCGAAGAACATGTGCTCGGTTCGGCAAAGGCCGATGCCTTCCGCGCCGAACTGCCTGGCGGTCACCGCATCGGCGGGCGTGTCGGCATTGGCGCGCACGCCGATGCGACGAAATCGGTCCGCCCAGCGCATCAGCGTTTGAAATTCCTCGGACAGCTCGGGCAGCATGGTGGCCACCGCGCCGAGAAAGACCTCGCCCGTGCTGCCGTCGATGGTGATGGTATCGCCTTCCTTGACCACGTAGCCGTTGATCGAAAGGGTGCCGGCGCCGTAGTCGAGCTTGAGGTTGCCGGCGCCGGTGACGCAGGAGCGACCCATTCCGCGGGCGATGACGGCGGCGTGGCTGGTCATGCCGCCCCTCGTGGTCAGGATGCCGCGGGCGGCGTGCATGCCATGAATGTCCTCGGGGCTGGTCTCGATCCGCACCAAGATCACCTGCTGGCCGAGCTTGGCGCGCGCCTCGGCTTCCTTGGCGCTGAAGGCGGCGACGCCGCACACCGCTCCCGGCGAAGCCGGCAGTCCGCGCGTCAACAGCGTGCGCGGCGCGTTCGGGTCGGGCGTCGGATGCAGGAGCTGGTCCAAGGACGACGGGTCGATGCGGTTGACGGCATCCGCTTTGCTGATGAACCCTTCCTTTGCCATCTCGACGGCGATGCGGATGGCCGCGGCTGCGGTTCGCTTGGCGGAGCGCGTCTGCAGCATGTACAGACGCCCCTTCTCTATGGTGAATTCCAGATCCTGCACGTCGCGATAATGCCGCTCGAGCAGATCGCGCACGTTCAATAGCTGCGCATAGGCCTGCGGCATCAACTCTTCCATGGCCGGAAGCTGCGAGCCGGCGGCATCCTTGGCCTCGATGGTGAGCGATTGCGGCGTGCGAAGTCCGGCGACGACATCCTCGCCCTGGGCATTCACCAGGTACTCGCCGTAGAAGCTGTTCTCGCCGGTCGAGGGATTCCGGGTAAAGGCGACGCCGGTCGCGCAGTCGTCGCCCATATTGCCGAAGACCATCGCTTGGATGGTAACGGCGGTGCCCCAGTCGTCCGGGATCGAATGCAAGCGGCGATAGACGATTGCCCGCTCGTTGTTCCAGCTGCGGAAGACCGCGCCGGTCGCGCCCCATAGCTGGTCGAGCGGCGCCTCCGGAAACGGGGTGCCGAGCTCGCGCTGCACCAGATCCTTGTAGATGGCAACCAAGGTCATGAGCTCGGCGGCGCCGAGCTGGATGTCGAGATTGACGCCGCATTCCCTCTTCAAACGCTCGAGTTGCTCCTCGAAATCGTGGTGCTCGATACCGAGCACGACACTGCCGTACATCTGGATGAAGCGGCGGTAGCTGTCATAGGCGAAGCGACGGTCGCCGCTGGTTCGAGCCAGGCCCTCCACCGTGACGTCGTTGAGGCCGAGATTGAGCACCGTGTCCATCATGCCGGGCATGGAGGCGCGGGCGCCCGAGCGCACCGAGACGAGCAGCGGATTGTCGGGGTCGCCGAAGCGGCGGCCGAGGCTCTCCTCGACTTCCCTCAGCGCCAGTGCGACCTGCTTCTCGAGGCCTGTCGGAAAGCTGCTTTCGGAGCGGTAATAGTATGCGCATGCCTCGGTCGTGATGGTGAGGCCGGAAGGAACCGGCAGGCCGATCTTGCTCATCTCCGCGAGGTTGGCGCCCTTGCCGCCCAAGAGCGCACGCATCGTCGCATTGCCTTCGGCCTTTCCCGCGCCGAATGAGTAGACCCACTTCGTCATCGCTAGACCCCTAAGATGAACACCTTGACCGCCGCTCGAGACGCCGCATGAGCTGGCAAGACGCGACCGCGCGCGATCGTCGACCGCGCAGCAAAGCCATCCATGTGCTGGGACTTGCCGGCGATTGCGGCCCACCGCGGCTTGCCGCTCAGCAATCGCGGGCAGCGCCCGCCCGCCATCCAGGACCCGGCCGCGTGGCACTGGGCTGGGCTCGGGCTGATCGACACCGCGGTCGTTTCCGCATGAGCAATAGACGGGGGCGGCGAGGCTTTATTCCTCCAGCGCCGGCAGCGCGCGGCCTGAATTGGCACACACGTTGATCTTGGTTAATACATTAGGCAGAAGGAAAAATAGAAGGATTTCCAAGAATGGATTTCTATTCTGAAATACCAGAGAAATAATACGTCTGAAATAACGGAACAAGATCTCGAGCTATTAGATGGTTTGGTTCGAGAGGCGAACTCTATCTTCAGGGTTTTTGTCACAATTCTCCCGCGAAGTCTAATTTTCGTCACAAGTCTTTTATTTTTATCACCCTCGTACGAACCGCAAGTCTCGATAATCGAGGCCAGCGATCACGGCTTCGTCACCCGGATCGGCGGCGATCGAGACCTGGTGCGGACATTGAGCAAAGAGGTGAAATCGTGACTGCCTCGCAGGGAATGGTTGAGCAGCACATTGGCGATCTCCGGCGCTACGCAAAGGCGCTGCTCGGCGACTGGCGCGATGCCGACGACCTGGTTCAGGAGTGCTTGGTCCGGGCCCTGGCGCGCCCGCATCTGCAAAAGCAGGTGAGGGACGTTCGCGCCTACCTCTTCACCATCCTGCACAATGTTTATGTAGACCGGGTGACGCGCCGTCCGCGCGAGAAGGTCGGCCTCGATCCGGTGGTCACCTACCTCTCGCACCCGGCCCCGCAACCGGCGACGCTCGAGCTACGCGACTTGGCGCGGGCGCTTACGCGGTTGCCCGAGGATCAGCGCCAAGTGGTGCTCCTCATCGGCCTCGAAGGCTTGACCTATCAGCAAGCAGCCGAGGTGTTGGACGTCCCGATCGGCACCGTCATGTCGCGTCTCTCGCGCGGCCGCGAGGCGCTCAGGCGCATGATGGATGGCGAACCGCAAGTGGCTCTGCGCCGGGTGCAATAGCGCTCCCGCGCTCTCAAGCGATACTGCTGGAGAGCGCCTTCGCCGGCCGCGCCTGCACTGCCGCCTTCGGGCCCTTGCCCGGCAGCGCGAGCGCGCTGGCTGCGAGCTGATCGGCCAGCGCTGACTGTAGCCGCGTCAACCCCTGGGTGCTCGCGGACTCGCAACGCGCGACGAGCACGTCTTGGGTGTTCGAGGCTCGCAAGAGCCACCAGCCATCCGCAGTCTTCACCCGCACGCCGTCGATGTCTTCGACATCGGCCCCGGCTCGGGCCAGGCGCGCCTTGACCTCTTCGATCACGGTGAACTTGCGCTCGTCAGAGCACTGGAACCGGAGCTCCGGAGTATTCACCATCTTCGGCAACCGGTCATTCAACCCGGCCAATCCGCCTTCCGCCCGGGAAACGATATTGAGCAGCCTGAGCGCCGCATACAGCGCATCGTCATAGCCGTAATAGCCGTCAGCAAAGAAGATATGGCCGCTCATCTCGCCGGCAAGTGCCGCCCCGGTCTCCGCCATTTTCGCCTTGATCAGCGAGTGGCCCGTCCGCCACATGAGGGCCGTGCCGCCCATGCGGCCGACTTCGTCGAAGAGCACCTGGCTTGCCTTGACGTCGGCGATGAAGGTTGCGTCCGGCCGGCGGCGCAGAATTTCCTCGGCATAGAAAACCATCAGCTGGTCGCCCCAGAGGATCCGGCCGGCGCTGTCGATGACGCCGATGCGGTCGCCATCCCCGTCGAAGGCGATGCCGAGGTCGCATTGCTGCGTGAGGACGAGCGCCTTCAGCTGCTCCAGCGTCTCGGGTTGGGTAGGATCGGGATGATGCGCCGGGAAGGTGCCGTCCACCTTGCCGTTGATCACGATGTGCCGGCCCGGCAGGCGCTGGGTGAGACGCGTGACGATCGGACCGGCCGCGCCATTGCCCGGATCCCAGGCGACCTTCAGCGGGCGAGCCATGTCGACGTCGCGCAGCAGGCGCTCGACATAACCGTCGATCACCGGCCTGCGCACCACGCGTCCGGAGCCGACCGCGAACGCTCCCGAGCGGGCGATCTCCGCCAGGCGGCGGATGCCGGCGCCGTAGACCGATCCGCCGCGCATGACCATCTTGAAGCCATTGTATTCCGCCGGATTGTGCGAGCCGGTGACCATGATCGCGCCATCGGTCACCAGGTATTTTTCGGCGAAATAGAGCATCGGCGTCGGACCGAGACCGACGCGCGCGACCTCCAGGCCGGCGCTGGCGAGGCCCCACGCCAGCGCATTGGCGAGCGCGGGCGAGCTGAGCCTGCCGTCCTGACCCAGCGCCACGCTGCGGCCGCCCTCCTTCGTCAAGACCGTGCCATAGGCGCAGCCGAGGAAGAAGGCATCCTTGGCGGTCAGCGTGTCGCCGACGATGCCACGGATGTCGTATTCGCGCAGGATGCTGGGACGAAGCTCATGGCCGGCCAAGTCTCGATCTCCTTCTCAAGCTGGGCACGCCGTCTCGCCGACGGCAAGGCGGCGGAGTCGTGGCGATGATTCTCAGGCGTCCAACACGATGTTGGGGCGGTTCGGCGACGGCGGACGGGCGGCGCGCGGTTCGACATCGGCGGGTTCATAGGGCTCGACATAGCTCCGCAGGACGTCCTGCAGAGCCGGTGCGAGATCGTGCCGTGCGAGCGCAAAGGCCAGATTGGCCTCGACGAAGCCCAATGTATTGCCGCAGTCGAAGCGCCTACCCTCGAAGTGATAGCCGTGAATCGGCACTTCGCCGATGGTGCGGGCAATGGCGTCGGTGAGCTGGATCTCGCCGCCGGCACTGGGCTCCTGCCGATCGAGATGGTCGAGCACGCGAGCCTGCAGGATATAGCGGCCGATGACGGCGAGCGTCGAGGGGGCGCGGGCCGGCGACGGCTTCTCAACCAACCCTTGGACCTCGACCAATCGCTGGTGGCGCGCCCCGGTCTTCAGCACGCCGTATCGAGACACCTGCGCCCGCGGCACTTGCACGACCGCCAGCAGATTGCCGCCGGTTTCGGCGTACATCTGGGTCATCTGTTCGAGGCATGGCGTCGCCGCCAGGATCAGGTCGTCCGGCAACAGCACGGCGAAGGGTTCGTCACCGATCAGATGCCGCGCGCACCAGACCGCGTGTCCGAGGCCGAGGGGTTGCGGCTGGCGCACATAGGTAACGCGCCCGGGCGCCGGCAGCCATGACCGTATGGAATCGAGCTCCTTCGTCTTGCCTCGCTCGGCAAGCATCGTCTCCAGCTCGCGGCTGTGGTCGAGATGATCCTCGATGGCGGTCTTGCCGCGACTGGTGACCACGATGAATTCTTCGATGCCGGCCGAACGCGCTTCTTCGATCGCGTATTGGATGAGGGGCTTGTCGACGACCGGCAGCATTTCCTTGGGCATGGCCTTGGTGGCGGGCAGGAAGCGGGTGCCGAGGCCGCCGACGGGGAAAATAGCCTTGCGTATGCGCTGTGCCATGAAATGCGTCTCCAATTCTTCGCTGCCTGCGGTGCGTCCAAATCCTGCGCGGGCCGGATGCCGGCGGCGGGTCCGCGCATGGCGGGCTCAGGCGCGGCCTGGTGCGCCGGCTCCTGATGCATGTGGCCGACGGGAAGGTTCGATCAATGCGGCACCGCTTTGCAGTTGCCGTGGCGCTGCCTGGATCGCGATCCTGGGCTCGAGCGCCTGCGCCGTGGCTTGAACATCATGCAAGTGCCTCACCTTTCGACATTTTCCACGGCGTCGTTAGGTCATTGACGGAGGCCAGCGGGGATTATTCCAGGTGCCGGTCGGGCGGCCAGTGACATTTCCGTGGAATAAAGGCGGAGGGCTCCCCGTCTGTCTCTCGTATGTCGGTGCTTCATGGCCCGGAGCTGGCCCAATGGCGCATTAGGATGAACGGAACGACGCAGCAATGAAGTCCCAAAGATCCCATGAGTTCGCCGACCGTCGCGAGCAAGCCCGCTTGGCCGCCGGGGCCGACCCGGAGCAGGCCGCCGCCGTGCTGTGTTTCGTACCCGACGAGGTCACCAGCGCCGACATTCATGCTTATGTCGATCTTCAGTTGAATCCCAGCGATCGGGCGCAGGTCGAGGCGCATCTCGCCCGGCGGCGGTCGGATCGCGCGAGGGTCGTTGCCTTTCGCGCACTGAATGTCGAGCTGCATGCGTTGTTCGACCAGAGGCCGCCGCCGATGTCGACGGCGCTCCAAGAGTTGACACGCCGCACGGCCCTGCGCTTTGGCGGATCAGAGCATGCGGCGAGTCTCGGTGCGAGGCTGCTCAGGAAACTGGGCGCGGCCTTCGCCAGGCTGATGCGGTCGCCCGATTGCGTCCGCCCGCAGGGGCTCTGAGCGGCGGCTACCGGCGGCAACGGCCGGAATTTGCCGGCAACACCGGCGCAACAAAGAATTGATGACGTCGCTACGGGCCGGAGAGCCCGGTGCGGAACTGTGAAATGCCTGGAGGGAGGGAGAAGAGATGATCTCATGCCGCGGGATGCTGCGGGCGATCGGCCGACCCTCGGCGCGATTGGCGACTTGGGCGAATGCGTGCAGCGTTGCGTCGGTCGTCGTCTTCGCATCGGCGGTGATCGCCGCCGCCGACCTGGCGACGCCGACGGGAGAGCGGCCGTGCGGCGACCGCGCCGACTCGCTGGCACGCGAGATGGTGGCAAAGCCGGTAGGGGAGGATCTGAGGAACTCTCTGGCTCAGGCGGCGTTCCTGTGCAGCCTCGGCAAGGCCGAGGAGGCCAATGCCATGCTGGCCGACATCGAGCTGCGACTGAGGCGCGGCGCGGGCGGCCGATCCGGATAGGAAAGCTATGCGCCGCGCGCGCGAGCGCCGCGTGGCGTCGCGTCGACTTCGCGCCAAGGAATAAATCCACCCGAGCATCGTCTATCTGGGACGTTGTCTGCCAAGAGCGGACGCCACCACCAAGAACGTGGCTGCCGCCGCCGGCGCATGATGAACCGGGAGTGGACATGCACAGTAAGCCGAGCCGGCCACTGCATCGGCACCTGAGCGCCATGCCAAGCCGATTGCGATCCAGATCGCGGGCGCAAGTGGCGTTGCTGTCTGCCCTGCCGCGTCATCCGACACCTTCCGAATTGCCTGCGCTCGCATTGGACGAATTCGCCCATCAGCAAGCGCTGCGCGTCTTTAAGTCACTCTCAGGCGAGTTTGCCGTCGACACCGCGATCGCCGCCGCCGGGCGGCAATAGCGGTTTAGCGACGGTGGTTTAGCGGAACGGGCAGGGCAAGTGGTGGTGAAATGGCTGTGGCAATTTCATGGCGCGCCCGCGGATTTGTCACCACCCGTGGCCGAGTGCCGAGTCCAAGCTTTGCGCATCGGATTCGCGGAATGCTTCGAGGGGTTGCATGGCGGATATTCTCCTCAGCCCTCCTGCTGGCCTCCGGCGGCTGCGCCGACATGCAGGCGCTTGGGGACCGGTACTTCGGTCCGCCGCCGGCGCATCAGGCCGCCTATCCGCGCAAGACCGTCAAACCGGCGACCGCAAGTCCCGGGGTGGCCGCTCCGGAATCGGGCGGCGAGCCGATCGCTCTGATCGGCCAGGACGAGGAGCAAGTAAGGGCCCTGCTCGGCCAGCCGAGCGAAGAGGAGGCACACACACCGGGCAAAACATGGCGGTACCGCCGAGGGCGGTGCGCCCTCGATGTGGCGCTCTACCCAGATGTCCACTCGCGTATCTATCGAACGCTTACCTACGAGGTGACCAGCGATGACAATACTGACGCGGGAAAACGTCTCTGCACCACCGAGTTCCAGTCTCTCGCCCGGCTCAGGTGAGATCACCGAGCATGGCCACGGCATCCGCTTGGTGCTGGTCGACGATGACGAGGACTATCGCGAGGCGGTAAGCGGCCAGCTCGCCGATTTCGGCTTCGAGGTCGCGGCATTCGCCGATGGAGCCGCGATGTTCGCTCACTTCGCCGAAGGGCGCTCGGCGGATGTTGCGGTGCTCGATTGGCGCCTGCCGACGTCGTCGGGGTTGGAGCTCTTGGCCCAGATGCGCCGGCGCGGCATCCTGGAAAGCGCCCGGCGGAGATGCCGGCGGAGGAAACCATCCAACGCGGCCGTCTCATGCTTCGTCCCCGGGTGAGTCGCGCCTATTGGGACAATGTCGATGTGAATTTGACCGTGACCGAGTTCAACATCGTGCATCTCCTCGCCACCCAGACCGGCGAGTATGCGACCTATCGCGCCATTTACGACTGCGTGCACCACGCGGGCTTCATCGCCGGCAGCGGCGAGGAAGGACACCGAACGAATGTCCGCTCGGCGATCAAGCGAATCCGCAACAAGTTCCGGGCGCTCGACAATGAATTCATTGAAATTGAGAACTTCCCCGCCTTTGGATATCGCTGGCGCACTGCCGCAGCGTATTCCACGTGAGCTGGGGAAGTTCGGCAGGATCCTTGGCGCCTCTCTGACGGTCAAGCTGCTGGGGTTGGTGGGCATCTTCATTGCGTTGCCCATCATCCTCTACGGGCAGTTCGAGCAGGTCGACCGGCAGACGCGCAGCGTCGTCACCGCCAGCATGCAGCACCAGAATTGGCTGGTGGCGCAGGCGCTGACGCCGATGCTCGACCGGCCGGAGCGGCCGCCGCATCGCAGCCTCAACGGCGAGCTGGCGCGGTTTGCCGCGCCGGGGACCCGGCTCAGCCTGCTCTTCAATCCAACCGGCGGCGATGCCAGCGCCTTCTATTACGTGGCCTCCACGGTGGTCGCGAGCGAGCTCGAGCTCACGACCGAGCTTGAAAGCCTCAACCGCAACGGCGTCCTGCAGCGCCTGGTAGAGACCTGCACCTGGGACAAACCGATCGACATCTCCTTCGCCCAACCGGCCGGTGGAGCAGACATCCTCACCTCCATCACGCCGGTTCAATCGCGCTGGGGATGTTGGGCGCTGGTGTCCTCGCAGAACGCCGCCGACCTCTTGCAGACAACCTTCGGAAAGCCGCTCTGGCAGCGACGGGAGATGGAGCTGGCGGGCGCGGTCTATGCGGTGCTCGCGCTCTTCATGATCGGCATCGCGTTCAGCGTCTGGCGCACGCTGCACCGCTTCGGCCGGGTCGGGCGCGAGACCCGCCAGGGCCGCATCGCGGAGAACGCCTTTTCCTCCCGCAATGTCGTTCCAGAGCTTGCGAGCGTCGCGTCCGATTTCGACGCGCTGGTCTCCGATCTGCACCGGGTCGCCCGCGACATTCGCCAGACGGCCGAAGACAACGCCCATTCGTTCAAAGCGCCGCTGGCCACGATTCAAGCCTCGCTGGATCGCGTCAAGCGAGCCGTCCCGGCGACCGACGAGCGCGGTCAGCGCGCCACATCGCTGATCGGCATGGCCTTGGAGCGACTCTGCGCCCTCGTCAATGCCGCACAACGGCTCGACTACAACACCGCCGATCTGATCGCCGCACCGCGCGGCAAGATCGATCTGACCAAGCTGGTGGGCGAAGTGCTGCTGCGACAGCGCGATCTCGCCACGGGAACGCGCATTCGGCTGACGCGCCGGCTGGACGCCAACGTGATGGTGCAAGGCAGCCGCGAGGTGCTCGATGTTGCGATCGAGAACATCCTGGACAACGCCATCAGCTTCTCCCCGCCAGACGGCGCCATCGCCGTCACTCTCACCGCCAATGCGGACCGTGCCGATCTCAGGATCGAGGATGAAGGGCCCGGCATCGATCCGGACAAGATCGAACGCATCTTCAACCGATATTTCTCATTGCGGCCCCGGTCCGCCGCGGCCGGGCAAGCGGCGGACGGTTCCGACTCGCAGGCTCCCGATCATGCCGGGCTCGGACTGTGGATCGTCAAGCGCAACGTCGAGGCGCTTGGCGGTACCGTGGCGGCGACCAATCGGCCGGGCGGCGGCCTCTGCGTGCGCATCAGCCTGCCATTGGCGCATTCGGCGCGGCCAGCCAACACACTTTGATCACTGGCTGCGGTTGACCGCGGATGCCCATATTCGCTAGCGAATAAGCCGCGAATACCACAATGGAAACAGCCATGAACGTCGTTGTCGATGTCGACGACTCGGATCGTTTGGCTTCGGCCCAAATCCATCCGGTGATCCTCTCCGGCGGCGCCGGCACGCGGCTGTGGCCGCTGTCGCGAGCGTTCTATCCAAAGCAGCTCCTGGCACTGACCTCGGAACGGACGCTGCTGCAGGAGACCGCGCGCCGCGGCACGGGCGACGCCGGCTTCGCCGATCCGATCGTCATCTGCAACGAAGAGCATCGCTTTCTCATCGACGAGCAGCTTCGCCAGATCGGCGTGCGACCGCAGCAGATCTTGCTGGAGCCGAGCGGCCGCAACACCGGGCCGGCAACGGCTGCTGTGGCCCTGTGGCTGGCGGAGCGCGATCCGGACGCGCTCATGTTGGTGCAGCCCTCCGACCACAACATCGGCTCGCCCGCCAGCCTGCACGCTGCGGTGCAGGCGGGA
>WNFI01155346.1_pt2 | contig 13580 bp, 4 predicted proteins | sample 5400471 | NCBI WGS metagenome assembly WNFI01 (sample SAMN13153348, study PRJNA577476) | soil metagenome | isolation source: 100 cm saprolite on Douglas fir-dominated hillslope | place: USA:California | collected 2013-09-17 | reverse complement strand
AGCTTCTTTACAGAAACTCTTTACGCCATATACGCAGCTCCGAAGAAATGGCTCGGCTTTTCGCGGACCTTCCAGAAGCGATTGTTAACACTCAGGAGCTTTCTTCTCGCCTGGAATTCACACTCGAAAAGCTGGGTTACGAATTCCCGAGTTATTCAGTACCGGACGGCGAAACGATGGACTCCTTCCTGTGTAAGCGAGCGTGGGAAGGCGCACATTGTCGCTACCGGCCAATCACGGAGCGGGTGCGGGAGCAGTTGGAAAAAGAACTGACTCTCATCTCGAAGCTCAAACTGTCAGGATATTTCTTGATTGTTTGGGACTTGATTCGATTCTGCCAGCAGAACGGCATACTTGTGCAAGGTCGTGGCTCTGCGGCAAATAGTGCAGTGTGCTACTCGCTCGGCATTACAGCAGTTGACCCTATCGGCATGGACTTGCTTTTTGAGAGATTTCTGTCGGAAGAACGTGGAGAGTGGCCGGACATCGACCTCGATCTAGCCAGTGGAGTTGAGCGGGAAAAAGTTATTCAGTATGTCTATCAGTATTACGGCAAGCGGGGAGCTGCGATGACTGCGAACGTCTGCACGTATCGCGGGCGTTCAGCAGCACAAGAAATGGGAAAGGTGCTCGGGTTTGACAAGGACACGGTATCCAAGCTCTCTGCGGTCGTAGGCACATGGGAGTGGAAAGACCCGAATGACACGATGGAAAGGCAATTCAGCAACAGTGGTCTTGACCTTGGTCATCCGCAGATCGCTGTTTATCTCGATCTCTGCAAACGAGTGCAGGACTTGCCGCGTCATTTGAGCCAGCATTCGGGAGGCATGATTATTTGCCAAGGACAGCTCGATTCCGTCGTCCCTCTCGAACCAGCGACGATGCCTGGAAGAGTGGTCGTCCAATGGGACAAGGATGACTGTGCTGATCTTGGCCTCATCAAAGTTGACCTGCTCGGTCTGGGAAAGATGGCCGTTCTCAAGGACAGCATCGAGTTGATCCGCAATCACTATGGTGAGGAAGTAGATTTGGCTCATCTGCCCCAAGATTGCCCCGATGTTTACGACACGATCCGGAGAGCAGACACAATAGGTATGTTCCAGATTGAGAGTTGCGCTCAAATGGCGTCTCTTCCACGCAACAAACCGACACGCTTTTATGATCTGGTCACACAAGTTGCACTGATTCGCCCCGGCCCGATTGTGGGGAAAATGACCAACCCATATTTGAACCGGAGGCAGGGTAAAGAACGTGTCACCTATCCGCATCCCTCGTTAATACCTGCTCTGAAGCGAACCCTCGGCGTTCCCCTATTTCAAGAACAATTACTGCGAATGGCTATGGTTTGCTCCAATTTCACAGGCGGCGAAGCCGAAGAACTACGCCGCGCGTTGGGAAGCAAGCGATCTCGTCAACGGATGAAAGAAATTGAGGTCAAACTGCGTGCTGGCATGGATGCCAATGGGTATCTCCCAGAGACTCAAGATGAAGTTGTGCAATTCATCTCATCGTTTGCGTTATATGGCTTTCCAGAGTCACACGCGGCGAGCTTTGCCCTGATCGTCAAAGCGAGTGCCTTCCTGAAGGTGCGCTATCTGGCCGCGTTCACAGCCGCATTGCTCAACAACTGGCCGATGGGCTTCTATCACCCTGCGACTATCGTCAACGATGCTAAGAGAAAAGGCTTGAAAGTTAGATATGCGGATGTCATGCGCTCTCAATGGAACTGCTCTCTGGAATTGAATGCCGAAGATCATCAGGCGCTTCGCATCGGATTGCGGTATGTACGCGGTTTGAATCAGACCGCAGCAGAAGCATTGTTGCGTCAGCGCAGCTTCGGCCCATTTGCTTCTGTCGAGGATTTAGCGCGGCGCGTGCCTGAATTAAGCCGCGACAATTTGGCGATGCTTGCAAGGATCGGCGCTCTCAATAATTTGTGTGAAGGTGCGAAGCTGCACCGTCGTGATGCGTTGTGGCATGTCGAGAAAGCTGTTAGGGCGAGTGGCCCTCTGCTTCAAACCATCGTGGAAATGGACTCACCATCACCGCTGCGTCAGATGACTCCGGAAGAACGTCTGGTTGCTGACTATTACGGAGTCGGATTAACAACAGGGCCACACCCTGTAGCGTATTGGAGAGAACAATTGCGCCAGCAGGGTATCAAGTCTGCTGCGGAGCTACGAACAATGTCTCACGGGCGAGAAGCGACGACCGCTGGCTGCGTTATCGTTCGTCAGAGGCCAGGGACGGCCAAGGGCATAATCTTTATGACACTGGAAGATGAGACAGAGATTTCGAGAGTGATTATTAGGCCAGATTTTTATAACAACAACCGCGCGACCATTTTGAAGAAACGGTTCGTTATGGTGTCTGGAGTGGTCCAAAATCGAGACAACGTTGTGCATCTTAAGGCGCGCTCCATACGACCATTGGAAATCAGCGCCGCAGCGTTGCCCTCGCACAACTTCCACTGATTGCACAAGTATGGGCCCTTTCGTCGGCCCCTCATTGTAATGGCGGCTCGTGATCTAGCTGCGCCAACGAGGGGCCGGCGAAAGGCTCCGTCAATTGGAAACGAGTGCAGTAGCCTCGGTCTGACCAGAATGTGAATGAACATACACGATACCTAGGGCAACAGCATCGAAGAGACAAAAGCTCCACGGCTCGGGCTCCCACGCTTTCCTGCGAGGCGGTAGCTTCCACGAAAGTTCGGGAAAACTATTTGCGAGGAACGACGCAATTGCATATTTGCCAGCCTTGCCGTGCAGTTGGAACCAGTTTTTGACTGTCCGTTCTGCGACGGTGACTGTCGGTATGAAGCGCCGCATCGCTTCGTTTCGTACCGCTCGACGGACGGCATTCGTACTGGGGTAGCTGCGACCGCGACGAACCGCTTCCTTTCGAAGTACGATCAGCGATGGTCGGAATACTTTGCACAGACCGGCAATCCGAGTAGCAGCGATCTCAGGCGGTACACATCTCGCAATGCCAGAATCCAAGAGCTGTGTGGACATTTCGAATATCGCATACCCGAACCGGCGCGATCTAATATCCACCGACAGAATGCGGGTTGAGTGTCTCTTACTCATGAGCGGCAGATTATTTGAATCCTGAGCTTCGACGCTGACTGAGCCATTCCAACCTGCGTGCGGCAGCGGCAGCACCAGGTCCTCGGCCACTGCGCTCTAGAAGTTCGCTCTCGAATGCAGCAAGTTGTTTCTCGACTGCTACCTCGACAGAGCCGCGGACTCCCGGAAAGATTTCGCCGACCGGGACCTGGAAGACAATCTCATAACCCAGCGCAACGAGGAACGGCGGCAACGAATGAAATCGCTCATGCCGAGTGACTTGGCCCTCGTCTTCGTAGCCGAGCACTCTTCCTAGTTCACGCTGGCTCAATCCCGCCCTGCGGCGATGAACGCGCACGTAGTTCGCTAGTGGTTCATTCACTTGTTCAATTGTCAGGAGCCTTCTTTGACATTCGACCTTTCCTTAAGAATAACAATCGCAGCGTGGCGTTCGAAAGGAGGGAGAATGTGTACGGCATGCCGGGTTTTTGCACGTTGAAGCCATTGGGTTTTCCACACTTAGACCTTTGCGTGTCGAAATGCCTACGCAGATTGACTTGAAATCTTGGGGAGAACCGCTGGATGGAAAAGATCCTTCCGCGAAGACCCCACCTCCCTCGCAAGAAAGCCTATCTTTGAAAGTTTGTAGGACGGCATACCATTCCTTTCTGATGCTTAAAGAGAGTTCGTCACAAAACGAAGCTGGATCAAGCACTGATAGCCCATATCCGAAAATCAACCAGCCGACTTGCGGCAATGAGGCCTCCGATCTCATTCCGTTGTTCAGGCTTCTGACCAAGCAACCTCCCGTAGATCACGATTTCAGTACTTGCCCCATCTGCAAGGACTATGGCATCACAGGGATTTGACGTCCGGCAGAATTCTTCTAGAGTGAACAGAAAGGTCGCAAAAACAAAACATTCGTAAACATTTTGAACCGATATTTTACGTACTGTCGTAAATCCTCAGAAGACGAAGATCATCAGGTACTCTCGGTTGAATCTCAACGGCAGGAATTGAAACGTTATGCGGAACGGGAAGGCCTTCACATCGTCGGTGCGAAGGAAGAGGCACGTAGTGCGAAGTCTCCCGGACGACCCATTTTCAACGAACTGCTCAAGTGCGTTGGCCGGGGAGAGGCTAATGGCATTTTGGCTTGGCACCCGGATCGGCTTGCCCGGAATGCCTTAGACGGCGGGCAGGTTATCCACCTTCTTGATACCGCGAAACTTGTTGACCTTCGCTTCCCGACTTACACGTTCGAGAACACGTCTCAGGGGAAGTTCATGCTGGCCATCATGTTCGGCCAATCTAAATACTACGTGGATTCGCTAAGCGAAAACGTACGGCGCGGTAATCGCACAAAGCGAGAGAGGGGCTGGCTCCCTGGACCGGCACCGATTGGGTATCTGAATATCAGATCCGAATCCGGCGAGAAAATCATTGAGACAGATCCGATTCGATTTCCCCTGTTGAAGCAGCTCTGGGAATTGTTCCTCACGGGTGGGTATTCTGTTCCGCAACTTGTTGAAATCGGTACCCATCAACTGGGACTCCGCACCCTGAAAAGAAAGAGAATCGGTGGTGCTCCCGTGAGTGTCAGCGCCCTGCACCGGATACTTTCGAACCCGTTTTATGCCGGGCAGCTCGTCTATCAAAACCAATGGCTTTCGGGAAAACAGAATCCGATGATCACGGTCGAGCAGTTTGAGCGTGTGCAGGTGCTGTTGGGCAAAACCAGTCGGGCCCGTGGGAAAACACACGTGTTCGCCTATAGCGGGTTGATGCGCTGCGGATCGTGTGGAGGAAGCATTACTGCAGAAGAGAAGGTTAATCGCTACGGAAGCCACTATGCCTATTATCATTGCACGCGTAGAAAGCGCGACGTAGTGTGCCACGAGAAGTGCGCCGAAGAGCGACAGCTGCAAAAACAAATTCTTCTCTTCCTGGACACTATCTACCTCGTCCAGCAGGAAGTCGACAGATTGCTTGCGGTGATCGAAGACGAGCGCGTCAAGGAGCGCCATGATGGGGGTGGAATCACGCAGGCGGTCCAAAGTGCTTTGGAGAGTTGCGCCCGGAACTTGGATAACCTCACGAAGCTCCGGTATCGTGATCTCATCGGTGATGAGGAATTCATCCGCCAGCGCGAAGATCTCACTCAGGAGCAAAGCAAGTTGAGACAAAGGCTGCAACAATTAAATACAGAACAGTGGATCGAACCTTCGCGGAAACTCTTTTTGTTTAGCAATCGCGCTGCTTATTGGCTCACGCACGGCACTGCCGGCGAACGACGATTGATTCTCTCCAGCATCGGATCGAACCTGACGTTGCAGGGCAAAGAACTCAGTATTGATGCTAAGGAACCGTTCCGAATTTTGCAGAAACACCGTTCCTTTACCAATCCCTTTACCGTCGTCAATGACGTTAGAACTTTCTTCCGCGCAGAATCCCAGTTCGTGATTCCTTTGTTGCCGGAACCAATCTTTTAGCGCAGCCTCAGATCGGTCTCTCGGATCGCGACCCGTATTGGTACACAGTGTCTATCGCTCTACAGGTTGCCCGATTTGCGTTGGTAACAAGCGCAATCGGGGTAGTGACGATCCGCAGAATTCGAGGGCCAGAGAGATCTACCTTTTCACCAATCGACCCTGCAGACGAAGCTAAGCGGTTCCGCTGAGGGACAATCGACTCAGCGATTGTCCGAAAAGATATATTTCCGGTCTTCCTACGAGCGAGTCGACGCTGATTGATATTTGTCCTTCCGACGCTCTTAATTAGTTGACATGTACAGATAACCGGTAGGACAATGCTTTCCCCATCGCTTTGGCACAGTCTCGTGCAGGAAGTATGTTGTACCGATAAATAGGACGGTGCGCTAGTCGTTCGCACTGGCTTTGTTATCGTGAGGTAATCTCTGCTGTCCCATTTCAGAAAGGAACTGCCATGGGCTCGAGTTCCAAGATAACCACGGGGGTAGGTTTGAGCGAGTTGGGCATGGACTCAGGGCACCGGGTTTCGGTAGGAGAATAAGGATGATGGCAGGCCATAGTTGGAAAACTCCCTCGACGGGTAAGCATCGTCGAAGATCCCTAGATCCTTCGTTTGTTAACAACCCGCCGTCTCTCCGCAGGCTTGCGTCGATTGTTTGCCTATTGACTATCCTTTCTTTGTTTTGGACACTCGCGCCTGGCCTAGCCGTGGGCTCTCGTTCCGCAGCGTTGGCCACGGCGCATGAATACCTCTTGGGAGCGGGCTGCGGAAACGACGGGAGTTTCGATGGTTCTGTACAATCACCCGTATCGACAAGGGGGCCGGCCAATGCGCCGGTGACGATAATCGAGTTTGCTGATTTCGAGTGCCCATTTTGTAGCAAAGTTGCCCCGGTCATTGGTGAGGTACTGAGCGCGTATCCTGATAAGGTCCGGTTCATCTTCAAACACGATCCTCTTTCCATACATCCGCATTCTTTTTTGGCGCACGAGGCGGCACTCGCCGCCGGCGCACAGGGCAAGTTCTGGGAAATGCACTATCTGCTTTTTGCCAACCAAGCCAGACTTAGCCGGGACGATCTGATCCAATATGCAGGACAGCTTGGCTTGGACTTAAAGGGTTTCCGGCAGGCGCTCGACAGTCATCTCTACCGCCCTCTCATCGAAACAGATTCAGCCGAGGCAAAGGGCCTAGGCGTCGTTTCCACGCCAACATTTTTCATAAACGGGAAGAGACTTGTTGGTGTCCAGGGTCTAGACGTCTTTAAGGCAGCGGTTGGCCAAGTGCTCAACCCAGTTCAGCCTGCGGTATCTGCAGGGACCGGTATACCGAAGCTCGGACCTGCTAAGGAAGTCAGCATAGGCAACGCTCCCGTCAGGGGACCCAAGCTAGCTACTATTACGATCGTCGAGTTTTCCGATTTCCAATGTCCGTTTTGCGCCAACGCCGTGCCGACGATGAGAAAGCTGATGGAGCAGTATCCGGACCAAGTGAAGTTGGTATTCAAGAATTTCCCTCTGGACTTTCATCGCGATTCCCTTCTAGCGCATCAAGCGGCCATGGCCGCTGGTGCGCAGGGAAAATTCTGGGAGATGCACGACCGTATCTTTGGCAACCAACGCGCGATCAAGCGGGATGACCTTGTACAGTCGGCAAAGGACCTGGGGCTTGATGTAGCCCAGTTTACGTCGGATCTCGACAGCGGACGCTTTAATCCCGCCGTCAACGCTGACAAGAACGAAGGCGCGTTGCTCGGCGTAAGCGGGACTCCCACCTTCTTCATAGACGGCAGGCCTCTGGTAGGGGCACCGCCACTGGAGCAGTTCAAGGCTCTCATCGAGGCTGAGCTTAAGACACCTTCGGGTGTAGGCAAGGCCGGTCAGGTTTCTGCCGTTGTGAGTCGGACTTCGGCGACTGCGATTCGTGGCCCAGCCGCCTCCGCACAGATCCAGACGCCTGTGACAGTTAAGAAAACCGAAAGACCAGCCGAAGTTGAGAGTCCCACGAAGGGGCCTGCATCGGCTCCTGTCACAATGGTGTGGTATTCGGATTTCCAGAGCCCTTTGAGCCCAAAAGCCTACGAACTCGTCCTCCATATCTTGAATAGCTACCCCGGAAAGGTCCGCGTGGTTTTCCGGAACAGCCCATTGGAATTTCACGCCGAGGCAATGCTTGCTCATGAAGCGGCGATGGCCGCTGCTGCACAAGGGAAGTTTTGGGAGATGCACGATCTGATTCTTTCCCATTCGAACGCTCTCAAGGAAGGTGATCTCATTAGCTATGGCCAACAGGTCGGTGTAGACCCTGTGAAACTCGCCAAGGCACTGGAACTGCACACTTATCGCCCAAACATCGACGAAGATCTGGCTGAAGCCAGGAAACACGGAGTCTTTGGAGTTCCTGTTTTCTTTTTCAACGGCCAGCGGCTGGATGGGGTGCAACCGCTCACTGTGGTTGAACAACTCATCGATTCCAAATTGAAACTGGAACATGTTGCAATCAGTGACCGTTAGCACGGCAGTCGCCATACCCGTAGCTTCCTTTCTGCGTACTAATCGTTCTTGACACGAGCATACTTTTGGTCTAAGTTCTCGCCGTAGTCGTACTCTCTATCCCATTACCGTCCTGTACGTGGGTTTTTAAGTCCTGGGTCCCTGAACTGAATTTTGCCGGGTTCGCGCCATGGAGTTGTACACCACACGTAGAGGAGGCAAGTGCGCGTGTGCGCAAGTGCCGTTCTTTCGAACGATCGCGCGCGCGGGCTTTCATGTGGGTTGGTTGTTGTTCTGCAGTTCCGTGGTGTTCGCGCAGAGCGTTACGATTTCGCCGAGCGCGGTCAACTTCGGGAACCAAGTCGTTGACACCAGTGGCAACCCGAAAACTGCCACGCTTACCAATACCGGTACTACTCCGCTGACGTTCGCCAGCATTTTTGCGAGCGGGGATTTCTCGCAAACCAACACGTGTGGCAGCTCGATTCTTCCGGGCAAGAAGTGCGCCATCAAGATCACATTCACGCCCGCAGCCCTGGCAGCACGGGCAGGAACCGTCACGATCTCTGACAATGCCTCTGACACTCCTCAGACAATCAGTCTGACCGGAAACGGCGTACCGCCAGTCTCGCTTTCGCGTAGTACTCTGACCTTCGAAAATGCGATTGTTGGAAGTGCGAGTGCCGCAAAATCTGTCACTCTTACCAATAATCAAACCACCGCTCTGAACATTTCCAGCATCGCTGCGAGCGGAGACTTCGCTCAGTCCAACACATGCGGAACGACTCTTTCCGGGAAAGCACACTGCACAATCGGTGTGACCTTCACGCCGACAGCTGCCGGCACAAGGGCCGGAGCAATCACGATCACCGACAATGCTAGCAGTAGCCCGCAAACCATAGCGCTGACCGGCACCGGAGTTGCTGTGGTGTTGGTAAAGCTAACGGTTACGCCTACGCCAGTCACGCTCGGGACTCTACAGACACAACAATTCGCCGCAACCGGCACGTATAACAACCGTACTACCCAGGATCTGACGAACGTCGTTACCTGGACTGTGAAGCAGGCCATAAGAGGCGGCTCTGTCACCAGTTCTGGACTGTACACCGCGCCCACTTTGCCCGGAGCGTTTACGGTTCTCGCAACCAATGCAAATCCTCTAAAAAAGGCTACCGCTAAGGTAACCGTGGTTGCGCACCAACCGCCCGTCGCCAATCCCGGCGGCCCTTACAGCGGCAATGCAAACCAGAGCCTTATCTTTGATGGCTCGAAGTCGAGCGACCCGAATGGGCTTCCATTAACTTACAGTTGGAACTTCGGGGACGGAAATACCGGAACCGGCATCTCTCCAACCCACACCTATATTGTATTCGGTACTTACACTGTCGCGCTCACGGTTAGCGACACTCTGGGCGGAACAAATACTGCAACAACAACGGCTAGCGTGAATGCCTTTCCCACGGCGAATCCCGGAGGCCCCTACAGCAGCAATGTCGGGCAAAGCATTACCTTCGACGGATCAAAGTCCAACGACCCGGATGGTGACCCTCTTACTTATAGTTGGACTTTCGGCGATCAGGGCATCGGAACGGGGGCGAATCCAACACATACTTACAATGGAACGGGAATCTACACTGTCTCGCTGACGGTGAACGACGGTCGAGGCGGATCGAACACCGCAACGACGCAAGCGACCATCACAACCAGCGGTACGACGCCTATCGTGAAAATCACATCTCCGATAGCGCTCGCCTTGCTGAATGCCACTCCTGTTGCAGTGGCCGGAACCGTCGACAATCCTTCGGACACGGTTGTGGTAAACGGCGTGACCGCGTCCGTGAGCAACGGCACCTTCACGGCTCAGAGCATTCCGCTGAGCGAGGGGCCTAATCTCCTTACTGCTACAGCTACCAATCAGACAGGAAACGTCGGAACAGCCTCGATCAGCGTTACGCTCGACACAACCCCGCCGCACGTCAGTATTGACACGCCTGCCAACGGGTCGGTGGCTACGAGTTCAACGGTTACGGTGAGCGGTATGATCAGTGACGTTGTCCTAGGGACAGTCAATGCGCAGCAAGCCACCGTGACCGTAAATGGAATCGCAGCGCAAGTATCGAACCGCAGCTATCTGGTGAATGCGGTGCCGCTGTCCCCGGGCGCAAACACCGTTACCGCCATCGGGATAGACGCAGCCGGAAACACCGCCAGCACCAGCATCACTGTCGTATTCTCGCCTCCTACCGGCCAGCCAACCATCAACTTGGTCTCCGGAAACAACCAGACAACAGTGATTGGCTCGCAACTTTCGGTGCCCCTTGTGGTCGCGCTGAAAGACGCTTCGGGCAACGCGGTGCAGGGCCAAATGGTGGTGTTCCGCATCACTGCGAATAACGGAACGCTTTCAGCTCCTGGCGCTGTTGCCTCTCCTGACGGGCGCTCGGTTGCTGTAACAACAGGTGCGAACGGTCAAGCCCAGGCCACCTGGACGCTTGGGATGCGTGCCGGAGCGGGAAATAATATGGTGAAGGCGACGGCGGCGAATTTCACGGGTGAAGTGGATTTCACCGCCATCGCCCTGCAAGGTACCCCCGGCATGATCAGCCTTGACGCAGGCAATAATCAAACTGGCGTAATTGGACAGGCTCTACCGCGGCCGTTTGTCATAGCCGTGACCGACGCTGGCCACAATCGTCTGCCGAATATCCCGGTCACGTTCACCGTGAAGCAAGGCGGAGGAACCATCAACGGGCCAGTCACCATGCATACGGATAGCGACGGCCACGCCTCCGCTATTTTGCTTCTCGGCGAGCAGGAAGGGATAACCAATAACCTCGTCGAAGCGAACTTCGCCGGGAGCAACGGCTTCCCGGTCACCTTCACGGCGTCCGGCATGGCGGCGGGAAATCCCGCCAACACCCAGATCAGCGGGGTGGTGCTCGACGACACCAACATTCCGATTGCCGGAGTCACGCTGAGCGTCGAGGGCACGACGCTGACGACTCAGTCCGATCTGCAAGGGCAGTTTGTGCTGACGGGAGTGCCGGTCGGGACTGTGAAGTTGCAGGCCGATGGCAGTACCGCGGCGCGACCGGGAAGCTGGCCCACCATGGCGTATGAAATGGTCACCATTGCGGGACAGAACAATACCATCGGCATGCCGATCTATCTTCTGCCGCTCAATCTTGCGGAAGGTTTGCAGGTAGATGCGACCCACGGCGGCACCATCACGCTGGCGGAAGTGCCTGGCTTCTCGCTCACCATCGCGCCGGGCTCAGTGACTTTTCCGGATGGCACGAACAGCGGCATTGTCTCCGTCACGCTTGTTCACGCGGACAAAGTCCCTATGACGCCGAACTTCGGCCAGCAGCCGCGGTTCATTGTCTCCATTCAGCCTGCTGGATCGCACTTCAATCCGCCCGCTCCCATGACCATTCCGAATGTTGATGGACTGAAACCTGGCGAAGTAACGGAGATGTACTCGTTCGACCACGACCTGGGAAGCTTTGTTGCCATCGGTACGGGCACGGTGAGTGCGGACGGGACTGTCATTAAGTCCGATCCCGGTGTCGGAATCATCAAGGGTGGATGGCACTGTGGCGGGAATCCGACAACGGGAGGAACGGCAAGCAACTGTGGAACGTGTCAAACCTGCAATGGAAATGCGTGTATTTCGAGCTCGGCTGGCACTAGCTGTAGCGCAACGAACGCATGTATTACCGGAGGAACATGTGATGGCAACGGGAACTGTGTCGGCGGCGCACCGGTAAACTGCGGCCCTCCGGGGGATATTTGCACAGGGACTAATTTTTGTGACCCTGTTTTGGGTTGCCAAACGACGCCGCCGTTACAGTGCGATGACAACAACGTGTGCAACGGAGTGGAATCTTGTGATCCCACTCTAGGGTGTGTTCCTGGCGCAGCTCTCCGGTGTGATGATCACAACGTCTGTAACGGAGTTGAGGCTTGTGATCCCGCCAATGGTTGCCAATCTGGTCCGCCCTTGCAATGTGACAATGGGAATGTTTGTGACGGTCTGGAGAGTTGCGACCCGCTAAATGGCTGTCAACCTGGAACCCCGCTAAAGTGCGATGACGGGAATGCGTGTAATGGGACTGAGACTTGCGACTCCACAACAGGATGTCAACCAGGCACATCTCTGCCTCTCGGATCGAGTTGCGGGGCATGTATTGCCGGCGGCAGTTGCGATGGTAATGGTTCTTGTGTTGGTGGGGTGCCAGTAAGCTGCGATGATGGCAATCCCTGCAACGGTCTTGAGACCTGTGACTCCTCCACCGGTTGCGCGGCTGGTTCGCCACCGCCGGATGGCACGCCATGCGCAAATGGCGGAACTTGTCAACAAGGTTCCTGTTCTGATCAGTGCGTATATACGATCTTGGATGATGGGCCTGTGCAAGATCAGAATTCAGGTTTCTATACGGACCTCGCCTACATCGGCTTGGATGTGCCTTGGCAGTTCTCACTCTCGGCATCCGATCCGAGTTGCGTAACAGGCACAGATCAAATCACCTGGGTTGCCGATCCGAATATAGTACAGATTGGCCCATCACACGCCTCCCGAAAGGCTCCGCAGTCTGCGATGGTCGTTCAGCTTCAAGGCATAGCATTGGGTGGAACTACGCCACTCCAGGTTTTGAAGAACAATCAATTGCTCAAGACTGCGCTTGAAACCCTCGATGTAGTACCGGGTGGCATCGTGTTAATTCGCGCTAGCCTTACGTCCTCAGACAAACATGGGGCAATCGCCGGAGGTGATGTCGAGACACCGCCCGACGACTACACAGTTGGCGGCATCCCGTTTACAGGATTTTTCGCAGCCACCCCAACGGTAGTTAACGGCGGGCTAACGACCATTGGTCAAGCTACCGGTCAAGTTGGGCAAGAGGTCGTAATTAGAGACGCTAGCTGGAATGAGGTTTACCCTTCTTACGCGAGAAAAGGAGTGGCAACTGCAGACTGCAAGGCGACGATCCCGCCACGTAGCGATGGGGTGGGGTACTGTGATCTATCGCCGCCTTATGATCTTGGCTCGGACGTGACACCTCCCCTCATAACACAGACTGTCGCTCCCCCCCCGAACAACAACGGGTGGAACAACACAGATGTCTCTGCCACGTTTGTATGCGACGATCAAGGAGGTGTTGGCGTCGCAACGTGCCCAACTGACTTCACAGTCAGCGCTGACGGGGCCAATCAGAAGTTCTACGAGCGAGCGTCCGATAATGTTGGGAACGCCAGCTACACCAAAATACTGCTAAATATTGACAAGACTCCTCCTGTCATCGACTTTACTTCGCAAAGCCCGCTCCCCAATCCTGCCGGTTGGAATAATACGGTGCCGGTCTCATGGTCGTTCACGACGACAGAAACCCTTTCGGGGATCGATCCTGCGAGGACCACCAGCAGTCCAGTACAGTTTTCGTCGGAAGGGAGAGGTCTGAGCCAGTCCGTTAACGCCAGTGATATGGCGGGGAACAGCGCAGCGGTGGTTTCGCCATTTGTGAAT
>WNFI01061033.1_pt1 | contig 13580 bp, 15 predicted proteins | sample 5400471 | NCBI WGS metagenome assembly WNFI01 (sample SAMN13153348, study PRJNA577476) | soil metagenome | isolation source: 100 cm saprolite on Douglas fir-dominated hillslope | place: USA:California | collected 2013-09-17 | reverse complement strand
GCGGGCGCCGGGTATCAACGCCGGCGTGCTCCGTGCGCATCGCGAGGGCATCGTGACCGCGGCCACGCTCATGGTCGCGGCGCCGGCGACCGACGAGGCGGCGCGGCTCGCGCGCGCGACGCCGTCGCTCGACGTCGGCGTGCACCTCACGCTCACGTACGGGCGGCCGGTGAGCGATCCCTCGCGGGTGCCGTCGCTGGTCGAGCCGGACGGGACGTTCCCGCGCGGTCCCGGCGCGCTCGTGGCCGACCGCGTGCAGCGGGACGAGGCGCTCATCGAGTACCGGGCGCAGTACGCGCGCGCCCGGGAGCTCATCGGGCGCGCGCCGACGCACCTCGACTCGCACCATTGGACGCACGATGCGCCCGCTCTCGAATGGGCGATCGCGGAGCTCGCGACCGAGACCGGCGCGGCCGTTCGTCCGCACGACGACGCGCAACGCGATCGGCTGCGCGCCCGGGGCATCCGTACGGTCGACCACTACCGCCGCGACTTCCAGCACGATGGACACGTCGACGTCGCGGCACTCGAGCGGATCCTCGCCGACCTCGCCGGCGGCGTCACCGAGCTCGGCTGCCACCCCGGCGAGCCCGACGCGGAGCTCGCGCGGACCTCGGCGTACGCGGCGCTCCGCGTCGACGAGCTCGCGACCCTCACCGACCCGCGCGCGAGGGCCGCCCTCGCGCGGAACGCGATCGCGCTCGGCGACTACGGCGCGCTCGCATGACGTTCGCGACGGCGCTCTGGGTCGTGCGCGATCGCATCACGACGCGGGCGGCGATCGACGATCTCCTCGCGGCGAGCGTGGGCTGGAACATCCGCGATCTCGTGGTCCAGGTGCGGGGCCGCGGCGACGCCTATTACACGTCGACCCTCGAGCCCAGGGCCGAGGCGCTCGAGGACCCGACCTTCGACCCGCTCGCGCACCTCGTGCGCAACGGCGCGGTCGTCGGGGTGCGGATCCACGCCTGGGCGAACGGCACGTTCGTCTGGTCGAGCCCGACCGGCGGGCTGCCCCGGTCGCCCGAGCACGTGGTGAACGCGCATCCCGACTGGCTCCTGCGGCCCGACGGCGTGACGTACCTCGATCCGGTCGGCGGGAGCGACTGGGAGGGCATCTACATCGACCCGACGAACGCGTTCGCGCGGGCCCACACCATCGACGTGTTCGAGGACATCGTGCGGCGCTATCCGGTCGAGGGCTTCCACCATGACTACATCCGGTACCCCCAGGTGACCTACGCCGCCTCGCCCGAGGACCACGAAGCGATCACCGCGATCGTCCGCGAGACGACCGCCCGCGTGCGCGCCGCGCGTCCGGGCATCGTCATCTCGGCGGCGGTCTTTCCCGACCCGACGGTCGCGCGCGAGCGCGTGCTCCAGCGCTGGCCGGAATGGGCCGCCGAGTCGCTCGTCGACCTCATCTGCCCGATGGCGTACCGGACCGATACCGCGGAGGTGCGGCGCGTGCTCGGCGAGGCGCGAGCCGCGGCGCCGTCGACCCCGATGTGGGGTGGGCTGATGGCGTACGCCGGCGAACGCGAGCGCGTTCGGGCGCAGGTGCGCGCGGCGCGCGACGCGGGCTGCGACGGCGCGATCCTCTTCGCCTACGACCCCCAGATGCGTGATGTCATCGATGCGTTCGCGGCGGAGAGCGGCCGCGCCTGATCGGCGACCCATCGCGTTATCGGACCGGTAGCGACCGCCGCCGCCGCACAGTACGTTCGTCCTATGTACGGACCGCGGTGCTTGGCCGATACCATCTACGGGTGCGGGACACGCAGAAGGACACGATCTCGACGACGGCGCAGCAGGCGCCGCCCGATCCGCTGGCGAGCGCCGTCGCGCGCTCGGTGAGCGAGCTCCGGCACACCGCCGGACTGTCCGAGCGCGCGGCCGCGCGCAAGCTTGGGACCTCGCAGACCCAGCTCCGGCGCATGGAAGACCCCCGCTACCTGCCGTCACTGCGCTCGCTCGCGCGGCTCGCGATGGTGTACGGCTACGAGCTGAAGGTCGACTTCTCGCAGAAGGGCGCGACCGTTCCGAAGACGAGCCCGAAGGGCGCGGCGACCAGGCCCGTCGGCGCGCCGAAGGCCGAGCCGCGCCGCAAGCCCGCGCCGCGCAAGCGCGCTAGCGGGTCCGGGTCACCTTCGAAAGCCCGCGCGGGCGCTCCACGTCGCGGCCGTGCCGGCGCGCGAGGGACCGCGCGACGAGCTGCGCCACGACGGCGAAGCTGATCGGGGTCACCGCCTCCGAGAGCGGGGCGCGCAGCAGCACCGCGTCGTCCGCGAGCTCCGCCAGCCCCTCGTCATTCGTAACGGCGTAGATCCGCGACCCCTTCGCCCCGAGCTTCCGCGCGAGCGCGCGGGCCTCGGACTGCGCCGCACCGCGCGCGCCGAAGAGCAGCACCGGCACCCCTGACTCGAGGAGCGTGACCGGACCATGCGCGAAGTCCGCGCTCGAGTACGGCTCGGCCCAGACGCGCGCGAGCTCCTTGATCTTGAGCGCGGCCTCGAGCGCCGTCGCGTATTCGTAGCCGCGTCCGAGGACGACGATCGCGCGGGCCTTGCCGATCCGCCGCGCGAGGCGATCGGCGCCGTCCTCGGTCCGTTCGGCCTCGGTGACGCTTTCCACGAGGCCGGCGAGCGAGAGCGCGCTCCGCCCCCGGGCCTCGGCGGTGTTCGCCGCGAGGAGCGCGAGCGCGACGCAGGTCGCGGTGTACGTCTTGGTCGCGGCCACCGAGCGCTCGGCGCCGGCGCGGAGCAGGAAGGTCTCCTGCGCGGTCCGCGAGAGGAGGGAGCCGGCACGGTTGGTGATCGCGATCGTCGGCGCGCGGGCGGCGCGGGCTTCGGCGAGCACCGCGGCGACGTCCGGGGCCGCCCCCGACTGGGAGATCCCGATGACCGCGCCACGCGCGAAGCTCGGCGGCGTGCGGTAGCGGGTCACCAGGGAGGGGGCGGCCAGTGCCGTGACCACCCCGGCGAGGCTCTCGAAGAGGTATTTCCCGTAGGTCGCGGCGTTGTCGGATGAGCCCCGGGCGGCGATGGTCAGGTGCTCGGCGACCGCCAGGGGACGCGCGAGCATGCGGGCCTCGGGCCAGCCGGACTCGAGGAGCTGCCGGATGACCCGCGGCTGCTCGGCGATCTCGGAGCGGAGCGACATCCGGTCGAGGCTAAGGGCACGCGTAGTACCACTGTCCTACTTGTTGCGGTGGCCGCCGGGGGACAGCATCGCCTTCTCGCCGGGCGGCGAGCGCGTTGTTGAGAGAGGGAGATCCGTGGCGATCCTTGCTTCCAGGGCGACACGGCCGGTCCGTTGGCGGCGCCACCTGCGCGCAGCCTGCTTCTGGCTGGCACTCGCGTTCGGCACCGCGGCCATCGCGAGGGAGATCGCGCTGGCGCTCCTCTACCTGCTGACCCTGCCCCCGATCGCGCTCGGCATCCGCGAGGCGGTGCGCGCGATCGGCGCGCGCGAGGGCGGCAAGGTCGCCGAGCGCGTCAGCGACGAGCTGCAGACGCTCCTCGGACCCGAATTTCTCGTGCTCGCCGAGTACGCGCCGCGCGATGGCGGTGCGGTCGTGCCGCTGGTCGTCGTCGGCCCGTCGGGGATCTTCACCATCGAGCCGCTCGGCGACGACGCGGCCTACGGCTGCTATCAGGACGGCTGGCACCGCATCGAGGCCACCGGCCTCCATCACCTCGCGGACTCGCCGTCGCGGCGCGCGCGCGACGATGCCGGTCGCGTGCGCTCGGACATCTCCGGCGGCGGTCACATCCGCACGAAGGTCGAAGCCTGCGTGCTCATCGAACGCGGCGCCGGCGACGACTGCGCGAGCTCGACGGTCCCGGTCGTGTGCGGGACCACCGCGCTCGCGGAGCGCCTGCGCTCGCGCTCACCGCGCGCCGGGGTCTCGCCTCGCGAGGTCCAGGCCATGGCCGACGCGCTCATCCACCCGCTGGCGGTCGCGACCGCCTAGCGCGCGGTCAGTCCCGCGAACAGGTCGCTCTCGAGGGGCGGTCCGCCCGGATCGGGGAACGCGCGGAGGTACATCTCCTCTTGCGGGACGAAGCCCGTTCGCTCGCGCATCCGCTCGAACCGGTCGAGATCGGCACGCTGGCTCTGATGCGCCTGCATTGCCTGCCACTTCCGGTCCGCGACGGCGCTGATGTCGATGACCGCACCGAGCTGCTCGCGCGTCCAGCGTCGCGGCTTCACCGGGAGCGTCTCCATGTAGGCCTTGAAATCCGGCTCGAGCTCCATGAAGCGATCGAAGAGCTCGGCGACGATGACCGCCCGGTAGCACTTGCGCACGTGGACGTGGTCGCCGAGGCCCGGCTCGTAGCGAGCGACGCCGGCGAGCTCGATCGCGCGTAGCGCGAGCTCGCCGGTCGCGACGTGATCGGGATGGCCGTACCCGCCGTCGGGTCCCCACGTGATGACCACGTCCGGCCGTGTGGTCCGCAGCCAGCGCACGATGTCGCGGATCGCGTCATGCGCCGGCACGCCCGCGACGCCGCCGTCCGGATACCGAAAGCACGTCGTCGACGCAAGGCCCATCCGCCGCCCGGACTCGGCGAGCTCCGCCTCGCGCACCTCGCCGAGGCGCTCGCGCGGGATCGGGGCGGCCGGATCGCCGGCGTTGGTGCTGGCCTCGCCGCGGGTGAGCGAGAGGCTGTGACACTCCACGCCCGCGTCGGTGTATTTCAGGAGAGTGCCGCCATGTCCGAAGGTCTCGTCGTCCGGATGGGACAGGATCGTCGCGAGCCGGAACGGTCGTTGGGTCAACGGCCGGACACTAGCATTCGCGCGGTGAGCGGCACTCGCGTCGTCGTCGTCGAAGATGATCCGTCCGTCGCGGAGCTGGTGACCCTCTACCTGAAGAACGCCGGCTTCGTCGTGGAACACTGCGCGACCGCCGCGGAAGCGCGTGCGGCATTCGCGCGCGGCGCACCCGCGTGCGTCGTGCTCGACCTGGGGCTACCCGACGCCGACGGCCTCGACCTCTTCGCCGAGCTTCGGCGCCGGCACGACTCACCCGTCGTCGCGCTCACCGCACGCGCGGAGGACGTGCAGAAGATCGCGGGTCTCGATGCCGGGCTCGACGACTATCTCACCAAGCCGTTCAACCCCCGCGAGCTCGTTGCCCGCGTGAACGCGGTGCTGCGACGCATGTCCGGGGGCGCAGGGACCAAGCCGCTGTCCGTCGGCAACCTCCTGCTCGACCCCGCGCGGCACGAGGTGACCGTCGACGGACGCGCGGTCTCGCTGCGGGCAAAGGAATTCGAGCTCCTCGAGGCGTTCTGCCGGCAGCCCGGCATCGTCCTGACGCGCGACAAGCTGCTCGAGAACGTGTGGGGCTTCGCCTACCCCGGCGAGACGCGCACGGTCGACGTCCACGTGAAGCAGCTGCGCGACAAGCTGAACGGGTCGAGCGCGAAGATCGAGACGGTCTGGGGGGTCGGGTATAAGCTCGTCCCGCCGGCGTGACGTGAGAGCGTTGCGCAGCATCATCGGGCGGCTGTTCCTTTCGTATCTCGCGGTCGTCCTCGTCGGCATCGCCGTCGCCGGGCTCGCGATCGGCGGCCTCCTCTTCAAGTACGAGAACGACGTCACGCGCATCCGGCTCCAAGAGCTCGCCGCGCCGTTCCAGACCGCGATCCAGACCGCGGTGAAGAACGGGCAGGCGCCGCGCGACGCGGTCTTCGCGATCGCCGAGCAGGTCCAGGCCGCGAACGCGCGGCTGCTCATCGTGAGCCCGGGTAACAACCCGCAGCCGAACAATGCCCAGCGCCGCGTGCTCATCGACAGCGAGGGGACGTTGATGAACACGCGGCTGCCGCAGCCTGATGGGACCGGCATCGGCCAGTTCACCGACACGAACGGCGAGGTCTGGATCTTCGCCCAGCAGCAGCTCCGCACCGCGTCGCTCGGCGCGGGAGGCCAGGGGTTCATCGTCGTCGCGCGGCCGCGCGCGAGTGCCGATCGGCGGACCACAGGAGATCCGCGAGCTCGGCGGCGCGTTCAACGAGATGGCCGGGGAGATCGAGCGCGCCCGCGCCAGCGAGCAGGCATTCCTCGCCGACATCTCGCACGAGCTGCGCACGCCGCTCACGTCCATTCACGGATTCGCGCAGGCCATCGCGGAGGGCGAGGCCCGCGGCGACGGCGTCCCGCGCGCGGCCGAGGTCATCCAGCGTGAGTCGCGCCGCCTCGTGCGGATGGTCGAAGGGCTCCTGCAGGTCGCGAAGATCGAGGCCGGCGTGCAGCTGCTCGCGCAGGAGAACGTCGTCGCGTCCGACCTCCTGCGCGGCGCGGTCGCGGCCCTCGACGTCCAGGCGAGGGAAGCCGGCGTCTCGTTCGATCTGCGTTCCGGCACGCTGCCGGTGGTCGGCGACCCCGACCGGCTGTCGCAGCTCTTCATCAACGTGCTCGACAACGCGGTCAAGCATTCGCCGCGCGGCACGACGGTCCACGTGAACGGCGCGCGCGAGAACGGCGAGGTCGTCGTGCGGGTGCGCGACGCGGGCGTCGGCCTGCCGCCCGGCACCGAACGCAAGCTCTTCGCTCGCTTCTGGCGCGGCGACAATGCCGCGGCGCGCGCCGGCGCCGGCCTCGGCCTCGCGATCGCGCAGGCGATCGCTCAGGCCCACGGTGGCTCGATCGATGCGCACAACGCGCCCGGCGGCGGCGCGGAGTTCGCGATCCACCTGCCCGCCGCGTCCTGACTACCATCGCGCCATGCTCGGTGGGACGGTCCGCGGCAGGACGACGGCGCTCCGGATGCCGGTCGAGACGGATCTCGACGCGCACAAGCGGTGGGCCGCGGACATGCGCGTCCGCCGGGCCGGACCGATCGGCCGCTGGCACGAGCCGGCAGCGACCGCGACGTGGAAGGAGCGGTGGACCGAGCAGGCGAAGGACAAGACGTCGGTCATGTGGTCCATCGACGCCGGCGGCGCGATCGTCGGCTACGCGCGGCTCGGTTTCGACGGTGCGCCGCACGCGGAGCTCGTCAGCCTCGAGCAGCTCGTCATCGATCCGGACCAGCAGCGCCGGGGCTACGGGTGGGACGCGGCGCTGACGCTGCACCGTTGGATCTTCGACTTCATGCACCTGCGGATGTCGGTGATCGACCGCATCGCCGCCGACGACCTCGGCCGCCAGCGCATCCTCGAGAAGCTCGGCTACGTCCGGTTCGGGCACGGACATGGCGTCTACTACCGCGACGGCGCGTACGTCGACCAGTACCTCTATCAGATGGAGCGCGACACCTGGGAGCAGCGCTGGCCGAACGAACGCGAGTACCCGCCGCTCGGCGAGGAGAAGGAGCGCTAGATGTTCGGACCGCGGCTCGAGGGCGCGAACGGCATCTCGCTCCGCGTGCCCACGCTCGGCGACGCGAAGCAGCTGGTCGCCTGGATGCGCGAGCCGGAGCCCACGCGGTTCTGGGGCGGGCGCATCGGCGACTTCCGCGACGAGGAGATCGAGGAGCGCCACAAGCGCAACGCCGACGACCCGAACAGCGTGAACTGGACGATCGCGTACGGCGACGAGACGGTCGGGATGACCGGACTCTTCGACATCGACTGGATCGCGCGCGATTGCGAGAGCGGCATCTTCATCGGCCGGCATGACCTGTATGGCCGGGGCATCGCGTCCGAGGCGATCCGCCTGCGCACCGATTTCGCGTGGAGGGAAATGGGGCTCCACCGGGTCCACAACTGGATCTCGTTCCGGAATCGCGGAAGCAGGCGAGCGAACGAGAAGGCCGGCTACCGCCGGATGGGGCTGATGCGACGGTGGTTCTTCCGCAGCGGCCAGTGGTACGACGACTGGCTTGGCGAGGTCTTCCCACCGGCGGATACCTCTGATACTTTCGTGCCGCCCTCCAAAGGGGGGTAGCGGCGGAAAGAGTCCAGCGTCGAGTGAGGCAGTCCTCCCGAGACCGAGCGAGACTCGCGAAGCCAGCACGCAAAAGGGAGGAAGCTTCACCGTGAGCTTCTCTGACAAGACCCTGACCTGCAAGGACTGCGGTCAGGAACGGCGGCCGGGGCATGGGTGGCCCGCGCGAATTCTTCACCGCGACCTGCAGCAACTGCGGCGGTGAAGCGCGCGTCCCGTTCCAGCCGCGCGGCGACAAACCGGTCTACTGCAGCTCCTGCTTCGAGCAGGTGCGGCCGTCGGCCTCGCGCGGAGCGCGGTACTAGAGCCCAGCGCCCGCTGAACTCGGAAGACCCCCGGTCACGAGGCCGGGGGTCTTTTTCTATCCTCCGACGGTGGACCGACGGTTCGGCATCCTCACGTTCCCGGGTGGACCCTTCGCGCAGATCGTCGCCGAGTGGCAACGCGCGGAGGAGATCGGATTCGGTTCGGCCTACCTCGTCGATACGCTCGCGCCCGGCCGGCTCGCTGACTTCGAAGCGTGGGTGTCCCTGGCCGCGCTCGCGCGCGAGACCTCGCGGATCCGCCTCGGCACGCTCGTCACGATCCTGCCACTGCGGCACCCCGCGATCCTCGCGGCGCAGGCCATCACCGTGGACCACGCCTCGGGCGGCCGGCTGGAGCTGGGCATCGGGCCGGGTGACGATACGGCGGACCACGCCGCGGTCGGAGCAGAGATCTGGTCGACCGTGGAACGGGTCGAGCGGTTCGCGGAGCAGCTCACGATGCTCGATGTGTCGCTTCGCGGCGGACGCACCACGCACGCGGGTCGCTACTACCGCAGCGAAGACCTGGAGCTGCCGCTGCCGGTGCAGCGCCCTCGACCACCGATCGTCGTTGCGGCCCAGGGCACTCGGACGATCGAGCTGGCCGCGCGGTTCGCGGATGGCTGGAGCTCCCTTGGCGGGCAGCCCGCCGGAGGCGCGGCCCGCATCCCGCTGCCGGAGGCGGTGGCCCGCACGAAGGAGCAGGTCGCGACCCTTGCGGCGGCGTGCACCGCCGTCGGCCGCGATCCGGCTGCCATCCGCCATTCGGTGCTGGCGTTCCGCGTCGAGCAGGATCCGCTCTCGTCGCTCGACGCCTTCGACGACTTCGTCGGCCGATACGCGGAGAGCGGGATGGACGAGTTCCTCTTCTACTGGCCGCCGCTGGCGACCCTGCGCCGGCGTGAGACCGTGACGCCCGGAGCGCGCGCCGTCCTCGAGCGGATCGCGGCCGAGCGACTCAGCAGCTAGTCGGTATCGGCTTTTTTACTTTCCGTCGGCGCCGCGACCGACAAGCATGCGGGCTCCGCACGCGGCGCCGGCGCGCTTCCCTGCAGCACGGCCGGGACCTGGGCCCAGGGCGAGATGAACCTCTACTGGCTCGACGTCGAACAGGGCGACAGCCAGCTGCTCGTCGGACCGACCGGGAAGACGATGCTCATCGATCTCGGCGAAACCTCCTGGAACAGCAGCGGCACGACGACGAACGCGTACCGCGTCGCCTCGGCCATCCGCGCGATCTGCGGCACCGGCGCGAGCCCGGTCGCGCTCGACTACGTGATGGCCTCGCACCATCACCTCGATCACATTGGCTACGCGGCGAACCCCGACGACACGACGCCGTACATCAACGGGCTCTATCAGCTGCTGACGCCCGGCGGGCTCGGCTTCACCGTCGGCACGCTCATCGATCATGACGGCGGCACCTGGACCGACGCGAACGGCGACGGCCGGTGCAACGTCGGGACCTCCGCGGCGCCCGCGCCCGAGACCGCATGGCACAACGCGGGCACGACGTCGCAAACATCGAAGCGCTGGATCTGCTGGCTTTACGGCCCGGCGGGTCAGACCGACCGCGCGACGATCCAGGGTCACGTCGTCACCCTCACGAACACCGGCACGTGGCCGGCGATCGACCTCGGCGTCGGCGTGGCCGCGACGATCCTCAACGCGAACGGCAAGGACACCATGCAGGCCAACGGCACGACGCCGGTCAGCGGTGATCACACCGCCGACGCGACGCCGCCATCGGAGAACGACTACTCCATCGCGGTGAAGTTCGGCTTCGGCAAGTGGCTGTACGCCACCGCCGGCGACTCCGACGGCGAGTACAACACCAGCGCCAACGGGTACACCTACAACAACATCGAGGCGAAGCTCGCGGGCCTGTTCGGTAACGTCGACACGCTCCGCGCCAACCACCACGGCAGCGACCACTCGTCCTCCCAGGCCTACCTGAACGCGCTCAAGCCGGAGACGGTGTTCTTCTCCTGCGGCGCGAACAGCTACGGCCACCCGAGCAACCGCGCGATGGACGCGTTCCGCGCCCTGGTGAACGACAGGGGCACCGGCACGGACATGTACATCGCCAACAATCCGTGCGACGTCCACCAGTCCGACGGCACGACCCTGACCAACTACGCGGGCGTCCTCAACTCGAACGGCGACATCTGGGTCCACACGACCGGTGGCGGGACGGGCTACACGATCACCTACGACACCGGCACGAAGACCTACCTCGCGTACGGCGCGAATACCCCCACTCCGACACCGACCCCGACGCCCACTCCAACACCGACCCCGACGCCCACTCCAACACCGACCCCGACGCCCACTCCGACCCCGACCCCAACGCCGACGCCGGCTCCGACCCCGACCCCGCCGCCGGCCTTCGATCCCTCGAAGGTCGTCGTCAACGAATTCCTGATGGCGCCGAGCGTCACGTACACCCAGGAGTTCGTCGAGCTCTACAACCCGCAGAGCGTCGGCGGCGACATCAGCGGCCTCTACATCGACGACGTCGCCGCCGGTGGCGGCGCGCCCAAGGTCATTCCGGCGGGCACGACGATCGCGGCCCACGGCTACTACGTCATGAGCTTCGCATCCGGGTTCCTCAACAACACCGGCGCGGAGAGCGTCCGGTATCTCAAGATCGTCGGCGGCGTCGAGACCGTCTACGACACGTACAGCTACAACCTCGGCTCGAGCCAGTACGACAAGGTCTTCCACCGTCAGGGTGACGGCGGACCCTGGTGCAACACGATCTCCGCGAACGTGACCAAGGGAACGGCCAACCCGGCCACGTGCCCCTGATCCGCGCGCTGCTGCTCGCCGCGGCTCTCGGCCTCGTGGCCGGGAGCTGCGGCGGCGGCGCCTCGAACGCGATCGTGCTCGTGAGCGGCCGTGACGATCACGGCCTGGTCTACCGCGCGGCGGTCGGCCTGCAGCGCTCGCCGACGGAGACCGCATTCTCCGGAAGCGTCCCCGACGGCACGTTCGCGCGCGTCGTCGATCAGCGCGGCGAGTGGCTGAAGGTCCGGTCGATCGGATCGGACCCGCAGGAGGGCTGGATCAACGACTTCTACCTGCGCAGCGTCGCGGTCGGCCTCGAGCCGCCGCGCCAGGTGACGTTCCTCGACGCCGAGGTCCGCGACGGGATGGTCATGGTCCGGGTGCGGCCGCGCGATGAGCCCACCGCCGACGGCACCTGGGTGAAGGCGTCGTCGCTTCGCGAGGTCGGCGCGAGGCCCTAGGCCCGACGCTGCGCGTACATCTCCTTGATGAACGCCGGCGCCCACTCGAGATACCGGACCTGCGTCTCGTCGGGTAGCGAGAAGAAATCGCAGATGAACTCGTGCGGTCCGCGAGCCGGATCGCAGACGCACCGCGCGACCACGGGGTCAGGATCGGCGTACGCGTTCAGCCGGTAGTCGATGGTGATCTCGTCGCGGGCGGCGATGTCGCGCAGCGCGAAGACCGCGGACGCGGTGCTCACGGCATTCGGCTCGCACGCGTGGTTGACGTAGCAACGGGGCTCCGGAAGCACGCGCCACAGACCAACGCCGACCTCCGCAAGGTGCTCGCGCTCCCAGGCGTCGAGCCGGCCCAGGCCCGCGCGATCGACGATCGGCCCGCTCTCGAACTCGAGGATCAGATCGCCTGTTCCGAAGTGCTTCGCGGCGAACACGCCCTGTCCCTTGCCCGGTGCCGCGCCGACGGACACGTTCATCGGAACATGTCCTTGTCGTGCGGCCGCACGTACATCCGCGCGGTCTCGCTGCCCTCGGGCAGTGGCAGGCCGCGCACGATCGCGGCGGGGCGGCGGTCGAGCTTGCCCATGACGAGCTCGGTGGCGGCGGCGATCTCGTCGGCGACCGCGATCTCGGTGACCCGCAGCTCGTAGCCGTCCGGGTCGAACTCGCCCATGTAGCGGCGCAGCGCGGGCAGGCCGCTGATGCCGATGGCGACGTTCGTGTGCCCCTCGCGCCACGCCCGGCCGAACGTGTCGGTGATCACGACCGGCACGTCGATGCCGGTCGCCGTCCGGATGTCGTCGCGGATGCGCCGCGCGGAGGCGTCGGGGTCGACCGGCAGGAGGATGACCGTGTCGGGCGCGCCCGCGTTCGAATGGTCGACGCCGGCATTCGCGCAGACCAGGCCGTGCTTCGTCTCCACGATGAGGACGCCGCGCTGCCAGCGCACGATCCGCACGGTCTCGTCGAGCACGACCTGCAGCTGCTTCGCGTCCTTGCCCGACTCGGCGGCCATGCGCAGGGCGTCGGGTCCGGGGACGACGTCGGCGAGCTTGCGGATGCGGCCCTCGGACTTCGAGACGATCTTCTGCGCGAGCGCGAGCACGTCGCCCTTCTGGAAGCTCCGCCCGGACGCATCGAGCGCGCGGATGACCAGGCGCGCGAGGTCGTCGCCCGGCGTGATCTCCGGCAGACCGTCGATGGGGATGAGGGTTACGTCGGGCACTCGTGACAAGTCTCGCGGATAGCATGGCCGGGTGCTTCGGAGGCGCGCCTGAAAGAGGATCTCCTCGCCGTCGCTCGCGTCGGCCACCTCGCGACGACGAGCCGCGACGGCCGGCCGCACGTCATCCCCGTCTGCTTCGCGTGGCTGCCGCCGTACGTGTATTCCGCTGTCGACGCGAAGCCGAAGCGCACGACGCTGCTCCGACGGATCCGCAACATCGCCGACACCGGGCGCGCGGCGCTCGTCGTCGACCGGTGGAGCGAGGACTGGAACAAGCTCGCCTACGTGCTCGTCGAGGGTCCGGCCGAGATCCTCGAGGACGGGACCGAGCGCGACGAGGCGCTCATCCTGCTGACCGCGAAGTACCCGCAGTACGACGATCTCCCGCTCGCGGGCAACCCGGTGATCAAGCTCACCGCCGAGCACACCGTCGAATGGCATGCTTAGCCCCGCCATGGAGTTCGGCTTCACCCTCAAGCCCGACCACTCGCTCGAGCGCGTCATTTCGCTGACGAAGCTGGCCGAGCAGGCCGGCTTCACGCACGGATGGGTCTTCGACAGCCACGTGCTCTGGAAGGAGCCGTACGTGCTCCTCACACTGATGGCCCAGAACAGCGAGCGGCTGCGGCTCGGCACGTGCGTCACGAACCCCGCGACGCGCGAGCCGTCGGTGACCGCGAGCGCGCTCGCGGTGCTCCAGATCCTCTCGCGGGGCCGGATGGACCTCGGCATCGGCCGCGGCGACTCCGCGCGGCGCGTGCTCGGCAAGAAGCCGACGACCCTCGGCGATCTCGAGGAGGCGACCCTCGCGATCCGCGACCTCTGCGAGGGCCGCGCGGTCACCTACGACGGCACCGAGCTCAAGCTCGATTGGGCCGAGCCGTTCGACCTGCCGGT
>WNFI01155235.1_pt1 | contig 13581 bp, 15 predicted proteins | sample 5400471 | NCBI WGS metagenome assembly WNFI01 (sample SAMN13153348, study PRJNA577476) | soil metagenome | isolation source: 100 cm saprolite on Douglas fir-dominated hillslope | place: USA:California | collected 2013-09-17 | reverse complement strand
ACTCCAGCATCAGCACGTAGCTGTCTTTGAAGGACGTGGCTGTGGTTGTTTTGCCCGACTTCGGTTGGCCGATGAGAATCATGATCCCTTCGGTCGGCATTCCGGTTCTGACTTTGGGCCGCGCTGGCACCAGCGAGACTCCGCCGGTGGATGTGGGTACAGCATGTGGTTGTGTCATCGATAGCCTCCTCGTTACCAATCTTGGAAATGGGATTGCTCAAGGGCTTCCTTGAGCTCTTTTGCGGCCAGGAACGTCCGAAACGAAAACTGCAAATCAGAGACTTCTTTCTTCTCAAACTCGACCGGCCACTTTTTACCGAAGCGCACGACAATGGCTTCCTCGCAGACGTGTCCGTAAGTTTCGGAGAAAGCCTGGGCGTATGCGGCGACTTGGAGCGCATACTCGTTGTAGAGACCAGAGCTGGTCTTCCAGTCCAAAATCAGAAACTTCCCGTTTCGCCAGCCGAGCGCGTCCAGGCTTCCGCCGTAGCCGAACTTACGGCTGGCCACTTTGGTGTCGCCCAGGACAATCTGGATGCCGGAAGCCTTCCACCACTCTCGAAAGGCATTGACCGGCGCTTGGATGGGTTCGGGAATCTCAGAGGGTTCCTGCCCGAGGACAATCAAATCGATCATGGCGTGAGCCTGCGTGCCCAAGTCAGCCGCTTCCTCCTTGATCTTCTGCGGCCGCTTGGAGGCGTCGGTGAGCACGGAGGTGATCCAGGCTTTGGTGAGTTCGATGGGTGCCGAAGGTTGGTCGCCAAGGCGACCGAGAAGCGCTTTCTCAACAAGGGACAGAGCTTCTTTCTTGGCCCAGGGGACGAGGGCGGGCTTGTTGATGACGCCGAGAAATCCCGTCACGCCGGGCATGCGTTCTGTGATACCCTCGAAAGTCACGTCGTAAAAATGAGCTTTGCCTTCGACAACCTGATCGATGCGATAGAGCGGGCGCAGCATTTTGGGCGGAGCCTGAATCATTTGCGTTTGGCCGCCCTTTCCACTTTAAAGCCCTCTTCGCCCACCTGCTTGATCAGGAATCCCGATAGGAGCTTGGCGAGATGCTCGCCGCATTCGGTTCCGCCCTCAATCGTGCAAACCGGCTTGTTTTTGAAGAAGTCGTAATCGGTTTCGAGTTTCCGGCGGGCGCGGCCGAAGACGAGCTCCGTCTCTCGGACCGCCAGGGCGACCAGCGCCTTAAGCAGCGCTGGTCTAATGCCCTCTTTGGTTACGGTGAAGCGGTAGGTGGTTTGGTTGGTGGTCATCATGGGCCTCTACTTCTATAGGCACTTGAGGTCGCCAAAATGCACAATTGCCGTCTTAGAAGCCGTGGCGCTTCAGGAGTTCCTGAAGCTTCTTAAGCCATAGGATCACCGTGTTTCGGTGTTTCCTCAAACGCTTGGCCGCTTTGGCTTGATTTCCGCCCTCTGCCTCAAGCGCCATCCACAGATCCCGCAGTTGTGGATCCATTTCATCCCAGACCTCCGCAAAGGCAACCCTTTCATCGGGATTCTCTTCGACCGCCGGCAGGAGGCTTTCTAAAGACAGTTTCTCTTCGTCAGCATTCTCCGAGTGGTCCTCGGGTCCGAGCGGCAGGTGTTTCTTTGAGCGCAGGCGTGAATCTCGCGCCCAATTGGACGCTTTGTTGTAGAGGAACTTGGCGAGATAACTCTTCCAGTCCTTTATGTGCGACGGCGGGCTGCTTTTAAGCTCCGCCAACTTTCTGTTTAACTCGGCTGTGAGTTCCTCTTGCTCTTCAGTGTCAAAGGCGCTTGCGACTTTCTCAGCCAACTTCAGTTCCCATTCCTCAACCCTCGTACGGCAAGACGACTCCCGGTCGTGTTCCTTGTACACGAGCCACCTCGCGCAAAGACACGTTCACGCGAGAAGCCGCCGTCAGAAAACAAAAAGGCCCAGCCGCTAAATCGGGAACGTGTCCCGAATTAACGACCAGGCCTGCGCGAGGCAAAGCCCTACTTCTTATTCAGAAAAGGGCGTCCTGCAAAACGGCTCTCTTATGGTCGCCGGAAATCCTATTCGCCGTGGCGAATAGGCCCGTACTTATGGTTTTGGTTTGTGGTGGTCGTCCTGGTTGGCTTTTTTTGGATCTGGTTCGGCGTTGTATTTTTCAACACGGTCCCGCACCATCTCGGCCCAAGGCCCGATCTCTGCTCCTAAATCAAATCCGCAGCGCTTGCATTTGATACGCGCGAGGTGAAGGGTCTGGACTCTCATTTGAATGGCCCCGCAGTTGGGGCAGGCAATAACACTTCTTGGCTGATACGACTTTTTCGAGTCCATAGGCGCAGACCCTCCTCTCCTGATTTACGGCAAATCAGTTCACATGGGCAATTTGCTTCCGAATAACTCCAATGACTTTTCCGACGATCTGAAATTCCTGTCTTATGGGTTCGTAATTTGGATTCGCGGGTTCCAAATAAGAATGCGGGCCTTTACCACGGAGGGTTTTCACGGTTCCTTCTTCGCCGTGAACCAGCGCGACCACAATTTCGCCGGGGTCGGCGTCTTTTTGTGGGCGAACAATGACGAGATCCTTGTCATGAATGCCCGTCCCGATCATGGAATCGCCCTTAACGCGCAGAAGATAAGTGTCTCTTGCCTTACAAAGGCGCTCATCCAGCCAAAGGGTGTCTTCGATCTCCTCCTGCGCGAGGGCGGGCCTACCTGCCGGCACTTGCCCCAGAACAGGACAGCCGCGCGTTCCAACCCCTGTGAGTCCGCCAGCGGTTACGGGGGAGGCCAGGCGCAGGTCTCGCGCTCTGGAAGAGCCTTGGCGCAGGAACCCCTTCTTGATCAGAACCTGGACGTAATAGAACACAGTGCTGGATTTGATTCCGCCAAGGGCGGCGCCGATTTCACTATACGAGGGCGGCATCCCGTTTTCGCGGGTGAAGTCGTTGAGGAAACGAAGGACTTTCTCTTGGCTTTTGGTAAGCGAATGCATTGTTCAGTGTTTGTGAATAAATATTTACTTCCGAAGCGAACTTCCTACAGGCTATCTAATGATTGTTAGATATGTCAAGAAAATTCTGTTTGCTGCGCTTTTAACCGGACTACGCCGACGGAGATTGTGCATCTGGGCTGGTTCAAGTGCCTATAGTAGTAGGGGCGCTTATGGATATCGAACAAGAGAAGGCTTTGCTGGCGAAGTATCCGTTTCATATCTATCTCTTGGTCAAGCTGGCTGACGAAGCCTTGGCCAGCGGCCGGGCACGCATCGAAAACGGCATGTTGATCATGCTCCCGGACCCAGCCGAGGAACTTCCAGTGAAACCACCGTCCAATCCGGTTGACTCTTCGCCGACGGGAAGGTAGGGTCTTTCCAGGTTTATGACCATGATACTCTTCCAAGACCAGATCGATGCCGAGCAAAAGGGCATCGGCATTAGACACGGCGTCATCTATGCCCGATATTCTTCCGACATGCAGGACACCTCAGATTCTATCGAGGTGCAAATCTCTGAATGCAAAAAATACGCGCTCGCTAATACCATCATTCTGGTCCGCGAGCCCTTTATAGATCGGGCGGAGACTGGCACGGTCACGGAAAATCGGAAGCGTTATCAAGAGCTCCTGCGCGTGGCGCAAAGCAAAGAGCGCGACTTCGATACCATTTTGACCTTCCATACCTCCCGTTGGGGTCGCGGCATTGAAAGTGAAATTGATGAGTACCTGCTGGAGAAAAATGGAATAAAAATCATCGCGGTCAGCCAATCCTTTACCGCCGATGGAGCGATAGAGTCGGTCTTCATGAAAGGGATCATGAGGAAAATCGACGCCTATTATTCCATGCAAGCCTCGAAATACACCCACGCTTATCAAACCTCTAACGCTGAGAACGGATTCAAGAACGGCGGCGCCGCGCCCGACGGCTACGTCATTGAGCATGTGCCCACTGGCAAGAAGGACAAGCATGGGTTGGAGAAAATGAAGAGTCGTCTGGTCTTGGACACCCAGCCGGGGAAATACGACCTGACGGACAAACCGCGCAGCGAGCTGATCAAATTCGCCTTCAGCAATTCCTATAAGGGCAAGGGCATCCGCTGGCTGGCCAAGGAAATCCGAAAGCTGGGGTGGTTCAGCCGTTATTCGGCAGACCCGATCTCATCGGGGACAATCCGGACGTGGCTCGTCAACCCGGCGTACACCGGCTACATGGTTTGGAATCGGGTCAAGTTTTTTAGGAAGAACGGCAAACGGCAGTATAAACCCAATCCGATCAGCAAATGGGTGTTCTCAAAGGAATCTTCTCATCCCACCCTTATCGAAAAGGATGTTTTTGAAGCGGTCGCCATCAAGTTTCTCAGACAGAATCGCGCATCGCCGCCTGCGCTCCCAGCTGAAAAAGCGACGGGACCCGGACCAATGCGGTGGGGTACAAAGTATCTCTTGAGTGGCCTCATGGAATGCGCTCATTGCAAGGCGAGCTACGTCGCCGTTAAAACGATTCACAAAGGCAAGCGTGACATCATCTACTTTGGATGCAACGCCAAGGAACGCTGGGGCAAAACGGAGTGTAAGAGTAAGCGGATCAATCTGGCCGTGGCGGACGGCGTCGTCCTGGATACTTTGCTAAACAACCTGCTCAGCGAGGACACCGTCAAACAATTTGTGGCCGCGTTTAACGAATTCGCGGACCGGCGGGAGCAATCGGCTGGCGCGGAGAAGGGACGGATTCAAAAAGAAATGGCGCGCGTGGAAGCGGAGTTGACCAATATGAAACAAACCATCCTAAAAGGGATCGACCCGATGGCGTTTGTTGACGAATTTCAGAACAGGCAGGCGGCGCTCGCGGATCTGCAGCACCAGGTGGACTTGGTCGCCGGTAGCGCTGGGGCATCCCAACTGGAATACGACAAAGAGCGATTCGGGTTTTGGGCGCAAATGCTACGCCGAACGTTTCTTAGGGCCGATATGGAGGCCAGGCGGGAGTTGCTTCGGAGGTTCATCAAGAAAATCATCGTCCACGCAGATCGTACCGCAAAAATGAGCTGGGACCTCCCCGCCACGCTCGCATGGAGCGATGGCAAAGAGGTCCCATTGGGGATAATTAAAGCTCATTGCGGGGGTAGGATTTGAACCTACGACCTTCGGGTTATGAGCCCGACGAGCTACCAGGCTGCTCCACCCCGCACGGCTATTATAGCTCATTTCACAGGCTCAGCGCGATTGTCGACGATAAATGAGTGCTTAAAGGGTGGCCGAAAGGGGTCTTTTCTGGAGCTTGTCTAAATGGCGAGTACCGTTTTTGGTACCGGACGGGGAAAAATACAGCTACAGCACAACCGGACAGAATATAACGAATATCCCTGACAGCGTGCCCTATCTACGACGCCTCTGGCCTAATTTCTTCCTTGACCCTCAGTTCAGCAATTCGATCTGAATTACCATTGCCGCCACTTGCGCCATCCAAACCGTTAATCAAGTGCTCACTGCACCTGTGAGGCGCAACCAATATCCAGAACGATAACAGCGGTTTAAAGTCATTCGACAGCTGCCATGAGTTGCCTGTCCGTTGTCCTGCGGGCAGAAGTTCCGTCCAGCTTTGCGTCTCGTTCAGAAAATGCGAGGCGTTCGTCCCTTCCTTCACATGCCATCGGAATACGTCTATGGGATTGTCAGGAATAAACTCATGAACGCGTATATGGGAGATTCGCCGCCAATGTTGCTCCAAGAACGCGCGTTCCTGCCGACGGACTGACATCGTTAGAAAATTTGGCAGGGCGTAGGAACTGCTAGTAAAATTCTCCATGTCTATAGGGTCTTCGGCGATCGCCATAAGGTTCTCGATCACCTGATGCGCCGAGTAATGATAGGGGGGGAGTCCGGCTTTACTGTTCGGAGAGTTACTTCTCAAAAGGGCTAGAAAGGCTCCTTGGCGCACAGTATCGGCGACACTGTTGCGGTTTCCCCGTTCCAAGAATCGGATGATTGAAAAGAAAAATGGGAACGCCGCCTCACCCCAAAACCATAGTCTCGTCAAATTATTTTCTACCATCTGAAGAAGGCGTCCATCTAAACTGTATTTATTATTGTTGTCCGCCTGGTCCAGTTCAAACGCCGACAACGCACCTAGAACCATGGTTACTCGTGCTCGGTAGACTTCCGCGCCATCACCCATCCAATCCCCTTCCAGGAAATCAGTTCGGGATAACATCTCGTCTTTCAATAGTTGAAGCGACCGGCGCGCCTCCATCATTGCCAAGTCAAAGGAGGACCGCCAATCTGCGTTCTTTAGCCCTTGGATGTTTGCGAATCTGACGATAGAAGCGGCAAGAAGCGTCCAGGTTTCGAACGCTGCGTAATGATTTGCATGACGTTGGTAATTATTCATGGCAAAGGCGGTCATCGGAATGCTGGCAAGGACTGCATTGATCTTGTTTGAGACCTGGCCTGTTCCCTTTGCAAAAACGCGTTCCTCAAGAAAATCAGCGAATTTCTCCTTATCTAGAAAGTCCCGCCCATCGGCTAGGTAAAAACCCAAAAACTCCTGAACTTCTTTAAGATCAATGGGCGTAAAGCCCCCCTGGGCAGTAATAAATTGTTGGAGGAGTGTTTTGCTATTGATGGTGTCCAGGTAAGAATAGTTGCGTCCCTTTTGTCTGTTGTCTTCGTTTCTCTGTGTTATCTGGATTCTGACCGGGTCTGTAAACTCGCTATTGGTAACAAGAAACGACTTGTGTACTTTCGTTTTATCGACGGAAGGATGAACAATTGGCAATTCGATAAGCTCATCGACTTCCCCTTTAATGGCGCGCCATTCCGCCGTATCAATTTTTCCGCTCTTGAGTTGGAATGCGCAAGGCTCACCATTTGGGTCAATTGTAATGATGTCTTTGCCCTGCTCCATCTGGACGTTGGAAGAGACATAAATCACCTTATGGCCGAGCTTTGAAAGCACTGCGCAGTAAGGGATGAGGAAATTCCGCTCGTTGGTGTTAGTTAACCAGTTTTCTATTGCTTTCTCGATCATTCCACTCTTTCCGCTTCCGCTCATACAAATCCTCTAGACGTTTCCTGTTTTCTGGCGAAGCCATTGCCTGCTCCATCACTTCTTTAATTCTTGGTGCCATATCGGGGTGGGTCACGAATGACAACTCGTTTGGTTTGCCGTCATCGTCGAAATCTATCTGAATGCTCTCTAGTGCACGAAGATAGCTATCGAAAGTGAAGGGTTTGCCGCTGTTATCAACGACGTTGCCAGATTTCGTCGTAATTTTGCTCAAGGTCTCAACAACCATTTTGGCGGCCTGGTTTTTCATTTCCTCTGCCACCTGCTTATTCGATTCCAAGAACGCAAAGACGCCTTTATTGATGATCTCTACCCGACTGGTCGTCGATTTCGCTCCTATAGATGTATACGCGGATTCACGCAAGTGACCACTCGCGTCACGATTTGAAAAGCGGTTCCCCTCAAAATGAATCTCAGTTCTTGGAATTTGCAAAAGCGGATCGGCTTGCGCCTGTTGGCGCATTATCAGCGTCAGCACTCTCAGCGCTTTGGCTTTGATGCGTGGAAAATCGGGTAGCATACAAAGATTGTATCTCCTAACAATGCCGATATTGGCAATGATTTTTCCTTGGTATTGATTGAGATTTTCGACCCTTCGACTTGCTCAAGGGTTGATAGAACTTTGAGGATGATCGGGTCCGTGATTTGTCGATCCTACTTGTAATGTCTGCCGCAAAAGTTTTTGGTGCCGTCTGCACACGATGCGTAGGCCCAGTAAGAGTGGACAAAAAGAAAAGGGTGGTGCTTTACTGACCCACGCGCAATGGCTGTTCATCGTATATGACTATTTCGGCCTTACTCTGTAGATTATTTACGTAGTCTCCGAATCGGGACGCCATGGCTTCTTCATTGCCGACGGGCTTGGTTTTGAGCTTGATCTCTTGATACACGAGCTTTTCCACTGCGATTTGATCCGCAAGTCTTCGTCGGAATTCTTCATCGGTCATACCTGACTTTTTCAATGTCTTGTTTAGCTCGCTTCCATATTGGTCGCGATATTGCCCTAGTCTGGTATCGAGTTCGTCGTTCGTGGCAGCGATGTTTAAGCGCCTTGCTTCCTGAGCCAGCAGCCGATCAGTAACCATCTGGTCAATGAGCGCTTTCTCCGCCCATCTTAGTTGTTCAGGTGTCTGCTGGTCTTTTGGCGCGGTTTTCTTAAACTGCTGCAGGGACTCTTGGTACTCGGATAAAAGTAAAGCTTCTCCATTAATTCGAGCTTTAAGGCCGATGTCCGAAGCTTGCCGTGCTCTGTGAATTGCTTGGCCGCTTGGGGGATGTGCGGTTCCTCTAAGGTTGACCAGCGATGCTTCTCCTGCGTATTGAGATTCGAACCACTGGAATAATTCATACTCCGCTTTTATCCACGATTGTTCTGCGAGGCCCGTAGACAGCATATCAGCATCCGTTTGCGCCGCGATTTCTGCTTCGGCTAAGGTCGTATTGTCCTTAAGGTCAGCCAGGGTTACCCGCAAATTTAAATGGGCGTTCCCAGCCCCGGCGAATCCCATCAGGAGCCAACGAAAAAAGAAGCTCCCAGAATTGTATTGGACTAATCCGATGGTCATTTTCAAAACACGTTCCACCTTGCGTTCTTGAACCGTCTGATCAACCGTGTTCTCTTTCGAGAAAACTAAATTCCACATCGCCGGTACCTTCCAGTATTGGTAATCCCCAAATGGCACTCCAAGGGATGTGACGGGTCCGATCTTACGCGTGGATCGCACAATTAACAATAATGTTTCTTTTGCAGCGAGCTCTTTGGCCAACCGATCAGAGAACGCGCGAAGCAGCTCCTCCGGGGGGAGAGAAGATGACAGGAATGGTTTCACGTCTTCGATGACAAGAGCTTGATACCCGTGCAACCTCTCGGCAGGCGTCCGAATAGCAACCCGGTTCGCCGGGGTAGCACATCCGGTTAAAAGATACAGCGCTACTACCATCGCAGCCTTTTTCATTAAAGGTACCTCCTGTTATTTGTGCTTCTGCGTTACGGGCCCGTGATTCACTGAAAAATGAAAATCCCTCCGAGGCTTTTTCGCCGAGGAGGGCTGAAAACTTTTCCCCATAAAAAAGGGGGCACGTATCAGCCCCGAGCCACTTGTATAACCCGGAACGACCGCCGCCCCCGGCCCTTTCGGGCCAGTTGACGACTTCGAACTCGGTTACAAGTGTGCCCCAGGCCCTAAGCCTGGAAGCTCACCGTGCTCTTACGCACGGTCCCGGTGAAGTCTGAAACCTATGTCAGTTACTTAATTTCTAGCGTTACTACCTCCTTCAAATCGACTACAAATACGGCGTCCAACCTGACAACTATAGCTTTCCAATAAGGTCGGCTCAAGCCGCCGGAATGATTGCGGGATTTGCCTGGGAATTGTGAACCGGCACGATCTCGGTGGATTTGGGCTTATCCGGCACAAGGGGGATGGCTTTTATCTGGGCGGCGAACAGGGCCACGCTGGTTTTGAGCTGTTGCGGCGCTAAGTGCGCATAGCGCTGCGTGTGCTCTGATTTTCTATGCCGTAGAAGCTTCTGGACCACGGCCATATTGCCGGTAATCTGGACCATGTGAGAGGCGAAGGTATGGCGAAGGTCGTGGAAATGGATGTCGGGTAGCGCCGCGTCCTTCTTGGTTTGCCGCCAGCGATTATCAAAATTAGTGTGATTGAAAATCAGGTCTTCGGGGGTCTTTCCCACCAATAGCTGCGTCAGGACTTCTGCAAGTTCCGAAGGCATCGGAACCCATTCCCCGCCGCCGCCTTTGGTTTTAGGAAGCATAATTGTTTCGGACTTAAAATCCACCTCCCGGACCTTGAGGCCAAGCAATTCTCCTTTACGAAGTCCTGTATAAATAGCCGTGCTGACGATGGGCGCAATCACTGGGTGACAGACCCGAAGCAGCCGGCCTATTTCGTCCTGATTGAGATACCTGTCCCGCCAAAAGGGCCGCTCATTGGCCAGGGCCACCTTGGAAGCAGGGTTGTCGCCCTCGTAGAGTCCCCATAGCTTGACCTTGTTGATAACCGCCTTCAAGAACTGATGGTAACGGTTCACGCTTACGTCGCCGAGCTTAAATTGATCTGACAGCCAAGTCCGCATCCTTTGGACATCCAAGGGCGTTATCTCATCCAGGGATTTGCCTCCGAAGAACTTTTCAAGCCTCCGGCACTTCCAAAAATCGTCAAGCGCTTGACGGCGCGGCTTGGTGGGGACGGCGTAGTCTCGGTAGTATCGCTCACCCGCGTCAGTGAACGTGATTCGCTTCTTGGCCGGATTCCATCGGCCAGAAGCGATTTGGCCTTTCCAGGTATCGGCAAACTTCTTGGCCTCCTGCTTATCTTTGGCCACGATGGTCTTTTTGTATTGCTTCCGCTCATACCAGAAGCGGATGAAAAACTTACTCTCTCCTATGGCGCGAACAACCATAACGGCCTCCCTTCCTCGGCGGGACGGACCGTATCAAAGTACGGCTTCGTCCGTCAATGCTGTTATGTGCTGGATTGTGCTGGGTTTTGTAATTCGCCTAGCCAGCAATCAATCTGGGCTTTGTCGAACCTGACAGATCGTCCGATCTTCACGAAGGGGATTCCCTTCTTGTGCACCTTGGTATAGAGCGTCGCCTTGGGAATGCACAGATAAGCCGACAGCTCGTCGATGTCAAACAACCGCTTCTCTTGGTTCATGATTTTGGGTTCTCCTTCCCTGATTTCTGCCAGCCTGGACCTGGCTAGCTCCGTGTAGTTCGGGCTCAGCTCATAGCCCACGTAATGACGGTCCAGTGCTTTGGCGCATGCCAGCGTGGTCCCAGAGCCCGCAAAAGGGTCTAAAACGAGGCCCCCGGCATTTGAACCGTAAAGAATGAACCGTCGCGCTAATTCCTCCGGCATCTTGGCCGGGTGCGTGGTGGACTGGTCCTGTGACTTCTTACCTACAAAAATGGAGTCGCCGGGGTCCTTGGCGGCGCGAAGCTGCTTTTGCAGCGTCCAAAAGCCATTGCCGGGGTCTTTGCCTTGGGGGTGGTACTTTCCCCGACGCGGGTCACGTTCGGCCCAGTAGCTGGGCTCGCGGATGGAGTCTTTATTGACCTGGTATTGATCTGACTTGGCGAAATGCCAAATAAGCTCGGTCGTATGTTTCAGATTACGCGGCGCATTCGTGGGATGGGCATTCGGTTTGTACCAGTAGTGAGGCTGGATATAGATGAAGCCCAACTCATCGACGGCAGCCAGCGGGATACGGTTCTCTAAAAGAGAATACTTACCTTCCCGCATCATGCCTTGGAAATTAAGAAAGAGGCTACCCGTCGGCTTGAGGACTCGATAGCACTCAACCAGGACGACCCCAAGACGCGCTAGGTATTCTTCACCGGAAAAATTCCCCAGGTCCCTTGGGTCGTTCGAATAATGGCGAGCGTCTTCGTAGGGCGGGCTGGTCAGAATGAGGTCAACTGAGTTGTCGGGCAACTCGGGCATATTCTCCGATGACTTGCAATAAACCTGGTCAAAGAAATGTTTCATGGCCTTTGATATTTCCTTCCCTTGGCTTTCCCGATCTCCGCTAATGAGACGCGACGCCAAAGACTCCACATCGACCGGCCTTTTGGCAGACGCACCGCTAGAAGTTTGCCAACTTTGGCCCAATTCCGCGCCGTCTCATAATGGATACCGATATGTTTGGCTGCCTTGCCGATGCTCAATAGGGGAGTCGAGGTCAGCACCTCTTTGCGAACGTACCAGACGCCCTTTTTCTTACCGAGAGGAAGAATGCAATTCTGGTGTGCCCGTAGCAAGGTGCGCTTTGAGAGGCCCAGTTGGGCCGCGGCGTGCCTAAGCGGAATCCAGATTGCACCGGTCCACAACCTCTTTGGATTTTGTCTACGGGGCGTCGTGCTTTCTCCAGGGATCGTGCTGGGATTCTGTCTGCGGTTTATTATGTTTTTCATCGGTTTTCCTGGAATTTTGGAGGCTTTGAAGGGTCTCTGCCTGGTTTTTTCACCCAATGATACCGTAGAGAGTCGCTGTCCTGGGTGTCATAAATGTGAAATTGCAACACTCCGCCGCCCTCCGTGAAGCCAAAACCTTTCACTTCGAGCGTGTAGTATTTACCCACCTGGCCGCCGAAGTGACGAATCGGATGAGCGATAGGGATGAACTCAGCCCAGCCACGGAAATTCATTATTTGTGACTTCATGGGGCGCCATCGTGGGTATCTCATCAACGCATCTCCTTAGGGTTTTGATTTGATGAGACGACCGAAAAATAGCAAAGGGCTTTGTAGTTGCCGATTTGGTGTCTTTCGCTGCGGATTTTGCCATCTTGCTCTAGGAGCTTGCAGTAATTGCGTATGGTGTTCTCAGCAAGGTTGGTTGCTTCCTTTAAAGCCTTGGCTGTGTTTTGAGAGGGATCACTTTCCTGCGTAGCTTGGTTGATAGCTGTAAGAATCTTTTCCAGCTTCTCGGCTTGGACATGTTCGGCGGCTGCACCTTTGTAAACCAGACGGTTGCCGAGAATTTGCCCATCTTCTTTGATGTCTTCCAGTTGGTAGACAAAGGGTTCTAATTTATTGGTCTTTGATTCATGTTCGACGCGGTAGAAACCACCGGCAGCGCTGGACAAATAGAGAGAGTTTTCCGACCACCCGCCTAATACAGAAGAACCTCGGAGTTGTTGATTTCCACGCCTTGAAGCTCCAATACCTCCCGACTTCCGAAAGTGATGCACGATTAAAAATCCGCATCCAAACCTACGACGCAGGTCCTCAATGTAGCCCATGACCTCTGTCATTTGCGGCTGGGAATTCTCTTCTTTGGTATGGAGCTTATTGAAGACATCCATAATGACGACGTCCGGTCGAAAGGCGGCTAACTCATCCGCGAGCTTTGCCCGCCAGTCAATATGGTCAATCCGAAATCCGACTCGGAGGGAATAGCGAAAATATTGGTCTTCTGGCGGTGAGACTCCAAGACCCTGTAAAAGACGCTGCAAGCAATCTCGTATTAGTTTGGAGCCATCTTCTTCCTGCACGTAAAGCACTTTTTTTCGCTGAGAAATGGCGAAATGTTCTAGGAATGGCTTCGCCAACGCAAGAGACAGGGCCAAGTGCAAAGCCAACCAGGATTTCGAGAGCTTCGGTTCACCGCCAATAAAACCGATAGCACCTCGTTCCAAAATCGGCTCAGCCAACCAATCCGTCATAGGGTCAACTTTACTTAGGAGATGACTGATTGGAAGGAAGACAGGGCCGGATGGGATAGCAACATATTTGTCTGCTTCGCGGCCTGCAATGGACTCCACGACATCGTAAAGCTCCTGTTCGAGCAAGGGTGGCTCATTTCGCAGATTCCACATAAAGAGAATTTCATGGACTTCGCTATTTGAAAGCCCCCGCGCGAATAAGCGCCCGGCTAATTGAGCCGTTGTCGCGTTCCGTGATCCACGTCTTACCCCTTGCCATGCATTCTGATATGAAGAAGGTGGATTGCTAGGCCGATAGTCAGCGGTGTGAAGAATTTCCAACAGCCACGCTGGTGCCTGGACAATTCCCGTGTCCCAAGG
>WNFI01035253.1_pt2 | contig 13581 bp, 9 predicted proteins | sample 5400471 | NCBI WGS metagenome assembly WNFI01 (sample SAMN13153348, study PRJNA577476) | soil metagenome | isolation source: 100 cm saprolite on Douglas fir-dominated hillslope | place: USA:California | collected 2013-09-17 | reverse complement strand
ACCAGCAGGACCCGGTCGAAGACGAACTTCAGCGGCCACGGGGCCAGCAAGGCGGTTACCGCCTCCCCCACCATGGCCGCGAGGGCCAGGAGCAGCGTGAGCCGGTACGGCCGCAGATACGGCCACATTGCGCGCAGGATCTGGATCATGTCGCCCGCCAGGGCCACATCCGAGCGTCCGGCAAGGTCATGTCACCAGCTCCGCGGAATGGGCCGGTCATCAGCGCGTAGATTCGCGGTGAACACTGCTGACGTCAATGGCAACCAGTCGCAAGATACCACCGTTGGTGACCAGCACCCTGCAGCTGGGCGCGCCCGGCACCAGGACACAGAACGGGTTCTCCCCCGACGCCTGGAAGATCCGCCACACCAGCGGGCGCACTAGCACAGCAGCGAGGAAACGGTCGGCCCGATGACGATGACCGCCGGGTTGCCGATGGCCGGTGCCCGGCCGGGCGTCGCGAGATCGCGGAGCGTGCACCGAGTGACTCGCTGCCGGGCGGTGGCCGCCCGCTCGATACAGCCGACGGCCGTGCCGGGTGGCCTTCCCAGCTTGATCAGGCACTGAGCGATGCTCGTGGCGTTGGCCACGGCCATCAGCAGCACCAGGGTCTCGGCCGAGCGCGCCAGGGCTTCCCAGTCGACCAGGCTGTCGGGGTGCCCGGGCGGCAGGTGGCCGGAGACCACGGCGAAGGACTGGGCCGCGCCCCGGTGCGTCAGGGGGATGCCGGCCAGGGCGGGGGCAGCGGTGGCACTGGACAGCCCGGGAACGACAGCGCAACCGATCCCGGCTTCGGCACAGGCGAGCACCTCTTCTCCTCCCCGGCCCAGGATGAACGGATCCCCGCCCTTGAGGCGGACCACGCGGCGTCCGGCCCGGGCGTGGGCCACGAGTGCTGCGCCGATGTCCTCCTGGCTGAGCCGGTGCTCGCCGGGTGCCTTGCCAGCGTTGACCACGAGCACGCCCGGGCGAAGTTCGGCGGTGAGCCCGGGGTCGGCGAGGCGGTCGGTGATGACGACGTCGGCGCTGTGCAGGGCCTGCCAGCCGCGCAGCGTGATGAGCTCAGTCGAGCCCGGGCCCGCCCCGACGAGCGTGACGCCCCCGGGAGTTTCTGGCTGCGGGGGCGGCGGGGTTGGCTCAGGCCGCCACCGGGGCGAGGTGCACCTGGCGAAGCAGGCAACGATGCGCTCGTGGTGCTCCGGTGCTGGCACTGCGATGCGGATCCAGTGCTCGTCGAGGCCCGGGAAGGTGTCGCCGCGCCGGACGGCGATGCCGAGCTCGCGGAGCCGGGAGCGCACCTGCGTGGCATCGGGCACCTGGAGGAGGAGGAAGGGCGCCTGCCCCGTGATGTCGGTCGTGACGCCGGGCAGGTGGTTGAGCGCGGCGGCGAGACTCGCCCGCCATCCGGCCGTTATGCGTGCCTGCTCGTCTGCCCAGGTGACGGCGGCGGGTTCGGTGCAGGCGACGAGCGCTTCCAGCGCCAGCGCGTTCACCGGCCAGAGCGGCTGGGCGCGGCTGAGCGCCCGCACCGTCTCCGGCGGGCCGAGGAGATAGCCGACGCGGAGCCCGGCGAGCGCCCAGGTCTTGGTGAGGCTGCGCACCACGACGACGCCGGGAAGGTCCGATCGCCCGGAGAGCGTGGCGGGCTCGCCCGGAACGGCGTCGGCGAATGCCTCATCGACGACCAGCGTGCGGCCCGGTCGTGCCAGCCGCTCGAGGACGTGGGCGGGATGCAGCCGGCCCGTCGGGTTCGTCGGGTTGCCGACCACGACGAGGTCGGCATCGTCCGGGACCAGCGCGGGGTCGAGGTCGAAAGGCGGGCGGAGCAGCACTCGCCCGACGGCATGGCCGGCCGCCCGCAGGGCGGCCTCCGGACCGGTGAAGGAGGGATGCACGCATACCGCGCAGCGGGGGGGAAACGCGCGGGCGAGCAAGGTGAAGGCTTCGGCGGCGCCGTTGGTCAGCAGCACGTGGCTGGGATCGCGGCCGTGCCGGGCGGCGACGGCGGCGATGGCAGCGTCCGGCCGGGGGTAGGACGCGAGCCCGGTCATGGCGTTCTGCATCCGGGCCAGCAGCCATGCTGGCGGCCGGGGTAGCCGGACGTTGACGGCAAGGTCGAGGTCCGCTGCCCCGGGCTCGGCGTCGCCGTGAAAGTCCAGGTCGTGCTCGAGCCGGTCGGCGGCCTTCGGGACGCCTGCCCAGTGCAGGTGCAGGTAGGAGGCGAGCAGGCTGGGACCCGCCCAGCCGGCCCGGGTGCCGTCGGCCAGCCGCCAGGCCGGATTGCCGCCGTGCGCGGGCTCGCTGAGGGTGTGGTGGAACTCGTGGGCCCGCACGCGGGTGCCGGCCGGCAGGAGCGGGGTGTCGCACAGCGCGGTGGCTTCCCGGTAGCCGAGGGTCAGCGACCCGGTCATGCGCGCACGCGCGGGAACCACGCCGCACTGCGGCCGGGCGTCCAGGGAAGCGCCGAGCCACAGCAGGCCTGCGCATTCCGCCACGATGGGGATGCCCGCTGCGGCCAGCCGCCTGACCTGTTCGCGAAGGGCCGTGTTGGCGGCCAGCCGGCCGGCGTGGATCTCGGGGAAACCGCCGCCAACCACCAGGGCGTCGGTATTCTCTGGCAGCCGCTCTGCGGCCAGCGGGTCGAAGGTCACCACATCCGCCCCCGCGGCGGCCAGCAGCTCATCGTGCTCGGCGTAGCCGAAGGTGAATGCCGGCCCTGCGGCGACCGCCACCCGCGGCCGCGCGATACGCAGCCTGGGGCCTTCCTCGGCGCGTGCGGGCGCCGGGGACCAGGGCTGGGCGGCCAGGCCGGGTGCGCTGCGGGCGATGCTCATCAGCAGGTCCAGGTCAAGGCTGCGCCCGGCCAGTTCCCGCAGGGCGGGGAGCCAGGCGCCGACGGATGCCGGACGCTCGCCGGCCGGGACGAGCCCGAGGTGCCGCGACGGCGTGTGCAGCGTCGCCTCCCGCCGCAGCGCGCCGATAACCGGAATGCCTGACGGGGCGAGCGCCTCCCGCAGCACCGCCTCGTGCCGGTCGGACGAAACCTGGTTGAGCACGACTCCGGCGAGCCGGACCCGCGGGTCCCACCCGGCGAAGCCGTGCAGCGTCGCGGCGATGGACCGGGACGTCCCCGCGGCGCCGACGACCAGCACGACGGGGGAACCGGTCAGCCGCGCGACGTGCGCGGTGCTGGCAAAGTCGCCGCGTCCGGCTGCCCCGTCGAGCAGGCCCATGACGCCCTCGATGACAGCGACGTCGGCGCCCTGAGCGCCGTGCCGCAGCAGCGGCGCCACCAGATCCTCGCCGACCAGCCAGGGGTCCAGGTTGCGACCGGGCACCCCGCAGGCGGCGGCATGGTAGCCCGGGTCGATGTAATCGGGCCCGACCTTGTGCGGGGATACCCGCAGGCCCCGGGCCCGCAGCGCCGCCATGATGCCGGTCGCCACGGTGGTCTTGCCGTCCCCCGACCTGGTGGCGGCGATGACGACGCGCGGCAGGTTCACCATTCGATGCCGCGCTGGCCCTTGCGCCCCGCATCCATCGGGTGCCTGACCTTGGTCATCTCGGTGACCAGGTCGGCCGCCTCGACCAGGGCCGGGCTGGCCCGGCGTCCGGTGATGACCACATGCTGGACGCCCGGGCGCGCGGCCAGGGTGGCCAGGACCTCGTCGACGTCGAGGGTGCCGTTCGCGAGCGGGTAGGTGAACTCGTCCAGGATGAGCAGCCGGTACGTCTCGGCGGCCAGGTCGCGCCGGACCTGCTGCCATCCCTCGATGGCGGCGCGCGCGTGGTCTTCTGGCTGGGTCCGCAGCCAGGACCAGCCCGCGCCCATTCTGTGCCAGGTCACGGGTGCTCCCCGGCCGGTAGCCGCATGCAGGTCGCCCAGTGCCAGCAGCGCGCCCTCCTCGCCGACGCGCCATTTGGGGCTCTTGGTGAACTGGAAGACGCCGATGGGCCATCCCGCGGACCAGGCCCGCAGGGCGAGCCCGAAGGCGGCGGTGGATTTTCCCTTGCCGTCACCGGTATGCACGGCGAGCAGCGGCTGAGCGCGCCGTTCGCGGGTGCTGAGCCCGTCGTCGGGGACTGCGCTGACCTTGCCCTGCGGCATCAGGCTACGGCCTCCTTCGCGCGGATGATGCGGGCGAGCATCTGGCCGGCGTGCTCGCGGAGCGGAGCGGCCCGGGCGGCGAGACCGGGAATGGTCACGAGTCGGTGACGAGCACGAGTATCGGGCGGCGGGCGGGGTCCCGCCAGCCTTCGCGGCGGATCAGCTGGCGGACGGCCTCGAGGCCGGCCGCGAGCGGGGTGCGCCCGCCGACCGGGAGATCGCGCAGGCGGCGGGCGGCGAGTTCCACCGATCCCGTGGGGGGCACGACGACATCGGCGCCGGCGCCCCGGAACGTGAGCAGCGCTACCCGGTCCCGGCGCCGGTAGGCGTCACTGAGCAGGGAGAGCGCGGTGGTGGCCACGGCAGCGCTGCGCCGCCGTGCGGCCATCGAGCCCGAGGTGTCCAGCAGCAGCACCACCAGGTTGGACTCGCGGCCCCGGCGCACGCTGGCGCGCAGGTCGCCGGCGGTGACGGTGAACGGGGCGCCGGGCCTGGCCGCCGCGGCCGCGCGCATCGTGGGCAGCAGCTCAGGCCGCCGCGATGACCGGATGCTGGCTATCGGCCGGCCGTGCGGGCCGCGGGAGCCCGACCGGCGTCCCTGGTGCCCCGATCCGAGCCCGCTGGCCTGGAAGTGCCGGACCCGAAATGCGGCCCCCGGCGGTGCGGAGGTGCCAGCGGGCGCGGGCAGGGCCCCGGCCCGCTGGTCCGCGGATTCCCCCGGCGCGCGCGGGCGGCCGCCGGAGCCGTCAGGGTCGCAGGCGGGCTCGGGGCTGGCAGCGGCCTCGGGGCTGACGGGGCCGTCGGCGGCCTCGGGCGGGCCAGGACGCTCGCCGCCCCCGCCGCCGTCATCGGGGGGCGGGCCGTCCTCGCCGGCTGCGCCGTTCCGCTCATCGGGGCCGAGCGCCTCATCGAGCTGGGCGGCGTCGGCGCCGGGGTCGTCGAACGGGCCCCGCCGCTGCCGGTGCAGCAGGGCCAGCCGCGCGGCCACTCGCACGTCCGCGCCGGTGACGGCGCCACGATGCTGCCATGCGGCGTGGGCGATCGCCGCCCGGCAGGTGACGAGGTCTCCGCGCATGCCGTCCACGCCGATCCTCGCGCAGGCCGTGGTGACCCGGAGGAGCTCTGCGTCGGGGAGCTCGACGCCGGCGAGGCGGGCCCGGGCCGCGGCGATCCGGCTGGTGAGCTCGCGTTCTGCCGCCGCGTGGGCCTCGGTGCTTGCCGCCGGGAAGCGGTCGTGGTCGAGCCGGGCCCGGACCACGGCGGCCCGGCAGGCCGGGTCGTCGCTGGCCATGACGGGAACACACAGGCCGAACCGGTCCAGCAGCTGCGGCCGCAGCTCGCCTTCCTCGGGGTTCATGGTCCCGACGAGCAGGAATCGGCAGGCGTGCCGCAGCGAGATCCCCTCCCGCTCGACGCTCGCGCGGCCGGTGGCTGCGGCGTCGAGGAGGACATCGACGATATGGTCGGGCAGCAGGTTGATCTCGTCGACGTAGAGGATTCCGCGGTTGGCCAGCGCGAGCAGGCCAGGCGCGAAGGCCTCGGCAGTTCCGGCCCCGGCCAGGACGCGGGGGACGTCGAGGCTGCCGGTGACATTGTCGTCGGTGGCGCCGAGCGGCAGCTCGACCAGGCGGGCGGCCCGGGGCCCGGCAGCGCAGCCCGGCGGGTGCGGGCCATCGGGGCAGCCCGGGTCCGGGTCAGCGGGGTCGCAGGAGAAACGGCACTTGGCCACGACGCTGAGGCCGGGCAGGATGCCGGCCAGGGCCCGGACCAGCGTCGTCTTCGCGGTGCCCTTCTCGCCGGTGAGCAGCACGCCGCCGATGCCCGGATCGACGGCGCCCAGCAGCAGCGCGAGCCGGGCGTCATCCTGGCCGACGACGGCGGAGAACGGCAGGCCGTTACTCACGCGGTGTTCCCCGCTCGCCTCCGGGGCGCCCTGAGGCGCCGCCTTCCCTCGTCGCTCGTCCCTCGCTCCTCAGCTCGCGGAGCTTGCTCCGCGGCGGGGGGTTGAAGGGGGGTCGTCCCCCTAGGGCTAGCACAGTCCAGGCGGCGCCGCGCCCCTGCGGCTCGCTCATGCCTGCGCCTCCTCAAGCTGCCCCTCGACCTGCAGGTAGATCTGGCGCAGTGCCTCCAGGGTCGGCTCGGCGGGTGCCTTCCAGAGGCCGCGGTCGGCCGCCTCGAGCAGCCGCTCGGTGATCCCGCGCAGCGCCCACGGGTTGCTGGCCTCCAGGAACTCCCTGGTCTCCGGGTCGAGTACGTAGCAGGCGGCGAGCTGCTCGTACATCCAGTCCGCCACCACGCCGGTCGTGGCGTCCCAGCCGAAGAGATAGTCGACGGTCGCGGCGAGCTCGAAGGCGCCCTTATAGCCGTGCCTGCGCATCGCCTGGATCCAGCGCGGGTTCACCACCCGGGAGCGGAACACGCGGGCCGATTCCTCGGTCAGCGACCTGGTCCGGACGTTGTGGGGCCGCGTGCTGTCGCCGACGTAGGCCAGCGGGGCCGTGCCCGTCAGCGACCGGACGGTGGCGATCATGCCGCCGTGGTACTGGTAGTAGTCGTCGGAGTCGGCGATGTCATGCTCGCGGCTGTCGGTGTTCTTGACGGCCAGAGCGATCCGCCGGTAGGAGGACTCCATGTCCTCGCGGGCGGCCCGGCCGTCGAGCCCCTGCCCGTAGGCGTGCCCGCCCCAGGCCGCGTAGACCTCGGCCAGGTCGGCGTCGTCCCGCCAGGACCGGCTTTCCATCAGCGGGAGCAGGCCGGCGCCGTAGGAGCCGGGCGGGGAGCCGAAGATGCGCGTGGTGGCCCGGCGAAGATCGCCCAGGCGCTCGGTGTCCGCGAGCACGTGCGCCCGGACGAAGTTACCGGCCGGATCCTCGTCCAGGTCGGCGACGAGCCGGACGGCCTCGTCCAGCAGCGCCACGACATGCGGGAAGGCATCGCGGAAGAATCCGCTGATCCGCACCACCACGTCGATGCGCGGCCGCCGGAGCTCCGCGGCCGGGACGATGTCCAGGCCGGTGACCCGGCGGCTGGCGTCGTCCCATACCGGCCGCACCCCGAGCAGCGCCAGCACCTCCGCTACGTCGTCACCGGAGGTGCGCATGGCGGCCGTGCCCCAGACCGACAGCCCCACCGTGGACGGCCAGTCGCCGGTGTCCTCCCGGTAGCGCTCCAGCAGGGAGTCGGCAAGCTGCTGGCCGGTGTCCCAGGCGAGCCGCGACGGCACCGCCTTGGGATCCACGGCATAGAAGTTCAGCAGCCGCTCGACCGCCTCATCACGCCTGCCAAGCACCTCTGCCGTCACCGCCGCGGCCGCGCCGGCCTGCCAGCCGGCCAGTTCCATGCCCTCGGCCAGTGCCCTGGCCAGCTCCTCCGCCCGGTCCACCGCGCCGCGGGAGGCCGTTCCGTCCTCGGCGAGGCCAAGTGCCTCGCGCAGGCCGGGCATGCCGCCGCTCCCCCTCCCGCCGCCACTGCCTGCCCAGATCTGGCGTGCCTGCAGCATCGCGAGGACGAGGCCGACTCGCTGCGCGCCTTCGGGGGCCACCCCGAGCACGTGCAGGCCGTCGCGGATCTGGGCGTCCTTCACCTCGCACAGCCAGCCGTCCACGTGCAGCACGAAGTCATCGAACTCCGCGTCGCGCGGCCGGGAGTCCAGGCCGAGGTCGTGGTCGAGCCGGGCGGCCTGGATCAGGGTCCAGATCTGGGCGCGGATGGCCGGGAGCTTGGCCGGGTCCAGTGCGGCCACGGCCGCGTGCTCGTCGAGCAGTTGCTCCAGACGGGCCAGGTCGCCGTAGGTCTCCGCGCGGGTCATCGGCGGCACGAGATGATCCACGATCGTGGCGTGCGCCCGGCGCTTGGCCTGCGTGCCCTCGCCCGGGTCGTTGACCAGGAACGGGTAGATGAGCGGCAGGTTCCCGAGCGCCGCGTCCGGTCCGCACGCCGCCGACATCCCGAGGTTCTTGCCCGGCAGCCATTCGAGGTTGCCGTGCTTGCCCAGGTGGACGACGGCGTGTGCGCCGAAGTCCTCCTCCAGCCAGCGGTACGCCGCCAGGTAGTGGTGGCTCGGCGGCAGGTCCGGGTCATGGTAGATCGCTACCGGGCTCTCCCCGAAGCCGCGCGGCGGCTGGACGAGCAGGACCACGTTGCCTGCCCGCAGGGCGGCCAGCACGATGTCGCCGTCGGCGCTCGACTTCCGGTCGACGTAGAGCTCGCCCGGCGGCGGCCCCCACGCATTCTCCATGGACGCGCGAAGCTCGGGCGGCAGCCGGTCAAACCACCTCCGGTACCGTGCGGCCGGGATGCGCACGGCCGCGCTGGCCAGCTGAAGGTCGGTCAGCCATTCGGGATCCTGGCCGCCGGCCGCGATGACCGCGTGGATCAGGGCATCGCCGTCCGGCGGCTCGACGCCGGGCAGCGCATCCGGGCCGGCCACGGGACCGACGTCGTAGCCGCGCTCGCGCATGGCCCGGAGCAGGCGGACCGTGCTGGCCGGGGTGTCGAGCCCGACCGCGTTGCCGATCCTGGAGTGCTTGGTCGGATAGGCCGACAGCACGATCGCCACTCGTCGCTGCGACGGGGGAATGTGCCGCAGCCGGGCCAGCGCGACGGCCGTCCCCGCCACCCGCGCGGCCCGCTCAGGATCAGCGACATAACGCGACAGGCCGTCCTGCCCCGCTTCCTTGAACGAGAACGGCACGCTGATCAGCCGGCCGTCGAACTCGGGGATCGCCACCTGCGTGGCGGCGTCGAGCGGGCTGAGCCCGGCGCTGGCGCCGGACCACTGCGCTCTGGGCGCGGTCAGGCACAGAGCCTGGACGACGGGGACATCCATGGCCGCGATCGCACCCGCGTCCCACGCCTCGTCGTCGCCGCCGGCCTGCGACAGGGCAGGCACCGTGCCGCCGGCCGCGAGCACGGTCACCACCAGGACGTCCGCCCGGCTCAGCGCCTCCAGGAGGCCGGGGTCGGCCGCCCTGAGGCTGGCGCACCAGACCGGCATGGCGCTCCCGCCGCAGGACTCGATCGCGGCGGCGAGAGAGTCCACGAAGCTGGTGTTGCCCGCCAGTTCGTGCGCGCGATAGTAGAGAACCGCGATGACCGGCCGCCCGGCGCGGGAGGGCCGCTCTGCCCCGGACGGCACAGGGCGCAGGCCCCAGGCCGGCATCGGCTCGGGCGGGGCGAAGCCGTTGCCGGTCATCAGGACGGTGTCGGCCAGGAAATGCGCCAGCTCGCGAAGATTGGCGGGTCCCCCCTGGGCCAGGTACTCGTGCGCCTGCGCGGCGATGCCCGCGGGCACACTGGACAGGGCCATCAGCGCCGCGTCCGGGACCATCTCGCCGCCCAGGACGATCAGCGGGCGGTCCTCGCGCCGCAGCGCCGCCAGACCGTCGCGCCACACCTGCTCGCCGCCCAGCAGGCGCACGATGACCAGGCCGGCGCCCTCGAGCAGCGGCGCCAGGTCAGCCAGGGCGAGGCGCACGGGGTTTGCCAGCCGGTAGTCCGCGCCGCTGGCCTTCGCGGCCAGCAGATCCGTGTCCGAGGTGGAGAGCAGCAGGATGCTGCGCTGATGGTCGTCTGGCACGGCGCGCCCTCCTCGGGATCCTCGCCCCGAATCGTGGTTGCGGCGGCCGGAGTGTCCTGGCTCCCGGATCGGTGCGCGCCCCGGCCTTCCCGCCCGCAAGGGCCGTGACCATGCTGGGGTCTGCTCCCCGGTGACAGTGGCGGGACCGCGCCGGATTCACACCGGCTTCCTCCACTGACCGTCGCGTACTTCTGCTGACTCTCGCGCACATCGCGCGCGCACGTCAACCACGACGCACCGTCGCATCGTTGACCGCGGCCGTGGCCGGCGGCTACTGTCGGCCTGCTCTCGCGAGTTTGACAGGAGCATGCACGCATGATCGCTGCGGACGCATGTCCGGGGATCCTCGACCTGCACGAGGCGCGCGATGGCCACGTTGCCCGGATACGGCTGCCGGGCGGCTATGCCAGCGCCCGCAGGCTGAGCGCCCTGGCCGCCCTGGCCGCCCGGTTTGGTGACGGGTGTGTCGACCTGACCGCGCGCGGCAATGTGCAGCTCCGCGGGATACGGCCCGGTGCGGCGCGGGAACTGGCGCAGCGGGCCGCCTCGGCCGGGCTCCTGCCGTCGCCAGCCCACGACCGGGCGCGCAACATCACCGCGAGCCCCCTCTCCGGGCTCGCCGGCCACCCGGACCTGCGCCCTCTGGTGCTCTCCTTGGACCGTGCCATCCGGGCCCACCCCGCCCTGGCCGCACTGCCCGGCCGGTTCCTGTTCTGCCTGGACGACGGAACCGGACGGGCCGGGCTCGGCGCCTGTGACGTCGGCCTGCGCTGGCATTCCGGCGAGGCCGACCTCATCGTGGCCGGCCGCCACACCGGGCTGCGCGGGCCGGCGGCCCGGGGGATCAGCCGCGCGATCGCGGCGGCACGTGCCTTTCTCGACCAGCGGGCGGCCGCCGGTGGCCAGCGGCAGGCGGCGGCGGCCCAGCCCGGCTGGCGGCCGGCCGCGCCGGGCAGCGCGCGCGTGACCGGCCTGCCTGACGGAGGGGCCGCGGTCGCCGCGGCAGTCGGGGGCGTGCTCGGTGACCGGGTGACGGACACCGTAGGCCGGCTGCCGCTGGGCCCCGTGCCGGATACCTCGCCGCTCGCGGTGGTAGCCGCGCCGCTGGCCCGGCTCACCGCGCCGCAGCTCCGGCTGATCGCCCGCATGGTGCGTTCCGGCGAGGCGGCCCGGCTGACGGCGGCGGGACGGGTCGTCCTGCCGCTCGCCGGGCCCGTGGATGCCGCGCTGGCGCGGCTGGCCGGGGCTGGCCTGCTCGTCTGCGATGACCACGTGCTCTCGGCCGTCACGGCGTGCAGCGGGATGGCCTGCGCCAGTTCGCTCGCTGACGTGCGCTCGCTGGCCACCCGCGTCCCGGGGCTGGCGGCGGTGCACTGGGCAGGCTGCAGCCGCCGTTGCGGCCTGCCCGCCGACGCCACTGCCGTGGTCGCGACGTCCGCCGCCCGGTTCACGTCCGGCGATGGCGCCGCGCGCCGCGTCCTGACCATGGCCGCGAGGCCCCGGTGATGACCGGATACGAGCGTGACGGCGCAGCCATCTACCGCGCCTCCTTTGCCGCGATCCGCCGCGAAGCCGACCTGTCGGGCGTCCCGGCCGCGCTGGAACGCGTGGCTGTGCGCATGATCCACGCCTGCGGCATGACCGACCTCGTCAGCGACCTGGCGTGGTCGGCGGATTTCGCTGCGGAAGCCGAGGCGGCGCTGGCCGCCGGGGCTCCGGTGCTGTGTGACTCGTCCATGGTGGCGGCGGGAATCACCCGGTCCCGGCTGCCTGCCCGCAACGACGTGCTATGCGTGCTGCACGATCCGCGAGCGGCCGGCCTGGCCGCGCGGCTGGGGACCACCAGGACGGCGGCCGCGGTCGAACTCTGGCGTGACCGCCTGGAGGGCGCCCTGGTGGCGATCGGCAATGCGCCCACCGCGCTGTTCCACTTGCTGGAGATGGTGACGGCCGGAGCGCCCAGGCCCGCGGCAGTGGTGGGCGTGCCGGTCGGCTTTGTCGGCGCGGCCGAGTCCAAGGCCGCGCTGGCCGCGAGCCCGCTGCAGATCCCGTTCCTGGTGGTCCACGGCCGGCGCGGCGGATCAGCGATCGCGTGCGCGGCCGTCAACGCGCTCGCGAGCAAGGCAGAGTGACTTTCGATGACATCAGGCCGCCTCACCGGCGTCGGGGTCGGTCCCGGCGACCCCGACCTGGTGACCGTGCGGGCCGCGCGCCTGATCGCCGGCGCCGACGTGGTCGCCTATCACTGCGCCCGGCACGGCCGCAGCATCGCGCGCGCGGCGGCCGCCCCCTACCTCCGCGACGGGCAGATCGAGGAGGAACTGCGCTATCCGGTGACCACCGAGGGAACCGACCACCCCGGCGGCTACGCGGGCGCGCTCGCGGACTTCTACGACGACGCGGCGGGCCGCCTGGCCGCGCACCTGGGACAGGGCCGGAACGTGGTCGTGCTGTGCGAGGGGGATCCCGGCTTCTACGGCTCTTACCAGCACCTGCACGCTCGCCTGCGCGGGCGGTTCAGCGCGGAGATCGTGCCGGGAGTGTCCTCGGTCGCCGCGGCCGCCGCCGCGGTCGGCGAGCCCCTGGTCCAGCATGAGGAATCGCTGACGATCCTGGCCGGCACCCTCCCCGAGGACGTGCTGCGCGCCCGCCTGGCCGCCGCGGACGGGGACGCGGTGGCGATCCTCAAGCTCGGCCGCGCCTTCGACAAGGTGCGCGCCGCGCTGGAGCAGACGGGCCTGCTGGGCCGGGCGCGCTATGTCGAGCGGGCCGGCACCGGCGCGCAGCGCGTCGCGCCGCTCGCCGCCGTCGATCCCGCCACCGTGCCGTACATGTCGCTCGCCCTGCTGCCCGGTCGGGGCGAGCGACCCGAGGCAGCGCCGGGCGTTACGGTCGTCGGGCTCGGCCCCGGCGACCCGGCGTGGCTCACTCCCGAGTCGGCGGCCGCGATCGCCGCCGCCACGGACCTGGTCGGCTACCGGCCCTACCTGGCCCGGGTGCCGGCCCGGCCCGGGCAGCACCGGCACGCATCAGGAAACACGGTCGAGGCCGACCGGGCGGCGCTCGCCCTGGACCTGGCGGCCAAGGGCAGCCGCGTGGTCGTCGTCTCCTCGGGCGACCCCGGCGTGTTCGCGATGGCGTCCGCCGTGCTGGAGCAAGCCGCAGCCGACCGTGAGCGGTGGCGCGACGTCGACGTCGACGTCCTGCCGGGCGTCACCGCCGCCCAGGCGGTGGCGAGCCGGGCCGGGGCACCGCTGGGTCACGACTACTGCGTGATCAGCCTGTCGGACCGGCTGAAGCCGTGGGACGTCATCGCCGACCGGATCGACAAGGCCGCCGCGGCCGACCTGGTCCTGGCCCTGTACAACCCGGCGTCACGCACCCGCACCTGGCAGGTGGGCGCCGTCCGCGACCTGGTGCTGCGGCACCGCCCGCCGACCACCCCCGTGGTCATCGGGCGCAGCGTGGGCCAGGCCGGCGAGCAGGTGACCATCACGTCGCTGGCGGAGCTCGACCCCGCGGGCGTCGACATGAGCACGCTGCTCATCATCGGCTCCAGCACGACCAGGGTGCTCGCGCGCCGTGGCCGCGCCGCCGTGTTCACGCCCCGGCATTATGCGCCGGGCCAGGCCGGCCATCCCCCCGAACCTGGCCAAGCACCCAGCGGACCGCGTCGTCCACATCCGGAACGGACACCGCCGGAGCGCCGTCCGGGCGGCTGATCATGATCACCGGGATGCCCAGATCCCGGGCGGCGTCCAGCTTGCCGGCGGTCAGCGGGCCGCCGCTGTTCTTGGTCACCAGCACGTCGATGCCGAAGCGCCGCATCAGCTCCCATTCCGCCTCCCGCCCGTAGGGGCCGCGGGCCAGCAGCAGCTCACGGCGGGCTGGCATC
>WNFI01152352.1_pt1 | contig 13582 bp, 27 predicted proteins | sample 5400471 | NCBI WGS metagenome assembly WNFI01 (sample SAMN13153348, study PRJNA577476) | soil metagenome | isolation source: 100 cm saprolite on Douglas fir-dominated hillslope | place: USA:California | collected 2013-09-17 | reverse complement strand
CTGCGCGATCAATACCTTTTTTGAGAATCATTGGATTGGCTCCAGCAGCCACTAATTTAAACCCTTCAGTCACAATCACTTGCGCGAGAAGCGTAGCGGTCGTGGTACCATCTCCTGCTTGATCATTGGTTTTCTTTGCGGCTTCTTTGATGAGTTGCGCGCCCATATTCTCAAAAGGATCTTCGAGATTAATTTCCTTTGCAACGCTCACTCCGTCGTGGAGAATAATTGGTGCACCCCAATCACGATCGATTGCTACGTTGCGGCCTTTTGGCCCTAACGTGGTGGTTACTGCATCTGCAATTTTGTTCACACCAGCAATCATTTTTTGTCGTGCATCAGCACGAAAGATGAGTTGTTTTTTCATAAAGGTTACTCCAATACTGCTAATAAATCTTCAAATTTGATAAACTGATATTTCTCTGCGTCGACAATCGTATCGGTTAAACTCCAGCGTTGAAAGACAACCGTTTCACCTTTTTTCACGGGAGATTCTATTTTTTCTCCGTCTTTAAAAATCGACTTCCCTACTTCAATGACTAACCCACGAGTAGGCTTTTTATCTTCTGAATCAGGGACGATGAAACCGCTCGCCGATTTGTTCTCTACTTCAATAATTTTCACACACACAAAACCAGGTAATGGTCGAATGTTTGACATAATCCTCCAGTAGTTTTATAAATCTCCTAAATAAATCATTTCTTCATCCCAAGCACCTAAAATCTGCCAAAAGAAACCGAATGGAGATTGAGCCAATAAAATTGGGTCTCTGCGTTTGTTGCGCTTTTCAAAGTCTTTCTGTTGTGCGATAACGTAAAAGACTGGTTTTTTCTTACAGAGTAGGTAGCACAGATGTTCGTAGTCTTTCATTGCCTCAATGGCTTCCACTGGAAAATCTGGAACAAAATCAGAAGCAAGATGAAAACTGAGATTGGTATTTTTCTTCAAAACATCGTTAATGAGATCACTGGTTGTGTGAGGGTATTTTTCTACAATGTCTTTAACATTAACATCTCCTCTTACTAATGAAAATCTATTCTCTAAACGAGTGATGATTGATTCTATTTCCTGATATCCAAACATCGTAGCGCCAGACATAGGAACAGAATTCTTTCCCTTCGGTGGCTTTGGTAAGAGCGAAAGTTTCTTTTTCGCAATTGCAATCTGAGTATTCAAATAGTCTTGATCAATATTAATGACAAAATTATTGTCATTGAGCGCTCCACATTGAAATACGCCTTTGGGAGTGAGTTCGATTTTGGGTTCTTCTTTTTTCTTGGACTTCTTTTTCTTTTTCCCATCTAAATTAAAGAAGTCAGATTCCGTATATAATCGGAGTAAACCATCACTGTTCCCACCACTTTTGATTAATCCAAATTGGGCAAAATCATAGAGAGGAGTAGTAGCCTTTTCAAAGAGACTTTTTCCAAATACTTTCATGCGGTTCCTTTCAAAACTTTTTCTACTCGTTTTGCGTAGGCTTTTGCTTTTTTCTGTGCCTCAAATACTAGCATGTCGATATGAGCAACCTTTAACTGATCGCCAGTCACATCTTCAATAAATACGCAGTATGTCCCACAATAATTCTCCACGTAGACTCTTTTAATTCGATGTGGGATGGAAGGTGATTTCTCCTTGATCATTTTTTCTTTCGTGAAGATTTCTTTTTTGGTGCTGTTTGACCACGAGTTGCTGAATGGTCTGGTTGCCAACTTCCTTCTGTAACAAATGGCTTTTGGAATTTATATCCAACGGCTTCTCCTAATTCATTCAGTGCTCTATCAAAATTTTGGAATTGCTTTTCTATCTCATTCTCGTCTGTAGAATATTCAATATTTTCCATCCTCACCAAACGTTTTACAAACTCTTGAAAACGTTGGTTGAGATACAAACTCGGATATTGAATTTGGTCTTTTATTTTCTTTAGTTCGTCAATTTCTGAACCTTGAAAAATACTTCTGATAAATAAAAACGTAACTAACCCAAACAATAGTGCTTCCATCATATATTCCTTTATATTAATTTACCTAATAATTCTTGCATCATCATCGCTTTTTTAGCCCGATCCATTACTTTTGAATAAAGCATTCCTAACATAATTAATTCTGCTGGGTCAGTAATATTCAATTCTTTTACTACAAGATCTAAGTCTTGAGCAGTTCCCCGCTTACTTCCTTTTTCCGTTATTGAAGAGATGATTTTCTTAATCATTTCATCAACTCTCTTTTCAGAAATATTGAAGTATTTATGAACTGGATCATTTTTCTTTAATTTTGCTTTTGTGAGTAAAGACATTTTTTCCTTCTTATTTAAGTATGTATTTAGATTACCTCATCTATTTACACTTGTCAACTATTTAATTAAGGTCAATCTCTTCGTCGAGTCGTGCCCATATTTGTCTTCGAACAACTTCCATTTCAATCTCCATACTGGCGTTTCAAACCCTTTTACCTCAATGTATTCCAAAGTCCCATCATTATGAGTAACAACAAAATCAATAAAATAATTGCAAACACGCGTTCCATTTTCTCCGAAGAGTTCGATTTTAACTTGCCCTTCGAAATCCTTAATTTCCCCCATTCTTTTTCGTAGTTCGAGTTCTTGGGCATAGGCGCTTTCTTTCTTCGAATCGTAGCCGTTTTGTTTGACATTGCCATATTTATTTTGTCTGAGTTTTAGGTACATCTTCAAGTTCCTTTGGAAGTTTTACATGATACCGTTCTGGAGTTTTCTTATTCCAATCCTTCATAGAATAAAACCGCGCGGCTCGAAAGGGCTGAATAAAGTCAATATTGTGGTCATTCACTAACCGATAGAACTGTTGACGATTGGCCACCATATTTTCAGTCTTAAACTGTTTGTAAAAGAATTCTGCGGTGAAGTGAGTAGTAAGTTTCATAGTTATCCTGTAAGTTTATTCTTCGCATTCTGTAAAATAATCATTTGTTTCTGCTCTTCTTCCTTTTCTAAAAGTTCTGAAAGGAGTTTGTGCATGGCGTGAATGCGTTGAAGACACTGTGAACACTGATACGCCTGTAAATATTGTACCTCATTCTCCATAGCAAATTGAAGAGCCTGAATTGTGGCGATGATTTCCGGCACCCCTAATTGAAGTTGTCCAACTAATCCACCCCATCCTTCACAACTAAGATTTTTAGGCATGAACAGCCTCTTTTCCTTCTCCTGAAATTTTATACATCTCATCATACTTTTTTTGAGGAATATCCCAACTTACACCATATGCTCCAAAAAAACATTCTTTCATTAATTTTAAAATTTCCTCTTTTGCAACAATTTTTATCCATCCTCTTTGTTGTGCTCCCAACAGTGTTTCGAAGATTTGTTTTTCTACATCAAGCATCAATTCCCGCATTTCATCATCATTAAATCTGCTTAATTTATTCCATGGAATTTCTCCATAAGGACTTATTACTTTTACATCATTAAAATCTCCCGTTTTACTTGATGGAGAAAGACCAGAATGTAAGTCCTCAAGTTTTGTATTTCTCATTCCATGATGAGCAAAAAATCTAGCCAATATTTTCATTTTTCCAAGTTTAATCATAATTGTCCTGCTTCTTCCATGGCGTTGGCCATTTCTGATGCATTGGTAATAATCCACTCTCGACCGTATTCTAGTGTTTTGGCTGATAAATATTGATATGACGTGGTGACTCGCTGTGTGTACTGATTGTAGTGGCGAATAACGGCTTGGTTTGGGTAATACGCATTCTCTGCACACAGTAATTGATAGACCTTGGTTTGCATGGTTCTTGAGTAGGTCAGAGAATCGGCTGCGCCGGTTTTATATTCATGAATGGTGTGGTTTTCCATACAGTCAACAATACCAACGAAATTCAACCACCCATCAAGTGTACATTCCATTTTCTCTTCACATTTGAACGGATCAAGTGGCTTACCACCAAAGACCGCCGGAAGGCATGAGGTTTGATTTGTTTCGGCTCTCCATTGCTCGTGCATGAGTCGACCGGCTTGCATCTGAGGAGTGACCTTAATCGATGTTTTGTAAAATCTGCGAATGGCTTCATCCCAATCACCTTTTGACCAGGGTTCTAAAATAGAGAATGAGCAACGGAATGTTTTCATGATTTCACTGTATCCTTTTTGTTTACACTTGTCAATACCATTTCCATAACCTCGAAAAGAAGTTTGTTAACATTGTGCTTGGTATCTTTATCTGGTAATAAAGATTCTCTGAATGCTTTTTCTAAATTTAACAACTCAACACCATATAATTCTTTGATGTGCTCTAAGGATTTTTTTCCCTCTTTTATTTCGAGCAATTCTTCACGATCTTTGTCTCTAAAAATAATAGGTTGACCATCGGTCAAAAATTCTGTTCCCATTCTCATAAGGCGAATTGAATGAGCCGCATATTTTGCGTCATAGCCAAGTTTTTCATAGAGTGCTTTTCGTTTTGCTCCCATGTATCCAAACCATGATTTTTTATCAATCATTCGACGATATTGTGCCGTCGCATAACCAATGTAGACTTCTCGGATTAAAGACCTTTTTACAAAAACATCTTTATTTTCCATAACATGCCTCCATGCAGGAGTGAGAACTGTAAAATCACTTTCTCGGGTATAAAGTGCTGGAGTAGTGTTGGGATTCAATCCTGCCAATAAATGAAACATTTTCTTAATTTCATACCCCACGACATCCATATCTTCATGTTTTTCTTCAAATGTCTCTTGAGTTCTATGAAAATCTTCTAAAGTAAAATAGTATTGTTTTGGAAAATTGTAGATTACCATGATGTCTTGATCGTCACTTGGAAATTCATTATTTGGATCTCCAACAAACATGTTGTGAGCAATTGAACCACGATAAAATTCAGCAATAGTTTGCTTTTCAAATATGTCATTGTAAATGCTTTTATCTTTTCCAAGAGTTCCGGTTTGTATTCTTCCCAAGGTGTTCATTTTTCCTTTTCTCTCCAAGTTGCCAGCCAATAGTCTGGCTGATCGTCTTGAATATTCCATCGTTTTCTAAAAAGTGCTCCACAAAAGCAAATCTGGTCGATAATAATGTTTGGTTTGACAATCGCTTTCATTAATTCTGATTGCGTCCAGAATCGTCCAGCATTATTCTTCTGATTCTGTGACATCTCCTCCATAGTAGCCATTACTGGAATTTCTAAATTCAATATCAACTCGCTCTCTTCTGGGAATTCTATTGTAGTCTTTGTCATATTCTCCACCTTCAATCTCAACAATGAGTGTATATCCATAAAGTTGATCTGACTCTTGGCGGGTAGATTTCAATTGTTCCTGAACTTCTTTTGGAATTTCTTTTTCAATAATTTCTACGACTATACCTCCTCGTAAATAACCAATTCCGTCAATTGATTCAAACCAAGTTTCTGAACAACAATCTCCGTATGTTCTCCACGTAATTTTTTTCCCATCTTCGAGAAAGAATTCAATATTTTCATCATCTGGCATTTTCACTTCTTTAATTTTTCTTCCAACTAACACACTTTCATTAGTGAGCATTTTTACCTTTCAATGGGTATTCCCCAATCTGTTTTTTACATTTTCCACAATAAATCTTTCCTTTTCTAAAAGTCCTGGTTGGATGAGTGCACCACTCACCTCTCCAGAAGGCTTGAAACCATGCAATGAGTTTAAAAATAAATAACATAATTTCCTTTCAATTTATTTCAGTAACACCCAGTCCTCTGAGGGCTTCTTCATGATCTAAACCGCCGCGATAACTTCCTTCTAATTCTCCAAAATTATAGGGAACACCATTTTTATCACAAGGAAAAATGTACGTTTCTGCACCAGTAAAGGGAGCAATTATTGCTGAGACAACAACATATTTTGTTTTTCTTTTTTTTTGATATCCATCTGCATAACTCACTTTTTCAGAAAGTTCATACATTTTTGCTTCACCATTAAAATGGTTTGGTTTTTTAATAAATTTTGCTGTCATTACTCCCCCTTCACGCTAATTTTTACTGATAATCCACGCTCTTTTTCTGCGATGCCATCAGGTACCCGCTTGTGCTCCTCAATATATTTATCTACCAACTTTGTATCTAAATCAATCTTCAAGACCTCTGGAGGAGCGATTGTTTGATCAGTGAGAACATACCGAGCACCACTGGGTGAAAACGTCACTTTGAGTATGTCTCCTTCAATACTGCGCGTTGTAGGATCGCGCTTGAGCGCTTCTTCTTTGAGAATTGCCTTCACGGTGTCCAGCGCGTCGCTGACAATATTTTGTGCAGCAAGCAACATGGTGAGAGAGTATTCTGCCTCTGGTTTAAAAACAAATCCCTTTGCTTGTTCCGTGAGTTCTTTTAATAAATCTGTGTCAATCTGGACTATTTTGTTGTTGCTGTTCATGTTGTGCCTTTCTGATTTTTGCATTCAGTGATGCAACTTTTTGATTATTTTCCCGTTTCACTACCGCTTGGGCTTTGCGCCACTTTTGCTTCAACCACGCCGCTGTTTTGAACAGAGGCACTTTTCTTTGGAGTTCGTCCTTTTTTCGAAGACTTCTCGCTTTTTTCAACTTCTCTTTGTGCGTCAATTGCATCTTGTTTTTCCTTTTCTGCCACGGCTTCTGCCTGGCGTTTTAACATATTTTCTCTCACATCCAATACTTTTTGATCAATCTCGTGAATAGTATCAGCGTCTGCGTACAGATCAAAGCCGATTCCAAGCATTGAGGCAGCCTTCTTGAGCGCATCAGATTCGGCGGCTTTCAAGTCATCGGCATAATCAACCAGTTGTTCACTATTTTTCAGGTACTTGAGTTCTGCTCCTCCAAAGGCCTCTTTGACCACCAAGAGGTTGCCGGTCTGCGGACTGTAGATTGATAATCGACCCTCAACATACACGCTTTTATTATCTGGACTCACGCCGGAGTGCTTCACTTCAAATGACCATGACCAGCCAAAGATTTGATTCAGGCGCATGGTGACGTAAGAAACAGTAATATAACGAAACGTCTTTCCGCCACGTCCAGTGTGCTCATGTACGTGCTCCCTGGGTGTTTTCTGCAGCATCAAAATCATCTGTTTATCGGTAAAGACAGGATTCTGAACATAGGCCAACGATTTCTTAATAGTGCGGGTTGGTTTTACTTCTGCAGTACTGGTCAATTTAGATTCTGTCATGTTCTTCCTTATTTTCGTTCGTTGTTAATAATTCCATAAGTCTTTGCATCATTTCTGAAAATGTTTGACAGACAAGGAGTTTTTCACTAAATACCAGTCTGTTATCGGTTTTATCAAACATGCTTACTTCTCGATGTTCATGATCAAGTTCCATTTCAAATTGATCATTACTAATAATAGTCTTCTTTTGTTCTCGGACTTCGAATCCGATATTAATGGGGTTTCTAATCATAGTCCTCACTTTCTGCCTCGTAAGGCTCGTTATTATTACATGTATTGCAATACCAAAATTTAACTTCGTGTGGTGTTGTTTCTTCCATTGGATCAGAGTCATCTTCAGTTCTCAGTTCCATTTCTCTTTCACATTGTGGACATTGCATAAGTTCCTTTCAACTATAGAAAGAATACTCCCAATGTTTACACGTGTCAACAAGCAGTTTACACCCATATTCATGACACCACGAAATTGGTCGGTTCAAGTTTCTTCGGTGTAGGTATAGGTGAATGTATCTTGAACTTTTATCGATATCGATCCCAATAGGAGTTTGAAACATCTGGGAGTTTCATAAGTTCCGCAGCGCCGGTTTCAAGTTCTTTGGTTTCCTCTGGGGTTGGAGGGTTTTTAATAAGATCGGCATGTTGTTTGATAATTTCTCGCTCTTCGTCGGTTTTTGCTGCTCTGTAGGCGAGTCTGAGCATTTTAATTTGCATGTGTTTGGTAGTCATAACTTCCTTTTTTAGGTACAAGAATATACTCCGGTTGAGGGAGTGAGTGAGCGCAAAGTTGGGTCAGTATCCAGGCAATACCTCATTTCTCCGAGTGCCTGTTAGCCAGTTCACTGTTTCAAACTACGGCATTTGTCGTCGTAGAAGGCGGGAAGATCTGAACGCGTAGTCTCCACCCCGCTCATTTTAGCGAATACTCTGTATATCAGTCAGTCGTTTCGCTGGTGTCTTTTCCCCATCGTTTGTTATAGCGTTTTCCGCCGCTCAGTTTGGGAAGCCTTCACCTCGGCCTTGGTAACTGCCAGTTATTGACTGGGTGGTGAGGCTCTCTATTCAAATAAAAGAGTCCCACCACTCAAAAAACAACTAATTCATCAATTCCTCGATTGGTTTCAAACGAGAAGGGTGAAAGGCATAATAAGGGGCTTTTCCCTCAAACTTGGGAGGGTGAATGTTTTCTTTACACAAGACGTCTTTTTCAGTCGCGTAACCAACCACATCAAACGTTGGAAGTTTCCCAACAACCTGCACAAAATACTCGACTTGTCCAAGAGTTTTAGAAAACGCCACGTTGAGCCAACCTTCCCCGTCGGGCGTGTTTTTCACATCCACACGCGAACCGTCATGAAGTGTGAAATCGGGCGATCCATGACGGGGTTGAGTAGTGAAATCAGGGTAGACATTAAAGATGTGGGCGGCGGCAATTTCTGCGCCCATCGCATCGGGATTTTCAGCCGGTCGATTGCCGGCTTGAAGATTTTCTCTTACCTTATGGTCTCGATTGACTTTCCCTCGGTAGGCAGTAATGAACTGTGCCATGCGGACTTCGGGAACGGTGAGAGTGACTTTTATTGCCATAGACCTCACGAAAAATGATTAATGATATTTTGGTAATATGCTTTGGAGTGTTTCCTAAATTCAGATTTCTGTGAGGAATTTCCTTGTTTTTTACGACGATCTACCGCCTCTTTAGAAAGACGAATTTTTGTGATTTTTTCTTTGCAAAATGAGACAATCCCATCTGCGGTTTTAATTCCACGTTGTTCACGAAGGTGTTCAATTGTAAGTTGCTGACGAGGAGTAAGCATAAAAAAACCTCTGCTGAGGGAGAAGGTGGGTGTGCTCGCAAAACCACACCCTCCCTAAACAGAGGTACGCGAGCATTCAATTTTCCCGATGGCTTTCCCATCAGCAGTTAAATAACACCACTTTTTTAAACACTCTGCAAGTAGCAAAATTATTTCCTCTTTTTTCTACTTACTCCATGATCGAAATAACTGAGACCGGCAGCGGCATGAATAAAACCATGGGCAAGAGAAACATTGTGTAGACGATTTTCTTGTCGTATTTTATTCCATTCTGTTTCTTTTTGGATTTTTAATTCTTTATGGGTAGGTTCATGTTCGTTCATAAATTTCTTCTTCCGGAGTAATTCGAGCAATCTCGCGCGCAATGGCAACAGACGCGCGCTTTACTTCATGTTGACATTGGGGGCACTTACAGTTCTCAGAACGATGTTTAGCGTTGGCTTCCCATACAAATAATCCATTCACATATGACGCTTCAGCAGTATTCACCACCACCTCAGCCTGGGCAAGCACAGAAAGAGATTCTTTCATGATTATTTATCGAGAAACAGCAGCACGACGCCAATCAGCATGATGACTGATCCGACGACCTCTGCGGCTGGAATATGAAAGACAGTTTGCACGATCAGAAAAAGACCGAGCAGTGTGAGTTTTAATCCCATAAATCCTCCTTTTAATTAGTTGGTATGACTTCTTTATAAATGCCAGTATCTGTGAACCACACCCGAAGGATCACGTTGACGACGCCTTGGATGAGCAAGACAATGCCGGCCGCCTTGGATGAAAGTCCAGGGAAAGTTTGTAAAAAGGTTAGAATTCCAAGAATGGTCATAACAATGTTGAACCAGAACATTTTGCTTTGAAACCAGTATTTCATACGACTATTTCCTTCCAATTATTTTTTTAAACACTGCGGCAATGAGTTCTCCAACAGAGTACGTGGATGGGAGTGTACCAGTAGCGCCTCCCGTTTGGCATTGTTGCAGTTGTGTCTTTGTGGTGGCAAGCGTCACCAAATCATCATGATGGGCTTTTTGCTCATCATCGAACTGTGTCTGCAGGCCTGCGACGATACCCTCATAGTGGGCTGTCACTGCGTCCACCGATCCACTTGTTTTATTTAGTGCGTCGTATCGCGCTTTCCATGTAGAATCGAGATTTGTTAATTGATCATTGAGACTGCTAATTTTAGCCTCATCATTGGTCACTTTTTGATTGGCTGAGGCTAAATCAATTTGGTCTTGTTTGACTTGGTTGGTTTGCGCTGTAGCCTGGGATTTATACCCTGCTATGACCTTCTGGATATCCCCAAATGAGGCATCTTTTGGTTGTGTGCCAGTAGGTAAATATGCGCCGACTGTGGCATCCCATTGCCCACTTCCATGAACAATATCTGCATAATTAGCAGGAAGTCCAGTCCCTGGTTCGGTATTTATTGGGGTGGAAGTTATGAGATGCATCCAACCAACACATCCTAAATAAGAATGACTACCAATTTTACATACAGAACCTTCAACAGGATAATTTTGTTCAAACACCGTCATTGAATTGATGTCAGCAGAAATCACAATGGCTACATGACCATTCGCCCCATAGAGAGTTCCATATTTTTTAAAGACAACAATATCTCCAGGAAGTGGAAAAACGCTTGGGGTATTGGTAATTACTTGAAAAGTACTTGCGGCCTTAGAGAGAAAATCGACAGCGTTTGTCCATAAAATTTCAGATTCTCCATCTACTTCTTTAAGATACAGATTGACGATGTCAACACACTGAGCATATGCACCTTCACCAGAAACGTTTCCGTTTGCATCGACGCGTTTATCGGTATATTTGACAACAAATTGGTCACGTGTTTCTGTCATGAATCCAGTATACACCCGCCTACTTCTTTTGTTTAGCAATCGCAGCGGCTAGTGTTTCAATGTTTCTGTTCACCGATTGAACTTCAGCCATGATAGCATCAGTTTTTGTCCCATTGATCGTAATGATTTCTGAGAGTTTATCAACCAGTGTTAATGTTGCTTCCACCCGTTTTCGATATTCCAAAGATGTTTGATCTCGACCTAAAAGAATGTCTTTCATCATGCGATTTTCCGCTTCAATACTCATCATTCTCGATCTCAAATCAGTGAGTTCGCCAGATTGATTTTTAATCTTTTCATCTTGAGCAAGTGATTCTTCTTTGTAGAGTGCGCGGATCTTGGTTTGCAGATCGTCTGATTCTTGTTTACTTGCCTTGATTTTTCGGCTCGTAATATTAATCATGGCAAAGACGCCTCCCATTGCACAAACAATAAAACTCCCGACGATGACAAGAATACCAGGTAGTGATTGAGTAAGAGAGGCGAGCAGAGTAGGATTCATAAATTCTTTTTAGAATGGATATCCTGCCTGTTGTTGACGTGGCGCGCTACCGGCGACATTCGGCACCATACTAAATTGAGAATTTCCTGTATCCATATATTGCGTCGGCGAGGTATTCGGCATTTTAAATGGATCTCCACTTGGGTTTGTAAATGGGTTTGCGCCGCCACCACCACCTAATGAAACATTGTCTCCGTATGGACTAAATGAAGGTGCACCCCCACCCATTGGCATACCGCCTTGAGGAACTGGAGATTGGCCACCAGCACCTGCTGCCATTCCTGTCGTTGGAGCCGCACCGCTTGGAGGAGGAAGTGAAGGCATTGCGTTGCTCGGTGGTGCTCCTGATGGAGGCATCCCACCCATTGGAGCACTTGATGGAGGTGGAGTTGCGCCCCCTGCAATTGGAGATCCTGGAGGAGCGAATGCCGGCGTCATTGGCGGATTGGCCATCTTCATTTGTTCCATTTGCAATTTGTCATGGTTTTTGGTTTTTTCAATGAGCGCGGCAATAATCGCATCATCTTTTGTGGCTGGAGTAAATTTTTGCCCAGGAGCCATCTGTGGCGTAGAAGGCGCGCTACCATGTCCCATCTGTGAGAATGGAACGGATTGAGGGCTTGGATTGGCCATTGCAGCGGCTGGGGAAGTCTGAGTAAGCGACCCAGCACCAGCCTGTCCTGCTTCAGGAGTAGTGCCGCGACGTGCCAATGCATCCTGGACGTTGGAAGACAATCCTGGATTTCCTTGTTGTGGTTGTGGAGAAACATTTATCATAAATTCCTTTCAAGATAACTGATATGCTTGAGGAGAACTCCCCAAACCGCCTCCACCTCCTGGTGCTGCTCCTGCCACACCTGCATCAGAAGAGTTTTTTAAATTTTGGAGTTGATGTTGAGCAAATGTCTGGATCACTTTTTGCATACGATCCACCTTTGATTTTACTGTTGCCGGCGTATCATACAGGGTTGGTACCATTGCATCAGCCGTTTTTGGGTCAAATTGCATAGTATTTTGGAGAAGTCCCACATATCCTTCTCTCATGGAATTAAATTCAGAGACTTTTGGACGCAAAATAGGATTATTCGCTCCTGGAAATGCAGAAGTTTGACCCATCACATCTTTAAAGGTGTTGAAATCTTTTTGTGCTCCGGCTGCCGTATCCATGAGGGTTTGTGTTTGTGTCATCGCCATTGCTGCTCGACTTGAGAGTTTCGGTGGATGAATTTGCATTTGGTAGGCTTGCTCTTGTTTGGCATATTCTCCAAGATAGTAAGCATTTGTATAATCACCCGCCTGCCGAGCACGTAAAGACATTCGTTGAAGTTCTGCCCAATCTTTCCCATATGGATTCGCATGTTCTGGATAATTTCCCATTTCTGATGAGTTCGAACCAGGAGTAGTTCCAAGTCCCCCTTGACTCCCATTGTTTACGGGTGTAACATTCTGACCAGTAGTAGGCGAACCGCCTAAAGAAAGAGAACTATGATTTGGATCGGAGCCCAGTTGTATATTGGATTGATCGTTGGGGTTTTGCTGTTGATAATTGCCATTTGGGGAACTGTTATCATTACTGCCTTGGCCATTGCTTTGGTTACCTACATTTGGAATTACACCAGAGACGTTATTCGAGGTATCGGAATTGTTATTCATCGCCTCACCAAGTAATCCAGCAGGAACACGTAAGCCATCTGTTGCGGAAATTGCGTTACCAACACCTCCCGCTGCGCCAGCCGCACCACTTGCACCTTTTTGAATTTGTGATGCTGCCCATCTATTTTTTAACGCAAGATCAGCAATAGTGCCTGGTCTCTGTAAATCTACTTTTGAAAGAACTCCTAATTTTTCACCCATCGTTGCACCCAACTGTTTAATCATTGCTGGGCGTAATGCATACACATTTGATTGAGTATTCAATGCGTCATCAATGGTTGGAAACGTATCGTGTAAAACACCACGCGCTGAATTTCCAAGCATTTTTTGTGCCTGAGCCGTCGCTGCACCAGTAGTGTCATTCACGACATTTGAGCCAAATGTATTATCAGCCACTCGTTTTACATCAAGTAAATCTTGAGCAGTAAAACCTTCTGGATACATTGTTTGTGTGTTTTTGGCGAAGTCACGCAGTGCAGATATCTTCGCCTCATTTCCTGAAATTTTTGAAAGTTCTTGAATTTGATCAAGAACTGGTTGCATAACTTTTGAGGTAGGAGCCACCACATTATCTCCAGAGGCCTTAATGGTCTGT
>WNFI01154791.1_pt1 | contig 13584 bp, 7 predicted proteins | sample 5400471 | NCBI WGS metagenome assembly WNFI01 (sample SAMN13153348, study PRJNA577476) | soil metagenome | isolation source: 100 cm saprolite on Douglas fir-dominated hillslope | place: USA:California | collected 2013-09-17 | reverse complement strand
ATCGGAAGGGGGTAAGGGCATTGAAGACTGGCGATTGCAGATTGAAGATTAAACGAATTGGCGATTGACGATTGGCGATTGACGATTGACGATTGGAAGCGCCCTAATCCTCCAATCCGCAATCGCCAATCGTCATTCCGTGAATCTGCAATCTGTAATCGCCAGTCTTCAATCACAATGAGCTGAGCCGCCGCTGCTGCGGTGGGCGGACGGCCTGAGTGGGTGCCCGGCTGCCCCCCTGTCTGCCGTGTCCGAAGTGCTGGTCGTCGGGTGCCGCCTCGCCCCGGTGCCGCACGCGCCGGGTGAGGCGTAGCTGTTGAGTCGGTGTGGAGCGCTCCTCCACACTTGTGTTCAAAAGACGAACTTCACCGCGAACTGGAAGTTCCGCTGCGGGTCGGCGCCGAAGTACGCCGTCGACGTTATCCGCCCCGCGTTGAGGTTATTGTTCCCGGGTACGCCGATCTCGGAATCCGGGTTGCCCAGGTTCACATGGTTGAAGATGTTGACCGCCTCGGCGCGCAGCTCGATCTCCTGGTTGGTGCGGAGCCGGAACTTCTTGAAGAGTGACGCATCGGTCCGCCAGTACTTGGGCCCGCGGAGCGCGTTGCGCGGCAGGTTGCCGAACGTCCCCACGGCCGGCCGCGAGAACGCACTGCCGGTCGCGCCAATCGGCGCGGCGTTGAACCACTGGCTCTGGGTATGCGGACCGTCCGGATTACCGATCAGGTCTGGCCGGTTCGGGCCGGTGTCGCGATCGGCGCCGGCGTCACGATAGTTGACGTTGAACGGCAGGCCGCTCTGGATGATGGTGTTCTGATTGATCTGCCATCCCCCCAGAACTGGATTGCCGGACGCAAACGGCAGCTCGTACAGTGTCGAGATCGAGAAGTTGTGCTTTCGATCCCAGTCGGCCGGCCCGTATTCGAGGTCGGGGCGATAGAAGTACTGATCGCCGCCGTGCTGGCGCTCGCGCTGCAGCGTGTACTGGGAGAACAGCGACCAGCGGTTCGCAAACCGTTTCGTCACCTTCGTCTGCAGCGAGTCGTACCGGTTCGTGCCGCAGTTGCAGTACACGCTGATGCCCTGGTTCCAGCCGTACCTCGCGAAATACGGCTTCCGCGCACTCTGAGACAGGGCCGGAAATCCCGCGAGCGTTGGCTGGTTGGCATTCACGTCAGGGCCGTCGCCGACGAATACTCTGGCGCCGCGATTACCGACATACCCCACCTCAACCGACATCAATCGACCGAGCTCCCGCTGTACCGTGATGTTGTAGGCATCGACGGCGGGAGGCCGCTGCTTGTCCGGCAGTACCCGCGCCCCGACGCCGTCCGGCAGCACGAAGCGACCATCCGACGGTACCGTCACGAACACGGGCGGCGGCGCCGGCTGCGACAGATTGAAGACCGCGTCGAAGCTGTTCGGACCGCTCAGATCCTGGGACGAGAGCACTGGTAGGTTCTGCGTCACCGTGTGGCCGAAGAGCGATCCGAACACCCCGATGTCGTAACTGCGACCGTAACCGCCGCGAAGGACGGTCCGGTCGGTGAGCTGGTAGGTCACTCCTGCGCGCGGCGCCCAGTTCAGCGAGTTCTTGATGCCGCCGTTCAACGGCACGCCGCCGGCGCCGGCCACGAGCATGTTCGGCGACGGAATGTCGACCTGATGATTGGTGACGGTGGCGAGGATGAACCCGCCCTTGTTCGCGCCGCTCACGGTCTGCGGGTTGATCACATCCAGCCGCAGGCCGTAGTTGAGCGTCAACCGCGGCGACGCGCGCCAGGTGTCCTGGGCGTAGTAGAAGTGCCGCCACTGGCGCTCGCCCGCGTCGGTAAACGGGCTGATGTAGCGGCCGATGTGCGTGACGTTGCCGAGGAGGAAGGTCGCCAGACCAAGCCCTCCACCAGACGGTCCGCGGGTGTTGTCGACGTTGAACGTGAGCTCCCCGGAGCGGTGCCGGTCGCTCGGCACGCGCAGGTTCCAGGCGCGCCTGACGTCCATCCCGAACTTGACGGTGTGGTTGTCCTGGAACAGCCGCGTCACGTTGCCGACCAGCTGCAGCTGTTTCTCGTTCTGGTCGAGCGGACAGTTGCAGCGATTGACGCCGAGGCCCGAGCCGAAGTTGAACCCGCGGCTGCCCTCGACGAAGCCTCCGAACAGCCCGGACGTGAACGTGTTGTCCAGGTTCAGCCCCTGAATCCCCGCATCCTTCGCCGGCGAAGTGCCGTAATCGAACGGCAGCACCGCGACCTTGTATCTGAAATAGCCAAGCCGGAAGTCGGCCGTCATGTTGCTCCCGAAGCTGCGATCCAGCCCGAGCGCGAGGCTCTGATTCCGGACTTTCGACGTGCCGCCGAGCGACACCAGCTCCGGGCCGCCTCCCTGGCCGAAGGCGGTCGGACCGTTGCGCCGGAAATCGGCAAAGCTGTAGCGGCCGAAGGCATTGAGGCGATTGCTGACCCGGCCGTCGACGCGCAGGTCGAACGTGTCGTTGTTGAACAGCTCGCTACCCGACGCGACGAAGTTGTCGCGCGTCCCGTTCTCCGTCCCCGGCTGATTCGGCATCGGGATCAGCTTCAACAGCGCAAGCGCCTGTGGCGACAGCTGCGACCCCGGGATCGTGTTGTTGGCAAATTGCGTCCGCTGCGCCGGGGCGCCAGTTAACGGATCGTAAATGTTGATCCCGTACGCGCTGAGGTCGCCGGCGCGCGCCGCGCTGGTGGGCACGGTCAGCAGCTTCGAGCCGCCCACGTTGCTGCGGGTTCCCTGGTAATCACCGAAGAGAAAAATCCGGTCGCGCTGAATGGGGCCGCCCACGGAGCCGCCGAACTGATTCTTCTTCGTCTTGGGCAGGAAGCGGCCGGTCAACGGATCCTTGTTGGCCTGCGAAAACGGGTTGCGCGACTGGAACTTGTCGTCCTGGTAGAACTCGAACCCGCTGCCGTGCAGCGTGTTCGTCCCGGACCGCGTCTGGACCGACACCACGCCGGCGGTCGCCTGGCCGAACTCCGCGTCGTAGTTCTGCGACGTGATCTTCGTCTCGCCGATCGCCTCGAAGTTAGGGTTGATGACGATGATGCCGAGAATCGGATCACGGTTCTCGGTGCCGTCGAGCTGATACCCGGTACCGCTGAAATGCTGCCCATTCACCATGGTCTGCGTCGACCCCTGCGGGTTCTCGCTCGCCGCATGCTGCCACTGCAGCTGCTGGGTGCCCGGCGTCAGCAGGATGAACTTCGTGAAGTTCCGATCGAGGATCGGCAGATCCGTGATCTGCCGCGAATCGAAGACCGTCGCCACATCCGCGCGATCCGTTTTGAGCACAGGGGAAAACCCCTCGACGCGGACCGCCTCGGTGACGGCGCCCGGCTCCAGCCGCATGTTCAACGGCGTCTGCGTGTCGACACTCACCTTGATGTCGGGGAAGAGTGCCGCCTTGAAGCCGGGCAGCTCCGCCTTCACTTCATACGTGCCGGGCAGCAGGCGCTCTTTCAGGTAGTAGCCGGACTCGTTCGAGGTGACCGCATCGGAGGTCTTCCTCTCGACGCTCGTGATCGTGACGGTCACGCCGGGCACGACGGCGCCCGACGCATCGGTGATGATGCCGCTGACGCTGCCGTACACCGCCTGTGCGCGCGCGGGCGACGGCATGCAGAGGATCGGGAAGAGAATGAGCTCGGAGAGAAGCGCGTACGCGACATGACGCGTGCGACTGCGAGTAGGAATCGCCATCAGACCCTCCAGCGAATCAACCCGACGGAGTCCCAGAGGCGCCCTCACGTGGGTGCGCCGGGGATACTAGCACCAGCGCCGCCGCGGTCAAGATAATTCGCCTCAACAACAGAGTCGCGTCACTGCTGTGCTGGAGCGGTCGGTCCGGGCACGAGGTTCCCATTAGTCCCGGCGTGACATCTGGCGTGAGGTTACCGTTCTGATATTCCAGCACCTTCCTTGATCGTGATGACGCGCCGCCCCGCGACATCGTGCAGCGTCTCCACACGCCCGCTCGGCCAACGGACCTCGATCGTGTCCGCGCGCGCCGCAGCTCCGAGCCCGAAGTGCAGCCGCAGATCGTCGTGTGAGTAATAGCTGGACTGGCTGAGTGCGGCCCGCGCCTGGGTGCGGCCGTTCACCGTGACGCGCACGGTCGCGCCGATCGCGGCGCGGTCCGACTGCGTCCCCTCGAGTTTTACCGCGATCCACCCGTTCCCGCCGCGGTAGTCGTTCCGCAACAGCGACGGCGGCTCGTTCATGTTGAATACCAGGATGTCCTCGTCGCCGTCGTTATCGAAATCGCCGAATGCCGCGCCGCGGCTCGAATGCGGCGTCAAGGCACCTGGCCCGCTTGTCGCCGTCGCATCCGCGAAGCGCGCGCCATCGAGGTTGTGAAAAATAATGCGCGGTCCGCGGTGGGGGTACTGTTTCAGCACCGCTTCGAGTTCCGGGTACACGTTGCCGGTCACGTAGACAAGGTCGGGACGCCCGTCATTGTCCAGATCGGGCATCCCCGCGCCCCATTCGACGTAGCGGTTCAGCACGCCGATCCCGGACGGTCCGGCGACGTCCTGGAACTGACCGTTGCCGAGGTTCCGGTACAACGCCGGCACATCGTCGGCGAAATGCGTTTTCAAGAGATCGAGCAGGCCGTCGCCGTTGTAGTCGCCGACGGCGAGTCCCATGCCGGCCTGCTGTGTGCCGTTCTCGCTGTAGGCGACGCCGCTTTCGACGGCGATGTCGCGGAACGTACCGTCATGATTGTTACGGTAGAGAATCGACGCGGTTGAGTCGCAGGCGACGTAGATGTCGAGCCAGCCGTCGCCGTCGAAATCCGCCGCGGCGGCGGTCATCGCATAGCGGCCGGTCACGCCGGCGATCCCCGACGCCGTGGAGACGTCGGAGAACGTGCCGTCGCCGTTGTTGTGAAAGAGCAGGTTGGTGTCGGTCGGCAACCCTCGTGGACCGCAGTTCACCGGCACCCCTTTCCAGACGCAGTTCGGCCCATGGCCGACTTCGGCGGCTGAGGGCAGGTCGAACTTCAGATAGTTGGCGACGAACAGGTCCGCCCGCCCGTCGCGGTCGTAATCCAGGAACGTGCAGCCGGATCCCCAGCGTGTCCCCCCGGTTGGCAGCCCGGCTCGGCGCGTGACATCCTCGAAGGTCCCGTCGCCGCGGTTCCGGTACAGCACATTTGCGCCGTAATAGGTGATGAAGAGATCAAGGAAGCCGTCGTTGTCGTAATCTCCGGCGCACACTGAGGAGGCCCAGCCCGACGCGCGCAGCCCGGCGCGGGCGGTGACGTCGGTGAACGTGCCATCGCGGTTGTTGTGATAGAGGTGCGACACCGGCGCCGCGCCGGGCGCGTAGTGCGCGATCTCTCGGGTGCCCTCCTCCAGGCGGACGCCGCTCAGTACCAGCGCGTCGATCCAGCCGTCGTTGTCGTAATCCAGAAACGCGACGCCGGCGCCGTTGGTCTCGATGATGAACCGCTTGCGATCGACCCCGCCGTAGATCGACGGCGTGCGCAATCCGGCCTGCCGCGCGACGTCGACGAACGACACTGGCCAGGGCTCCGGCCCGGCCAGCACGATCACGGCCAGGCACACGGCGGCCCATCTCACTTGATCGCTCCCTGGAACCGTTCGGCGATGGCAAGCTCCCGGCGCGCTTCCTCGGGGCGCCCGGTCTGCTGCAGGAGCTGCCCGAGCAGGTAGTGCGCGGTCTTGTTGTTGGGGTCGTACTGCACCGCCCGGCGCAGCATCTCTTCGGCGGGCCCCGGCTGTGCGGTCCTGGTGTATGCCTTGCCGAGGAGAATGTAGGGACCGCTGAAATAGGGATTGATCCAAATCGACCGCTGCAGCGCGGTGATCGCGTCGTTCCATTTCGCCTGGCGCGAGTAGATGTCGCCCATCAGATACATCGCCATCGCGTGCGCCGGATTGATCGCAAGCTCCGCCCGTAGCAGGTCCAGCCCCTCCTCGAAGCGCGAGCGGAATACCGCGATCTGGGCCAGCAGATAGTGCGCCTCCGGCAGCTTCGGTTCCTGCAGGGTCACCTGTCTCAGCTCCGCCTCGGCGAGATCTTCCAGCTCCAGCCGGTTCATCATCTGCCCCGTCAGGAGGTGTGCGGCGGGGGAGTCGGGCGGCAGGTTGAACGTCCGCGCGATCGACTCGCGGGCCTTGGCCGGTTGTCGGGTTTGCGCGTACGCCATCCCGAGCGCGTACGCGAGCTTGACGTCTCCAGGCACCGTCGCGCGGATCTCCTCCAGGTACGGAATCGATTCCGTGATGTGTCCCGCGAGATAGTGAGACAGACCGAGGACCTGGACGACTTCGCGCCGTTCCGCGGAGCCGGGCGGGAGACGCATGAGTACCGGCTGCAGCGTGGCGATCGCGCGGGCGGCGTCGTTCGCATGATAGAAGGCGACGCCGAGGAGGGCCGCGACGCGGAGGTCCGCCGGTTCGCCGTGCGTGCGGAGTTTCTCGATCGCGGCGGCCGGCTTCCCGGCGTCAATCAGCGCCCGCGCCTCTGTCAGGACGGCGGCAACCGGGTCCGACGGAGCGCCCGTTTCCCGCGCCTGCTGCGCCGAGACCACCACGGCGGCCGCCCACGCGACGACGAGCGCGTCAACGGCGCGACGGTAGGGCACGGCCGCTGCCTTCTTTCAGCGTGTGAAACCGGTCCGCGTCGAGATGCTCCCAGCTCTCTTCGAGACCGTTCGGCCACCGTACGTCGACGCGGTCCACGCGGCTGGCAAGCGCCAGTCCGAAATGGACGCGGAAATCGTTCTGCGACAGATAGCTGCCGCCCCCGCGCACCTCCTGCCACTGCTCGGTCTCTCCGGTGACGCACCGCACGCGCGCGCCAATCGCGTCGCGGTTCGACGCGACGCCGGTGAGCTTCAGCGTCACCCAGTGATGGCGCGCGTCACCCTTGAGCCGGAACAGATCGGGGCGATCGTTGACGTTCGAGATGGCGACGTCGATCTGCCCGTCGTTGTCGAAATCGCCGAACGCCGCGCCTCGTCCAGCTTTCGGCGTGGTGACGGGCGCGCCGAGCCGCTCCGAGACATCCGCGAACCGGCCATTCCCCAGGTTGCGATATACCACCTTGCGCTGCTCGTAGCCCGCCTCGGTCTTGAGCTGCCGGACCTCCGGGTAGACGTGCCCGTTGATCAGGAACAGGTCGAGCCATCCGTCGTTGTCGAGATCCACGAACGCCGTGCCCCATCCCAGCCACCGCGTGTTCATGCCGATCCCCGCCGCGAACGTCCTGTCCTCGCAGAGGCCGTCGCCGGTGTTGGCGTAGAGCGTCGCCGTATCGCCCGCGAAGTTGGTCTTGAAGATGTCCATCGTCCCGTTGCGATCGTAGTCGCCGATGGCGACGCCCATGCCGGCCTGCGGTTTGCCGTCCTGGCTGTAGGCGCAGCCGGCGGTCACGCCGACATCCGTGAACGTGCCATCGTGGTTGTTGCGATACAGCGCGCTCGGGTTGGAGTCGTTCGCGACGTACACGTCGATCCAGCCGTCATTGTCGAAGTCGAAGGTGCTGACACCGAGGCCGTACGTCCCACTGGCGCGCGTGATGCCGGACTTCTCCGATACGTCCTCGAACGTGCCGTCGCCGCGGTTGTGGTACAGGACGTTCTTCCCCCCAGGCATACCCGGGGGACCGCACGCAACCGGGAGGCCCTTGTATCGACAAAGGCCCGACTGCGGCGTGGGCGCGGTGGCGAGATCGAGGTCGATGTAGTTGGCGACGATCAGATCGAGCCGGCCATCGCGGTCGTAGTCGAGAAACGCGCAGCCGGTGTTCCAGCGCGTGCGGGACTGCTTCAGGCCGGCGGCGCGGGTCACGTCCTCGAAGCCGCCGCGGCCGTTGTTGCGGTACAGGTGGTTCTGTCCGAAGGCGGTCGTGAACAGATCGTCGTGGCCGTCGTTGTCGTAGTCCCCGACGCAGGCGCCCTGTCCCCAGCCGCTTGCCGCGAGCCCGGCCTTCGTCGTCACGTCCTCGAACGTGCCGTTCCCCTTGTTCCGGTAGAGATGATTGGTGGGGGCCTTCCCCTGAGGAAATCCCTCGAGCGTCGAGCCGTTGACGAAGAACAGGTCGAGCAGTCCGTCGCCGTCGTAGTCGATGAACGCCACGCCGGTGCCGGTCGTTTCAAGCAGGTACTTGTTCGCCGCCGTGCCCCCGAAGACCGTGAGGGCGTCGAGCCCGGCCTCGCGAGCGACGTTGGTGAAGGAGAACGCCGGCGAGAGCGCTGCTTGCGGCGCCGCGCGGCCGCGCGGTGACAGGACCGCGATTGCGGCAATCACGACCGCCGCGCGACGGCAGGCGCGGAACATGTCGCGATGTTACCACCGGAGGTACGGGGCGAGGCGGCGGGCGGCCTCGTACTCCCTTCGCGCCTCGGCGGCGGCGCCGCGTCGGCGCAGCCCGAGCGCGAGCCGATAGTGGGCCTGCGCGCTGTCGGGCGAGAGCCGGATCGCCTCCCGGAATTTCGCGATCGCTCCGGCAATGTCGTTGCGTTTGAGCCGTTCGAGACCGGCGTTCACCGCAAACACCGCGGCCTGTGAATCTGCTTTGATGCGGTTGAGGCGCCGGGCCTCCGTGAAGGCCTCGGCCGCACCCGCTGCGTCGTGCGCCGAGGTCAGGATCTGTCCGATGGAATTGTAGGCCTCAGAGGACGCGGGATTCAGGCGGATCGTCTCGCGCAGCTCCTTTAGCGCGGCGGCGGTCTCCCCCTGCTGCCGGAAGATGGTGCCGAGCATATAGTGGGCGTCTGCGTAGTCGGGGCGCCGGCCCAGCGCTTCGCGGAAGAGCGCCACCGCTTCCTCCGACCGGCCGGTCTGCCAGAGGACGACCCCAAGGGTATAGGGGGCTTCGGGCATGGAGGGATCGAGCCGCAGCGCCGTCCTGAAGGCCGCCTCCGCCGCGTCGAACTCGTCTCTCTGCTTCAGCGCCAGCCCGAGATCGTAAGACGCTTCGGCGTTCGCCGGTTCGCGGCGAGTCAACTCACCATAGACGCCCACCGCGCCGTCGAGATCGCCGGCCTGCAGCAGCGCGGTCCCGAGGTTCAGCCGGGCGCTTCCGAAGTCCGGGTGCTGCTGTACGGCGTTGCGCAGCGTTTCGACGGCCCGAGACGCGTCCCCTTTCTGTATGAGGGCTAGGCCGAGGCTGTTCGCGGCGTCCGCGCGTCCTGGATCAAGCGCAACCGCGCGCTCAATCTCGCCAATCGCGGCGTCGATGTCGCCCGCCGCCTGCAGCGCGGTCCCGAGCTGCAGGTGTGCCACTGCCAGCTGCGGATCATATTTGATCGCGGCGCGCAGATCGCCGACGGCCCCCGCGAGATCCCCCTGCTGACGCCTCGCGAGGCCGAGATAGTAGCGGGACTCGGCGTGCGCCGGACGCAGCGCCACCGCGCGCTCGAGCGCGCGCCGTGCACCGTCGATATCCTTGGTCCACCAGAGCGTGGCGCCGAGATGGTACTGCGCATCCGCGAGGTCCGGCTGCAGCGCGACGGCCTGCTCGAACGAGGCGATCGCGTCGGCGGTCCGCCCCTGCAGGCCGAGTACGAACCCAAGCCGATCGTAGGCCCGCGCCATCGCGCGGTCGCGTTCGATCGCGGCGCGATACTCGGCCTCCGCGCCCGAGAGATCGCGCTCCCGCTCGAGCCGCGTACCGCGAAGGAAATGCGCTCGGGCGGATGCAGAACTGCCGGCGAGGACTCGATCGCCGGCGCTTTGTGCGAGCGCGAAGAGTGCGCTCGGCGCGGCCGCTCTGGCGGCCCCGGCGGAGATGACAAGAAGGATCGTCGCCGCGCGGCTGGCTCCGCGGATGTACCGCGGTGACATGGGCGCGATTCTAGCACCCCCCGTCGCCCGAACCCGAGGGGCGGCTGTATGGCGCGCTCCTGGCCTGCGCTCGAAATGAGGTTGTCCCTATTCGAACAACACCATCTATAAGGTTCGCGAGCCGGTCGATAGCCCGCGGCACTGGTATGTCGTCCGGGACCTCGGCGGAGAGCAGCGGGGCAGCGTCCAGTAATCCCGCCGGGATGTGCGCTCGTCTGGAACACGGGAGCTCGAAACGGAACACAGGACTATAACTATCGCTGTAACTTATATTTACGAGCACGATTCGTTTACATCGCTGACTCAAGGTGTGCAGAAACGGAACGTTGTCAGATTTGTCGCGACTACAAAGCGGCCGCGGTTAAAACGCGGAACCCACGTCATTGCAGCGTTTACCAGGAGACCGACGCGATCATGGCCGAGGTGGCAGTCCACTTGCTCTATTGGGCTCGGAATGATTACGTTAGGACTGCATCTGAACCAGGTTTCCGGCAGCGATATGAATCGCGCGAAAGCCGTCTGGGGCTCCAAGTCTCATGACTGGCGTTCGCGGTCATGGCTGGTCGCCGGCCTGGTTCTGGTCGCGGGGCTGCTGCCCACACCGGCCGCTGCGCAGCATGTTGACTCTCACCGCAAGCTGGATTCGGCTCTGGACGACGCGGTGGACACTGCGGCAGCTGGGGTGCCGGCGGTCCGGCGCGTCATCGTCCAGGCGACAGCCGGTGCATCGGCCCAGCTCCGCGCCGCCCTCGTGGCTAGCGGCCACCAGATCAGTGCCGATCTCGATTCGATTGGCGCGTTTGCGGTCGATCTCTCGACCAAAGAACTTGACGCGCTCACACGGAATCCGTTGGTCGCCTCGCTCTCCAGCAATGCGGAAGTCCGGGCGACGCAGGTTGCGACGTCGTCCGGGAATGGCGACGGCTCGGGCAGCCTGCTCCGCGGTACCCTCGGCCTGACGGCGGCTTCTCCGCAAGGCCGTGGCGTGGGCGTCGCGGTCATCGATTCCGGCATCCGTCCCTCGCTGGAGTTCGCCGAACGCATCGACGCGTTCTACGATTTCACGCGCGGCGGCATCGCGACCGTGCCTTACGACGACTACGGTCACGGCACGCACGTCGCCGGGCTGATCGCCGCCGCCGGCGCCTATGCGACTCAATATCAGGGTGTGGCGCCGTCGGCGCATCTCATCGGGCTCAAGGTGCTCGACGCCAACGGCGCCGGCAAGACGAGCGACGTGATCGCGGCGATCGAGTTCGCCATCGCCCAGCGCGGCGAGCTCGATATCAAGGTCATCAATCTCTCGCTCGGGCATCCCATTCTCGAGAGCGCCAATACTGACCCTCTCGTTCGGGCCGTTGAGCACGCCGTCAGCTCCGGGATTGTCGTCGTGACCGCGGCTGGGAACTACGGGAGGAACCCGCAGACCGGCGTGGTCGGGTATGCGGGAATCACCTCGCCGGGTAATGCGCCCTCGGCCATTACCGTCGGCGCTGAGGATCTGCGCGGTACCGCCTTTCGCAGCGACGATCGCGTACCCGGGTACAGCTCCCGTGGTCCGAGCTGGTACGACGGCTATGCCAAGCCGGACCTCGTCGCGCCCGGCCATGTGATGACCTCGGTCGCCACTCCCGGCAGCACGCTCTATCAGACTCTGGCAACGAGCTTTCCCGACAACCTGGTGTACACGACCAGTACCGTCACCACCGGGGTCGCGTTGGCTACGGCCACCTACATGACGCTCAGCGGCACCAGCATGGCTACCGGCGTGACGTCGGGCGTAGTGGCCGTCGTCCTCGATGCCGCCAGCGCGGCACATCCCAATGCGCCGGCGCTGACGCCTGGCGCGATCAAAGCGATCCTGGAATACACAGCGCTGCCCTTGTCCGAGGCGGGCGTCCCCTACGACGCCCTGACTCAGGGAACCGGCGGCCTCAATGCGGCCGGCGCGATCGTGCTGGCTCAGAGCATCGATCCCTCCGCGCCGGTCGGCACGACCTGGCAGATTGCCCCCGTCACGCTGGCCACGACGATCGGCGGGGAATCCCTGCCGTGGGCGCAGAACATCGTCTGGGGGACGAACATCGTCTGGGGGACCAGCGTCTTCGTGAATCAGCCGGCCTGGGCGCAGAACATCGTCTGGGGCACCAACATCGTCTGGGGCACGAACATCGTGTGGGGGACGAACATCGTCTGGGGCACCAACATCGTCTGGGGGACGAACATCGTCTGGGGGACGAACATCGTCTGGGGCACCAATATCGTGTGGGGCACCAACATTGTCTGGGGCACGCTGATCAACCCGGTGCCGTAAGGGCTGGGGGTCAGGTCTGCGTTTGACGACCCGGGGTCAGGTCTGCGTTTGAGGGTTGACAGGGGGCCAGTCCGGGTTTGCGTCCTCCACCCGTCTCCGCGAAGGCCTCGCGCGTGGGACCGCTAAGCTCAGCCTTGGGACTCACGCCACCGGGGTCCGTCGAGTCGGACTAAGATCGCGGACATGTTCCCCCGCGGCGACTTCAAGGCGCGCCTCGCCGCCATCGTCGCGTCGTCTGCCGATGCCATCATCAGTAAGGATTTGAACGGCATCGTCACGTCATGGAACGCGGCCGCGGAGCGCATGTTCGGTTACACCGCCGACGAGGTCATCGGCCGGTCGATCACAATCATCATTCCGGCGGAGCGCCTCGACGAGGAAGTCCTTGTCCTGTCCAGGATCCGGGCGGGGCTACCGGTCGAACATTTCGAGACCGTCCGGCAGCACAAGGACGGCCATCTGATCGACATTTCGCTGACCGTCTCGCCGATCCGGGCGGCGGGTGGCCGCGTCATCGGCGCGTCGAAAGTCGCGCGCGACATCACGGAACAGCGCCGGCTGCGCGAGATCAGCGATGAAGCCAGCCGGCTCAAAGATGAATTCCTCGCGGTGCTGTCGCATGAGCTGCGGACACCGTTGAACACGGTGCTGGGCTACTCGCGCATGCTGCGGCGCGAAGATCAGAAGATGAAGGGGCCGATGCGGGAGCGCGCGCTGGCCGCACTGGAGCGCAATGCGGATACTTTGGCGCGGCTGGTCAACGACGTCCTCGATACGTCCCGCATCGTCACCGGCAAGCTGCGCCTGGCGCTGGAGGAGTCCGCGGTCGCCGGGCTAATCGACCAGGCGGTCGACACCGTGCGGCCGGCGGCGGAGGCGAAAGGTGTCGGCCTCGACGTGCAGGTGGAATCGGGGCTGACGGTGCTGGCGGATCGCGATCGGCTGCAGCAGGTGATCTGGAACCTGCTCTCGAATGCGATCAAATTCACTCCATCGGGCGGGCAGATTACAGTACGCGCGCAGCGGCACGAGGACTCCGTGGCGATTAGCGTGCAGGACACCGGGATCGGGATTGCGGCGGAACATCTGCCGCAGGTGTTCCAGCGGTTCTGGCAGGTGCACACGGGCGCGTCGCGCGAGTTCGCCGGCCTGGGGATTGGGTTGGCGCTCGCGCGCCACCTGGTCGAACTGCACGGGGGTGGCATCGTCGCGGCGAGTGCCGGTCTGGGCCGCGGGGCCTTGTTCACGGTGTCGCTGCCGTCCAGCGACCACACCGCGCGCGCCGCCGCGGCCGCGACGCCCGAGCGCGAAATAAATCGTTGAGGTAGTGATAAACTCGATCGCTCGCGCGCGCCCGTAGCTCAGCTGGATAGAGCGCCGGGCTTCGAACCCGTAGGTCGGGGGTTCAAATCCCTCCGG
>WNFI01523794.1_pt1 | contig 13585 bp, 13 predicted proteins | sample 5400471 | NCBI WGS metagenome assembly WNFI01 (sample SAMN13153348, study PRJNA577476) | soil metagenome | isolation source: 100 cm saprolite on Douglas fir-dominated hillslope | place: USA:California | collected 2013-09-17 | reverse complement strand
GGATGCAGCGGGGATGCTCAGACACACCGTAATAATCAAAGCAGAAGTTACCATGAGTTACTACGCACCTTGTGGCCCCCAGCAACGCGGTTAGGATCTGACATATTGTATGAGTGTTGTTTGTGATAGGAAAGAAGTGAAGTTGGGAGAATCATTGCCACAGAAGTGCGTCTATTTATCAGTTGGAATTCACCACTATGATCTCAACATGACGCAGAGAAATAGTGGAGCCTTTGGAATGCAACGTATGGCACTCCAATTAGGGGTTGCCACAATAGCTTACTATAGTGAAGGTATGACGCATGACGTAGTCGTAGCGTAGCGGTGTGAAACGATTAGTATTATTGTACACATCCGGGCAAGAATAATATGATACATCATACTGCGGCGTTTATAAATACAGAGTTAGACTGGGGCGGCGATATATACGATATAGCAGCAGATACATGGCAAAATAATCGGAAGAAGAAAGAGTACTTGCAAAGCCTGGATACCAACATATCATAATTGAGTACATACTAGATCCTCAGCCTCGGACTTTTTGAGCCCGGGTCGCATATTTATACCTGTGACGTTCTGCTTGAGGGTGATCTTCATAGCCTTCAAAATGCACACCAGGTCGTCGCCGTCGTGGGTTCCCTCGTTGCAGTCTTTCCGCTTCTTCTTTGTTTCTCCAAGCATATGTCGCTTGTTGAGGATCTCGTTGTGGGGGGACTAGCTTTGGAGTAGGACTCCGGGTCGAATTTGCCGGAGAAGTCAATACCGTGCTCGCCTGCAGGTCGTCGAACGTGAGACCATTAAAAAAAATTGAGAACGTGAGACATACACCAGCGTTCGTTCCGTCAACAGCCTCCGCCGATGCACCAGACATAGTACGATACCGCTTCGATATAATTCGAAACGGCGCATACGCATTGGGGGCAGAGCTGAATTTTTCTTCTGTTGCAGCAGCGAAAGAGGGTGGAGGGACTGGCACCTTTGTCGGTGTTGGCTGCGGTTGTTTCGGTGCAGGAGCGGATACCGGAGCGTGGACTAGCTTCGATTTCTTCAGTTTCGAAGGAGTAGTGACAACTTTGGAATCAGAGTCGTATTGCAGAGGTGTGGCGGACTTGTGAGAGGTCTGCTTCGTCGTCGTCGTCGTCGTCGTCGTCGCCGTCGCCGTCTGGGCACGGGAATCAGGTACCTTGAACTCATGTGGGTGCCGCTTCTGAGCCGATGACTTGGAGCGGAATATTCCAATCCCTTGAAAGAAACCACTCTTCTTCTTTGGCTCCTGAAGTGATTGCGCAGACATCACCGGAGCTAATGGTTCATCAGAGACAATGGGCAACTTCGTAGATATAGCAAGCGATGATGGTGTATTCAATTCAGACTCTTGGGATGGAGATGGTATCACGTCCCTTTGCTGCCTGGAATTTGGCACAGATGGAGTAAATCCCGGAAACGGGGTTCGGGGTACCTGAAAATCTCCCACAGGTTGCGTTGTCGGATACGAACGAACTGGTGTTGGCGACAAAGGCGCTGGTCTTGGAGGAGGCTGTGTTTGTGATTGGGCTGGTGGAGGAGATTGTACACGAGATGGAACAGATACAACAGGGGCCGAATTGCTATGATGGTGGCGAGCGCTGGTCTGGCGTATAGTAGGTGCTTGGGTGTGATTAATGCCATTCACATTGCGGTAGCCTAAGCTGTCAGCGACAGGCGCTGGAGTATGGACAATTTGCTGACCGCCGTGAGGCGTTACGCGTGGCAAGGTGGCCTGTTGGTGAGCGGGTGGTGACGTCGGTAGATTCAAGGACGCCGATCCCTGGGAAGATGGTGTCTGCCCTAGGAGAGTTGTGGAACCAGTTTCATGAGAAGGTGTCCTGGTCGTGATGTGCACTGCAACCGGAGGCGTCGCTCCTTGCGATGACGCAACAACTTGTGTGCGGGACCGGGGGGAGGGATTTCCGGACTTGAATTTTGGCGACGGATTATTTGAGGGTGCATTAGCTGCTGGAGGATTATTAATCACAGGGTTAGCTTCTACCTGTACCTGGGCGCGAGGTGAGGAGGAAGGGTATACGGTCGTAGCAGGGTATGTTGATGTGTTCGAATTTTGGTTTGGCATGTTATATACGCCAGGACGAGAAGAATCATGAGGGTGTGGTACATTAGGATTCGTGGAGGATTGCGGAGGGAAGGTTGGGGCCTCAAAGGGCTGCAATGGAGGCTTGGGAGGTGTCCCTTGGTTCACTGGGCGAGGGTGTAGACTTGGTGACGCCTTGGTCGACCGTGGAGTGCGTTCACTGGAAGGCACCGTACTCACGACCATACGCGCGACATTAGCGATATTGTCCGGATTGTGACGATGTCGATCCCTATCCCAATTATCGAGTGGATCTTTCGATGGGTACGGGTCTTGTAGACGCTCCCCCTGCGGCAATTGACGGTATGTGTCTACGTTGTCCTCTCGAATGGGAAATGCAGCCGCCAAGCCGGGTGCGATCGGCCTTGATTGCGGGGAAGTCACATAGGACGGTTGAGAATTAGCGGACCCAACGGGCAAGGATGAAGACCTCGCGTGCTTTGAACCAATTACTTCATGAACCACTGCTGAGGCGCCCTTGGGAGATGTACGTTGACCTCTCCCAGTGGTAGGTAATGGAACGGTGTGAGAGTGGGCTGGTGGGGCCGGTGGATGACCATTCACCGTGGTGCTATGCCAAGGAATGTCCCGTGTGGGTGTGCTCTCTTGGTGGCTTGAATGTCCATTTGGGGCTGAACGGGATGGCGTAAAATGTTGCCGAGTATCTGCTAACGTAGGGGGCGATGCCAAAGGAGTGGAAAATACCACAGGGGAAGGGACTACCGGTGGGTGTGGCACAGGCGACATAAGTCGAGGCTCTGTCGACCACTGCGTCGGTTGCACCCAAGGCTGAGGTGAAGAAACCTGTATCATAGAAGGTTGACGAGGGGGATCGGGCTGTCCACCTGCTACTGTGCGAGGTATATCACGGGGCTGCTTATCGTAGACCTGCGGCTGCTGTAGTACCTGCACTGTGGGTTGAGGTTGACGCGCGACAGCATCCGTAGCGACAGGGGTTGGGGCTGGTGTCGTGACACGCCTCACACCATATTCTTGCACGTAGTCCGCAGGACCTTCTCCAGCCCTTATGCTCACAACTTGGGGGACAACTTGAGGTGTAGCTCCGGGAATGTCGTTGCGGGTGGATGGCGTGAGGGCGGTACGCCCGGTAGGCTGAACAGCATTTTGGTCTACCGCACGGGGGTCTAGCTTAGGATGGGGGTTGGATGGTTCCCGGTGACTCGGAAATAGCCAAGCACCAAATCCACCTTTTGATGGCTTCTGTTAGGGGTTAGCTCACATTGCTCTACTTTACAAGGATATAACGAACCTCCGATTTATGAGAACTCTTATCGAGCGTTGGTTGTACAGACTGTGCAACAGGAGGCTTTGAAACCGCGTCATGAGCGATACTAGCGCGGTGACCCCCAGACGTCCGGGGACGCTCAATTGTTCTGGCACTCTCGGCGATTTTTTGACGCTGATAAGACGTCAATTAGGCCGGTAAACGCACTTTATGACCACTCACGTGCTCTCTCCTTGGTATGTGTTCACTATCACTGGCAGAGACAGCATAACCAGGCGGGTATGGGACGGTAGTGTTCTGAGGCGGGGAGCTTCTTTGAGGCCTCGTACCAGACTTCTCGTTAGAAGCACCCAGCATCGCGTGCGACGGTTGCACCAAAGGCGCCGCTCGGCGAGACTCGTTGTGATTTGAAGGAGGGTTGTTCCCAGCCTGCGTTGTCGGAACCTCTGGGGGTGCGGGAGGATATGTTGGCTGGCGCAGAACTGTAGGCACAACGGACTACGAGAATTTCCGAGTCAAGTGAGGTCTCAGAACATGATAAAAGCGCACCGTCACTGTCTGGTCCTTTGGGTGTTGACGCCTGGGTCTGATCGAGCCGGGAGGCTTTGTCATTGAATTATCGGACTCATCAGAGTCTTTGACAATGACACGCATGAACCTTGGATCCCTGCCAAAGGATGTGACAGGTATGTGGCCATCCCTAGCTTCTCGCCGTCTCTCTTGATCTCGAGTGGACTTATGGATATAGTCATCCTTGACCCTCTGTTCGTGACGCCTCTCATCATGGCGCTGCTCCTCCCTCTGCCTTTCCTTCTCACGCTCACGACGACGTTCCTCTTTGTAGTGTCCCTTCTCTCGTTCTCTCCCTTCTGGACTTACTTTTTTGAGAAAAGAGGGCGGGCGAGGCCAGTTAGAGGCGGCTTGAGGTTCTGCGCTTTCGGGAGCTGGAGTAGAGGGCCGGCGGGGACGATGGCGAGAACTCTTATAATGATCCTCGGAATGACGAATCGGGTCTGGAGACATGAGCGAGGCTTTGTCCATAGCGGTGGCAGTTCGATGGGATGTGGCTCGGGGATCAGGAGCGGTTTCCCAGTGTCGTTGAGCCATAGGATGCGTCTCCTGTGGCACGGTAGGAATTGGAAGCGGCGCTTTGTGTGACATATACGAGTTATGTCCCTGATAGGGTTGTGTGGGTGCATTATGAAGTGCTTTGCTGGCAGTAGCAGAAGATTGAGCGCCTGATGGATATGAGGGTGCAGGGGTTGATGACGATAAAAGAGGACCATCTGAGACATGAGCGCGGCTGGAACGTTGCTTTGCATCTTCTTTGTCCCTGCCAGGTGCACGTATATCTGAGGTCCTGTGATGAGAGGAAGAAGTGAAGAGCTTGTGTCTCGAACGATCTGGTTCTTGGCTTAAAGTGTCGACGGCGTTGTGTTTCCAGTGTTTATAGGTGTTCATAGTCAAGAGGGCAAATGAATATTTGCCTCTCGAAAGGAGAGGAAAAGAAGAAACGAAGGCCTTTGCGGCCCCAGAGCTAAGGTGCTTGAAATGCGCACCGTCGGGGGACAAAATGGGAAAGGAATGAGCACCTCGGGGCGACAGACATGAGGCTTCAGGCTGCCTTCCACTTATGGGCAGCGCACGACCTTGCCGATACTAGCAGTTGCGCTCTGCTCTCTATATTTGTGCGAGACGATACGAAAAGCAACACAAGACTATATATTAGATGTATGCGGGATAACTAAGCTAGGACAGCGAGTACAGGTCCAAGACTGTCCATCATGGTCATGGCATGCTCAGGGGGACGGCCGATTCGCCTGGCCCCAAAACAGGGCAAGAACGAGAGCTCTGTCCCAACGGCTCACTCTTACACGGCTTTGACTCACGACCGACAGTGAGCAGCGGAAAGGCTGTTGGAGAGATGAAATCCCCTGTCGAGATGGTTTAAGGACCGTGTATATGCGCACATCAGTCCGATGATGGGGTGTGGCGAAGAGCCGGCAGTTACCGGTGGGTGTGCGGCACTCAGGCGCATGCGCAAGTCCACGATCTCACAAGCACTGCGTCACTTTGCTTCACGCGACTATCCTCTCTCCTTGCACCAGGCTTGCAGCCAGCCACCGTTTCCAGTTTTGTATCAATAAACTCCTTTGCAGATTAACGGTTAATTACTGCCCCTGAGCATGGTTCGCCAGGATATTTCCCAGTAATTGTCGGCCGAATTACTAACCTTGTCTCTCCACGTCGTAGAGTGACATGGAGACGCTGGATGAGAAGGTTAATGGCGCCCCCCCAATGGATATCGATGAACCGGTGTCTGTCAGAGATCGTGCGTAATTGACTCTTGGTCCACTCATTATCTCTCCATTATCGGTTTCACAGATGAGGCCTTTGCTGCCAAGCATATGCCAGATTTGGGTCACGATGTCAAAGAGTTCAATGTCTTCACATGGAAACTTACTGGCTGGAAGAAGCTCGAAAAGAAGCTAACCAGCCCCGAGTTTGACTGCGGCGGACATCGCTGGTGAGCAGTTGCCCAATCTTTTTTCATGTATCCTATCCTCACCTTTGGAACCACGAAGGCGAATATTACTCTTTCCTTTCGGCAACTCAAATGCCCCTCCGAACGACACCGTCTCCGTCTACCTTGATTATGCTGATCCTAAACGAGCCCCAGAGGGTTGGCACGCATGTGCCCAGTTTGCCCTAGTCATCTCCAATCCCCACGACCCAACCATATACACTGTCAGCCGTGCGTGTTTCAATAGGTATCATGGAGCATAATTTGATTTCGCGAATGGCAGACGCACATCACCGCTTTATCGCTGAAGAATGTGACTGGGGCTTCACCCGATTCAGCGAGTTACGCAAGCTGTTCACCATTCAAGAAGGCCACAGTAGACCAACGATCGAGGAAGAATGTGCCGACGTCTCTGTGTATGTCCGTGTGCTTGAAGACCCAACGGGTGTACTATGGCACAATTTTGTCAAGTAGGGTCTTCCTAACTCATCATTATCCCGACAATTTTGATGTTTGTTTCCCAGCTATGATTCAAAGAAGGAGACCGGCTATGTTGGGCTGAAAAATCAAGGTGCAACATGTTACATGAACTCACTTCTCCAGTCCTTGTTCTGTACTCGATATTTCCGCAAGGTGATACTCCTAATGCTTTACCGGTTGGGTAATGCGAACTCAGTTGCTCTAGGCTGTCTATGAGATTCCTACTGAAGAAGAACGTCCGACTGAGAGTGTCTCTCTGGCTCTTCAACGTGTTTTTTACCATCTCCAGACGTCAGACCAACCAGTTGGTGCGTTTCTTATTCTGGGCTGTAATCTTTAACGGCGTCTTTATTATCGTCACAGGCACGACGGAGTTGACGAAATCTTTCGGGTGGACTTCACTGGACTCGTTCCTGCAGCATGATGTGCAGGAATTCAATCGTGTTCTGCAGGATAAGCTCGAGTCAAAGATGAAGGTGCACATGCTCATGTCTTTGACGGAATCGGTCGTTGACGATTAAGTAGGATACGAAGGCAGAGGGTGCCATCGCCAAGCTTTTTGTTGGGAAGATGAAGAGTTACATCAAGTGTGTCAATGTTGATTTCGAGTCTTCGCGAATTGAAGAGTTCAATGGTACCATTTTTCGCTTCGGTTGATCCTGGCACTCATTGATGAGTTCGCAGATCTGCAACTTAATGTCAAAGGAATGAAGAATCTTCTCGAGTCGTTTCGAGACTATGTTGCGGTTGAGACGCTTGATGGAGAGAACAAGTATCAGGCAGAAGGATACGGCCTCCAAGACGCGAAGAAGGGAATAATTTTCCAGTCTTTCCCTCCCGTTCTTCACCTCCAACTCAAGCGCTTCGAGTATGATGTCCAGCGGGATGCTATGGTCAAGGTGTGCCCCTCGGTCCAAGTCGGTAGAATCGAAGCTGATTCCTAATTCGCAGATCAACGATCGGCATGAATTTCCTTTTGAGATTGATCTTAGCGAGTTTTTAGACGAGTCGGCCGATACATCACAACCATGGATCTACAAATTACATGGTGTGCTCGTTCACTCTGGGGATCTTCATGGCGGGCACTACTTCGCTTGCATCAAACCTGATGCTTCTAGTCGGTGGCTCAAGTTCGATGATGACCGGGTCACACCTGTGACTGACCGCGAGGTGCTCGAGGAGAATTTTGGGGGTGAAGTTCTTAATGGTGTTCCACCTACATTGCAGCGGAATCAAGTCCGCTCGATGAAGAGGTTCTCCAACGCATACATGTTGGTTTACATCCGGGAGGCAATAATGGAGGAAGTGTTACCGCCATTCAAGGAAGAAGACACGCCAGCACATCTCAGTGAGTGATACCATAACGTTTGCTTTTGTCATTAATGGCTTCCTATTAGAAAGGCGCCTGGATGAGGAGCGTTTGCAGTTCGAAGCAAAACGCCGTGAACGCGAAGAACAACACCTCTTCCTCACAGCAAAGGTAAAGCCGCACTATTGTCGTCGGATTAGTGTTATATCTTCTTTTGAATGCAGGTTATCACTGATGAGACTTTCTCTCATCATGAGGGCTTTGACCTCGCGAGTTTTGACGAGAAAAACTGGCCTCCCTCAGAACTACCAACATTCCGCGTACTAAAGACCGAGACCTATAATGTCTTCAAGGCGCGGGTCGCCCAGCATTTCAATTTCCCCGAAAACCAGATCCGATTATGGGTGTTGGTCAACCGACAAAACAAGACTGTTCGTCCGGACACTCACATACCAGAAAATGAACCCACCCTCAGTGTGTTATGTTATACCCATATATAACTATTTTACTTACTCGGCGTCCAGCGGTCGATGTCATTCGCAATAATATGGCCGCAAGGCAGACAGACCTCCGCCTATACCTAGATGTGATTCCAGATCCGAGCAAGGTACATCTTACATCTACGACTTGTCCCTCTCACACACACATTGCATAGCCGGAGCTTCCTCAAGGAACTATCATGGTTTTTTTGAAGCATTTTGATACGTCAAAGCAGACGCTTCATGGCATTGGCAAGTGCTACGCTCAGCGGAATGCTAAGATCAGCGACCTTATCCCTACCATCAATGAGAGAATGCGGTGGACCCCAGGAACACCTCTGAAACTCTATGAAGAGATAAAACCCGGAATGATCGAGCTCATGAAACCTAAGCTCACGTTCTCTCAGAGCGAAATACAAGATGGTGACGTGATATGCTTCCAAGTGGACCTCTCAGAAAAGGAGTTCGTGCTCAAAGCCGTCTTTTGTGGTCCATCTAACATCCATTTAACATCTACTAGGATCCACGATCTCGAGATTCAGGGGCTTTACTCAAATCCCGTCCAGTTCTATGACTTCTTGCAAAACCGTGTGATGATTGTTTTCCGACCCAAGTCTGATGCTGACCCTGAAGCACCCGAGTTCAATCTCGTACTTAGCAAGAAGCAGACATACAACACGGTATTCGCTCCTTGTCGTCCATCCGAGCGTATACTCATGACATTTCCTATGTAGATGGCCGCCAAGGTTGCCGAATATCTTCGCCATGATCCTATAAAGCTGCGGTTCATAACAACGCATGCGTCGAATGCCTCCCCAAAGGCAATTTTGAAGCGATCGCTAAACCAAAGCATTGCCGAGATCATCTCACCATCCTACACGAGTCCCTCTACGACTGTTATTTTGTACGAGAAATTGGATGTCAGCATCGTCGAGCTTGAAACGAAGAGGAGCCTCAAAGTCATCTGGACTGGCATTCACAACAGGGAGGAATCGACCCACACGTTCCTTCTCCCCAAAACGAGCATGGTGCACGAGCTAGCGGACATTCTGTCTAAACAGGTGACAATGTCTTCTAATGGGCAGGGGTCCGGTAAGATCCGGGTGTTTGAGGTCTCGAAAGACGGTAAAACACAGAGGGAATTTACCGGGACAGAGATGATAGGCAACATTCCCGACCCTGTAGAGCTATACGCCGAGGTAAAGAAGCTAGTGGTGTTGCGCGTTTGGTCGCTCAATCCCTGCTTGTAGGAAATCCCTTTGGAGGAGCATTATGCCGACGATGCCGACAAGGTGATCAGCGTGTTCCATTTCTCAAAAGAGGTCCAGCGAACACACGGCGTTCCGTTCAAATTTGTTGTCAAACCGGTACGTCTTCGACCCTGAAATGAGGAGGCAATGAGTTGAACTCGAAACCAGGGAGAACGGTTCGCAGATACGAAGAAGCGGCTACAAGCCCGGATTGGAGCGTCAGACAAGGATTTCGCGCGATTCCGATTCGCGCTAATCCAAGCGGTAACCTTCAAACAGCCATCATACATTGAGGACGGTGAGTTCCTCATGCCTTCGTCGCTTTCTTACGAAATGGCTCAACTGCGTTAGACGACAACATCTATGAGCACAAGTTTGCACCAGAAGATGTACTGGGACTGGACCACGTGGACAAATCTGGGAAGACGCGGACTGGTACAGGAGAGAAAGCAATTGTGATTCGTGGGTGAGAGGACCGGGCTGAGCTATTCCCTCTACTTTGCTTTCTTCAGCGCCCATTACGTTTGACATTGTGTTTTTTTGACTTATGGTCGTCATCATCCTCGCCATAACACCGCATCGTGTCTCTCGACGCCAGTATGAAGATTATGACTTGGATAACTGCACAAAACAGGGAGGTGCCCATAAATACTGTAGAATAGGAACTATTTTCGCTTCTTCGACTTTTTGGCAGACTGGATATACAGCAATGAGCACCCAGGTGACTGATGTAAAAAACATGAGCAGCGCTTACCCTCGGTGTACGTGGACTTGCTTCCCCCTCACTGGAAATGCCTTCTGCGCTAGCGCTAGGTGTAGGTGGTGCGAGTGAAGTTGGAGATTTCGGTGAGGTAGACGGCTTTGGTGATGTGGGACCAGAAGACGTGGACGCAGGGGTAGCAGACTTTTGGTCACCAGGCGCCCTCTTACCATATTTCACCTCTGAAATCGGTCAATGATACGGAAGGCACGGGTCAATGAAATGGGGACATACCATTCCGTGCACGCTCCAGGGGTATCTGCTCCACTGTCGCCCTCGTCTTCTCATTCGCAAGCATCTCGCTGGCGGTCTGGAAGAGTACTTGCCCCCAACCCTCAACAAACGAATTAGCCTCGGCGTGCACCTCGACAATTTCTGCCTCAAGTTCCTTCTCCGCGGCAAGGAGGCTGTTCCATAAATCATCGCCAACAGAACCCTTCTGCAGTAGATTCTGAAGAGCAGGTTTGTCCTCGCGTATACGAAGGATTCGCTGGACATCCGCGATAGCCCGCCGCACAAGCGCAGCTTTCAATAATGCATCGGAAGCGGGTGGATCCCTACGCTGAAGGAGTGTGACATAGGTGTCTCTCTCGTGATGTCTTGGAAAGTAAGGCTCGATTTGTTTGCCTGATGAATGTAAATGACGTGAGCGGTCGAATATACAGACGACTACGGAGTCGCATACTGGCATTACGCTTCCTGTAGAAATGACCGAAGACAGATAGACCGCCGAATATGACAAAAACGTAGAAGACGGGGACAAGCACGGAGGCCATGGCCTGTCTCCGATTAGTGGAAGAGTGAAAAGCTGATGGACGTGTCTGTTTGCGTCTGCTTGTTCCCGGCGGGGCTGCTAATTAACTCGAGCGCGCTACTGCAGTGCCAGTGCAGTGTCAGTGGGTCTAACTTAACAATGTTCCGGTGCACTGTTTCTCGCTTTGCCTCCTCGAGTACTCGTATTGTTGCACAGAGGTTTGCCTCTACAAAGGTGCGCTCTTACATTTAACCGCATACATACACCCTCGGTCTCATGCACCTCACAGACTTTGAAAGAGACACTTCAAGAAGTCATTCCTGTGAAGCAGGAACAACTCAAACAATTGGTGCGGCTAGTCTCGTCTGGACCTTGCACGGACCCATCAATTCTATAGAAAGCAGACCATTCACAGACGGTCATTGGCGATGTCAAAGTCGAGAACATTATTGGTGGTATGCGTGGATTAAAATCCATGTTATGGGAATCATCTGTCCTTGACCCGAACGAGGTGCGTTTGTTTAACTTATTCAATTACCTTGCTAAGATCTGTACCCAGGGCATTCGTTTCCATGGCTTAAGCATCCCCGATTGTCAGAAGCAGCTTCCTGCAGCACCAGGTGGCAAAGAAATAATTGCCGAGAGTATGTTCTGGCTGCTTCTTACGGGCAAGGTTCCCACCGAAGCGGAAACGCGCCAGCTCTCGCGCGAGCTGGCAGAGAAAGGAGACCTCCCTACCTACGTTGAGAAACTCATCGACGGGTAGGAGTCTCCCTTCGTCTCTTCCCCGTCCACTCAAAACTCCGACCACGGATAGACTTTCTCCCTCAATACACCCGATGACACAGCTCGGTATCGGCGTCGCGGCACTCAACCACGATAGCGTGTTCCAGAAGGCATATGAGACCGGGATAAAGAAGGCCGATTATTGGACGTACACCCTGGAAGACTGTCTTATGCTTATAGCGCGTCTCCCAGCTCTTGCGGCTCGCATTTACAGAAACGTGTACAAAATTGGTGCTGCAGTGCCACCCATTAGCAAGGATCTGGACCTTGTCGGAAATTATACCGCACTCATGGGTTATGGCTCGAACAAGGATCTGACGGAATACCTTCGATTGTACATCTCCATTCATGGCGATCATGAAGGCGGAAATGCCTCTGCGCACACTGCGCGTATGTCTCCATTGCGATGCGTATTTCCCCGTCTCATTGAGCGCGCGTAGACCTCGTGGGTTCGACATTGGCGGACCCTTACCTTGCATACTCCGCAGCGCTCTTTGCCTTAGCTGGGCCATTACATGGGTGAGCCGTTGCTTTGTCTTACACGCGCTGGACAAGTCTCTGAGTCTTGCATCTATAGCTTAGCCAACCAGGAAGTCTTACGATGGCAATTAGCGATGCAAAAAGAGCTTGGTGATAACATTACACATCAAGACATTAAGGATTATCTCTGGAAAACCTTGAAGAGTGGCCAGGTCGTACCTGGGTTGGTCGCATATTTTTTCCTCTTGAGGTTCTCTCTAGTGAACTATCGTTAGCTACGGGCACGGTGTCTTGCGAAAGTCGGATCCCCGCTTCATCGCGCTCCAGGAGTTCTGCGATAGCCGGCCAGAGTTACTCGCAAGCCCTACAATTCAGCTCGTGAAAAAAGTTCGGACAACCTACTGACTCACGCACCGTGATTGCTGCTGAACTTGACTGTCGTTCAGACCTATGAGGTGGCACCTGGTGTCCTAACTGAGCACGGAAAGGTTAGTAGTAGAACAAACAGGGACAAGGCATGTCCTCAGCTGACTTGCAACCCTATAGACGAAGAACCCATGGCCTAATGTCGATGCCGCTTCTGGTTCGTCCACTCGTGCAAGCGCGTCTCTGTTTAATAACTAAACCTTTAGGATGCGTGCTTTACCACTACGGCCTCACGGAGTTCAAGGTACTGTAATAATCCCTTCGTATGGCGAAGCACCCGCTTACCATTTACCTTTTCATTACAAGTACTACACTGTAGTCTTCGGTGTCTCTCGTGGTACGTAGTATCTATTACTTAAAGCAATCTACACATAACTGACGCTCGCGCGCATAGCATTGGGTGCATTGACGCAGCTTGTCTGGGCTCGCGGTAGGTTACATCACCCTGTCAACTGGAAGGATCACTTAATGGGATATTAGCCCTTGGCCTCCCGTTGGAACGCCCAAAATGTGAGTTTCCGTCCACAGTAAAGTTGAATATAGAAACTGACGCCACTCCGCAGCCGTATCCATGAACGCCCTGCAGGACATAATCAACAAAGGCGCTTAATAAGACGCGGGGAGACAGCTAGAGCCATCCATAGGTTTATACAGCTATTGTGACAAAGGAAAAGACATCTGCCTTATAAATATAGGTATGCCCGATGTATTCGCTACCGGTAACTATCAAAGTACCACAAACCACCAAGGAATAAGAGACGGACGACACAGACGAAAGCCTGGCACGACTAATCACAACACAATCAAACAAATGATCCAAACCAAAAAGGAAAAGTCAGAGTAAGAGGTAGCAAGCAACAAAGGAAATGTGGAATATATGATACTCAGCGATGAATGTCAAGGAAGGGAAGATCCAGACACTAGAACCGTCGATTAGTCTGCTGAGTCTGCTGTGGCGGGAGG
>WNFI01295984.1_pt1 | contig 13586 bp, 13 predicted proteins | sample 5400471 | NCBI WGS metagenome assembly WNFI01 (sample SAMN13153348, study PRJNA577476) | soil metagenome | isolation source: 100 cm saprolite on Douglas fir-dominated hillslope | place: USA:California | collected 2013-09-17 | reverse complement strand
CAGGAAGAGGTTGGTGATCAGGTCTGAATAGATCGTCAGCCAGATGTACTGGTTGCGGCGGTCAACCTGGATGCGGGCGATCTTCTCAATCACGCGGCCGCCCTCCCGGGGGCGGCGGGCGCCACTTGGAGCCGCTCGCGCTTATGCGCCTCCGCAAACGTTTCCAGCTTCTTCATGACCAGCGCAGGGACTTCATTCTGTTGGATCGCCAGGATCCCTTCGATCATCAGCTCTTTGAGAAAGACTTCTTCCTGGGCGTAGACGTTGAGCTTCCCGGCGACCGGCAGGAAGAGGAAGTTGGCGCCAAAAATCCCGTAGAACGTAGCCGTCATCGCGACGGCCATGGACGTTCCGATCGTCTTCGGGTCGGTAAGGGTCATGAGCACCTGCACCACGCCAACCAGGGTCCCCAGCAATCCGAAGATCGGCGCGTAGGCGGCCATACTGCGGAAAACATTGGCAACCTGGGCATGGCGGTCTCGCGAAAACCGGATTTCCTTCATGAGATTGTTCCGAACGATATCCACCGGCAAGCCGTCCAGGACCATGCGCAGGCCGGCCGCCAAAAAAGGGATCTGAAGTTGAGTGATGTCAGGCTGCAGGCTTTCCATACCCTGCCGGCGGGCTTTTTCCGCCAGTCGCACGATCAACGCCACCACGTTGGGAGCGCTGGGACGGTTGCCAGGAATCAGAAAAATGCGGACCGCCCGGAGCGCCTGAACGAGCACGTTCTGCGGGTAGGTCAGGAGCGTCGCTCCCAGCGTCCCTCCATACACGAGAAGGAAAGCATGCATGTTTAAAATCAGGCCGACCGACTGTCCCTTGACCAAGGTGTAGCCGACAGTTGAAAATCCAATCAGAAATCCAAGGGGTGTCATCCAATCCATAGATTAGGCTCCTCCCAACACGATGCGACCTTCCGCTAACAACCGCCGTGCCACGACGACCAACCGGTTCTTCGCTTCCGAAATCGCCCGCTGGTCGCCGCTGGACAGCTCGTATTCCTGCTGGACGATTTCCCGGATACCGGCGGGCAGCCGCGCCAACACGGCCTCCTGGAACTCACGGCGCTCGTCCTTCAAAACCAGCGCCATCTGCGGATAGCCCATTTCCTGAACGAGAAACCGCAACGCCGCCGAGCCCAGGTTTCCGAGGTCTTCAAAAAAGAAGGTCTTTTGCCGCAAGCCCTTGGCCAGGTCCGGTGCTTCTTCCGCCAGGGTGCTCAATAAAACGCGCTGGGTTTGGGGCTGGGTCAATGGGAAAACGGCCTGGATCCATTCCACACCCCCCACCATATAAGGGAGCTTTTCTTTGATCTGCGCTTCCACCAGTTGGACCTGCTCGGGGGGCACTTCGCGGCTCTTGCTCAACTCCCGGGTGATCGCCGCTTGCGTCACAGGATCGATGCTCGACAACAAATGGCTCGCCCAGGCCGGTGGCAGGTAGGCTAGGATCAGCGCCGCTTCAGACGAAGATAAGACGCGGAACAGCAACGCCAGTTTGCTCAGTTGCTCTTCGCGGATAAACTGGAACGGCATGTTCAATTTGGGACCGGTATCTCCGTTTCCGGAGCTATGGTTTCCACCGTGCGTCATGATCTCGGTTTTGGTCGTTCCGCCGTTTTGTGCACCGCCAGCGTTTGCCGCATAGATCGCTTGCTCGCCGACCCGCGGCAGCACGGCCAGGAGCCGGTTAAAGAAAATGCGTGCCGGGCCGAACAAGAAAGCAGCCAACCCCAAGAAGCCCACCGCGACCAATCCCAGCAGGATCAGCAAGGGCAAGCTGTTCCGGTCGAAAAACCGGTCCAACGAGCCACGGGACGCGGCGCCGGGATTCACGGTTTGCACGCTCGCTGCGGGAAGCGAGGGTTTGAGGAGCGGTGACGGCTGGATGTCGAGTTCGTCGCCCCGCATCGGGTTGAATGGGATCGCCGAGCTAATGAATTCGCGGAGGCTTTTGATCTGGTCCCGGGTCACATCTTCCGAGACCAGGATCGTAATCAGGATTTTTTTGACCAGGCTTTCCGCCGGCGCGTTGACGACGGTACTCTCCTCGGTGACTTCCGGAGTCGTATTAAATTGTTTCTTCTCCGGGACGCCGGGCAACACGAAACGGTTTTTCTTCAGGAAAGGATTTTCGCCGCCGCGGGTATTCACCTTGCGGTTCACGCCACCCGGCCCGCCTTCTGTCATCTCCACTTTGACAGTCACCAAGTAACTGTTGGGCGGAAGCGTCTTGGCCAAGATGGAATCTGTTTTTAAACAAACTTCCTATCACCGCCGTTACGGGTTCCCCGCAGTTTCGGACATCCCGCCGTCTATGAAGTTGTTCCCTTACCATGTCATTGTCCGGGCGGTATTACCAACACCTGTCCCTCCGTCAGCGTATAGGCGTTTTTCAGATATTGCCGGTTGGCGTTATACAGCTTCCGCCACGCGGTCGGCGTCTTATAGATTTTCGTCGAGATTGTCTGGAGCGTATCGCCCTTTTCGACTTTGTACGTCAAAGCCTGGGCGGGCGCCCGGTCGGCTTCCGATTCCGACTGCTGCAGGAAGCTCTTCAAGACGTCGTTCTTCGAGTCCACCGCCAGCGCCTGCTGCCAGTAGACGCGCGCCTGCTTCACCTGACCCATGGCATAGTACACCGACCCCAAACGAGTCAGCGCCAACGCGTTTTCGGGTTCGAGATCCAGCACTTCCTGGCATTCCTTCGCGGCGACGAGGTACTCTCCGGAGTAGATTTTTTCCAGCGCCCGCTGCAGTTTCTGGTCGATCAGGTTCAGCCGGGCGTCGAGGATGTCGGAGGTCTCGTTGGGGAAGGCCTGTTTGACCAGGTCAACCAACCCGGGGAGCGCCTTGTCCGACGGGTCCTTTTGCGCGGCGTAGAGCAGGAAATTGAGCGATTTCGACGGCTCGTTCTGTAAATATTGCACGATGCCCCGCCGGACGAGGTCCCCCGTGATGGGATTAGCCGGCGCCTGCGGCGTGACGCGCACGACGGAGTCGATCTTCTGGCGCAGGTCGGTGACGATCTTGTCGTTGGGGTTTAAATGCTGCGCCTCGATCAGCTTCGCTTGGGCTTCCCGGTAGTTTCCTAAGCGGACCTGCTCGAACGCCTGCTGGAACAGAGCCTGCGCTTTCTGGCGGGATAACTCGCTGACCGTCTGGATCGCGTTTTCATCCGCAACCAGCTGCGCCCGCTCATCTTCGAGGATCCGTGTGTCCCGCTTATGGATCTGGAAAAGTTTGATCAGGCGATCGAGCGCGACCACCCGCTCCTGAAGCGGCATGCCGCTTTCCACCCGCTTGCGATAGGATTGCAACTGGACTTCCGTCTCATCTTGGTCGATTTCTTCCTCATCCCAGCGCCACGCGTGGACAGGCGTCACCGCCCCCATCCCGCCAACCAGCAGGAGGGCCAATAACAATCCTCGATGAAGCAGACGAACCATGGGCAATTTAAGCTTAAACCCGACCTGTATACGCGTCATCACGAGGCTGTAAAAATGTTGTAAATTCCGCGAAAATACAATCATGTTTAATCTCTCCTACCAAACCGAAACGTCACCGTAAGTTGGTGCGTCCCGAACGTACCCTGGATGCCGGTCAGGGGGTAGATCAAACCGTAGTCAAACTCGGCGTTATCCCACCGGTATGAGAAGCCCATGGCCGTCACCTGATAGCTGCGCGAGCCAAAACCGATGCCGCCTCGGATGCCGATCCCCCCGCCCAGCCATCGCTCAGCCCCCATATTGAGCCGGTAATCGTCCGAGGTGAATTGCGTCCGCGTGACGTCCACGTCAACGGAGGAGGTCTTGGTGCGTCGGGCGATGCCCGCTTTATAGGAGGAGGGCACCTTGTCGGAATCGGAACTGTCCAATGCCATATTCGGGCTGTTGATATTTAAAATGCTAAAGCCGAGACCGTAAATCTTGGAAAGGCGATATTGGGCGCCTACGTCGATAGCCATCCCGGTTTTGGACGTGCCGTTCTTCGCGAAGAGAGGATCGGGCGCTCCCAGAGTCGCGCCGGTATCGGCGTTAATGGCGCTCTGGGTATACGTATCGCTGCCGAAGGACTTTCGCAAAAATTTAAGGCTGCCGCCGAGGTTCCATTTCTCTTTAATGGCCTGCGCGTAGTGCAGCGCGATTGTCGTTTCCGAGTACAGGCCGCTCAGGTCGAGGTTTAAAAAGCTCATCCCTACCGTCCCGTATTTCCGCAGCGGGTGGGCGTAGGCAACGTACGAGCGAGCGATGTTCGATCCGTCTGACAGACCCGCATAAAGCCGTGAATAATAGGCTGTGAATTCGGATCGCTTGATCTGCACAAGCCCGGCGGGGTTGTAATAGGCCGCGTAGACGTCATCGGCGAGCGCGCTAAACGCATTGGCCATGCCAGCTGGGCGTCCACCGGTGGGCAGTTCTTCAAATGAGGCGAAGGCTGGGGAGCAAACCAGGAGGGTGATTAAGGCCAGACGCAGGGGTCGGGGAATCACGCTCCCTTATATAAGTGAAGCACCTCAATGAAAAGTAAATTAAATGTAACGCTTATCTATGTCTATTTATAGAGGGGAATCTGATCTGGATCCGGAGAAGTACGCGAAAGAGTTGAGATTTCTGTGAGAACGGCAATTAGGCCGTTTAATAAGATCGCAAAGACGTATCGAATTTGATGTGAGGGAAACGTGTTGTTAACAAACGACCCGCCTTAAATCGGCCAGCGAATGAATCGATATATCCGGCCCGGATTGCAGAAGGAGTTGGGGGTCTCCGATATTTGAAACGATCCCGCAGGTGCGCACCCCGGCGGCGCGTCCTGCCAGTACATCCTGATAGCTATCCCCTATTAGTAAAGCGTCCCGCGTCCGGCGTATGCCCAGTTGGTCTAAGGCGAGAAAAACCCCCTCGGGGTCGGGTTTTTTACGGGACACCGAATCCCCTCCGAGCACCACCGGTAGATACGGCGCCAGTCCGAGTCCTTGCAAGATGCGCTTGGAGATGCGGACCGGTTTGTTGGTCACGACCGCCATTTTCTTGGACTTGAAATGTTCGAGCGCTTCCCGAACCCCAACGTAGACGGAGGTCGTATCGAGAGCATGCGCGCGATAATGCGCCTTAAAGAGATTGACGGCCTCTTCCAGTTCGCGCGGCCCGCGCCGCCCGATCGCCCGCTCAACAAGTTTATCCACGCCGTCTCCGATGAACCGGGCAATCTCGTCTTCGGGACTCGGCGGGCGGCCGTATTTCTTTTGGATATGATGCACGGAATCGGCGAGATCTTTTTTGGAATCGATCAACGTGCCGTCCAAGTCAAACAGGATCGCGTCGACGGAGAGCATCGGCTACTCAGCCAGTTTCAGAATAGTTTCCAACTCGGCAAGCGTCACGGGAGAGATCGAGAGTCGGGGCATGATCAGAAATTTCATTTTGGCGAGAGGCCGGCTTTTGCGCATCGCGGCGATAGGCACGGGCCGCGCCAGCCAGCGTTTCCATGCGACATCGATGACGTGCCGTTTCTGCTTCTCCTCCTCGGGAACACCGGGCGCGGAGTACGATGCGCTGGCCGCTTCGGCGATGCCTACAACGGCCTTTTCCGGTGCGGAGTGATACGCCAAAATCAGGTCGCCGGGCCGGATCAGGCGCATGTGTTTCTGGGCGGCGCCGCCGCGGATGCCGTCCCAGCGGACCTGCTTCTCGGCTTCCACCTTTTGCCAAGGAAATGAATCGGGTTCGGTACTGAAGAGCCAATAAGCCATGGGATTATGGGATCAACAAAATCTTTCCAAAGTGTTTTCGCTGGTCCATATAGTCCAGTGCGGCGCGGGCTTCGGCGAGCGGGAACGTCTTGTCGATATGCGCCTTGAGTTTTTTGGCGGCGATCAGGCTAATGATCTCATTGAACTCGGCGCGGGTGCCCATGCGCGCCCCCAGAATCGAGAGCTCCCGAGCAAAGACGTAGCGAAGGTCCAGTTTGACTTCCGGACCGGTCGTCGCGCCGCACGTCACCAACCGTCCGCCTGGCGCCAGCGAGCCGACGCTTTGATCCCAGGTGACGGGCCCGACATGCTCGAACACAATGTCCACGCCGCGCTTCTGGGTCCAGGCGCGGGCCACGTGCGCGATCGAGTCCTTGCTTGAATTGACGACGGCATCGGCGCCGAGTTCGCGCGCCTGCTTTAATTTTTCATCGGAGGTCGCCGTCGCCAGCACGAATGCCTCGTGCAGTTTGGCAATCTGAATGGCGGCTGTCCCGATGCCGCTGGAGGCGCCGATCACGATCACATACTGCCAGCGCTTCACGCCCGCGCGGGTCACGAGCATATGCCAAGACGTCAGAAATGTCAGAGGGAAAGCGGCAGCCGCCTCGAAGGAAAGTGAATCCGGAATCGGGATCACGGCGTTGGCCGGCACCTTGACCTTCTCGGCGTAACCGCCCCAGAGTTTGGTACCCAGGATGGAATACGTCTCGCAGAGATTGTCATGCCCCGCTTTGCACATCGCGCACTCAAAGCAGCTGAGGCCCGGGGTAATCACGACGCGCTGGCCGCGCTCTAAATCCTTCACATCCTTCCCCATCGATTCGACGACGCCGGAGACGTCCGCACCCAGCACGTGCGGCAGCTGGACCGGGTAAGCAGGGCCGCCTTTCAACACCCAAAAATCCAGGTGGTTCAACGCGCAGGCCTTCACCTGCACGACGACTTCGCCCTTCTCCGCGACAGGGTTGGGCACCGTGGCCAGCTGAAGCTTTTCCGGCCGTCCGTGCTCCTTGAAAATAACCGCCTTCAAGAGAGCGCCTCCATCACCGCGCGAGAATGCCCGTCCACCTTCACGCGCGGGAAGATCGCTTGAATTCTCCCCTCCGACCCGATAATGAAGGTTGTCCGCTCGATGCCCCAGAACGACCGGCCGTACATACTTTTTTTCTTGTACACCCCATACGCTTTGCTCATCGTCGCACCGTCATCCACCAGGAGCGAAAAAGGCAGGTCATATTTTTTCTTGAACTTCTGATGGGCTTTCACATCATCCAGGCTGACGCCGAGGATCATGCTTTTTTTAGAAAACTGCGGATACGCGTCTCGGAACGCGCAAGCCTCTTTGGTGCAGCCGGGGGTGTCGTCCTTGGGATAAAAATACAAGACGACCGTCTTGCCTTTCAGGTCGCGGAGCCGGATCTGCTTTCCCCCGTCGGACATCAAGTCAAAATCAGGCGCTTTATCACCTACTTGCAGCATAAATAAGTTCCTTTCATCACAACTCCCTCTCCCCTTGAATAGGAAAGAGGTCGCCAGACTGCTGGCGACTCGCCGGACGTCTGGCGAGGTGGGGTGAGGGGAGACCCAGGCGGGCGATTCGGTTGTGTGCGAAATCTTTTTCGGAAAGTTGGGGGAGCCCTTTTCCCAAGATCAAAACATGAAACGCGCTTCCCATGCCTTCGGGATGAATCAGGTACTGCAACCCGGCGGGAGGCGGTCCTTGGAGCGCGGAAGCGCCCTGCAGCAGGAACGATCCCAACTCCATGAATGCCAGAGGCGTCAGCCCCGCTGCCCGGCCGTCCAGAGCCGCGCTGGTGAAATCCACGTCGGCTGTGAGGTCGGCCAATCCCGGCGCGGTCAATACATCCCCGCTGACGCGGTGTCCGCGGAACGCGCGCAGCGTTCCGCTCGAGCGCTCGGGATCATAGTACTGATGCGCAGGCCGACCGTAATCAATCAGCAGGACCAGCCCCTTTTGGAGCTTTTGCGAAACCATCTGGAACCACGCCGCCATCGCCAGATTGATTTCCGTCTCATAGCCTTCGGGCAAATCGACTCGAATCCGCTTGAGATAGGCGGCGAGATGGGGAGTAGAGGGTGAACCCCAGACCATCCTCACCCGGCCTTCGGCCACCCTCTCCCTGATTAGGGAGAGGGGTTGGGGGTGAGGGTGCGACTCGATATAAGCTTCTTCCAGTTTTCCGTTCTTCACCCGGACGCGGTGCACCGGAAAGGCGTCCAGCAGTTCGTTGGCAAACAGGCAGCCGGACATCGGTGGGAGATCGTTGATATCCGCCAGGACGTTAAACGAGGCGCCGAGTTTTTCCCGGCGATAGGGACTGCGCTCAATCGCGGTATACGGGAAATCGGCGGCGCGCGCCTGCAGGGCGGCTTGAATGCTTCGGGCGAGCGCCCCTTCCCCGGCGCCAGCCTCGATCAAATGAAACGGCGTGATGTCCAGTTGTGCCTGCCAACCCAAAAAAGTCTGTGCCAGGAGTTGGCCAAATGCCGGCCCGACGTCCGGGGCCGTGAAGTAATCCCCCTCCCGGCCGGATTGGGCGCGTCCGGAAGCATAATACCCGTCGGGACCGTAAAGAGTTTGCTCCATGTACGAGGCGAAAGTCATCGAAGCCATTTTAGTATAATTTGCTCCATGGACATCATCCCCGACCGTCAACAATTCGTCAGTTTTCCCTTCTACAAGCTCGACCCCGTGTGGCGCCGTTTAAGCGAGTCTGAGCGTACGCGGGGCAAGGCTGAATTCCGGGAAGTGGCGGAATCTTACAAGGATAAAATGATCCTTCTTCCGTACAGCCTGCAGGGAGTACGCGGAGATGCCGATTTCTTTTTCTGGCAGGTCACCTACAACCTGGAAACATTCGAAGACCTGAGCGCTCGCCTAGCGAACACGGGCCTCGGCAAATACCTGACCAAACCCTATTCGTACCTCTCTATGACCCGGCGCTCGATCTATGTCGAAGCGCACAGCCACGAAGGCCAGGAAGGCAACCGCCTGCACATCATTCCCGGGCTAAACAAATACGTCTTCGTCTATCCCTTCATCAAGACCCGCGAGTGGTATCAGCTAGACAAGAAGGTTCGCCAGGAAGCGATGACGGAACATATCGCCGTCGGCCACAAGTATCAATCGGTGAAGATCAACACGACGTATTCGTACGGACTTGATGATCAGGAATTTGTATTGGCGTTCGAAAGCGACGAACCGAAGGATTTTCTGGACTTGGTGATGGAACTCCGCGAAAGCAAAGCTAGCGCCTACACCCTAAAAGATACTCCCACCTTCACCGGGATACGTCATCCGCTGCTTGAACTGCTCAACCTGCTCGACAAACCCGCTCAAGTACGTCAAGAATCACCGCTCTAATGCGCATCCTTGCAACCCCTTGGATCTCCTGTTAGAATGACGCGTATGAAAGTGAATCGATCTCTTTTGTGGGATCATGGTTTCTCTGAAGCCGACCTCAGCACAGACGCCTTTAAAGAATGGTATCTTGCGCGGGTCCTTTCCCAAGGGTCTTCCCATGACATCCGCGATGCAGGAGGAACGGCGGAGGTTCGTCGTTATTTCCAAAAACTCCATCTGCCTCTGGAAACCGAACGGTTATGGTCCTGGTACCTGGGGATTCCAGGCCCTCGCACAGAACTGTATGAACATCTTAACGCCTTTTCAAAGCGCCTTCCTTAAAGCCTTTTCCCAAACACCGTTGAACGCAAGGTTCTATCTGACCGGAGGAACAGCGCTTTCGGCTTTTTATTTGCAGCATCGTTTATCGGAAGATCTGGATTTCTTCACCGCAGAGCCCGACGCGATTCGCGAGGTCCCTGAAACCCTGGCCCGGCTCGCCAAGATCGTCGGTTATACGCTTCAGGTGGAGCGGTCTCTTCCCGCATTTTTTGATGGGGATTTGGTGAGTTCTGATGGAACTTCGACGAAAATCGATTTTGCTGTGGATTCTCCCTTCCGTTTGAAGCCCCTTGTTCGGAATGGAGACTACGGTATCCAGATCGACGATGCTCTGGACATCTACTGCAATAAGCTGTCCGCTTTATTTGACCGAGCGGAGGCGAAGGATTTTGTCGATGTCTACTTCATTCTTAAGGAACGTTTTGCTTGGAATGAACTTCTTGAAAACGCGCAAAAGAAACATGTGGGCCTGGAACCCCATCTGCTGGCGAAGGCCTTTTTGCGCGTGCAAGACATTAAGTTTCTTCCGCGCTTGGTCAAGCCTCTCGACATGAAAACTTTGCAAAATTTTTTCCTCGATCTCGCCCGCCAGCTAATGGACCAGTTAAAAGCGTAACCCATAAGCCTGCCCTCGAAAAGCAAACCGCACAAAACAACTTAGAACGGCGGGAAACCGTAACGGCGGGTACACCGCAAGGGCGGGATGGCCGTAACGGCAGCAAAAGGAATCTTTTAATCAACAAAACTACCTTTCGCCGCCGTTTCGGGAGGCCCGCCGTTACGGTTAACCCGCCGTCGCGGATTTCCGCCGTTATTTCCGCGGTCTTATCGGATTCCCCGTGATCGTTCTGCGTTCTACGGAGGGGTCTTCGTCTTTCGGACGTTCGAAGTTCTTGTCGGGGTAGGGACAGATCTTGACGAGCATGCACTCGAAGCAGCGGGGTTTTCGCGCCACGCAGATGTAGCGGCCGTGCAGCACCATCGCCTGGGAGAAATACACCCAGTCTTTCTTTGGAACGATCTTGATCAAATCCTGCTCGAGCTTCACCGGGTCGGCGTTCTTCGAGAGCATGAGACGTTCCGTACACAACCGGATCATGTGGGTATCAACGACAATACCCGAAGTGATCCCATAGCCCGCCCCGAGCACAACGTTGGCGCTCTTCCGTCCGATCCCCGGTAACTCCAAAAGCTCTTCCATCGTCTTAGGCACTACGCCCCCAAACTTCTCTACCAACATGCGGGCTGCTCCCAGAATGCTCTTGGTCTTTGATCGAAAAAAACCGGCAGGCATGATCTCTTTTTCGAAAATAGAGGGGCTCGCCTTCGCATAATCTTTAGCGGTCCGATATTTCTTGAATAACGTCTTCGTGAGCTCATTGACGCGTTTGTCGGTTGATTGTGCCGAGAGGATGACCCCGACCATCAGATCCAGCGGGTTGGAATGGTTGACCTCGCAAAGCGTCTGCGGCCATTGCTTACGCAGGAGAGCGATGAGCTTGGAGATATTCATATTGTCCGTCATTCCCCGCGGTCTGTGGCGGGGAATCTCACGCCTGGAATCGTCGGGGGATCCCCTGCCAGAGACCGCAGGGGATGACAAATTAGTTTCGTCTTTTCTTCAGCCAGTCCGCCACTTTCGAAAGCGGCAGAGTATTGATGACGTCGTCTTTGGTGAGCCAGCCTTTGCGCGCGATTCCGACGCCGAAGGGAACGAGCTCGAGCTGCTTCACACTGTGCGCGTCCGGGTTGATGCTGAACTGAACGCCCTTTTCCTTGGCCAGCGGCAGCATGCGCCAGTCAATGTCAAACCGCTTGGGTTGGGCATTGATTTCGACACAAACACCCTCGGCGGCGGCGATCGACAGCACTTCCCCCTGATCCACCGCATAGGGCTCTCGTTCGAGCAAAAGCCGGCCGGTCATGTGGCCGAGGATCGTCGTGTATTTATTGCGCAGCGCCTTCGTAATCCTTTTCGTCATCTCCGCTTCGGGCATCGTGAAGTTGGAGTGCACGGACGCGATGACGAAATCGTAGTTCGCCAGAACGGAGTCGTTGTAGTCCAGGGAACCGTCTTTGAGGATATCGCACTCCGTTCCCCAGAAGATGTGGATCTTGAACTTCTTACGGAAAGCCTCGATCGCCTTGCCCTGCTGCCGGACGCGGTCCTCGGCCAAGCCATGAGCGTAGCCCGCTGATTTAGAATGATCGGAGATGCCTACGTACTCCCAGCCGAGATCCTGCGCCTTCGCGATCATGTCTTCCAGCTCCGAACGGCCGTCGCTCCAAGTACTATGCACGTGAAAGACACCGCGGATGTCCTTCGGCTCAATGAGCTTCGGAACTTTGTGCTGCTGCGCGGCCTCGATCTCCCCGCGGTCTTCGCGCATCTCGGGCGGGATGTAGTCCATGCCGAGCTTTTTGAATAACTCCGTTTCATCCTTGCAGGGGATGCGCTTCGTCTCGTCTTTGAATAACCCGTACTCACTCAGCTTGAGCCCTTTCTGAATGGCGAGATGCCGGACCGCGATGTTGTGCTCTTTGCTACTGGTGAAGTAGTGGAGTGCGAAAGGGTAGTCCGCATCATCAACAACGCGGAGGTCCACCTGAAATCCCTCCCGAGTCAGCACGCTCGACTTGGTGTCGCCTTCTCCTAAGATGCGCTCCACCCCGGGTATCTTTACAAAATACTCCATCACGGGCTGGGCTTTTTTCGCGCTGACCAAAACGTCGATATCGCGGATGATCTCTCGATGACGGCGCAGGCTGCCGCAAACCGACATCCGTTGGACCCCGGGTGCACGCTTCATCTCTGACAGCACTCGCTCGGCCGCCGCCCAGGCTTCGTCATAACGGTGCTGCTCGGCATGCTTGCCAAGGAACTCCAGCCCTTTGAGAATGTTCTCCTGCGATTTTTCACCGAAGCCTTCCAGTTTCGCGATCCGGCCGTCCTTGGCCGCTTTCTCCAATCCGGGGATATCTTTGATTTTCAGTTTATCGTAAAGAATCTTCGCCCGCTTGGGCCCAACGCCCTGAATGCGGATCATGTCCATCAGGCCCGCTGGCATTCCCTTTTGCAATTCTTCCAGGTAAGGCAGGCGCCCGGTCGTCCAGAGCGTGGAGATTTTTTCGCTGATCGCTTCGCCGATCCCTTTGATCGTGGTGAGCTTTTGTTCTTTGACCAGCGCGTCGAGGTCTTGATCGAGGCCGGCGATGATTCGGGAGGCGTTGTGGTAGGCGCGGGACTTAAACGGGTTTTCCCCCTTCAATTCCAGGAGGGTCCCGATTTCTTCGAGGACGGTGGAGACTTGAGCTTTATCCACAAATCCCTATCCCCTCTCCCTTGGGGAGAGGGTGCAGGGTGAGGGGTAACAATTCGGCACTAAGCCCAGGAGCGGACGTCAAAGTCAACGACCTACACCCCTCACCCGCCGCGCGATACAACTTGCGCGTCGGCCTCTCCCCAAGGGAGAGGCAATTAATTAGTCACTGCCCCAATCGACGCCGACGACACGGAGCGCGCGTATTTGGCCATGACACCCGTCGTGTAGCGCGGCTTCGGCGCCTTCCACTTCTTCAACCGGGCTCTGATCTCCGAGGCGGAGAGCGCCACGTCCAATCGTCTCTTACCGATATCAAAAGTTATTTTATCTCCGTTTTTGAGGATGGCGATAGGGCCGCCCACGGCCGCTTCGGGCGCCACATGGCCCACCATCAGTCCGTGCGTCGCGCCGGAGAATCGGCCGTCGGTCAGGAGCGCGACGGACTCGCCCAGGCCTTCACCGACGATCGCAGCGGTCACACCCAGCATCTCACGCATGCCCGGCCCGCCGCGCGGACCTTCATAGCGGATGACCACCACGTCGCCCGCTTGGACCTTGCGCGCTTTCACCGCGGCGAACGCGTCTTCTTCGCATTCGAACACTTTTGCGGGTCCGGTGAACGTGGTGTATTTATGGCCGGCGACCTTCAGCACACAGCCTTCCGATGCGAGATTGCCTTTCAGGATCACAAGCCCGCCGGTCGGAGTCAACGGATCGGACAGCGGCCGGATCACTTTCTGCCCGGGGGTTTCCTGGGCCTCGCGCGCTTCTTCTCCGATTGTCTTGCCTGTCACGGTGAA
>WNFI01246835.1_pt1 | contig 13586 bp, 12 predicted proteins | sample 5400471 | NCBI WGS metagenome assembly WNFI01 (sample SAMN13153348, study PRJNA577476) | soil metagenome | isolation source: 100 cm saprolite on Douglas fir-dominated hillslope | place: USA:California | collected 2013-09-17 | reverse complement strand
CTGGATCTTGCCGGCGAGATCCGGCAGCTCGTTGATGGCGAAGATGCCGCGGTTGGCGCGAGGCACGAGGCCGTAGTGCATCGTGAGCTCGTCGGACAGCTCGAGGCTGGCGCGCGCGGCTTTGATCGGGTCGAGGTCGCCGATCATATCCGCGATCGTCACGTCCGGCGTCGCCAGCTTTTCGACATAACGCTGGTCCGGCCTCAGCCAGGCGACGGGAAGATCGTCACCCGCCTCGCGCCCGCGCGCGCGACACGCCGCGCACAGCGGGGCCAGCGGGTCATCGTGAATCTCGCAGCCGGGCACGACCGGCAACGCCTCGTCGAGCAGGGTGGTCAGCGCGCGCAGCATGCGCGTCTTGGCCTGACCGCGCAGGCCAAGCAGGATAAAGTTGTGACGCGAGAGCACGGCGTTCACGACCTGCGGGACGACGGAGTCGTCGTAACCGATGATGCCGGGAAACAGCGTCTCGCCGGCGCGCAGCTTGCGGATCAGGTTGTCGCGGATTTCCGATTTGACGGGACGCCGCGCGACGCGGCGGGCCTCGACGTCTTTCCGAAGGGCGCCGAGGGTGGTTGCCTTGGGGTGCATGTTTCGATATTAGCAGGTTCAAGGGGTCGACTAAGATCCAGGTGAATGCCACGTCCACACCCGGCGCGGCTGCTCGGGCGCCCGCAGGTTTTCGCGCATCGCGGCGGCGCCGCGCTCCGCCCTGAGAACACGCTCCTCGCCTTTGACCACGGCATGTCGCTCGGCGCCGACGGGCTCGAGCTGGACGTCCACCTTTCGCGCGACGGTGTTGTCGTCGTCCATCACGACCCAACGCTCGAGCGCACGACCAACGGTCATGGCCCGGTCGCCGCGCTGACGGCGGACGAGCTCGCGCGACTCGACGCCGGCTACCACTTCGAAGGGTTCCGCGGCGCAGCCGGTGGCGTACCGACGCTCACAGAGGTGCTTCGCCGGCATCCGGCTGCGTGGCTCATCATCGAGTTGAAGGTCAACGATGCCGATCTGGCGTACAAGACGATCGATGAAGTGCGCGCGGCGGGTGCGCTGGACCGGGTCGCCGTCGGATCGTTCGGCACGCGGGTTCTTCGCGAAGCGCGGCGCTACGAGCCCCGGATCCTGACGGGCGCGTCGCGCGAGGAAACCCGACTCGCGCTGTACCGATCCTGGGTTCGCTGGCCCGTGCGCCATCCACGTCATGACGCGTTCCAGGTGCCGGAGCAGGCCGGGTCAACGCGCGTGGTGTCGCCACGCTTCGTGCGATACGCGCACGATGCCGGCGTCGCCGTCCAGGTGTGGACCGTAAACGACCCTGCCGACATGCGGCGGCTGCTGGACTGGGGCGTCGATGGTCTGATCAGCGACCGTCCGGACACAGCCGTCGAGGTAGTGCGTGCCCGGTTCGGCCAACGCTGACTGCAGCGGTTCGCGGTTCGACTAACGCTCGCCGCAGACGGCACGGCCCTTGAAGGCTTCTCCCGTTTTCAGGAGGACCAATGGACCTACGCGCAAAGTACGACCAAGCGGTTCAGATGGCGAAACGGCTGGGGTTCCAGGGCGCCGCGACGCAGGAAGGGGAGAAGCTGCATTTCAAGGGCACCGTGCGCTCCGAAGACGAAAGGAATCAGATCTGGAACGCGATCAAGACGGTTCCCGATTGGAAGAACGAGATCATCGCGAACATTACGGTGATCCAAATCGAGCAACCCGTCGGCACATCGGGCAAGACCTACACAGTCAAGGCCGGCGACACGCTCAGCAGGATCGCCAGGGAGCACCTCGGCGACGCCAACGCCTTCATGAAGATCTTCAACGCCAACAGGGAGGTGCTGACGGATCCTGACAAGATCAAGCCCGGCCAGGTTTTGAGGCTGCCGGTCTAATTGGCCACTGCAGATGTGTGATTGGCGACTGCCGATTGGCGATTGCCGATTCACGGATTTGTGACTTCCGATTGAAGATTGGATCGCCAATCGCCAATCGCCAATCCTTAATCGCCAATCGTCAATCGACAATCCGTGAATCGGCAATCTTCATTCGCCAATCGGAAATCTCTATAGCTTCTCGGCGGTCGTGAAGCGTGGCTCGATGTCGATCGGAATACCGATCAGGCGATCGAGCACCTTCTGCACTTCCGGCCGGACGACGCCAAGGCGATCGAGCAAGTCCTTCGCCTTGGCGTAGCTCCCCTCCGCCTGCAGCGTCATGATGTCGCTGGTCAGCGCCGTGACCGCGTCCCCAATCTTCGCGCTGTCGACCGTAAACGTACCGTCCTGCCGAACCTTGAACGCACCGGCGTCGAGGAAGTAATTGAGCTGCACCGCGATCCCCTTGCCGTGCGCCTCGTTGATGCCGAAGCGGATCGAACGGAATGCGGACGCCAGGAACGTCGTGTACGCCCACGGTGATGTTGTGCGGACCGAGGCCGTGCATCAGCTCGTGCATCAGGATGTGCGTGAAGAACGCCTCGAAGGAGATCTTCGGCCGGTCCGCCGCCGCCAGCGCGATCTTCGAGATGGGCAGGAGCACCAGGTTGAACTTCGCGTCCTGTACGTTCTTGAGCATCACGCGCTTGGTGCCCTTTTCGTGCACCACGCGTTCGTCGTTGGGCAGGTTGAAGGCGGCCGTCTGGACTCCGCGGTTGGCGTCGCCCGCGGCGAAGATCTCGTTGACCACGCGGATCGGCGCGAAGGCGCCCAGCTTCGGGTTGCGCTGCCCCGCGTCGATCGGCAGGTTGTTCTCGAGCTCCTGCAGGTGCTCGCTGAACGCCTGCAGCTTCTTCGACTCCGCTTCGTCCCGGACGGTGATGAACGCCTCGAACGCCGCCTTGGCGTTGAACCATTCGTCCTCGTAGACTTCGTAGGGACCGATGGTCGGCTCGATCGCCGCGTCGAGCTCCATCCACGCGACGTCGCTCGCGTAGTAATCGTTCGTCAGGAAGGCTTCCGCGCGCGCCGCCAGGAACTTCTTCAGCGTCCCGTTGCCGGTGAGCTGCGCGGCGTCGCGCAGGAGGTCCGCGGCGCGCGCCAGCTCGCCCTGGTACTCGATGCTGTACGGCACGGCGACGAATCCCTTGCCATCTTGGGCGCGACGGATCGTGGTGAAGAACCCGGTCGCAGCGTCTTTTGGCTTGCCCGCCAAGCCGTCCAGCCACTTCTGGACATCCGCCTTGGTCGCGCCGGGCGGATAGAAGTTCCCCCCTTCCGGCTTCGGCGGCGCCCCCGGCACGAACGGACGGTTGTGATCGAGCCGGTCCCATGGCCCCTTGTTGATCAGGAAATACCGGAGGCGCGTCGCCGCCAGCCGGGAGGCCCGCGGCGCCACTGGCTTAGCGGCCCGCGCCGCCAGGTCCTGGAGCATGGCATCGTTGCCGGCCCACACCTGCCGCAGGAACAGGGCGTCCATGATCCGCGACGCCTCGATCAGCCGTGCGAGCGCATCGCGCTCGTTCTTCGCCAGCGCGGACAGATCGGCGCCGATATCGGCCGGCGCGTACCGCGCCGTCATCTTCTGGAGGTCGGCAAGAGTGGGCATTTCTGTAACGTCCTGATGACGTGCGCCCGTTGCGGCGGCAGCAAGGGCGAGCACGAGGGCGACGCGCGACATCGATTTCATTGGCCGTTTTGCTCTACAATGGAAGGATTGTAATCCTACCGGATTCCAAAGAGGATGGCTCGCCCCGAGAGAAATCAATGAGAAACCCCGCGCCGAAGGACAATGCAGACCTTGAAGCTCTAGAGCAGCGCGAGTGGCGTGAAGCCCTCGACTACGTCATCCAGCAGGGCGATCGCGGCCGAGTCGAGCGCTTGCTCGCCACTGTCCGCGATCACGCGCGGATGAGTGGTGTGCCGCTCCCGTTTACCGCGGTCACCGCATACGTCAACACCATCCAGCCCGACCAGGAGACGCCCCTCCCGGGCAGCCAGGAGATCGTTTCCAGGGCCACGCATCGCCCGGCATCTACGCGCGGGCGTTCCTCGAGGGGCGGCTCTCGAGCGAGAAGCTCGACAACTTCCGACACGAGCTGCGCCCGGGCGGTGGACTCTCGTCCTACCCCCATCCCTGGCTGATGCCGGAATTCTGGGAGTTCCCGACGGTGTCGATGGGCCTCGGCCCGATCATGTCGATCTACCAGGCGCGCTTCAATCGCTACCTGGAAGATCGCGGACTGAAGAAGGCGTCGAACAGCAAAGTGTGGGCGTTTCTGGGCGACGGCGAGACCGACGAGCCCGAATCCCTCGGCGCGATCAGCTTGGCCGCGCGCGAGAAGCTCGACAACCTCGTCTGGGTCATCAACTGCAACCTCCAGCGCCTCGACGGCCCGGTGCGCGGCAACGGACAGATCATCCAGGAGCTGGAAGCGATCTTCCGCGGCGCGGGATGGAACGTCATCAAGGTACTGTGGGGCAGCGACTGGGATCCGCTCCTCGCGAAGGATCACGACGGGCTCCTGGCGAAGCGAATGGGCGAAGTCGTCGACGGCCAGTATCAGAAATACGCCGTCGAGCCCGGTTCGTATTTCCGGGAGCACTTCTTCGGCACCGACTCGCGGTTGCTGGAGATGGTCAAGCACATGTCGGACGACCAGCTCAAGCGGCTCCGGCTCGGGGGGCATGACCCGCTGAAAGTCTTCAATGCCTACAAGCGAGCCACCGAAGCCAAAGGACAGCCGACGGTGGTCCTCGCCCGGACGATCAAGGGTTACGGGATGGGCGAGGCGGGCGAGGGCAAGAACATCACCCATCAGCAGAAGAAGATGAACGAGGCGGACCTGCGCTCGTTCCGTACCCGGTTCGGCATTCGTTCTACAAGGGCACCGAAGGGCGCAAGGCGTCGACGACGATGGTGTTCGTCCGGATGCTCACGAAGCTCCTCCGCGACAAGGAGATCGGCAGCCTGATCGTACCGATCGTGCCGGACGAGGCGCGCACCTTCGGCATGGAGTCACTCTTCCGCGCCGTCGGCATCTACTCCCACGTCGGCCAGAAGTACGATCCGGTCGACATGGACACGCTCCTTTATTACAAGGAGGCGCAGGACGGCCAGATCCTCGAAGAGGGGATCACCGAGGCCGGCTCGATGTCATCGTTCATCGCCGCTGGCACCGCGTACGCCACGCACGGCGTGAACACCATTCCGTTCTTCATCTATTACTCGATGTTCGGGTTCCAGCGCGTCGGCGACCTGATTTGGGCCGGCGCGGACTCCCGCGTCCGCGGCTTCCTCCTCGGCGGCACCGCCGGCCGGACGACGCTCGCCGGCGAAGGGCTGCAGCACCAGGACGGCAACAGCCAGGTCTTCTCGCTCTGCTATCCGAACTGCATCTCCTACGATCCGGCCTACGCGTTCGAGCTCGCCGTCATCATCCAGGACGGCATCCGCCGTATGTATCACGACCAGGAAAGTATCTTCTATTACCTGACCGTGATGAACGAGCAGTACGCGATGCCCGAAATGCCGCCGAACTCCCGCGAGGGAATCCTGAAGGGGATGTATCGCTTCAAAGCGGCCGCCGATTCGAAGGCAAAGCTCAAGGCGCAATTGTTCGGGAGCGGCGCGATCTTGAACGAAGTGGTGGCGGCCCAGGAGATCCTGCAGAAGTACGGCGTCGCCGCCGATGTCTGGTCGGTCACGAGCTACGGCGAGCTGTATCGCGACGGCCATGCGTGCGAGCGTTGGAACATGCTCCACCCCGGCGCGCCGCCGCGCGTCCCTTACGTGACCCAGTGCCTGAAGGATGCGCCCGGCGTGTTCATCGCGGCGTCCGACTACTGCAAGGTCCTGCCCGATTCGATCGATCGCTGGATGCCGCGCAAGATCCGATCGCTCGGCACCGACGGCTTCGGCCGGAGCGAGGATCGCGCCGCCCTGCGCGAGTGGTTCGAAGTCGACTCCCGGTTCGTCGTCGTGGCGACCCTCTCAGAGCTGCTCAAAGAAGGGCAGATCGACGCCACGGTCGTGGAGCAGGCGATCAAGGATCTTGGTATCAACTCCGATAAGCCGAATCCCGCGGTTTCATAGGCATGCCGACAGAATTAAAACTCCCCGAACTGGGCGAGAACGTTACCGCGGGCGATGTGATGCGCGTCCTCGTCAAGCCGGGGGACACGATCGCGAAAGACCAGGCGGTCCTCGAGCTCGAGACCGACAAAGCCACGATTGAAGTTCCTTCGTCCGTCGCCGGCGTCGTGAAGGACGTCCAGGTGGCCGCCGGCCAGAAGATCAAGGTCGGGCAGACGATCTTGACCGTCGATGACGCGGGTGCGGGCGCGGGCGACGCGCAGGCGTCCGGCGCGGCGAAAAAAGCCGAGCCGGAGAAGCCGGCGCCGCAGCCGTCCGGGGCACCTGAAGAGAGGGGCCTCAGCCAGGAAGTCTCCGAGCCGGCTGACGCGCCGCGCGTCGAGGCGGTGGAAGCGCCGCGCCAGAAGCGCGGGGAAGTGGTCGACATCAGCCGCGCGGCCCGGACTGCGCCGCAGGCGGCGCCCGCGCCTGAACCGAGCACAGGAAACGCGCCGCCGGCGGCCCCGTCGGTCCGCCGCATCGCGCGCGAGCTGGGCGTCGACATCAGGCAGGTGAGCGGAACCGGCCCCGCCGGCCGCATCACCGTCGACGACGTGCAAGGCTTCGTACGGCAGGCGCTGGCCACGGGCGGCGGAGGCGGCGGCAGCGCGCCGGCGTCGTCTTCTCCGGCGCAGGCGCTTCCCGATTTCTCGAAGTGGGGAGACGTCGAGCGCAAGCCGCTCAGCAACATCCGGCGCAAGACCGCCGAACATCTCGGCCACGCGTGGAACGTCATCCCGCACGTCACGCAGCACGACAAGGCGGATATCACCGCGCTCGAAGAGCTGCGCAAGAAGTACGGGCCCCAGGCCGAACGGGCCGGCGGCAAGCTGACGGTGACCGTCGTCGCCCTCAAAATTCTGGCGGGCGCCATCCGCAAGTTTCCGCAGTTCGCGGCGTCGATCGACATGGGACGCGCGCAGCTGATCTACAAGAAGTACGCGCACATCGGCGTCGCGGTCGATACGGACCGCGGCCTCCTGGTGCCGGTCATCCGCGAGGTCGACCAGAAGGGCATCGTCGAACTGTCGGCTGAACTGGCGAAGGCGTCGGAGAAAGCCCGCGCCGGCAAGCTGTCGCTCGACGATATGTCGGGCGGCGTCATGACGATCACCAATCTGGGCGGCATCGGCGGCGTCGGGTTCACTCCCATCGTCAACTGGCCTGAAGTTGCGATCCTCGGCATCTCGCGCGGCAGCTACGAGCCGGTGTGGAACGGTAGTGAGTTCCAGCCGCGGCTGATGCTTCCCCTGTCGCTGTCGTACGACCATCGCGTGATCGACGGGGCGGACGCGGCGCGCTTCCTCCGCTGGGTCGCCGACGCGTTCGAGCAACCCTTCGTTCTGGCGCTGTAGCACGCGCGACCGGCCCGCCTTCGCCGCAGGCCTCGGCTGGTCCGCCGTAGCAATGCGGAGACGGAAAGATCTCACCGAAACGTATGCCTATTTCTACTCAGCTGGTTGTTATCGGAGCGGGTCCCGGCGGATATGCGGCGGCGTTCTATGCCGCGGACCGCGGGATGAACGTCACCCTCGTCGATCCGGAGAGCAATCCCGGCGGCGTGTGCGTGTATCGCGGGTGCATTCCGTCGAAGGCGCTCCTCCACGTGGCTGACGTCATCACTGAGTCCGCTCACGCGAAGGACTTTGGCGTGGAATTCCAGAAGCCGCGGATCGACCTCGACAAGCTGCGCGACTTCAAGAACAAGGTCGTGGCTACCCTCACCTCCGGCGCCGGACAGATCGCCGGACAGATCCGGAACCTTCGCAAGATTCAGCACCTGCAGGGCATGGCGTCGTTCCGCGACGCACGGACGCTTGACGTGGAGCTGGTCGGCGGCGCGAGGGAGACGCTGACCTTTGAGCACTGCATCATCGCGACCGGGTCCCGGCCCGCCACCGTGCCGGGATTGTCGATCGACAACCCGCGCGTGATGGATTCCACCGGCGCACTCGAGCTTCCCGACATTCCGGCGTCGCTGCTGGTCGTCGGTGGCGGTTACATCGGCCTGGAGCTGGGTAGTGTCTACGCCGCGCTGGGCACGCGCGTAACCGTCGTCGAGATGACTGCCGGACTGCTGCCAGGCGCCGACCGTGACCTGGTAAACATCCTGGCAAAGCGGATCGAGACGATGTGCGAGGCCGTTTGGCTGAACACGAAGGTCACGGGGATGAAGGCCGTCAAGGACGGCATCGCCGTGACCTTCGAAGGTGAGGGCAAGGTCGGCGAGCAGACCTTCGATCGCGTGTTGATTTCGATCGGCCGCAAGCCGAACTCGGCAATCCCCGGACTCGAGAAGACGCGCGTCCAGGTCGACAGGCGCGGGTTCATCATTGTCGACGAGAGCCGGCGGACCGGTGAGCCCGCAATCTACGCGATCGGCGACGTCGCCGGCGAGCCGATGTTGGCGCACAAGGCATCCCACGAGGGGCGGGCCGCGGTCGACGCGATTGCCGGCGACAAGAACGTGGCGTTCGAGCCCGCGGCGATCCCGGCGGTGGTCTTCACGGATCCTGAGATCGCCTGGGCAGGCCTGACGGAGACGGAGGCGGAGAAGCAGGGGCGCAAGGTGGCGGTCGCGAAATTCCCCTGGGGAGCGTCGGGCCGCGCGATTTCGATCGGCCGCACCGACGGCGTTACGAAGCTCATCATCGACCCGCAAACCGAGCGCGTGCTGGGGGTGGGCATCTGCGGTCCGGGCGCCGGCGAGCTGATCGCCGAAGGGGTACTGGCGATCGAGATGGGAGCGGCCGCGAAGGACGTGGCCCTGACGATCCACCCGCATCCGACGCTGTCCGAGACCGTCATGGAAGCGGCCGAAGTGTTCTACGGCCAGGCCACGCACGTGTACCGGCCAAAGCGACGATAGCTGATTACCGTTTGCTGGCCTCGAACGCCTCTGTCTGTTCGTGGGCGTGGTACGAGCTGCGGACGAGCGGACCCGATTCGACGTGGCCGAAGCCCAGCTCGAGGCCGATCCGTTTGAGCTCGGCGAATTCCGCGGGCGTGTAATAGCGGACCATCGGCAGGTTCGCCAGCGACGGCCGCAAGTACTGGCCGATCGTGACAATGTTCACCCCCGCCGCTCGAAGATCCTGCAGCGTCGCGACGACTTCATCCCACTCCTCGCCCAATCCCACCATCAGACCCGACTTCGTCGCGATGTCCGGCGCGATCTCGTGCGAGCGGTGGAGCACCTCGAGCGCGCGCGGGTAGCGTCCGCCCGGACGCGCGGTCCGGTACAGGCGGGGAACGGTCTCGATGTTGTGGCTCAGCACGTCGGGCCGGGCGCCCAGCACGGTGCGCAGCGCCGCTTCATCTCCCTGGAAATCGGGGATGAGGACTTCGAGGCGGCACGCCGGAATCCGCGCGCGCGTCTCGCGAATGGTCCTGGCGAAGTGGGACGCGCCGAAGTCCGGCAGGTCGTCGCGATCGACGGAGGTCACCACGACGTAGCTGAGCTCGAGCGCGTGGATCGCGCTCGCGACCTTGATCGGCTCCTGCTCGTCCGGCGCCTGCGGCGTGCCATGGGTCACATTGCAGTAGCCGCACGAGCGGGTGCACGTGCTCCCGAGGATCATGAACGTCGCGGTCCCGTGATGCCAGCATTCGCCGATGTTGGGGCAGTTCGCCTCTTCACAGACGGTGTGCAGGCCAAGCCCGCGCATCAGTCCCTTGAGGCGGTGATAATTCTCGGAGCCGGGCGCGCGAACCTTGAGCCACTCGGGTTTGGGGACCCGTGGAAGCTCGTCAGTCTTCTTCTTGCGGCCGCGGATGAAATTGAGAGGAGCGGTGCCCAACCCTTCGATTTTATACTAGGCGGATGGCTGGACTCTCCATCACCTGGTTCGGACACGCCACCTTCGTCGTCACCACGCCCGCCGGCAAGCGCATCGTCTTCGATCCCTGGCTCACCGGGAACCCGAAGGCGCCGGCAGGAGCGAAGATCGACAAGGCGGACGTCATCTGCCTCACGCACGGCCATTCCGACCACTCGGGCGATGTCGTCGCAGTGGCGCGCGCGACCGGCGCGCCCCTCGTCGCCGTGTTCGAGCTCGCGAACTGGTTTCAGGGCAAGGGACTGAAGGATGTCGTCGGCATGGGCGTCGGCGGGACAGTCGAGGTGAAAGGGCTGAAAATCTCGATGACGGCGGCCGTGCATACGAGCAGTATCGAGGAGAACGGCAAGGTCCACTACGTGGGCCTGGCGACCGGCTTCGTGGTGCGCATGGCAGACCATCGCGCGATCTACTTCGCCGGAGACACCTCGCTCTTCGGAGACATGCGGCTCATCGGCGACCTCTATGCGCCGGAGATCGCGTTTCTGCCGATCGGCGACCACTACACGATGGATCCCGTGGCGGCGGCGAAGGCCTGCGAAATGCTCGGCGTGCGGCAGGTCGTGCCAATGCACTACGGCACGTTCCCGGCGCTGACCGGATCGCCGGAGGAGCTGAAGAAGCTGGTCGAGCCGATGGGCGTGGACGTGCTGGTGTTGAAGCCTGGCGAAACCGCCAGCTAATCGTTGATCGTCTGTTACCTGCCCACGCGCCGCGCGCCGCGCGCCGCGCGATGTCGATCCGCCGGTGGCGCTGCGAGAAGAGTAGGCCTGACGTCGCAGGTCCGCCGGGCACGACCGATCAGCGCTTCGGGCTCAGGACGATCCGTACCAGGATTGGGTTACCCGACGGGTCGAACACGAACTCGTAGGGGCCGACGAACGCGAGGCTTGGCTGCCACGTGAAGGTGCCGTCGGCATCGAGATGCGCGCCAGGCGGCAGTGGCTGCCAGCCACTCGCGGTACTCAGAGCCGCGTCTGTCGCCCCCGTCCGCAACTCGATCCGATCGAGCTCTTCAGCCTGGATGGTGACGACGCCCTGTGCGTCAGGGCGATACAGGACGAAAGGCGCGTCCAGGCTGAACCCCCGGCGGCCCCAGAGCGCGCTGCCCGGTTCCGCCCCGCTCAACATCAACCCCGCAGGAACAGCGGACGACGACAGTCCAGCCATCAGGCCGCTGTTCGCGACCGTAAAGTAGCGGCTGCCCACACCGGCCGAGCCACCCTGTGCATCCGTCACGCTCCAGGCGATCGTGTGAACGCCGTTCGCCAGAGTGGTGGTGTCCACCGAGAACACGCCGAGCGCCGTGTTGATGCCCGCGTACTGCCACAGCGGGAACACGCCACTCAAGTCGGATCGGCTCGTCCACCCCGAGGGTGCGCCGACGACGACGCCATCAATCACTACCCGAACCACGCCGCCGCCGGGCGGATCGGCGCGCCGCCAACCCAGTGAGAGTACCCAGCCGTAGTTGACGAGCGTGCCCATGACCGTCTGGCCCTGCGCCGGCGTGTCGATCGCGCCAAAGGGCAGGGTCGCGGTGTTGTTCGCGCACGTAATGGTCCGCGTGCCGAGTAGCGTGGTGTGGCCTTCGACGTCGTCCGCGACCGCACTAATGCGGAAGGTGCCGGTCCCCTGGCCTGGCAGCTGGTTGGTCAGCATCAAATACCCCCAGCCGGCGCGACTGCTGAGCGGAAGCGTGGCGTACTGGGCGGCGACGTCAGGTCGTGCGCCGTCCACGAGAGTCGCGTTGCCGATGTAAATCTGCGCGCCAGGCGCCTCGCCGGCGACGGCATCGCGGAAGATCCGGACCGAGGTGACCTGCAGGTCATCGAGGGCCCAGCCGGTGACGGCTATCGAACCGGTGACGCCGACGGTGTTGTCGAGCGGCGTGTCGATTGTGCCGAACGGGGCGGTCGTTGCCGCGCCCGTCTGATCGATCGTCAGCGTCACCGCGAGCGATACGGCCGCGACGCCGGCAGCCGCAGGCGTAAGGGTGACGGTCGCACTTGCCGTCGTCGCTCCCGCAAGCGTGTTCGCGGGATCCACGACGGCGAGGGAGAACTGCCCAGGGCCGCCCCCCGCGCCGTTTGTCACCTGGAGCCAGGGCTGGCTGGCCGACGCCGTCCACGCTCGTCGTGTTGTCGCCCAACTGTCCATTCGCGTTGAAGCCCCAGGTCCAGACCGAGCCATCGGCCTTGAGCGCGATGTTGTGGTAATCCCGGGCGGCGATCGCGATCACACCCGTGAGGCCGACGACCTGCACCGGCGTGTGCCGCTCGATACCGGTGCCGTCACCGACCTCGAAGTTGCCCACGCCATTCGCGGTGTTGTTGCAGCCCCACGCCCAGACAGTGCCATCTGATTTGAGCGCGGCGCTGTGACAGTCGCCGCCCGACACCGCGATTACGCCGGTCAACCCGGCGACCTGCACGGGCACGCTGCTGTCCGTGGACGTCCCGTTCCCCAGCTCCCCGTTGAAGTTCTGTCCCCATGTCCAGACGGTGCCGTCACTCTTGAGCGCTAGAGCGTGCTTCCAGCCGGCGGACACCTGGACGACGTTGCTCATTCCGCTGACAGTCAGCGGGATGGTGCTCGACGCCGTCGACCCGGTTCCGAGCTGTCCGCGCTGGTTGCTGCCCCATGACCGCAGCGTGTGGTCGAGTTTCAGTGCGATGCTGAAGTCATAGCCTCCAGTAATCGCCGTTACGCCACCCAATCCGTTGACCGCGACGGGCACGTTCCTGTTCGTCGTGGTCCCGTCACCGAGCTGGCCCGATCCGTTGAATCCCCACGTCCAGACCGAGCCATCCGACTTAATCGCAAGACTGTGGTACCCGCGTCCGCCGAGCGACGTCACCGAGGTCAGGCCGCTGACCTGCACGGGCGTGTACCGGTCCGTGTTTGTGCCGTCACCGAGCTGACCAAACAAGTTGCCGCCCCACGACCACACCGTGCCGTCCGCTTTGAGCGCGAAGTTGTGGGCCTCGCCGCCCATGATGGCGTTGATGCCGGTCAGGAAGCCGACGTCGCCTGATCCGTGCACCTGGACGGGGGTGTGGCGATCGTTGTTTGTGGCGGTCGCTCCAAACGTGGACGCGGTTCCGTCACCAAGCTTTCCGAACCAGTTGAAGCCCCAGTCCCAGACCGTGCCGTCGGACTTGAGCACGATGCAGTGGCGCGCGCCGCCCCAGATGGACACCACCGTCGCGGGGGACACGACAGCCGCCAGTGGAAGGCCTGCCTGCGCGAGCGTGACTGGCGCGTGGCATAGCAGCCACGCAAGAGGGAGCATCGCCGGCAAGAGCTTTCGCATGATCGGCTGGCTGCAACGTGCATACCCGGTGAGTGCGTGGCCGGCCGATCGTGTCGTGACAGTGACTTGCGGAGAAATGGCGCTGTCGGGCGCCGGCGGCTGACACTTCTCGTCAGGCCGGAGTGCGAGATTTTTGTCGAGGGGACAACTTACGCGACGTATACCGTCGATGCCAGGTCGTCGACGATCGCCCCGACCAGTCGGCCCGATGTTTCGACCGTGTGCTGCGCGCTCGCGTAGAGCGGCTCCCGCGCCGACAGCAACGCGCGCAGGTCCGCCATCGCCTGCGGATGATCCGCCATCGGACGGCGATCGCCCTGGCTGACGACCCGGTTCCAGTGGTCCTCTGGCGCCGCGCGGAG
>WNFI01676197.1_pt1 | contig 13587 bp, 15 predicted proteins | sample 5400471 | NCBI WGS metagenome assembly WNFI01 (sample SAMN13153348, study PRJNA577476) | soil metagenome | isolation source: 100 cm saprolite on Douglas fir-dominated hillslope | place: USA:California | collected 2013-09-17 | reverse complement strand
ACGATGCGCCGGCATGCTCAGTTGACCTACCGACCCGACATGTTGACCAGACTTCTACTGGGTCGATGCGATCGTCCCTCTAAGAGCTTATGACGCCCCTAGGACCGCATTGACTTGCAGAGGAGCAAAGCTGGAGCGGGAGACGGGATCCAACGCCCCGAGTACCAATCAGTCAGTCGAATTCATTTACCGACTCGGATAAGGGCCTGTTGTCGCCACCGTACCGGTCTTCGGATGGTGCAGGGAGGGTAGGGGTTGGCAGGATGGGGTGTTCAGGGCAGCGCCAGGAGGAGCCGCTTTGATCGCTCGGTCGAGTCGATTGGGACCAGGTCGTGCCGACGCTCGAGGAGAACCGCGAGTGCTGCCGCCGCCACCTCGACGGCGCGGTCAGCGGCCGCCGAAACATCCAGCGGATCCTCGTCCCGGCCGTGAACGACTCGGCTTCGCAACGCATAGATCCTCGTCAGCTCAGCACGAAGAGTCTCACGGCCAGCCGGATCGTCCGGCGCCAGCAACCAAGCTAGGGAGCCAGCAACCCGCAGGGTCGCATCTTGATCCGCGCCGAATAAGCTCTCCAACGCAATCACTGCATCGATCAGGCGGTCCGCCGGATCGATGCGCTGGGACAGCGCGGCTATGACTCGGCGAGCAGCTACGTCTAACTGCGTCCCGTAGTTCGCCTTCAGGATGCGGCCCCAACGCTCGATCTCACGGCATTCATTCGAATCGACCACCCCATCTCCTTTCGGGGCCAGCAAGACCAGGGAGCTGTAGGCCCCACCGGGCAGCTCATACGGAAGAAGGGTGTACTGGAAAGTGGCGACCGGTGCGACGCGAAGATTTGGCGTGCCAAGAATGACGGCCAGGCTCAAGAGACGTGTCGTGAATTGCACCCACTCGTGGTGATCGGTGATGGCCTTGGGTACGCGCTCCGGCGGCCTTAGGAATAACCGGCCGGTAGCGGATTGGTCGCTTGGCGGTTTCGGCTCGACGATGGCAATGGAAAGGGTGTGCTCCGCCGCCATGACGCAGGAGTGCGGCTGCGACGCAGGCAGCCACTCCGCGACTCCGTAGTACCCAACCAAAGGTGTCAACACTCCCCATGGCAATGCCAGGCTTTGGCCGGTTCTGAGAGTCAAGCGGGTGAACCCGAGAAAAGTCGTAATTTCGGTCGGATCTCGACGACCAATTCGCCGCGATCGATCGAGGTTCCGAAGAGCGAGGCCGCTCACGCTGTCTGGATCCGGATTTAGGCCTCGACACCGTACCTCGGCCGCCGCGGACCCGATTAGTGCCGGGACGAGGTCTTCAGCCGACAGACGCGGCTCGCCACTTACCGCGATCAGGCGTGGACCAAGCTCTCCGCGAGGCGCGATTCGACTGAGATCCGCATCGGATGCTACGGACTCGACCGCTGCTGCGTAGTCGGCGTGGCGCTGGACCATTTCGGCAACGAAATGGGGTTCGTCGGTCAGCGCCCTCACCCTGGTGGTCATGTCGCCATCTCGAGTCGGGACTCCAGGAGCCATCGCCCTCGCTGCATCGCGCGCGAGAGTATCAATCAGACGGTTAAGTTCACCCGCCATCAATTCGTGATCGACACCCGCTGCCGGCCGCCGTCAGCGGGGACTCCTATGGTTTTGGCTTCAGCTCGTCAGGAGGTCGAACTGGAAGCGGATGGCGCGTCGGAGCTGGTTTATCTGTCCGCTCTACGCCGGCCCTGAACAACTTGACCTGAACTTCGAACAACTTCGTTTCAATCGACTGGCGCGACTCAGGAGCGGGTGGGCGGACCTCAATACCCGGTCGGTATTGGTTCATTTCGCCTCCTCACTACCGAACTTAAGGGTGCTCAGCTTAGCACCCAGGCCGGTATCTGCAGTAGTCACAAAGTCCCTGTAAAGATCGGCGAGCTGAGCCAAGTTTTCGTCGTTTAGATGATGCGTTCCCTGGCCATCTATGAAGAGCATGTCGGTCTCTTTCCCTACTCCGGGGGCTACCTCTGCCCGTCGTTTGGCCGCATATACCCGAAAAACTGTATCCATCAGGGCTTCTTCGCCGAAGTGCCGAAATTCGATCATCGATTGAACGGCGTGAAGGGCACCGCTACCCACAGCGGCCGCTCCAATCACGTCGTGTGTCAGATAACGACCGGCCGGATTGTGGATCGTGTGCAGGTGGCCACCGATGCCATCCACGCCCGCCAGGAGGAGTTCAACGCCGAGGTCGTAGTTGGTTAGTTGTTGGTCCAGCATTCCAACAATGTTCTCCATCATCGAGCGATGCATCTGGTAGAAGGTTTCCATCGTCAGCCCACGGGGCCGAAGGACGTCCGCCTCGGCGCTCCTGATCCTGATGGCTGCGAATTGATTGGCCAAGGCCTCGGCGACATCGGCAACCGCGGTGGCCGTAGCAGCGATTGGCCTCACGTCTTCAATCAGTCGTGTCCCCACCAGCGCGTCTCCAGCGGCGAGTCCAACGATGGTCGGTCCCATTACATGGAACTTCGGTACCCGATGCTCGAACTGGGTCAATTGAGCCCAAGTCACCATCCGATCAGACGCAACGACAACCGCCCGCCCTGACTCGCCAGCCGAGTCCTTGCAGATCGCGCCCATGCAGATCGTCATTGCGGCGGAATGCTACGGCAACTGCTCGCCGTACTTTCGCCAGTGGCCTGGCCCCGATTGTGGTCAACAGTGGAATCAAAAGGCCTCGTTCCACCCAAATCGTCGTCGGACGCTGTGTTGGGACTGGGGCAGCATCGCTTAGGGATGAGCGGTCTTGGGAACACTCAACTCGGTGGAGGCGATGCTTCTGGCTGTCGGCGCATGGCTTTCGGGCCTCCTCGCGGACACAGCCGTTGGCCGGGCAGTAGATGCCGGCTGGAAGCAGTTACGGAAGGATGACTGGGCAAGTCGGCTCGGTACGTCTGCATCGCGCGCAGCGGGTCGCGGATGGGCGCGGAAGACCACCACGCGCTGGCTTCGAAGCCCAGGGGTGCGGGACCGGCTGGGGCAGCGCCTACCGGAGACTGCAATCGCCACAGACATGAGCGAGCAACTCCTCGCCCATGCGCCTCGTTTGTTCCAGCGTCACCGATACACAGGACCGGCTTTGGCCGAAACGAGCCAACTCATCGCCCATGAAATCGAGCGGCGCTTTGTCAAGTCGCTTGACGCGCCCGAGGCAGTCGGCGTCGCTCTCGACCGCACCCTGCCAGTCCTAGACCATCTCGCCTCGAGCGAGATGTCCGGCCCTGAACAGGAGGCTTTGTTTGCTGGGCTGCCAGTTCTTGTCCGTCGCCGGGCAAAAGAACTTCAAGCGGAAGATCCCCGCGGCACCATTCGCCTCGTGAAGCACTTGACACGTGGCGATGTACCTCGCGCCGATGCGGCCGAAGAATTGCTCGCCGAACCCGTCCCGGAGTGGGTCCACCGCTTGCCCGACCTCGTGTGGGTTCTTCTGGCTGAGAATGCAGCCGCCTACATGCGACCAGCCCTCGCACGTGACCTCTTCGTTCGAGCCGCCGACCTCGGAGTGCCAATCCGAGCTTACTGGCTGCTGCGTGCGGCGGTCTGCGAGAAGGCGCTCGCGAATCTGGAAGGAGCGAATCAGCTGGTTGACCGGGCAGCTGGTCTCGTGGGTTCGGAGCATCAACTGGTCAGGCTCTCCAGGGCTTGGATAAACGAGGATTGGGAGGCTTGCTTGGCCGCAGCTTCGGAGGTCAAAGAAGTGGAACTTGGTGGATTTTTCATGCCGTTCTATCGGGCGGCCGCCCTGAGCCAACTGCTGCGCATCGATGAGGCCCTGTTGGCGATCGACCAAGCCTTGCGTCACGAGGCCGAGTCCTCTACCTCGTTGATGCTCAAGGCGCGGTTGCTGCTGGCGCGAGGGACTCGAGCCGACGGCCTAGTCCGTGACGGTGACCTCAAAGAGGCCTTCGAGTTGGCGCGTCGCGCCCGCGATCTTCGGAGGCAGTGGGCTGCTAACAGCGGAGAGTGCGTCGACGTAATGATCGACGCAGAGCTGCTGAGGGGGAAACGTGATGCGGCCTTCGGTCTGGGCTTACGGCCGCCAGACGGGACCGCAACGGAGGAAGAAGCGCGCTACGCTGGGGTACTCGAGGTGGTAGGCCTCCTCGCCGTGGACCGCGGCCGCAACGAGTTGGCGCGACAGGCGGCCGATCAGTTGCCAGCGGGTTCTCCTGGCCGGCTCTTAATCGAAGGCGTGCTGGCCGTCGCCACCGGTCAGCATGAGGTCGGGAAGGGCATGCTTATGGAGGCGCTTCGGACCGCAAACGATCCCGCCCAGAAAGCCAAGGCGATCCGAGCCCTTGCAACTGCTGGTGTCTGGCCAATTCCTGGTCAAGAAGAGACGCTCAAGTCCACAGGCGACGACACCCGCTACCTGGAGGGTTTGGCGCGACTAAAGCAGGGACGCCTCGCAGACGCCGTCGCGATACTTGAGCCGCTTACGCACGAACTCCGTGCCGCCGCCGAACTTCTCGCTGAGGTACACGAGGCTCGCCGTGATCCTGATCGCGCGGTCGCAGTGTTCGATGCAGCCGCCGAGTGGTTTGGCGACCCGGACCTTAAGGCCCAGGCGGCATTTGTGCTGGCAGATGTCCGCCGCGACCAGGAGGCGCTCGATCGGGGCGTCGACGCCCTGCGTCACCTCTTTCTCTCCTCGCCCCTGCAGCGCAAGGTGCGCCGCATGATGGCTGACGTCGGTTGGCGGCTTCGGAATTTCCCAGAGGTACGGGCTCAAGCCCGCGCTCTGCTCGCGGACGTTCCCGATGACGTCGATACGCAATGGCTGTTAGCCGCGTCGGAAGCGGCCCTTGGGAACTTTGTTGAAGCGTGGGTGACGATCGGGCGGTACCATCTCCAGCCGCGGCACGAAGTTGAGGCTTGCGTCTGGCTCGATACCGCTAGCCGCCGGATACCGATTACTGAGTGGCTGCCACCGGCTCACGACCTCTTAGCGAAGTTTGGCGGCGGTGGCCAGTACGCCGCGATGTTCCGCCAGAGGACCGAGGGCAGGCTGCACACGGAGTGATCCAGAACGCGCGCTCCTCAGCAAGACTCAATGCGATGAGGGCCAGTCATTGATAACAACTCTGCTGGCGTTCAGGACGAGACCGCCTCTCTTCATAGCTGTGTGTCCAACCACTCGAGCAGTAGGCGCACATCTCCGAGCCACGTGCGCATTGTCTTGTAGTCAATAGTTGGGGATTTGCCCTCATGGACGATTCCATTACGCACTTCGATCAGCTTCTTAATGCTTGCGTACGGCTTCGGGTGAGCAGCGTCGAAGCTCTGTCCGAAGACAACACTGGCGAGCGTGGTCAATTGCGCATTGGTCGAGGTGCTCTGGAGGATAGGCGCCAGTCGAGGCTCCTTTGTCCGCAAGGTTTGCTCGACACCAACCTCCACCGCTGTGGTCGCCTCGACCACAGCATTCGTCTCCTGCCCCATGCGGCCCGACAGCAAGACAGCTCTGCGGTAGATTCGCCAGGCGAGCGGCGGTTGCTCGCCAGCGGTGATGCGGCGTGCGATCGTCCTCACGGTACCCGGCGCCAATCCGCCGGCTAACGGCGGTGACGGAAACCAAATCGTGAGAGTCCGAAAGGAAATCGTCAGGGCCTTCCGCTTGTTGCCGGGGAACAGTTGAGCCGGCCACTCCGTAGGCTTCTTGCCGATGCCTGCCTGCGGGTGCCGCTGGATTAACGCGGCGAAGTCAACGAACCGGTCAAGGATCTCCTCCGTCGCAGAAGCAGCTTTCTTAAAAAGATGCCGCGCAAGTGCGATGTCAGCTGGCGTCGCACTAGACGCTGATGAGGGCATCTTCTCGTAGCGATCATCTGGCGCCTGAAGGGTCGCGACCATGTTGATCGCGTCGACCGCGATAAGTATCGGCACTCCGGCGTCCTCTTCGGCTATGGCTGCGTGCTCGTCGGCTATGCCTGGGAAATCAGCCCTCAAAGTGACGTCGTTCACCGTCCCTAACCTCGCCTTCGTGCGGCCGGAAAGGCCCGGGCCGATAATCAACTGGACCGGGAAAACCTTCCAAGCGAACCGAATGGTGCGACTCAATGCGGCAGAGGTTATGTTGGCATCTCATGCTTAGATTGTCGTTGGAAACCGCACTGAGGGGTTACAGCCCCGATCGAGAGGACTGGGAGTATCAGGGCGACCCTAGCCTGATCGACGGCCTCGATATGTAGGCTTCTGCTGTGGCACCGATATCCCGCGGTCGGCGAGCAGCCCGACACGATCATGAACGCGGACAGGACGTCGTCGAGTACTTCCTCTCGCAGAGCCCACGAGGTGAGAGCGTCGTGCACGCCGAGCAAGTTGCGACCCATCGCGTCCGCGGGGCTGCTTACGAGGTCTGGGACGTCCATTCGAAGCTAAGCGATCGGTGGTGGGTGATCAGCCCGCCAATGAACCTGTACATACAACGCGACTTTCCAAGCATGGACAAGGCCTTCTCGTTCCATCTCGGTCTGATGCTCCGCGTGATGGCCAAGAATGAGCCTGAGGCTTCCGCGGAAGAGCAGGACCGACTCTCGACTCCGTGGCGTCGATGGCGGGACGCTGCCGACGCGCTCGACGAGGCCGACGAGACCGAGGAGTTCCAGGCCGTCGGGATGCGACTAAGGGAGGCGCTGTTGACGTTCGTAAAGGCAGTGGCCTCGACACAGATGATCCCGGCCGGCGAGGAAGCGCCCAAGATCGGCGACTTCGTCCACTGGAGCGAGCGAATCGCGGACGCGGTGGCGCAGGGACCGAGCTCGGCTCGTGTCCGCGCACACCTCAAGGCAACGGCGAAGAGCACATGGGAACTCGTTGGATGGTTAACTCACGAGTCCGGCGCGACCCGGATGGATGGTGGGCTGGCGGTGTCCGCCGTCGCCCAGGTTCTGTCCTCCTACGGCATGGCGCTCGTCAGACACGAGCGCGGACAGCCGGACCGCTGCCCGACCTGCGGATCATACCGGCTCACTTCTTATCAGGACCCCGATCGAGCGGGTCACGTGTATGTGACGATCTGCGAAGCCTGCGGCTGGGAGGACTTGCCCAAAGACGCCGAGCCTACTGATGTGCCGTCGACCCATAACGAGTTCGGCCAAGATCGGATCGATCAGGCGCCTTGAGGTACTGACGATCGCGGCGCACTCAACCATGGTTCCATGTCGAACTCGGAAGGTGCAGGGAAACGGCAGGGAAGGCGCCGAGAAGGTGATCGAGGCTCACTGAGGGGTGCACAAGCTGCAGAAGACACTCGGAAGGCGAACAAACGTCGGACGGAAGGCGGTGCCGACCGACCAATTTCGCCCACCTCGATGTGGGTTCTTACGACATGAAGCTATTGGTGATGCTCGACGCGCGGACATGGCTCGGCTTTACGGCTCCTTTTCAAGCACGGAATCGATGACCGTGATGCCCGACTCTTTGGCAAACTCCTCAACACGAGGAAAATCGCGGCGCGCGTAGTAGGGCTTGCGAATTGACCCGTCCTCTGTGATCTGGGGTACTTCCGGGTAACCGAACGCCTGAAAGACGTCGGTCATCAACATCCGAGCGACCACCAGGCGACCTGTGGGGGTAAGGCAGTCGCCAAGGTTCACGGTTCGTCGGCTCACCGGCAAGGTAACCAGAGTGCGGGTGTTATTGAACTGTTGCGGTATTGCACCGTCGAATTGCCGCATGTGTGTCAGGAGTGACTGCCGGTTGGGGGGCGGCACAATGGAGAATTGCATGACGCAATCACCCGCGGTCGCGGCATGCTCGGTCGCATGTTGCGCGAGAATGCCGACCAGGGCGACAGCGGACTCGACCATTGCCTCGTCATCGAGTGGGATCGCCGCGGCGTCAGGTCTCCTCCAAATGGGCGTGGCCGCAAAGCCTGCTCCATCCTCATACATTTCCGCATGGCCACCTCGCGAGCGCCCGGAATCCGAGCGTTGGCAAGACACAATCACGCAGCGAACGCCTGCTTCACCACACGGTTTCGGGGGCGAGTGAGGTCAGCCCGTTGCGAAAAATCCGCTCGACGGTATCGACTTGATCCGAGGCTCGTGTAAAACGGTTTCGATAGGCGTCAGCCACCTCACTCTCGGTCAGCCACCGAATTCGAGGACCATCACGACGCGGATAGCGGAGGGCATCGTTTACCCGAACGGCATGGGGAGCGTCAGCGCTTGGCGGGACCACGATCAGGTATGCGCCTTTCGTCGCGTCTGCCGCACTACCAACCCGACGGATATCGACGAGAGGAACTGGAGCAACCAGAGACGCAATCGTTTGGTACATCCGAAGCTCTTCGGTTTCCGTAAGCGAAACCATTGCCATCCTCGTGGCTGCACCGTCGACGGCTGCGATCCCGACTACGATCAACCCCCCGGATGAATTTGCTAGAGCCGCAACGTCGCCTGCAAGATCGCGGCGCTCCGAATCTGCGCCGCCATAAACTTGGCCTTTGTATTCGAGTTCAGCCTCCTCGCGTATGCCGCTTCGGCATAGCGCTTCCAAATGCTCGATGCCCAGTTCGGTCGGTTGAGCTCCAAGGAGCAGTTCCAAACGGCGCATTCGCGGGACGGCAGGCACGTAACCAATTTAGCCAGTAGCGCACCCCCTCGATGCTCAACTCGAGTGGCCCTGAGCCACAATGTGCCATCCGGTAACCCGACCCAGAGTAGATCCGATTACTCAGGCCTACCAAGCATCCCCGCCCGCCCGCCAGTGATACGACCGGCGAAGTCAACCCCCGGGCGGTGGTGGACGTATCGCCGCGCGAGCCGAACTTGTAACACGTTGAGCGCATCGACCCACGCATCGGGCACAGTCCCGATCCCGTCGGCTGGTCCCAGAGCAGCGGCCAGTCGAGGGGCAAGCGGCAGCACCACCGTGTCCGCGTTGGCGAGTCCGACACCTTCCGCGATCCCAGCGGCGCGGTTCTTCAGGTTTACCGTTAACGCAGGTGTATCTCCCACCAGGAACTCGTTGCTGCTGCTAAACGGCACCAGGATCTCCAGGCCGCTTGAGGCGAAGCGGTCGCGCACAGTATCGAAGAGGTCCTCGACGCGTAAGCGAAAGAGCGTGCCTTCGTCAAAGCGCTGCTTGAAGTCTCCCAAGAACGATTCCGCGCCGAGCCGGCGGCCCTCTGGCCCTGCCGGCAAGATTCCGCCGTGGGCCCGTCGGAAGGCCTCGACGCTGATAGGCGACGCTGCTACTTCGGTTACGGCCCGCTCGTAGACGTTTTCGCCGACTGAATGGTGGACGTCCCGCACCTGGTGGCTTCTTGCGAAGTGGAGCGCGATGGTATCCCGAAGGGTGGCGACGAGGTCGGGCCTCGAGAACAATGTGCCACCTCGCGCGGCCGCGATCGCAGCTCCCAGGTTGTTCTCAACCGCTTGCCAGAGTTCTTCGGTGGCCTTGCTGTCAATCTTCACAAAGTCGGTTAGGAAACCTGCTCCGCCTGGTCCGGTGAGCTTCGAGGTGGCATTGTCCAGGTCCCAGAGCACGAGCTGCTGACCGGCCTTGGCATCGAGTACCTCGCAGAATTGGCGGAGGACGACCCGGGAAACGAGGTGCTGCTCATGAACTACTGGTGCGGCCATAGAGCATGCCTGCTTGGCCCGGCTCACTAACTCCGACAGTCCATCGACACCCGGGCTGGCGGTCCCCATAGCGGTGTGGATGGCATCGATCTGCTCCTCGACCAGGACCGGGTCCAAAGTTGCGATGAAGAGCAGTGTCTTCGCGCGTGCCCTGCCCTGATCAGCTGCGAGTACGGGAAGGAGCGTCTGCATGGCTGGCGGCAGAGGCCCAACGGAGAACATCTTCGATCTTGATTGTGACGGGCCGACGCAGACCCATCTAGATTCGGTCCAGCACCGCGTATCGAGGACCGCGCCCACCGGCATGATGGTGCGGATTACTGGCTAGCAGCCCACCTCCTCAGCAAAACCGTCGGGACGAGGTACACCCGCCTCAACATAAGCGGCCGGTCGGAGCGCCGGACGCAGCTTTCTGGCTGCGGCAACAACCTCTTGCCAGCCTCCGCTTGCGACGGTTTGTACTGGACAGCCTCCATATTTTTGGTCAGGGCAATCTTCGCCGCGTGCCAAGTGCCGGACATGCCCAAAGGCGTCCAGAGGAAAGTCGGCCATTAGTAGGTCCCAAACTCCATCGCGCCTTGGTCCGGTAAGCGACATCATGACCTCCGGCCGCTGAGGCAGGAAGACTTTTCCTCCGTCGCGCCGGATCGCGAAGAGCCGGTCCAGGTGCTGGACATGATCCCCCGCCGGTTGCGTTGACTTGAGCCATCCGATTGTCTGGTCACGAGTCCCAGGACCCCACAGGTATTCCGCCGGATAAGGCGTGAGTTCATAACGGGCATCAAACTCACGGAGGCTTTGGTCCACGTCGGGAGCCAGCACGACAAGGTAGGTCCATCCCGTCACCGGGTCCGCCGGCAGGTCTTGCGGTAGCAGCGACTTGTACTCGGCCCCGCTTCCGCGTGTGGCCCAAGCGTCGGACCAGGCAAGCACCAATGGGTGCCGCGCCACGGGTGCCGGGTAGACGCGACCGTCGGCCGTCATTACTCCCCATAAGCGATTGATAACCTCGGTGAGATCTCGGATAGCCATCGAAGACTGGTTCGGCATCCCCAAACGACGAAGCCCGCTCCCGTGCACAAAGTGATTGCGCAGGTTGGTGTACACAGCAAGCTGCACCCGCGCGTTCCGCTGCCCGTCAAGGAGTCCGACCGCACGCGCCCACCTAAGAAGAGGCGCCAGCGTGAGCGGCATACGGACTCTAATGCCCGCTGCCAAACTCAGCTGCCATCCCTTAGCGTGACTTCCACCCCAGCGAAAGGCACTGCTAAGGATCTCAAAGTCCGCCGCCGGGAAGGCCGCAGTCATCCCCTTTTTGTCGACGATCGGGATCTGACCTCCGTAAAAGTCGATGAATCGCTCCCGCAGGGCTTGCTCAAGCACGATCCAGGTCAGATCGTCTGTGATGGTGAAGAGCTCGTAACAAAGGACGCCGTACGAGTGAAAGAGCCTGACGCGTTCGAAGCTGTCGCGCGTGCCTTCAGGCACTGCGGATGCTAACTCGACGTGTGCAATCGCACGCTGCTGGAAATCGGCAGTCGACTCGGGCGTTAGCATCGCGGACGTCGCCAACCCGTGTGGAGTAAACCGTCGTGTGCGTTCGTCGGCTTTCGCCAGCTCTTCGAAGGTACGAATCTTCATCGCCTGAGACGCTGATCCAAGCCTGGTACCAGCCTAGCTCCCGCGCGACAATTTGATTGGACGGCCAAGCGAGTTTGGCACCTGGGCCGCAATGTAGCGGCTAATTAGCGGCTTCAGCGACTCCGCCATCCCCTCCAACTGGCGTGCGTCCGGCCCAGATGACTCATAGACATCGGCGTCGAGCCGACGGAGCTTCTGAGCTAGCCCGTGCGCGAGGTCGTGGAGCTGCATCAGCGGACGGGTAATGTGCCCGTCGGGGTCCATTAGGTCATCCAGTTCCGCACGGTAAAAAAACTGTCGGCCGCCTGGTTCGCGGTGCGGGTGGATATACCCAGCCCTGATCCACCGGTAGAGAGTTGTCCGATCAACGCCGAGATGACTCGCCGTTTCGTCCAGGTAGCACCGCTCCTCCATCTGTCGAAGTGTAGCATTGTGTGGCATAAAGAGCGGCGCAGCCATACGAAGCTCCAGCCCACATCCGGACCTTGATTTGGGACGCCCGAATCGCCTCCCGCACCTCCTCGACCACCAGCTAACCCACCTTCTCCAGCCTCCATTCGCCGTCCCATCTTCCTACGAACCTGAGGTTGCCCGCGTACTGGGGATTGCTCCTGATTCGGCTCATGTGTCCGAACTGGACGATAACGCGCCCGTACTCCACCGTCGGCTCCACGGCGAACGTCTTGCTTATTACAACTGCAACCAGGTTTGGACGGCGCCGACCACGCTCCAGCACATGTCCAGCCGCATCCCCTAATGCCTGAAAGGTGGCGTTGTCGATTTCAACTCCACCGATGACCAACATGCCGGGACGGTCTTCGCCAAGCTGGCGCCTCCCGCCCTTTGTTGGCTTTCGAACTTGAGTCGTTACGAATTTCAGCGCCTCCGAGAACTCCATCGCAGTGCGCCGGTTCGATAACGCGAGGGAGGTCTTGACCTCGACCTCCAGCCAGTCGTGCTCGGTGACCACCATGCGCAGATCAGCACTGCCGCCCTGGACACCTGACGCGACGAGTTCAGTGCGTTGGTGACGCTCTCGCAGCGACGACGCCATGCTCAACGTGACGACGGCATGTAGGAAGTTGCGGGGGTCCTGGAATGCACTCTGGAACTCAGGCCAAACAGGATCGTCACGCCAACTGTCGAAGGTCTGCATCAGTCCGCTGACCTCTGCTGCGGCTACCGCCGCGGCGTCGTCCGCAATCAGGTTGCCTGGATGCTCAGACGCCCGGCGCATGCGCTGCAAGAGATCAAGGAACCGATGCGGATATCGAGGTGGAGTGGTCGACGACCTTCCAAGCTTCCAACTCTGGAGCAGGTCATCCAGAGACTCACCGAGAAGCGCTTCGGCCTCGGCAATGACCGCTCGCAACTCGTCGGCGGAATAGGGTCGGGCGATCACGAGCGCTACCCAGTCGGGGATGAGGTTGGGGTCAACAAGGCGCCTTGAGCTGATCCTAGATTCAAAAGCGACAGGGGTCGTCGTCACCGACGACTAGGACCGGGCACGGAAAGTCCCGCGGCACGCAGCCGGGCGAGCGGAAGGCTGACGGAAGCCGGACGGAAGGCGGAGAGGGAAGCTGAGTGGGCGGCCAAGTTCGCGGCGAAGGGGCCGGAGGGCGCTCCGAAGGTGGCCCGAAGTGGAGAAGGCGCTCGGAAGGCGGACAAACGTCGGACGGAAGGCGGAAGCGACCGACCAATTTCGGCCCCCTCGATGTGGATTGTGTGTCATGAAGCTCTGCGCGCCGGGCCCGTCGAGCGCTCGTGGCCCCCGCCAAACCCTGTCGAAGGCGTCTCGCCGAATACCGAAGGTGGACAAACGGCGGACGGAAGGTGGAACCCACCGACCAATTTCGGCCCCCTCGTTGGAGATCTATTGGATATGAAGAATTCCGCGCCGATGCCGCGGCCGCAGCTGTCCGGCGCGATTGGGGGCAGACTCTGGCCCCCGCCACATGAGGGCACAGTTGCCCTTGAGGAGATGGGCTCGTGACGCCGGCCGACCCGGACTGGACAGATGTTGGGGATGACAGCGACGGCGAGCTCGCCGTCGCGCCGTCCTTCGCTCCAAGGCGTTCGCGCCGGCCTGCGCTTCAGGAAGCGAAAGGCGGTGTCACGCCGATCCGAACTCGAAAGCAGCCTCCGAACAAGGCAGGACTGTCTCTCCTACTAACTCATCCAATCATCCTTCGAGACCTTGCTCCCCGCGCCGACGCTCGTCCATCGCAATCAGAGCTCACTCGTCTCCATCGAACGCTCACCCAACGCGACCTTGTCATCCTGCAAAGCCTCTACGACTACCGCTACCTGAACACCCT
>WNFI01154458.1_pt1 | contig 13587 bp, 13 predicted proteins | sample 5400471 | NCBI WGS metagenome assembly WNFI01 (sample SAMN13153348, study PRJNA577476) | soil metagenome | isolation source: 100 cm saprolite on Douglas fir-dominated hillslope | place: USA:California | collected 2013-09-17 | reverse complement strand
CGCGATGCGCTTGATGCCGAGCTGCTTCGCGGCGTACTCGCCGAGGACGTGCATCGGCTGGGCGGCGGTGCCCATGGCGTGGATCACGTAGTCGTTCAGTTTCTGCTGGGCGAGGTCCTTCTGCGCCGCCGAGGTCGGGGTGATCAGCGGCACCTGCGCCTGCTTGATGTAATCGTCGATGGCGAGCGCCTCGAACGTGGCGAGCGGCCCGATGATGGCGTGCACGCGGTTGCGCTCGATCAGCTCCTGCGTGCGGGTCTTGGCCTGGGCGGGATTGCCGCCGGTGTCCGCGATGCTGAGCTCCACCTTGCGGCCGGCGATCGCGTTGTTGCGCTCCTTGAGGAACAGCAGGATGCCTTGCTCCATCTGCGCGCCGCCGGCGGCGAGCGGCCCGGTGCGCACGGTGAGAAACCCGAGACGCAGCGGCTCGCCCTGCGCTGCGCCCGGCAGCGGCGACGCGAGCGTCACTGCCGCCGCGGCGAGCGAAATGAAGCGCAGGATTCGCATAAAAAGTCCTCCCTTCAGGCAAGCTCTCATATCCCGAAGTCACGGTCAACAAGGAGATCATCCGGATGATGTACACCTGCGCGCCCGCGGCAAGAGGTTCCGCTTCGCATTCGACTTCCGTCGTGAAGCGAAGGAACAAAAGCCTGCGGGTCGACATCCACTGCCACTATCTCAACCCGGAAGCGGCGGCGAAAGTGGCGCCGCTCAACCCGGCGCAGCACGAGGCTCAGGTGAAGTTCGCCAACGCGATGACCCGCGAGGTGAACGTGAAGCAGCACAAGGACCGCGCCGCCATGCTCTCCAGCATCGAGCTGCGGCTGAAGGCGATGGACCGCATGGGGATCGACATCCAGGCGGTGTCGCCGTCTCCCAACCAGACCTACTACTGGACCGAGCCCGGCCAGGGCGCCGAGCTCGCCCGCATGGTGAACGAGCGCATTGCGGGAATCGTGGCGAAGTGGCCCGAGCGCTTCGTCGGCCTCGGCACCGTGCCGTTGCAGGATCCCGACCTTGCCGTCTCGGAATTGATTTATTCGGTAAAGACGCTGGGGCTGCGCGGCATCGAGATCAACGGCAATGTCAACGGTTTGGATTTAACGGATCCCCGCCTTTTATTGGAAAGATTTTTTTCAAAAGTCGAAGAACTGGGCGTAATCCTCTTCATGCATCCCACCGGCTACACGCAGGGCGAGCGGCTGCTCGATCACTACTTCAACAACGTCATCGGCAACCCGCTCGAGACCACGGTCGCGGCGAGCCACCTCATCTTCGACGGCGTGCTGGAGCGCCATCCGAAGCTGAAGATCGTGCTGCCGCACGGCGGCGGCTACCTCGCGCACTACTGGGCGCGCATGGACCATGCTTGGAAGGCGCGGCCCGACTGCCGCACGCAGATCAAGCGCAAGCCTTCGAGCTATCTCGAGAAGTTCTACTTCGACACCATCGTGTTCGACCCGGGCATGCTAGGGCACCTGGTCGAGCGCTTCGGCGCCGACCACGTGGTGCTCGGCACCGATTACCCCTACGACATGGGCGTCGAGGATCCGGTCGGTTTCATAGACGAGGTCAAGAAATTGACTGCTCCCGATAAGAGCAAAATCATGGGCGGCAACGCCGCCCGGCTGTTGCAGATTGACTACAATAGGATCACCTCAAGGAGGAGGTCATGAAAACCTGGTCTTCGATTGCCTGTGCAGTTGTCTTTGCCGTTTTTTCGGCGGTTTCCTCTGCACAAAACCCGATAAAGATCGGCATGAGCATGCCGCAGACCGGCTCGCTCGGCGCCGGCGGCAAGGCGGCGCTGCTCGCGCTGCAGATGTGGGTCGAGGACGTCAACGCCAAGGGCGGCCTGCTCGGGCGCAAGGTGGATTTCATCGTCTACGACGACCAGACCAACCCGGCGCTGACGCCGCAGATCTACACCAAACTGCTCGACGTCGACAAGGTCGACCTGATCATCGCGCCTTACGGCACCGTGCCGACCGCGCCGATCATGCCGCTGGTGAAGCAGCGCGGCCTGCTGCTGATGGGCAACTTCTCGTTCCAGGTGAACCGCACCGTCAAGCACGACATGTGGTTCAACAACTCGCCGTGGAACGACGCCTCGAGCTGGTCGGACGGCTTCTTCGCCATCGGGCAGAAGGCCGGATCGAAGACCGTCGCGTTCCTCGCCGCCGACCAGGAGTTCGCGCAGAACCTGGCGAACGGCGCCAAGGCGCTGGCGAAGAAGGCCGGCCTCACCACCGTGTACGAGCAGAACTACCCGCCGACCACGGTCGACTTCTCCTCCATGATCCGCGCCATCCGCGCCGCCAAGCCCGACATCGTGTTCGTCATGTCGTATCCGAACGACTCGGTGGCGATCGTGCGTGCGGTGAACGAGATCGGCGTCGGCGACTCGGTGAAGCTGTTCGGCGGCGGCATGGTCGGGCTGCAGTTCACGCCCAACATGGTGTCGCTCGGCTCCTCGCTCAACGGCATCGTCAACTACAACTCCTACGTTCCCGGGCTGCAATACCCGGGGATCGAGGACTTCCTCAAGCGCTACGCCGCCAAGGCGGGCGAGGCGAAGGTCGACCCGCTCGGCTTCTACCTGCCGCCGTTCAACTATGCCATCGGCCAGATGCTCGAGCAGGCGATCAACGCCACCAAGAGCCTCGACCACAAGAAGCTCGCCGAATACCTGCACAAGAACGAGCTGAAGACCATCGTCGGCCCGATCCGCTACGGCCCGGACGGCGAGTGGGCCAGCGCGCGCGTGGTCCAGGCGCAGTTCCGCAGCGTCGCCGACAAGGACATGGAGCAGTTCCGCCAGCCCGGCAAGCAGGTGATCCTGTGGCCGGTGCAATACAAGAACGGCGAGGTGGTGGTGCCGTTCGAGAAGGCGCGCGGCGGCAAGTAGCCCTTGACCGCTGAGGAACAGGCGCGGCGCCCCCGCGCCTTTTTTTTATGACGTTTTCGATGGACCTGCTCGCCGAAGCGGTTCTCTTCGGCATCCTGGTCGGCTGCTTTTATGCCGCGGTGAGCGTCGGCCTCTCGGTCGCCTTCGGCCTGCTCGACGTGCCGCACATCGCCCACCCGGCCTTCATGGTGCTCGGTTCCTACTGCACCTGGATGCTCACCCGCTACGGCCTGGACCCGATCCTCGCCGGCATCGCGCTGATGCCGCTGTTCTTCCTCTTCGGCGTGCTGGTCTACCGCTTCTACTACGAGACCTTCGAGAAGCGCGGCAGCGAGGCGGGCGTGCGCGGCCTGGCGTTCTTCTTCGGCGTGGCGTTCATCGTCGAGGTCGGCCTGATCCTGGTTTTCGGCGTCGACCAGCGCATGGTCGAAGCGGACTACATAGGAAAGAGCCTCAGGCTCGGCGACATAAGGATCCCGATGCGCCTGCTGGTGGCTTTTGCCACGGCTCTCGTTCTCACAGGCTCGCTCGCCCTTTTTCTTTCAAGAACGTTTGTCGGTAGAGCGATAAAAGCGGTAGCGCAGGACGAGCCCGCCCTGAGGCTCATGGGCGCGAATCCGGTGCGCATCAAGCAATGGGCCTTCGGCATCGCGACCGCGGTGACCGCTGCGGCGGGCGCCATGCTGATCGTGATCGGGCCGGTCGAGCCGAGCATGGGCCGGGTCTACATCGGCCGCACGTTCTGCGTCGTGGTGCTCGCCGGGCTCGGCAGCATGAGCGGCACGCTGGTCGCCGGCCTGATCCTCGGGGTCTCCGAGTCCATCGTGCTCACGATGTTCGGCGCCTCTTGGGCGCCCGCGGTCGCGTTCGGTCTTCTATTGATCGTGCTCGGGGTAAGGCCTCAAGGGCTTTTTGGAAGATGAGGTTCTGGTTCTCCATGTTGGCCGTCCTTGTACTGGCATGCGCAGCGGCCGGTACGGTCACGAACGAGTATTACTTCTTCGCGGGCTATGTCGTCCTGCAGTTCGTCATCCTGGCGACCGCCTGGAACATCCTCGGCGGCTATGCCGGCTACGTGAACTTCGGCACCGGCGCCTTCTTCGGCGTCGGCGCCTACACGGCGGTTTTCCTGATAAAGACGCTAGCGGCGCCGCTGAGCGTGCAGATCCTGGCTTCGGCCGTGGTCGGCGGCGCGCTCGGCTTCGGCGTCGGCATGCTGACGCTGCGGCTGCGCGGCATCTTCTTCTCCATCGGCACGGTGGCGATGGCGATCATCCTCGAGACCGTGGTCCTCAACTGGCGCTACGTCGGCGGCGCCACCGGCGTGCAGATCCTGCGCCCGGAGGCCACCGCGCCGTTCGAGTCCTATACCAAGATGCTGTTCATCGTCGCCGTGCTGCTCGCCATCGCCGCCGTGGCGATCGCGCGCTACATCCAGACCTCGTGGATCGGGCGCGGGCTGCGCGCCATCCGCGACAACGAGGAGGCCGCTGAATGCACCGGCGTGCCGACGCTCAAGCTGAAGCTCGCCGCCTGCGCGGTATCGGGCGCGCTGATGAGCGCCGCCGGCGCGCCGCTCGCGATGTATCAGAGCTTCGTCGAGCCGGCGTCCGCCTTCAGCCTCAATTATTCCGTCGCCGCGCTCGCCATGCCGATCATCGGCGGCACCGCGCACTGGATCGGCCCGGTGATCGGCGCGGTGTTGCTCGGCACGGTGCAGCAGGTGGTCACGGTGACCATCTCGTCCGAGTTGAACGTGCTGGTGGTGGGGGTGCTGCTGGTGCTGTTCGTGGTTGCCGCGCCCGAAGGGATTGTTGGGCTTTTTAAAAAACTTAAAAAATGAAAACCCCTCTTTTGAAAATCCAGGGCGTGTCGAAAAACTTCGGCGGCTTCACCGCCCTGGACGGCGTATCGCTGGAAGTCATGCAGGGCGAGCGCTTCGGCCTGATCGGGCCGAACGGCTCGGGCAAGACCACGCTCATCAACTGCGTTTCCGGGTCGCTGCGCAACGAGCGCGGCACGATCGCGTTCGACGGCGAGGACATCGGCGGCCTGCCGGCGTACCAGCGCACGCGGCGCGGCATCGCGCGCAGCTTCCAGATCCCGCGTCCCTTCCGCAGCATGTCGGTGCTGGAGAACCTGATCGTGCCGCTGGAATACGTGGCGCACAGGAAGTCCCTTCACCTGGCCGACGTGGAGAAGGAGGCGTTCGATATATTGAAGACCATCGGGCTGCACGAGAAGGCGGCAACCTCCTCGAGCCAGCTGTCGCAGGTCGAGCTGCGCAAGCTCGAGCTGGCGCGGGCGATGGCGGCGCGGCCGCGGCTGCTGATCTCCGACGAGGCGATGGCGGGGCTTTCGGGCAGCGAAGTGGAGGAAGTCCTTAAAATATTGTTCGAGCTGAATGCCGCCGGCATCACCATCATCATGATCGAGCACATCATGCAGGCGGTGATGCGCTTCTCGCAGCGCGTCGTCTGCCTCGACGCCGGCCGGATCATCTGCGAGGGCGCGCCGGCGGAGATCGTGAAGGACCCGGAAGTGCAGAGGGCATACCTTGGGGTTTGATCTGACTATTACCGGCATAAACGCCGGATATGGCGCCGTGCGCGCGCTGCATGGAATTTCCATGACAGTGAAAAGCGGTGAAACCGTGGCGTTGCTCGGCACCAACGGCAACGGCAAGAGCACGCTCATGAAGTGCGTCATGGGAATGGTTCGCCCGACGCGTGGTTCCGTGATCCTGAAAATAGATGATCGGGAATTCGATCTGACGAAACTCTCCACCGAGGAGATCGTCAATCTCGGCGTCGCGCTGGTGCCCGAGGGCCGCAGGCTGTTTCCGAAGCTGACGGTCGAGGAGAACCTGCTGCTCGGCGCCTATAGAAGCGCTGCCAGGAAGGAAATCGATAAAAATCTCGCATTCTGCTACGAAACTTTTCCCAATCTCGCGGAACGCAAGCGCCAGCTCGCCGGCTCGCTTTCCGGCGGCCAGCAGCAGATGCTCGCCATCGCCCGCGCGCTGATGTCGGCGCCGCGCCTGCTGCTGGTCGACGAGCCCTCGGTGGGGCTGGCGCCGATCCTGGTATCGCACACCATCGGCACGATCAAGGACCTGAAGGAGCGCTACGGCCTGACAGTGCTGATGGCGGAGCAGAACTTCCACCAGGCGATCCGCATCGCCGACCGCGGCTATCTCATCGTGCACGGCGAGATCGTGTTCAGCGGCGGCGTCAGGGAGCTCGAGCAGAACGCGCTGGTGAAGAACTACTACCTGGGCTCCGCCGCTTGAAGGCGGCAGCAAACCTTCCGATCGGGCTGTTCGGCGCCGTCATGGGCCTTGCCGGCCTCGGCCTGACGGCGCGCGCCGCGGCGCCGCTGTTCCCGGGCGCGATTCGCGCCCCCGCCTATTTCACCGAACTGTGGGTCGCCCTGGGTTTTCTTGCATTTGTTTTGTTGTTTTTCGCTTATGTCTTCAAGTTGTTGTTATTTTTTGAGAAAGCAAAAGCCGAATTCATGAACCCCGCGCAGATGGGCTTCTGCGCGGCGCTGCCGGTGGGCATGACCCTGGTCGCCGGCGGCATCGCGCCTTATCTGCCTGCGGCCGCGGAAATCCTCTGGTGGAGCGGGGTGGTCCTGCTGGCCGCCGTCCAGCTATGGGCGCTCTACCGGATCCTGCGCGGCGGCATCGCCCTCGCCCAGATCAACCCGGGCTGGATGATTCTCTTCATCGGCGGCATCGTGGTGCCCGGATCCGGCATCGCTCTCGGCCATGCCGACGCCTCGCGCGTCATGCTCGGCGCCGGGACGGCGGCGGCGCCGGTGGTGATCGGCCTTCTGATCTACCGCGCGCTCAAGGCCCCGGCGCTGCCCGAGGCGTTGCGCCCGAGCTGGTTCATCCTGCTGGTGCCGCCGTCGCTGATCTACGCGCACGGCGTTGCTCTTTTCGAGCAAGTATTTTTTCTGGAAGATCTTTACCTTGCCGGGATTCTTCTGCTGGCGGGACTCCTGATCTACGCGCGCAACCTGTTCCGCTGGCCCTTCGGCGCCGCCTGGTGGTCGTTCACCTTTCCGCTCGATGCGCTTGCCTACGCGTCCGCGCGCTACGCCCAGGCGCACCCCTCGGCGCTTTGGACTGCCGCGGCCGGCGCGGCGCTGGCGCTGGCGACGCTTTTTGTTTCTTTTGTTTTGCTGAAAAACCTGCATTTCCTTTTTGCCACTCGTCGCAGCGCTTAATCGCCAGCGGTGTGAACTCGGCCTGCGGCTGGTTGCCGCCGATGATGAACATCAGGATGTGCTCGCGCCCTGGCTCGCCGTAGGTGACGTTCATGAAGCGCCGCGCCACGCCCACCGGGAACGAGATCACGTCGAGCGGGCCGAGGTCGACGTGCTGCATCGCCTCGCCCTCGTTCCATTCGCAGCGCCAGCGCCCGGTCATGGCGATGAAGGTCTCGTTGGTGTCGTGGTTGTGCATCAGCGGCCCCTTGCCGGGCTTCGCCTTGCAGTAGCCGAGGTTGAAGCCCTCGGCGATCGCGATCGCCGGCATCGCCGAGGCATCGTCGCCCACGGGAGAGGTGACGGCTGCATCATTTGAATTCGGGTTTTGAAAACCTATAACCGCATAAAGCTTGCGGCGGCATTCCGGCAGGGGACTATCCGGCAGCCCACCGTCGGAGCCCTTGAGCTGCTTGAACCGCGCCACCCGCTTCATCATGTCAGGGCGGGACCATGTGCGGATTTCCTTCCAGTCGCTCATGCTGTACCTCCGGACGCTATTATGTGCTCCAGAGGAGGACACTTTATGCGCGCTTTTTTTCTGAAAATTCTCATATTCCTGTTCTTCGCAGGATGCGCCGCACAACCTCCGGCACCCCCGAAAACGGTGAATCTGATCGTCTTTCCCGGCGGCTTCAACTGGCCGGTCTGGGTCGCCCAGGAGAAGGGCCTTTTCGCGAAGCACGGCATCGAGGTCAAGGTGACGCCGACGCCGAACTCGGTGTTCCAGCTCACCGGCCTGATCGAGGGCAGGTTCGACATCGCGATGACCGCGATCGACAACCTGATCGCGTACCGCGAGGGCCAGGGCGAGGCGAAGATCGACGGCCCGGACCTGATCGCCTTCATGGGCGGCGACAACGGTTTCCTGCGGCTGGTCGCGGTTCCGGAAGTAAAGACTTTCAATGATCTGAGAGGCAAGACCGTTTCCGTCGACGCGCGCACCACCGGCTACGCCTTCGTGCTGTTCGAGATGCTCGAGCGCGGTGGCTTGAATCTCGATCGCGACTACAGCGTGGAGCGCGCCGGCGGCGTGCTGCAGCGCTTCCAGGCGCTGCTCGAGAAGAAGCACGCCGCGACGCTGCTGCTCTCGCCCTTCGAGATCCAGGCCGAGGCGAAAGGCTTCAATCGCCTGGGCGACGCGACCGACGTGCTCGGCGCCTATCAGGGCATCGTCGGCGGCGCCCGCCAGAGCTGGGCGAACGCCAACCGCGACGCGGTCGTCGGCTACATCCGCGCCTTTTCCGAGGCGGTCGACTGGCTCTACGACCCGCGCAACAAGGACGAGGCGATCGCGATCTTCCGCAAGAACCTGCCGAACGTGAGCGAGCAGGGCGCCCAGGCCGCCTACGGCGTGCTGCTCGCGGCGAGCGGCGGCTTCCAGAAGAAAGCGCAGATCGATCTCGCAGGCGTGCGCACCGTGCTCGCGCTGCGCTCGAAGTACGCCGAGCCGAAGAAGACGCTCACCGATCCGTCGAAATACTACGAAGACAGCTTTTACCGCGCGGCGATCCGCTGACGCGGCGCGGCCTGCTCAGTCGGCCCTGATGCCGGTCTGGGCGATGAATTTCTTCCAGCGCTCGACGTCGGCCGCGATCAGCCTGGCGGCCGCCTCCGGGCTGCTCGGCGCCGGGACCATGCCCTGCTTCATCAGCAGATCGCGCACCTCGGCGAGCGCGAGGATCGAGGCGAGCTCCCGGTTCCACTTCTGCACGATCTCGCGCGGCAGGCCCGCGGGGCCGGCGATCCAGTAGTAGAGGTCGATGTCGAGGTTCTTCAACCCGAGCTCGGCGAGGCTCGGCGAATCGGGCGCCAGCACCGAGCGGCTTTCCCCCGAGACGGCGATGACGTTCAGCCTGCCCGCCTTCGCGTGCGGCAGCGCCGTATGCACCGGCAGCACCGCGAGCTGCACCTGGCCGCCCAGCAGATCGGTCAGCGCCTGCGCCGCTCCCTTGTAAGGCACGTGCAGGATGTCGACATTCAGGCGCCGCTTGAGGAGCTCCATCGCGAGGTGCTGCGGCGTGCCGTTGCCCGGGGATGAATAGCTCAACGGCCGCGATTTCGCCGCCGCGGCCAGCTCTTGCAGGTTCTTCGCGGGCAGCGAAGCGTGCGCGACCAGCGCGAGATTGCCGGTCGCGACCTGTCCGGTCGAGGAGAAGTCTTTCAGCGGGTCGTACTGGAGCGACGAATACAGTGCGGGCGTCATGGTGAAGGTATTCACCGTGACCATCATAGTGTAGCCGTCGGGCGCCGCTTTCGCGACGATCGCGGCGCCGATGTTGCCGCTCGCGCCGGGCTTGTTCTCGACCACCACCGGCTGGCCCCAGCGCTCGCTGAGCTTCGGCCCGACGGTGCGGGCGATGATGTCGATGCCGGTGCCGGGGGTGTACGGCACCACGAGCGTGATCGGGCGGCCCGGATAGGCCTGCGCGAGAACCGCGAGGGGCAGCGCCAGCGCCACGGCGAGGGCAAGCGAGCGTTTCACCGTCTCCTCCTTCGAAGGATCTTACTGGAATTGCGAACCGGTTCGCTTTGGGAAGAGAATCCGGCACGCCATGGCTTCCAAGATCGACATCTTCAACCACGTCATGCCGCAGGCCTACCTCGAGCTGGTGAAAGCCCACTCGAAGGAGCCTGGCATGGTGAAGCGCATGGCGAGCCTGCGCATGCTCTGGGACATCGAGCACCGCGTCGAGATGCTGCGCAGCCGCTTCCCGGAGGTCCGGCAGGTCCTGACCCTCGGCCTGCCCGCGCCCGAGCTGCTCGGCGGGCCGGAGCTCTCGCCCGGGTTTGCGCGCGTGGCGAACGACGGCATGGCCGAGATGTGCGGCAGGTGGCCGAAGGAATTCCCCGCGTTCGTAGCCTCGCTGCCGATGAACAATGTCGCCGCCGCGCTGGAGGAGATGGACCGCGCCATCGGCGAGTTGGGGGCGCGCGGCATCCAGACCATCTCGAGCGTCGCCGGCCGGCCGCTCGACGACGCGGAGTTCTTCCCGGTGTTCGAGCGCGCCACCGAGCGCCACGACGTGCCGATCTGGCTGCACCCGGCGCGCCCCGCGAGCCGCGCCGACTACGCCGGCGAGCCCAAATCGAAATACGAGATCTGGCAGGTGCTCGGCTGGCCGTTCGAGACCAGCGTCGCCATGGCGCGCATCGTGTTTTCCGGGCTGCTGCAGCGCCTGCCGCGAATGCGCATCATCACGCACCATTGCGGCGGCATGATCCCGTACTTCGCCGGCCGCGCCGAAACGCTATGGGCCCAGCTGGGCTCCAGAAGTTCAGATGAAAATGAATCTAAAGTCTTGGAGCACCTAGGCAGGCCTCCGATCGAGTATTTCAAGATGTTCTACGGCGACACCGTGCTCGGCGGCGCCGCCGCGCCGCTCGCCTGCGGGCTCGCCTTCTTCGGGGCCGACCGCGTGGTGTTCGCGAGCGACTGCCCGTTCGATCCCGAGGGCGGGCCGATGTTCATCCGCGAGGGGATCCGCTCGATCGAGGAGCTCGGCCTCGCCGAAGGCGACAAGCGCAAGATCTATTTCGGCAACGCGATGCGCCTATTGAAGCTGAAGCAGACGCTCTAACCGCCCCGGCGGCCGGTGACGCGCTCGAGCACCGCGCGGGCGTCGGCGCCGGCGCCGCCGCGCCACGCGATGTGCTGGTCGGGGCGCACCAGCGCAAGGTCCGCTCCGTACAGATCGCGCAGTTCTTTGTGATTCGATAAATCGAGTTCTTCGAGTGGAATGCCGAGGCTGCGGGCGGCTTGCGCGAAATGGCTTTGCGCAGGACCGAGCCGCAGCAGCGTGAAATCCATGCCGAACCGGTCGTACAGGGAGGCGCCGTCGTCGAGCCAGGCGTGCGGCGCGCGGCCGCCGGGCAGGCCCGAGGGCTGGTAGCGGTTGATCTCGTCGGGCGGCGGCTCGCCGTCCGGCCACACGATCGGCGAGCGGTCGTAGCGGATGCCGAAAGTCACGCCTGGGATGTTGAACTCGCGCCTGGCGTGATCGAGCAGGTAGGCGCCCGCCGCGGCGCGCGCCTCGTCGCCCTCCGGCCCGGGGCGCTCGAGCGCCTCGTGCGCGGTGTAGAGGCCGATGCTGTCGGCGAACTTGCGCGCGATGGCGGTGTTGCGCCGGGCCGCGGGCTGCCGCTCCAGCTCGTAGCTCGCCGCGAGCGCCGGGCCGCCCCAGCCCTGCACGGCGGCGGCGAGCTTCCAGCCGAGGTTCACCGCGTCCTCGACTCCGGTGTTGTAGCCGAGCCCGCCGCTCGGCGTGAAGAGGTGCGCGGCGTCGCCGCCGATGAATACCGGGCCGCGGCCGAAGGACTCGGCGACCAGGGTATAGCCCGCGTTCCACGGCGCGTAGCCGAGCACCTCGATCGGGCACTGCGCCCCGAGCGCCTGCTCGAAGTAGGCCTGTCCCGCCTCGGGCCGGGCGGCGAGGGCTTCCTCGCCCGGCTTGATCTGGGTGTGGAACACGAAGAGCTCGCGGCCGTCGAGCGCGGCGATGAAGCCGCGCCGCTCGCGGTTAAACGCCCAGTACATCCACGCCCGCTCGTGCGGGATCGCCTGGTAGAGCGCGGGCGCGCGGAAGTAGGTGGCGTGCATCCGTCCGCCGAAGAAGTCGCGCACCACGCCGCTTTCGCCGGAGTAATCGATGCCGAGGCTGCGGCGCACGAAGCTGCGCGGCCCGTCGGCCCCGACCAGGTAGGTGCCGGTCCAGATTTCTTCGGCCGTTTCGCTTTTTGCAGTCAAAGAAATGCTTTTGTCGAAAACCTCAAAGGCCGTGACCGTCCAGCCGAAGCGCAGCGTTACGCTCGGATACGAGGCAGCCGCGCGCTTCAGGACCTGCTCGATATAGAGCTGCGAGCAGCGGTGCGGCAGCTCTGGCGTGCTCCACGAGCCGCTCGATTGCCGCGCGAGGTCCGCGCTGAGCGCGCTGGGCGGCTGGCGGAAGCGCGCAAGCTCGTAACCCGTGTAGCGCGTGAAGTAGGCGATGTCCTGGGGATAGTCGCCCGGGAGTCCCTGGCGGCGTACTTCGGCCGCGATCCCCAGTCGCCGGTAGTGCTCCATGGTGCGCGCCTGGGTGGCGTTCGCCTGCGGGTGAGGGGTGGTGTCGGGCCGGTCGTTGAATACCACCGCGTCGACGCCGCGGCGGCCGAGCTCGATCGCGAGCACCAGGCCGCACGGCCCGCCGCCGACGATGAGCACCGCTGCGTGCATCGCCGGCCGGAGGAATCCTAGGCGCGCCTTCGAACGCCGGCCAGCTTCTCGAGCACGGCGCACACAGCGGCGGTGTCCTGCTTGGCGAAGCCCTGCGCCATCGCGGCGTTGTAGAGGGGCCCCGAAGCGCTGAACAGCGGCGTCGGCGCGCCGAGCCCGGCGGCGAATTCGCCGATGATCTTCATGTCCTTCTGCCAAACCTCGACCTTCATGCTGGCGTCGTCGTAGCGCCCGGCGACCATCTGCGGGCCGCGCACCTGGAACATGCGCGAGCATCCCGCGCCGTCGCCGATCACTTTGTAAATTATTTTCGGGGAAAGGCCGGCTTTCATCCCGAGCACGAAGGCCTCGGCCGCCGAGACATTGTGGATCGCGACCAGCAGGTTGGCGACGAACTTCATCCTGCTGCCGTTGCCGAACTCGCCGAGATGGTAGTGCGATCGCGAAAATGCCTTTAAAACAAGAATTACTCTTGAAAAGGCAACCCGATCGCCACTACCCAGCACCACGAGATCCCCGGTCTTCGCCTGCGCGCCCGTCCCCGACAGGGGACAGTCGAGCAGGGTGATGCCTTTCTTTTGAAGCACGTCCCTGGCGAGAATCTTGTCGTCGATGGGCAGCGTGCTGGTTTCGATGACGATTCTTTTGCCTTTCAGGGAAAGAGCAGTTTTCTTTAAAGCCTCTGCGCTCGGCAGCGAGGTGATGACCACCGGAGCATTCAGCTCCTTGAGCGATGAAACGGACGTGCCGCCGGCCTTGTCGAGCGCAGCCCGTCTTTCCTTCAGGACATCGAACCCATGAACGCGAAACCCGGCGCGCAGCAGGCTCGACGCCATCGCCGAGCCCATGATGCCCAGGCCGATGACCCCAACAGTTTTGGATTTCACCGTCTTTTCTTGGATTTCTTTTTTCTGCGAGAGGAAATTCTTTTCCTGAAAGTCAAAGACTTGGCGCTCACCAGCACGAAGCAAACAATGCAAGGCTCGTTGCCGCGCACGCTCCACGAGTGGTTGGTACCCCTTTGCACGAGGATGTCTCCCGCGCGCAGCAGCTTCTCGCCTTTCTCCATCACGGCGTGGATTTCGCCCTCGAGGACGATGGCGTAGTCCACCGAGCTGGTCCGGTGCATCATCGGATCGCTCGAGGCGCGGTCCTGGGTGTGGCCGGCGCCGATGGACTTGAAGGCTTC
>WNFI01263553.1_pt2 | contig 13588 bp, 15 predicted proteins | sample 5400471 | NCBI WGS metagenome assembly WNFI01 (sample SAMN13153348, study PRJNA577476) | soil metagenome | isolation source: 100 cm saprolite on Douglas fir-dominated hillslope | place: USA:California | collected 2013-09-17 | reverse complement strand
CGGGGGTGAATTTGCGGAGGGGTCGGGACGGTTGGGGACGGGTCTTCTCGTCGCCAACGTCGCGCTGGATGGAACCGGCGCCGCCGTCCCCGACAGGATCAGCCCCTCCCGCAGCATGGGGGCTCGGCCGCGATTTACTTGGCGCGGAGGCTTCGCTACGCTCGGGCTTGGCCATTTCGGCCGATCCCGGGTTTCTCATGCTGTTGCGACGCGCCACTCCCGGCCCCTTGGCGTTGCGTGGCCGTCTCGGCTTGCTGGCCGGACTCGCGCTGGCGGTGCTGTGCGGCTGCGCCGAGCGGCCCTCGACCCTACAGGGTCTATTCGGCAGCGGGCAAGACCGGCCGATTCCAACGACGCCGGCGCCGACTCTGGCGCCGACGCCGCCGCCCGAGCAGCCGAGCGAGCCGGGCACCACCCTGGTGCCGGCGCCCGGCATCACCCTGGTGCCGCCCCCCGGCGCCGGCCAACCGGTCCGGGTTGCCTTGCTGCTGCCGCTCACCGGGGCCGCGTCCTTCGTCGGCAACAGCTTCCTCGAGGCGGCCCAGCTGGCCGTGCTCGACCTCGCCGACGAGCGCTTCGTGCTCATGCCCTACGACACCGGCGGCAACCCGGCCGGCGCCACCCATGCCGCCGAATCCGCCGTCGCCGATGGTGCGAAGCTGATCTTGGGGCCGCTGTTCGGAGTCGAGGCCGCCGTCGTCCGGCCGGTTGCCAGCAGCGCCGGGCTCAACGTCATCAGCTTTTCCAACGACCAGTCCGCCGCCGGCGACGGCGTCTTCGTCATGGGCTTCCTGCCGCAGCCGGAGGTGCAGCGGGTCGCCGCCTTCGCCATTCGCCGCGGCGTCAAGCGTCTTGCCGTGTTTGCGCCGCGCGACGCGCTTGGCCTTGCTGCCGCCGACGCGCTCAAGAGCTTGGCCGAGCGCGAGCGCGCAAGCGTCGCCAAGATCGAGATGTACGATCCGGCGCTGCCGGACTTGGCGCCTCTGGTGCGGCGCTTCGCCGACTACGACCGCCGGCACGCGCAGGCGACGCCGCAGCGCGATCTCGGCTTCGATGCGCTGCTCGTGCCCGAGGGTGGCGACAAGCTGAAGGCCTTGGCGCCGCTCTTCCCGGCGAACGACATCGACCCGCGCGCGACAAAGCTGTTGGGCTTGGCCCCGCAATGGGAGGAGCCATCGCTTGCCTCCGAGCCGGCGCTCAACGGCAGTTGGTATGCGGCACCGCCGCCGCAGCTCCGTGCCGATTTCGAGGCTCGGTTCGAGGCGGCGTTTCGCCATCGTCCGGCGCGACTGGCCACGCTTGCCTATGATGCAACCGCGCTGGCTGCGGTCTTGGCCAAGCTCGGCGAGGCTCCGGATTTCTCCCTCGAGGCGATCACCCAGGAAGTCGGCTTCGCCGGGCTCGACGGCATCTTCCGCTTCCGCCGCAATGGGCTGAATGAACGCGGCTTCGCCATCATCGAGATCGGCGACCGCGACCGCCGGGTGATCGATCCGGCGCCGGAGAGCTTCCAGCCGGCGACGAATTGAGGCTGTGGCTATGCGGCTGCGCCGATCTGAAGACGAGAGCTAACCCGGCAGACTGGAAAACACTCTATTCAATCGCTACCGCATCGTGCGGGCGGCACGAAGCCGATCGCGCTCGAGCTGCGGTAGCCGGAAGTGCGGGACTGAGAAAGCGAGCACGTCGGCAACGGTCAGGCGGCGCATCGGCGTTGCCGACAGCTCGACGCCTGGCCGCAGCAGCACGAAGCGCACGCCCTGGTAGGTGTCGGTAAAGTTGGAGATCCAGTCGTCAACGACCACGGACACGCGCACCGACCAGGGCCCGCAGATCCGCTCAAGCAGCGGAGACATCGCGTTATAGAGGTCGTAGGCGAAGCGCGGAAAGCGTCCCTGAGCACCATCTCTTGGCCGCGCTTCGATCAATTCGCGCGGCAACATCATCGCCCGGCTGTTGAGGCGGCGATGCGCGACCGTCCAGCCCGCTTCCTTGACGAAGTCGAAGCTGTGCCGATCGAGGGCGTGGATGTGGGCGTGCGGCACCTTGCCCGCGATGTTCTGGCGTACGACCTCTTCGGGTTCGCGGGGGACGGTGACGACGACGGCCTTGCGCGCAACCCGCATAAGCTCGCTGGTCGCGCGGCGATAGTCGACGACATGCTCGAGCGTCTCGCTGCACAGCACGACATCGAAGGAACCGCTCCGGTATGGCAGGGAGTGGATCCTTGTAGCCCTCCGCGCCGCCGATATCGACGAGGCTGGCAAAGCTGAGTCGACTGAGCGCTTGCATGATCTGGTAGCTGATTGCGTAGCGCTCGACTTGGCCCGGCTCCGAGGGCCCGCCGCGGAAGCCGTAGATGGGTTGATGGCCCACATAGACGCCGTTCTCGTCGGTGGCTCGGAACCGTCGGTCGAGCCATTCCTGGGTCGCTGCGGTGTAGCCATCCATCGCACTCATGGTCGGTGGCTTTTCACCGACGAAGCCGGCAAGCGGGTCATCGCTTCGGGCCCGATGCCGGCGCAGCCTCCGCCAGCCAGTCCTCGAAGCGCATCGGCCGAACGTGCTGATCCTCGATGCAGGAGATCTGGCCGGCGGTGAAGATGAGCCGCTTGCCGATCTTCGGAAAGCTGCCGATGTCGAAGCCGCTCGCCTCGCCGCCCATGAGATAGACGAGATCCTCGGCGAACGGGTTGGTCAGATGATGGCCGACCGAGGGGGTGGGGAAACCCATGAAGTCTCCGGGCCCGACCTCGATGACCTGGTCGGCGATCTCGGCCAATCCGCGTCCGGCGAGGATGTAGAGGAATTCCTCGTCGCGCTCATGTGCGTGATAGATGAACGACTCCTTGCCCGGCGGCACCCGCGCGATCGCCAAGGACAGCCGCTTCAAGCCGGTCGGCCGGCCGAGCCGCTGCAAATACACCTCGGACTGGGGATTGAAGGGGTGCCGGATCTGCACTTCCGGCGCGGCCGCGCGCTGAGCGGCGGTCAAGAGACAGCGTGCGGCTTCGGCCTCGGCCATCGGGCGGCTCCTTCGGGTGGCGAATAGAGTCGCCGCCACTCTAGCGCAAGAGCTCTACCCCAAGAGGCTCGCCAGCACCGCGTTCAGCCGCTGCCGCCCGCCCGCGGTCGCCGCCAGCCTTTCGTCGTCGAGAATGAGAAAGCCGCCTTCGAGGAGCGGTCCGAGACGTTCGGCGGCGAGCACGTCTTCGACCTCTCGCCCGATTTCGCGCCGGAAGCGCTGGCGGCTCACCCCTTCGACGAGCCGGAGGCCCATCATCAAGAGCTCGTCGAGCCGCTCCGCGGGCTGGATCAGAACGGTATCCTTGGTGCCGTGTCCCTGGCACTCGACCTGGGCCAGCCAAGAATCCGGCGCCCGCGCCTGCCTCGTCGCGTATTTGCCGTCGGCCAGACTCAGCCTGCCATGGGCGCCGGGACCGATGCCGGCATAGTCGCCATAGCGCCAATAGGTGAGGTTGTGGCGCGATTCGTCGCCTGGGCGCGCATGGTTGGAGATCTCATAGGCGGGCATTCCCGCCTGCTCGAGCAGGCGCTGGGTCTCTTCGAACAGCTCGCCCGCGAGCTCGTCATCCGGCAGCACGAAATCGCCGCGCTGATGGCGGGTGTGAAAGGCGGTCCCCGGCTCGATCGTGAGCTGGTAGACCGAGAGATGCGAGGCGGCCCGCTCGAGCGCCGCTTCGAGCTCGTTCCGCCAATCGCCGACCGATTGTCCCGGTCGGCCATAGATGAGATCGAAGGAGCTGCGCTGGAACAGCGACTGGGCGAGCGCGACCGCGTCCAACGCCTCGCCGGCGGAGTGGCCGCGGCCGAGAAAGGCGAGGTCGCGATCGTTCAAGGCTTGCACGCCGAGCGAGACGCGGTTGACGCCGGCGGCGCGAAAGCCCTCGAAGCGCCTGGCTTCGACGCTGGTCGGATTGGCTTCCAGCGTGATCTCGACCTCGGCTGCGACCTCCCAGCCGGCGGCCACGCGCTGGATCAGATGGCGAGCCGTTTCCGGCGGCATCAAGGACGGCGTGCCGCCGCCGAAAAAGATGCTGGTCACGCGCCGTCCGGGCGTCTTTGCCGCATACCAGTCGATCTCGCGCGCGAGCGCATCGCGCCAGCGATCCTGGTCGACCCTGTCGGCGACATGGCTGTTGAAATCGCAATAGGGGCACTTCGAGCGGCAGAAGGGCCAGTGAATGTAGACCGCGAGCTCGGCAGCGGCGGCGGTCATCGAGCCTCGCCGGCAAAGCAGCCTTGGAGCAGCTTTTGAAAAGCCTTGCCGCGATGGCTGGTGCGATGCTTCCAGGCTTGGTCGACCTCGCCATAGGTGCGGGTCTCGCCATCGGGCACGAACATCGGATCGTAGCCGAACCCGCGGTCGCCGCGGGGCGGCCAGACGAGATGGCCGTGCACCTCGCCCTCGAAGACCTCGACATGATCGTCCGGCCAGGCGAGCGCCAAGGCCGAGACGAAATGCGCGCGCCGGTCGGACTTGCCGGCAAGTGCGGTCTCCAGACGGCGCATCGCCACCGCAAAGTCGCGTTCGGGCCCGGCCCAATCGGCGGTGTGTATGCCCGGACGCCCGTCGATGGCCGCGGCGCAGAGCCCGGAATCATCGGCGAGCGCCGGCAGCCCGGTCGCCAGCGAGGCGGCAACGGCCTTGAGCGTTGCATTGGCGGCGAAGCTGTCGCCGGTCTCCTCCGGCACCGGCAGGCCGAGCTCGCCCACCGAGACGACTGTTACCGACAAGTCGCTGACGAGATCGGCGATCTCGCGGACCTTGCCTTGATTGTGGCTGGCAATGACCAGCCTTGAGCCATGGAAGCGACGCGGCATCGATGATCCGGAGGCGGCGGATGAGGGGTGTCGAGGCGAACGCCGCTGAGGAGATATTGGCCTGCAAAGGGTCCGGTCAACCCTGATAATCTTGTAGTCTCGCCCAATGCTCACCGTGGTCGTGGTCACCTTCAACAGCGCCCGCGTCATCGCGGCATGCCTCGGTTCGATCCCAGCGGCGGCCCGGGTCATCGTCATCGACAATGCCAGCCGCGACGACACCGTCGGCATCGCCGGCGCGGTGCGGCCAACGGCGCACATCCGGCGACTCCCCGAAAACTGCGGCTTCGGCACCGCCGCCAATCTCGGCTTGGCCGAGGCGGCCACGCCCTTGGCGCTCCTCCTCAACGCCGATGCGCGGCTCCGCCCCGGAGCGCTGGAGGCACTCGCGGCGGCGGGCGAGCGCTACCAGGAGGCGGGTCTGCTGGCGCCCTCATCCTGGGATCCGGCAGGTCGGCTGCAATTCGGCCGGCAGCCGCTGTTCGGAGCCTGGTGCCGCGGCGGCGAAGACGCGGCGGCGGTTCCAGCGGGAGATTGCTGCGCGCCCTACCTCGCGGGCTCGGCCCTGTGCTTTCGCCTTCAGGCCTTTCGCGCCATCGGCGGCTTCGACGAGCGGATCTTCCTCTATTTCGAGGACGACGACATCTGCCTCAGGCTGACGAAGGGCGGCTGGAGCCTTGTGCATGTGGCAGACGCCCACATCGATCATCTCGCCGGCCGCTCGACCGACGGCGTTCCGCGGCTCGAGTATTGGAAGCATTGGCACCGGCGCTGGTCGCGCTTGCACATGGAGGAAAAGCATCGCGGCCGCAGCTCCGCCCTGGCCTTGGCGCTGGCGGAGCTGCCGCGGCTTTGGCTGAAGGCTGCGGCCTACCGAATCATCGGGCATCGGGAGAAGCACGGCCGCTATGCCGCACGATGCGGCGGCACCTGGGCCTATCTCAGCGGCCGCCAGGCGCGCCACGTCGGGCTCGGCTGAATCCGAGTCAGCCGAGACCGAGCGCCTGCTTTTGCAAGCCGACCAGCCGGGCCACGCCCGTCTGCGCCAAGGCCAGCATGCGGGCGAGCGCTGCCTCCTCGAAGGGGTGCTGCTCGGCCGTCGCCTGCACCTCGACCAGCTTGCCGGTGCCGGTCAGCACGAAGTTCGCATCCGCCTCGGCGGTGGAATCCTCGGCATAGTCGAGATCGAGCACGGCTTCGCCCTTGACCAAGCCGCAGGAGATCGCGGCCACCTGATCGGGCAGCGGCACCGAGGCGATGACCTTGAGGCGCACCAGATGCTGGAAGGCCTGGTAGAGGGCCACGAACGAGCCGGTGATCGCCGCGGTCCGGGTGCCGCCATCGGCCTGAATGACGTCGCAGTCGATCTGCGGGTGTTGGTGGAGCGCGGCAGCATGCCGTATTCCGCCGTAACCCAACCGCGGCCGCTGCCCTTGAGGAAGGGCGGAACACGGTCGTCCAGGCTTGCCATGCACAAGACCTGAGTGTCGCCGAAGCGGGCGAGGCAGGACCCTTCGGCGGATTTGCTGATCCCGGGCTCCAGGATCACCTCCCGCATCTGGTCACTTCGCCGACCCGACGGGCGCATAGGACCTCCCTGATTCTGCTGGATATTTTCCGGCTGAAGGCCGGTTCTAGGGTGGGCTTTGGGGGCTGCGGATCAGCCCCTCGAAGCCTCCTTGGGGGCCGGACCATAACAGGGTCGGCACCGTGGCGGCCAGTGGCGGCCGGGTCTGCGGCGAGAGCTGCCATGCGGAAATCACCACCCGCCTTGAAAAATGCGGGCAATGATCATTTGTTTATTAACAAGACCCTCGCCTTCAGCGATGATGCACGGACGCATAGAAGGCGCCGAAGCGACCTTGCGGTCAGGAAGCGTTCCGCCGAGGCGACGGGGTTTCCGGAGCTTCTAGAATAGGAATCGATCCGCCATGGCCAGCCAGATCCCTACCGACAACACCAACATTCTTGCTGCCCTGCAGAAGTTGAACCGCGTCAACGTCAATCGCGGCACCGGCGACAAGGGTGCCACGGCCCCGGCGGTGGCGCCACCGCCGGCCGGCGTGCAGGATGTGGTGAATATCTCCAAGGCCGCCTCGATCGCCGATGCGGCGCAGACCGGCAAGCTCAGCTCCGAAGCGGTCAAGCCCTCCGACTTGTCGCGCGAGGCCATTCGGGTGCAGGCGCTCCAGGTGCAGCAGCAGCTGAAGGAGCAGAATCTGAGCATCGCCAATCAGCGGCCGACCGAGCTCCTCGGACTCTTCCGTTCCTCCTGAGTCGCTGCCCGCTTGCCGTCGGGGTTGCCGCAAGGCGATGTGCGGTTCGGTCGCGGATCCAGTCCGACGCATTGACGCTGCTTCCGGCGAACACTAAGTAGCCGGTACACTAATCCCCAGTTTGGCAATCCCGGATCGGCCTTCGGGGCCGTTCAAGCCGAGCCATGATCACACAGCTCAACGAGCGCAGCCGCGAAGTCTTCCGGCACATCGTCGAAGCCTATGTCGAAACCGGCGAGCCGGTCGGCAGCCGCACGGTGTCGCGTCGGCTCGGCATGCAGCTCTCGCCGGCCACCATCCGCAACGTCATGGCCGACCTCGAGGATGCCGGTCTCCTGCATGCGCCGCACACCTCCGCCGGGCGCCTGCCGACCGATGCCGGCATGCGGCTCTTCGTCAACGGGCTGTTGGAGATCGGCAGCCTCTCGGACGAGGAGCGCCGGTCGATCGACGGCCAGTGCGCGGCCAGAGGGCGAAACCTGACCGAGGTCTTGGAAAAAGCCTCAGCGGCCCTCTCCGGCCTCACCCACTGCGCTGGTCTCGTCTACCATCGCTCACTCGACCTTGACCGAGGCCGGCAACTACATGAATTCCCGGCTCGCCGGCTGCACGCTCGAAGAGGCGCGGGCGCGCATCCTGGACGAGATCGCGCGCCAGCAGGCCCAGCTCGATCAGCTGACCTCGCGCGTCGTCGAAGCCGGCCTGGCGACGTGGAGCGGCGGCAGCAGGGACGGCTATTTGATCGTGCGCGGACGCGCGCATCTCTTGGACGACGTGACGGCGCTCGAAGATCTGGAGCGCATCCGCATGCTCTTGGAGCAGCTCGAAGGCAAGGAATCGGCGCTCAGGCTCCTCGATGCCACCACCATTGCCGAAGGCGTGCAGATCTTCATCGGCGCCGAGAACGAGCTGTTCAATCTGGCGGGCTGCTCGATGATCGTGGCACCGTTCAGCAACACACGCGAGCAAGTGGTCGGCGCCATCGGCGTCATCGGCCCGATGCGCATGAACTATGCGCGGATCGTGCCGATGGTCGACTACACGGCAAAGCTGATCGGCCGCCTGCTCGGCTCACCTTGAATGGAGTGGAGATGACTGACGATCCCAAGCAGGACAATTGGGGCGCTTCCGCCGCCGGGCCGGAGGAGGCGCCGCGACCGGCGAACGACAGCGACGGCCAGCGCCAGCCCGGCGAGGGCGAGCGGCAGGGCCGCGAAGCCGTGCTCGAGGCCGAGATCGCCAAGCTCAAGGATCAGCTGTTGCGCGCGCTGGCGGAGTCGGAGAATGTCCGCCGCCGCGCCGAGCGCGAGCGCGACGAGGCCAAGCGCTACGGCGCGGTCGGGCTCGCCCGCGACGTTCTCGCCGTTGCCGACAACTTGAGGCGCGCGCTCGACCTCGTGCCGGAGGGCGCACGCAAGGAAAACGAGGTTCTGGATGCGCTGCTCGTCGGCATCGAAGGCACCGAGCGCCAACTGCTCTCCGCCTTCGAGAAGCACGCGATCAAGCGCATCGAGCCCCTGGGCGAGCGCTTCGACTACAACCTGCACCAGGCAATGTTCGAGGTGGAGAATACCGGCAAGCCGCCAGGCACCGTCGTCCAGGTGATGCAGCCGGGCTATGTGCTGCATGACCGGCTGCTGCGCCCCGCCATGGTCGGCGTCGCCAAGGGCGGTGCTCCGGAGCAGGAGAAATCACGCGTCGACGAGACCGCCTAGCGCTCCGCCGGAGAGCGGCAGGTGGGTCCAAAACGCGAACTTCGTGGCCGCGCCCGGCCGTGGCCGGGAGCCTCGGCGGGCCGGCGCGTGGCCGGGCGAGAAGGCGGGAATTTCCATGCGCTAGCGGGCCGAAACGATCATCGCGAAGCCCGCGCGCGCGGTTGCATGCATGCGCCGGCGCAACTATATACCCACGGAGCCAGTAGCGTCTTTTTCGGATCCGATAGGCAAGCGGAGGCGAGGACGCTGGATGAGGCATTCGGGGGCTCTAGCGGTGCCATCGGGGGCCGCTTCGGCCTGCTAGCGAAAAGGGAAGTCAGTCTATGAGCAAAGTTATCGGTATCGACCTCGGCACGACGAATTCGTGCGTTGCCGTCATGGAGGGCAAGACCCCGAAGGTCATCCCCAACGCCGAGGGCGTCAACACCACGCCGTCGATCGTCGCCTTTACCGATGCGGGCGAGCGCCTGGTAGGCCAGGCGGCCAAGCGCCAGGCGGTCACCAACCCGTCCAACACCCTCTACGCCATCAAGCGCCTGATTGGCCGGCGCTTCGAAGATCCGATGGTGAAGAAGGACATGGGGCTGGTGCCGTACAAGATCGTTCGGCACGACAATGGCGATGCCTGGGTCGAGGCCGGCGGCAAGAAGTACAGCCCGTCCGAGGTGTCCGCCTTCATCCTGCAAAAGATGAAAGAGACCGCTGAAGCGTACAACGAGCCGACCGCGGCCGCACTCGCCTATGGGCTGGAGAAGAAGAAGACCGGCACCATCGCAGTCTACGACCTCGGCGGCGGCACCTTCGACGTCTCGGTGCTCGAGATCGGCGACGGCGTCTTCGAGGTGAAGTCGACCAATGGCGACACCTTCTTGGGCGGCGAGGATTTCGACAAGGAGATCATCGACTACCTCGCGAGCGAGTTCAAAAAAGAGCAGGGCATCGACCTGCGCCAGGACCGGCTCGCCCTCCAGCGCCTGAAGGAGGCGGCGGAGAAGGCCAAGATCGAGCTGTCGAGCGCGGTGCAGACCGAGGTCAACCTGCCCTTCATCACCGCCGATGCGAGCGGTCCGAAGCACCTCAACATCAAGCTCACCCGGGCCAAGCTGGAGGCCCTGGTCGACGTGCTGGTGCAGAAGACGATCGAGCCGTGCCGGGCGGCGCTCAAGGATGCCGGCCTCAAGGCCTCCGAGATCGACGAGGTGGTTCTGGTCGGCGGCATGACCCGCATGCCGAAGATCCCCGCCTGATCGAGCGCAACACCACGATCCCGACCAAGAAGAGCCAGGTCTTCTCCACCGCCGAGGATGGGCAGACCGCGGTCACCATCCGCGTCTTTCAAGGCGAGCGCGAGATGGCGGCGGACAACAAGCTGCTGGGTCAGTTCGACCTCTTGGGCATTCCACCGGCGCCGCGCGGCGTGCCGCAGATCGAGGTCACCTTCGACATCGATGCCAACGGCATCGTCAACGTCCAGGCCAAGGACAAGGCCACCGGCAAGGAGCAGCAGATCCGCATCCAGGCCTCGGGCGGCCTCAACGACTCCGAGATCGACCGCATGGTCAAGGACGCCGAGGCGCATGCGGCCGATGACAAGAAGCGCCGCGAGCTGATCGAGGCCCGCAACCATGCCGACGCCCTCGTCCACTCGACCGAGAAGAACCTGGCCGAGCATGGCGGCAAGGTCGGAGCGGCCGATAAGAAGACGATCGAGGATGCGGTGGCGCAGCTGAAGACCATCAAGGACGGCGAGGACGCGGCCCAGATCAAGGCCAAGACCGAGGCCTTGGCGCAGGCGGCAATGAAGCTCGGCGAAGCCATATACAAGGCCCAGCAGGAGGGCGGCGGCCCCCCGGGCGGCGCGGCCGCCGGAGCCGGTGCCGGCGAGGGCCAGGCGGCGGGCGGCGACAAGGTGGTCGATGCCGACTTCGAGGAAGTCAACGACGCCGACAAGAAGAGCAAGTCCGCCTAGCACCTGTTGCTAGCGTGGACAGCGGGAGTCGTATCGGCTAGACGGAGCCGCCCCGACCTTAAGTTCATGACTTTCGGCGGGGCGGTCTTCCGTTCGGGGTAGGAGTGATGGCGAAGCAGGACTATTACGAAGTCTTGGGCGTGGAAAAGGCAGCCGACGCCGAAACCCTGAAGCGCGCCTACCGCAAGCTTGCCATGCAATGGCATCCGGACAAGAACCCCGGAAACGCCGACGCCGAGCATAAGTTCAAGGAAATCAACGAGGCATACGACGTGCTGCGCGACGACCAGCGGCGCGCGGCCTATGACCGCTTCGGCCATGCCGCCTTCGAGCAGGGGGCGAACGGCGCCAGGGCCGGTGGCTTCGGCTTCGATTTCGGCGCCGGCTTCGCCGACATCTTCGATGAGATGTTCGGCGACTTCATGGGCGGCCGCCGCGGCCAGGCGAGCGGCCGCGGTGCCGATCTGCGCTACAACCTCGAGATCCAGCTCGAAGAGGCCTATCTCGGCAAGCAGGCGAAGATCCGGGTGCCGAGCTCGATCCAGTGCGAGGCCTGCGGCGGTACCGGCGGCGAGAAGGGGGCAAAGCCGATCGCCTGCCGGACCTGCCAGGGTCATGGCAAGGTCAGGGCGCAGCAGGGTTTCTTCACCATCGAACGGACCTGCCCCACCTGCCACGGCGCCGGCCGGGTGATCGAGCGTGCCTGCAAGAATTGCGGCGGCGCCGGCCGGGTCGAGCGCGAGCGCCAGCTCTCGGTCTCGATTCCGCCTGGCGTCGAGGACGGGACCCGCATCCGGCTCGCCGGCGAGGGCGAGGCGGGGTTGCGCGGGGCGCCGCCGGGAGATCTCTACATCTTCCTGTCGATCGCCCCGCACCGGCTGTTCCAGCGCGACGGCGCCAATGTTCACTGCCGGGTACCGATCCCGATGACTGAGGCGGCCCTCGGCGGTACCATCGAGGTGCCGACCGTGGACGGCAGCAGGGCCAAGGTGTCAACCTGACCAAGCGGCAGCAGGAGCTGTTGCGGGAATTCGAGGAGGCGAGCACTGCGGCCAAGACCAACCCCGAATCGGAGGGCTTTTTCGCCAAGGTCCGCGAATTCTGGAGCGATCTTCGCGATTAGCCGATATTTCCCGGTACTACCAGTCACCCATGGCGAGCGCTACTCAGCTTTTGGCGCCGCTCCATCCGGGTAGTTCTCGGCTCCCATAGCCGCCTGCCGTTCGCGCGCGATCGCTTGCGCGATCGCCCGGCCCTCGCCCTCCAAGAACTCGATCGCGGCCCGCGCTACCGCCAGCCCGTAGCGGATCGTGAAACGCTGCCCGTCGGACATGCGGGTGCGGCCGTAGGTACCCAGCGACGACACGGTTCGCCGAGCTTCCGCAAGCCTTTCGTCCACTAGCCGGTGCAGATCGTTGACCGGCAGCAGCTCGGCGAAGAACAAGGCGACGAGAAACTCGGAACGAACCACCTCATGGCCGCGCGCGGCGGCGAGCGCAGTCCTGAGCTGGGCCCGGCCGGAATCGGTGAGCCGGTAGCGCCGGCGATCGGGAAAGCGCTCGTTCCCGGCATCCAGGCTGGTGACATCGCCATCGGCGGCGAGCCGGGCCAGAGCCGGGTAAATCGAGCCGAAGCTGGCATTGTAGAAATGGCCGAATACCTGCTCCAGGGTTCGCTTGATCTCATAGCCCGTGGCCTCGCCGAGGTTGAGCACACCCAGACACAACGTTCGCGCGTCCATCCGATCGCTCCCTGGCCAATAAATATATATCGGTTCAATATATCATGATTTTTCTCGGAAATCGAGGTTGATTTTCAGCAGCTTACAAAACAGACAAATACTGTGAAAAACGGGGATAAGTCCTAAAGACGATCAATTACAAGCGATAACGCCCCGTCATTCGACTGGTGCGGCAATCAGAAGCGGCGCTACCGCGGGTACTGTTCAAGATCAAATCCGGACTCGTTCGCATTCGGGCTGATGCCGGTCGGCTCTATCGTTCGGCTTTGAGTTAGAGTGCATGCGGCAAATCGCGCCGTCAGGGGGGCCGGGGTTGAGCGAATTGAAGATTGGAGTGGTCGGCGCGGCTGGCCGCATGGGCCAGATGATCATCCGGCAGATTGCGGCGACCCCAGGGTGCCGGCTGATCGCAGCCAGCGAGCGGCCAGGATCGAAGGAGCTGGGGCAAGATGCCGGCCGTTTGGCGGGCCTGGAGCCGCTCGGCGTGACCGTCTCCGGCGATGCCGCAGCGGTCTTCGCCGCCGCCGCGGTGGTCACCGACTTCACCAGTCCCGAGGCGACCGTGACCCATGCCCGGCTCGCGGCCGAGCACGGCACGGCGCTGGTGGCCGGGACCAGCGGCATGAGCGCCGAGGAGATGGCGGTCTTGGGCGAGGCGGCGCAAAAGGCGCCGATCTTTTGGGCGGCCAATATGAGCGTGGGCGTGACCCTGCTGCTGCACCTGGTCGAAGAGGCGGCCGGCGCGCTCGATCCCGGCTACGACATCGAAATCCTGGAAATGCATCACCGCCACAAGGTGGACGCGCCATCGGGCACGGCCTTGGCGCTCGGCCGCGCCGCCGCCGCCGGCAGGGGGGTGCCGCTCGAGGAGGTGGCCGAGCGCGGCCGCGACGGCGTGACCGGCGCCAGGCGCCGGGGCGCTATCGGTTTTGCCGCGCTGCGCGGCGGCGATGTCGCCGGCGATCACTCCGTCATGTTTGCCGGCGAAGCCGAGCGCATCGAGCTCACCCACAAGGCCGGCAGCCGCCAGCTCTTCGCCCAG
>WNFI01154236.1_pt1 | contig 13588 bp, 9 predicted proteins | sample 5400471 | NCBI WGS metagenome assembly WNFI01 (sample SAMN13153348, study PRJNA577476) | soil metagenome | isolation source: 100 cm saprolite on Douglas fir-dominated hillslope | place: USA:California | collected 2013-09-17 | reverse complement strand
CCAGCTTCAAGACATCCTCGATGCCGCAGCCGACTCGGAGCGTGTCTGGATTGCGGTTGAACGGGCCTCGGTAACGCCCGCACCCCCGAACGCGGAGCCTCTCGCCCCACTGGGGCTTCGCGCCTTCGATGAGTTTCTTGCTTCGAGCGTCATGCCGATTGCGGGTTGGCTCCATTCGGAAGCTGCACTGCTCACCGCGCATCTCACGCAGGCGCAGCGCGGTGGGGCCTCAAAGGTCCGGTCCTCGAGATCGGCGTATATCGCGGCAAGTATCTCTCGGTCCTGTACAAGCTCTCGGAGCCCGACGAATCCGTCGTCGGTGTCGACCTCTTCGTGGACACCGGCAAGCCCGAGGAGGATAGCGCCATCGCGCGTGGCAACGTCGCCGCCGCGTGCGGCGAAAACGCACGCCTCAGGATCGTGGTGGGCGACAGCATTGAGCTCACCACGACGCGCCTCCGGGAGGAAACCGGCGGCGGTCTGCGATTCGTAAGCATCGACGGTGGCCACACGCGCGAACTCGTGCGCCGCGACCTCGAGAACGCGGCGCCCCTCCTCCAGCCGGGCGGAATAATGGCCCTCGACGACGCTTTCAACTTCGGAACCCCCGGCGTGATCGAGGGCATTACCGATTTCCTGCGGCAGGCGCAGCCGCCGCTCGCGCCGTTCGCCGTTTGCTACAACAAGCTCTTCGTCACGACGCCGGACTTCCACCAGCGCTGCGTGGATGCCACGCTCGGCTTCCTCGAGCAGGCGACATGGCTCCCGACTCGCGAGCGAACACTCGAGTACCGCCGCGGCAACAAGGTGAGCGCATTCATCCCGAAGATGTTCGGCTTCGAGATCGTTCCGTTCGCTTGAAGTCCCGGCTCAGGCGATCCGCGCGGCGATCACCACATACCGCAGCCGCGTCCCCGGAAGAACCGCGTCGAACGGAAAGCAGGTGATAAGCGTAAGCAGCGGCGAGTCGACGTCGTCGAGGACGCGCGTCTCCCCCTTGTCCACTACGGTCACCTCGCGCACGCGATAGCGCGCCGGCGCTCCGCGCCCCGTCTCGACATCGATCTCGTCGTCGAACGCGAGATTGCGCAGGAACGCGAAGTGCGTGTCGCGGTGCGCGACGAGCACCGAGTTTCCCCACGATCCCAGCGAGGCCGTGCCGCCGACGTGCGCCGGACCGAAGGCGAGCGCGCGCGGCGTCGGAGTGTCGAGGACGTAGAGCTCCACGCCGCGGGCGGGCACGGTGAGGCGCGCGATCGGGCGCATGTCGGCCCAGGGCCAGGGGCGGCGCGAGGTTCCGCCGTCGCGCGCCTGTTCCCACGCGGAGGCGATGAGGTGCTGCGCGAGGAGGGCCTTGGCGTGGATCCAGCCGGCAGCCGCGATTTGCGACACGCCCGCGACCGCCAGCACCATCGCGATCGCGGGCAGCCAACGCTTCACCTAATCCTCCACTTGATCGCCCCAACAAGTTGCGGACCTCCGGCCGGAACCGTCTGCCCGATCACGGCGACGATCCCGGCAGTTGCCAACGCGAAGAGTCCGAGGAGCAGCTGCAGCGTGGCGCTGGTGTCGGTCTGGGGAATCTCTCCCGTGAAGCCCGCGGGCAGGCTCGCCTTGACCATCGCGACCTTCGTGCCGCCCGCGGGACCGGTCGGCGTGACGTCGACGGCGACGAGGCTCGTGTACGTGCTCACGAGATGGTGTTCGAGCGCGACTTGGATGACCTGCGGGCGGATCGCAGCGAGCTCGGCGCCGCGCGTGAGCTCGTCCATGAGGCTCGCGATCTTCGCCCTGGCCCAGAGGGCGCCCACGCCGGCACTGTCTTGTGCCGGCGCGAGCGCCACGCTCCAGGGTTGGTTGCCGCGCATGCCGCTCACGATGACGGTCTGCGCGAAGCTGGATGCGGCGGCCGCGATCACGATCGGCTCGCCGAGGTAGAGGTCGGGCACACGCTCGGGAAAGGTCGCCACGGGCGTGCCGTCGGCCCACTGCACGGAAACGTCGCGCAGCACCGGCGCCTCGATCTTGGCGAAGAGGCGCGACATCTTCTCGTTCACCTCCTTCACGTCGCTGATGTAGGTGAAGGTGCCGCGTCCGAGCAGCGCCGCGCGCGTCATGAAGTGCGCGTTGGGCGCCGAGCCGATGCCGACGGTGAAGAGGCGCGAGGTACCGAGGCGGGAGGCGATCAGCCGGAAGAGCTCTTCCTCGTTCGACACGCCGCCGTCGGTCATGAAGATCACCTGGCGCAGATACCCCGGCGTCTCGCGGCCGTTGAGGGCGAAGGTGAGGGCGGGTGCCATCTCGGTGCCACCGCCGGCCTTGAGCTTCGCCACCCACGCCTTCGCCTCGTTCACGTTCTGCGTGGTCGCGGGAAGGGCGTCCGGCCACAAGGTGCGCGTGACCGAGTTGAACTCGAGCACGTTGAAGCGATCGCGCTCGGTGAGCGTATCGAGCGCCATCACGAGCGCCGCCTTCGCCTGTTCCATCGAAGTGCCCTGCATCGAGCCCGACGTGTCGGCGATGAGGATGGTCTCGCGCGGCAGGCGCTGGAGCGCCTTCGACTCGGTGGCGTCGGGTTGCGGCGGCATCACCATGACGAGCGCGTACTCCTTGCCGGCGATCGCCTGCGTGAAGAGGGCGGCCTGCGGCGCCGCGCCGGCCGTGACGCTCCAGACGAGCTCGAAATCGCGATCGGCGTTCTCCTGCTCCTTCACGAGCGACACCGCGATCTTGTTGCCGCCGCTCTTCTCGATCATCGTGTCGTGGTAGGAGCTGCGCACCGCGGCGAGCGGCGCGCCGGCGTCGATCGTGACGGCGATGTCGACTGGATTCACGGGACCCTCGCGATCGAGCGAGTAGCTCGCTTGCTGCAAGGGACCATCGACCGCGAAGGCCTCGGCGGTCTTCGGCACGTCGGGAATCGTGCCGGCGGGCGCGGACACCGGGACATAGCGCGGCGTGATCGCGAGCGGGAAGCGCAGGCGGTACTCGCCGCCGTCGTAGGCCAGTGTCTGCTGGTATTCGATCGTGACCCGCACCTGCTCGTTGGGGCCGATGTGCGCGACCGAGTTGGTGAAGAGGTTGGGGCGCTGCTGCTCGACCAGAGCGGCTTTGCGGCCCTCGCTCTTCGCCTTCTCGTAGGTGCGCTTCGCTTCTTCCTTCTCCTGGATCTGCCCCTCGATCGCGCGCTCGCCGATGCGCATCCAGAGGTGGTCGACGGCGGCCTTTTCGGGCAGCGGGAAGACGTAGACGCCTTCCACGAACTCCGCGCCGGGGTTGTGAAACACCTGGCTCACGCGGGTGCGGGCGACAATCCCGGTCACCTGGATCGCGACCTCCGTCTCGACCATCGGCGCCGCGGTGTATTCGCCGCCCGTCCTCAGGAGGAGCTGGCCCGTTTTCGCGTCGTTGATGCCCGCCGCCTGCGCGCTCGTGGCGAGCGCCAGCGCGATCACCGAGAGCGCGATCGCGACCACCAGGCCGCTCACGAACGCGTTCGCCCCCAGCTCCAGCAAATCGACCAGCCCCGCCTTGCGTTCCGTGCCCTGCGCCACGCGCTTGTCCGCCACCTTGGTTCCCCGTTTCTGCCCGTCGATGTGGGCAGTGCCATTTCGCGCGCGGGCGGTTCAAGCGCGAGGGCGCAATGCGGGCGGAACGGCGAAGAATGATGGCGAAAAAATGACGTCGCGGCGGGCCGGGCCCGGGCCTTGGCGGGGGTGACATAATCCGCGCCATGGCACGCCGCATCGCGCTGATCGAAGACGACCCCACCATCCGCCAGAACTACGCCGACGCGCTCACCCGCGCGGGCTACGAGGTCGCGGCCTTCGCCGACCGCGCCGGCGCTTCGCGCACGCTCGCCGCGCGCCTGCCGGAGCTCGCGATCATCGACATCGGTTTGGGCGCCGACATCGATGGCGGCTTCGCGCTCTGCCGGGAGCTGCGCTCGGCGAGCTCGCGCCTGCCGATCATCTTCCTGTCGGCGCGCGATTCGGACTTCGACATCGTCTCGGGGCTGCGCCTGGGCGCCGACGACTACCTCACCAAGGACGTGAGCCTGCCGCATCTCCTTGCTCGCATCGCGGCGCTCTTTCGCCGCGTGGACGCGACCTCGCAGCCGGCGGTGGCCGAGGACGTGCTGCACCGCGGCCGACTCGCCCTTGATGCCCAGCGCATGACGGCGACCTGGAGCGGACACGCCGTGGGACTCACCGTGACCGAGTTCTGGATGGTGCATTCGCTCGCGATCCACCCCGGGCACGTCAAGGATCGCGACCAGCTCATGCGCGACGCCGAGATGGTGGTCGACGACGGCACCATCACCTCGCACGTGAAGCGCATCCGCAAGAAATTCCTCGCGGTCGACGAGAAGTTCGACGCCATCGAGACCGTCTACGGCATGGGCTATCGGTGGACGGAGCCGGCGTGAGGCGGCTCGCGGCGCTGGCGCTCTCGATGGGGGCGCTCGCGGCCGCCGCGGACGAGAGCGATCGCCGGTGGTACCTGCAGGTCGACAACGACGTCGTCTTCCAAACCGACCGCTGGTACACGAGCGGCGTGCGCCTCGCGTGCGAGAAGCACGGCTGGGAGCTGGGCATCGTGCAGGAGATCTACACGCCCGAAGCCAAGCATTGGCATCCCGGCGAGGTCGACCGCATTCCCACGGCGCGCCTGCTGCTCTCGGTAGCGCGTCACATTCGCGACGAGGGCGTGTTCCAGACGGTCGAGATCGCGGCCGGCGTGCGCGGACCGGCGGCGTTGGGGAAGGAGGCCACCGAGAACATTCACCACTTGGTTCCCGCGCCGGCGGTCGATTGGTCGCGCCAACTCGAGAACGAGGTCGACGTGCATGTCGCGTACACGCGCTCGCAGGCGATCGGCGACGGGCCGCTGCAGGCGCATTTCGGCGCGGTGCTCGGCAACCAGGTGAGCCTCGCGCACGCGGGCTTCGAGCTTCGCTTCGGCGCCCGCGGTCCGGGCAGTCCGCTGCTGCGTTTCGCGCCGACGCCGCCCTGGACCGGGACGGCCGCCGAGGAAGGCTGGACCTTCCGCGTCGGCGCGAGCGCGCGCGCGGTGGTACGCAACGAGTTGCTCTCGCGCAGCTACGATCCGGTCGGGCCGGCGCCGGAGCGCCGCAGCGCGGTCGGGCGCGCGGTCGCGGGCGTCGCCTGGACGCGCCCCTGGGGCGCGATGACCTTCGACCTGGCGCTCGACTCGCGCGAGTTCCGGACGCAATCCGCGCCCGGCGCGTTCGGCGCGCTCGCGCTCCACGTCGCGTTCTGAAATCTCGCCATGGGCGCGGGATTCATCCACGGCATCCGCTTTCGCCTGGCGATGGCGGCGCTGGTGCTGCTCGCGATTCCGTGGCTCGCGGTGAAGTTCATCTCGGGCATGGAGATGTCCCTCCGGGGCTCCCAGGAGCAGGCGATCAGCGATACGGCGCGCGCGGTGGCGGCCGCGCTTTCGGACCGCCCGGCGCTGCTGCGCACTCCGGCGGGCGTGAGCGACCCCGAAGGAGAAGAGAGGCGTCGCATTGTCGCGCTCTTCGCCGCGGCCGATCCGGACGCCGCGGCGAGCCTCGGCACGGCGTATGTGCCTTCGGAGGAAGTCGAGCGCTTTCTGGCGATCATGGGGCGGACTTCGTCGCGCGTGTGGGTCGCCGACGCGCGCTCGCGCGTGCGCGGGCTGTCGGGCTCGCTCAAGGATCCGGCCGCGCACCCGCACGCTAGCTGGCTCGCGCCGCTGGCGGCGCTGGTCATTCCGCCGCCCGCCGTGCCCACAGGCGACGACAGCCGTCCGGCGCGCAGCCAGTTCGACCGCGCCCTCATCGGCGTCTCCTCGACCCAGTGGCGCGGCACGCGCGACCCCGATGTCGCGATCCTTTCCGCGGCGCAGCCGATCTTCGTCGGCGACGACATCGTCGGCGCGGTGATCGTCGAGGAGACCACCGGATCGATCCAGCTCCTCAAGGAGTCCGCGCTCGAGAATCTGCTCGCCGTGACGCTCGCGGTGGTGGCGGCGTCGCTCGTGACGCTCCTTCTCTTCGCGACCCGGCTCACGGCACGCATCCGGCGCCTGCACGCGGAAGCCGAGGCGGCGATCGATTCCCAGGGGCGCGTGCGCGGCGCGATCACGCCGACCCACGCGAAGGACGAGATCGGCGATCTCACGCGCACCACGGCCGCGGTCCTGGCGCGCCTCAAGGAATACAACGCTTATCTCGAGGCGATGGCGGGACGCCTGTCGCACGAGTTGCGCACGCCCGTCGCCGTGGTGCGATCGTCGCTCGACAATCTGGTGGCCCAGCCGATCCCGGACGACGCGCGCGTCTACGTCGAGCGCGCGCGCGAGGGTGTCGACCGGCTCGCGCGCCTCATCTCGCGACTGTCGGAAGCGACGCGGCTCGAGCGCCTGCTCGAGAGCGCCGAGCGCGAGCGTTTCGACCTCGCCAAGGTCGTGGCGGGTTGCGTCGACGGATACCGCGCGGCGTATCCGGGGCGCCCGTTCGAGTACGCGGGGCCGGGCGCGCCGATCATGATCGATGGCATTCCCGACGCCTTCGCCCAACTCCTGGACAAACTGGTGGAGAACGCCAACGACTTCGCACCGCCGGGGAGCGCCGTACGCGTCTCGCTGGAGGCGAGCGGGGGCGGCGCGCGCCTCGCGGTCGAGAACGACGGCCCGCCGCTTCCCGAGCCGATGGCCTCTCGCCTCTTCGATTCGATGGTGTCGCTGCGCGACGGCGAGCGGCCCGGCGATCCGGGCAACGGCGCGCACCTGGGCCTGGGGCTCTACATCGTGCGGCTCGTGGCCGAATTCCACGGCGGGCGCGTGCGCGCCGCCAACCTCGCCAAGGGCGGCGTCCGCTTCGAAGTCGAGGTAAACTGAATCGTCCCTCGCACGAAAGATCGAGAAACTGGCTCGCGTCCTGCTCCTCCTCGTCATCGGCTTCATCATCTATGCGCTGTTCCGCGGCTTCTTGCGCGCGCAGGTTCGCGGCAATGAAGTGTCCGCCAAGGCTCCGCAGGCCGAGGATATGGTCACGTGCGCGTGCTGCGGCGTGAACATGCCGAGGAGCGAGGCGAAGGAATTGTCGGGAACGTTCTACTGCAAGGACAACCCTCGCTGCACGGGTCCCGCGTGAGCACGGCCGCCGACCCGATCGCGATCGCCGTTGCGCCGCGTCCCGGCATGCCGCTGATCGCCGAGTCGGACGTCACCACGTGGCGCACGCTCGCGGTCTTCTGCCTCTACCGCGTGGTGCTGGCCGCGTTCGTCGGCCTCGCCTTCGTGTTCCTCAACCGCTTCTTCAACCTCGGCAGCATGAACCCCGCCGCGGTCGCGCCGACGCTCGTCTCCTACTCGATCGCCTCGCTCGTGCTGCTGGTGCCCGCGCGCATGCGCGAACCGAACCTCATGCTGCAGGTGACCGCGGGCGTGATCGTCGACGTGGTCGCGATCGTGATGCTCATGTACGCGAGCGGGGGCGTGCGCTCGGGGCTCGGCGTGATCCTGCTGGTGTCGCTCGCCGCAGCCGGTCTGATCACCCGCGGGCGGCTCGCCTTCTTCCACGCCGCAATCGCGGCGCTCGCGGTGCTGCTCGAGCAGACCTTCCAGGTGTGGCGCTTCGACGCGGGTCTGCAGGACTTCGTGCAGTCCGGATTCACGGCGGCGGCGTTCTTCGCGACGGCGGGCCTCGCCTCGACGCTCGCGCGCCACGCGCGCACCAGCGAGGAGATCGCCGAGGAGCGCAAGATCGACCTCGCCAACCTCTCGCAGATCAACGAGCTCGTGATCCGCGACATGCAGGATGGCATGCTGGTCGTCGACGCGAAGGGCCGCATCCGACAGACCAACCCGCGCGCGAGCCAGCTCCTGGGCCCGATGCCGATGGGACGGTGGCCGACGCTGCAGGAGTATTCGCCCGAGATCGCCGAGCTCCTGCTCGCCTGGCGCCGCGGCTCCGACCCCGCGCACATGCAGCTCAAGTCGCCGCGTGTCGCGGGCGAGCTGCAGTTGCACTTCGTCGCCATCGGCACGGGCGATCCGCCGCCGATCGTGGTCTTCATCGAGGACGTGGGCCGCATGCGCGCGCAGGCGCAGCAGATGAAGCTGGTGGCGCTCGGCCGCCTCACCGCGTCGATCGCCCACGAGATCCGCAACCCGCTCTCCTCGATCGGCCATGCCGCGGACCTCCTCGACGAGAACATGCAGGCCCCCGAGGGCGAGCGGCGCCTCTACGAGATCATCCGCGGCAACGTGCACCGGCTCGACCGCATCGTGCAGGAAGTGCTCTACCTCAACCGCCGCGACCGCGCGCAGCCCGAATCGATCGACGCGCACGCCTGCCTCACCAACTTCGCCAACGAGTTCGTCGGGACCGAGAAGGTGCCCGCCGAATGCCTCGACGTGCAGGTGCGCACCGCGCAGCGCCTGTGGTTCGACCGCCAGCACCTCGACCAAGTGCTGTGGAACACCGTGCACAATGCCTGGCGCCACTGCCGCAAGCAGCCCGGGTCGGTGCGCATCGTGGTCGCCCCGGACACCGCGCTCGGGCGCCTCGCGATCGACATCCACGACGACGGGCCCGGCGCGGCGCCCGAGATCCAGGCCCACCTCTTCGAGCCTTTCTTCACCACGGAAGCGCAGGGCACTGGGCTGGGACTCTACATCGCTCGCGAGCTCTGCGAGGGCAATGGCGCGCGCCTCGAATACGTCGAGGGCGGCGGCGGCCATTTCCGCATCACATTGAAGGGCGCCTGATGAATCGAAAGCACGTGCTCATCGTCGACGACGAGGCCGACATCCGCGAGCTGCTGGTGCTCACGCTCTCCCGCATGGGCGTCGACGCCGACACCGCCTCGAGCCTGAAGGAGGCGCAGGAAGCGTTGAAGGGCAAGCAGTACGACCTCGCGCTCACCGACATGCGCCTCCCGGACGGCGACGGCATGATGGTGCTCAAGCACATCGCCGAGAACCACGGCAACACGCCGGTCGCCGTGATCACGGCGTACGGCTCGACCGAGAACGCGATCGCCGCGCTCAAGGCGGGCGCCTTCGATTACCTCGCCAAGCCGATCAAGCTCGAGCAGCTGCGCCCGCTGGTGATGAGCGCGTTGAAGCTCCCGCGCCCGGCGCAGGCGCGCCGCGCAGCGACCGGCGAGACGCAGCCCGGCGTCCCGCGCCTCCTCGGCGAATCGCCGGCGATGCTGCGCGCGCGCGACATGATCGCCAAGCTCGCGCGCTCGCAGGCCCCGGTGTACATCACCGGCGAGTCGGGCAGCGGCAAGGAAGTCGCCGCGCGCCTCATCCATTCCGGATCGTCGCGGGCGGACGCGCCTTTCGTCGCGGTCAACTGCGGCGCCATTCCCGAGAACCTGATGGAGAGCGAGTTCTTCGGCTACAAGAAGGGCGCCTTCACCGGAGCCGACAGCGACAAGATGGGCTACCTCAAGGCCGCCGAGAAGGGCACGCTCTTCCTCGACGAGGTCGGCGACCTGCCGCTCGCGATGCAGGTGAAGCTCCTGCGCGTGATCCAGGAGAAGCGCGTGCGGCGCGTGGGCGACACGCAGGAAGACGCGATCGACGTGCGCATCATCTCCGCCACGCACCACAGCCTCGCCCAGCAGGTCGAGGCGGGCGCGTTCCGCCAGGACCTCTTCTATCGGCTGAACGTGATCGAGCTCAAGATGCCGAGCCTGCGCGAGATCCCCGAGGACATCCCTCTGATGGTGCAGGAAGTCGTCGCGCGACTTGCGCGCCAGAGCGGCAATCCGGCACCGGAGATCTCGGAGGAGGCGATGCTGGCGCTGCGCCGCTACGACTTCCCCGGCAACGTGCGCGAGCTCGAGAACATCCTCGAGCGCGCCATGGCGCTTTGCAGCGGCGCCAAGATCCTCGAGAGCGACCTCTACCTCACGCAGACCAGCACGAGCAAGGAGAAGGCCGCGCCGCTCGATGGGGCGCTGGGCACCCGCGGACTGCCGCTGCACGACTTCCTCGACCAGGTCGAGCGCGAGGCGATCACCAAGGCCCTCGAGGCGACGCGCTTCAACAAGACCGCCGCCGCCAAGCTTCTCGGCATCACCTTCCGCTCGCTGCGCTACCGCCTCGACCGCCTTGGCATCGACTAGGCGCTCGCCGCACTTCGACGAGCGCCCCGAGGGCGAGAAGATCTCGCTCATCGTGATCCACAACATCTCGCTGCCGCCGGGCGAGTACGGCGGTGGGTGGATCGACGACCTCTTCATGGGCCGGCTCGATCCGAACGCGCATCCCTATTTCGCCGGGATCGCGGGCATGAAGGTGTCCGCGCACTTCCTCATCCGGCGCGACGGCAGCGTGATCGAGTATGTCCCGCCCGACAAGCGCGCCTGGCACGCGGGCGTGTCGTCGTGGAAGGGCCGCGAGCAGTGCAACGACTTCTCCATCGGCATCGAGCTCGAGGGTTCCGACGACGTGCCCTTCGCCGAGGCGCAGTACGAATCTCTCGCGCGCCTCACGCGCGAATTGCAGTCGCGCTACGGCCCGCTCGACCTCGCGGGGCATAGCGATATCGCTCCGGAGCGCAAGACCGACCCCGGACCGTGGTTCGACTGGGAGCGCTACCGAGCGGCGCTCTGAAGGCCCATTTGCGTCGTAATTGTTACCGCTCGATTCTTCAGCAAGTACCCCTCGCAACCCCCTGAATCGCCGCGCAAAAAAAGATAAAAAAAAGGCCTTGCGTTGGCGATGGGCCTTTACTAGACTTTGTGGCGATGTCCACCGGGCAGCACAATATCTTGTGGGCAGCCATGTGAATAAGCTGTTCGTAAGGCCGGGGATATTTCGCACTTATTCACAATAATTCCGGCAGTTAGCAGGCCCAAGAGCCTGCCGCCCGACGAATTCAAGGAGACCCTTCCATGCGCTTGGCATCCGATATCCATCCCGCCGCCCCCCTCGCGAATCCGATCCTGGGGGAAGAAAGCAGCCAGGCTGAGGCGGCGGAGCGATACGCGGATTACAAGATCATTAGAAGGAATGGCGCGGTCGTCGGCTTCGAGCCCGACAAGATCGCGGTGGCGATGACCAAGGCGTTCCTCGCCGTCGCCGGCAACACCGCCGCGGCCAGCGCCGGCGTGCGCGAGAAGGTGCAGGCGCTCACCAACGCGGTGGTGCAGTCGCTGATGCGCCGCCATCCGGCCGGCGGCACCTTCCATATCGAGGACGTCCAGGACCAGGTCGAGCTCGCGATGATGCGTGCCGGCGAGCACCAGGTCGCGCGTTCCTACGTCCTTTATCGCGAAGAGCGCGCGCGCGAGCGCGCCAAGCGCGCCCAGGAAGCGGCCGATCTGCAGAAGCCGCGCATCCACGTGACCATCGGCGGCGCGCGCGAGCCGCTCGATACCGCCAAGCTCGAGGCGCTGATCATCTCCGCCTGCGAGCACCTGCACCAGGGCTCGGAAGTCGATCCGCAAAAGATCCTCGACGCGACCCTTCGCGACCTCTACGACGGCGTGCCGCTCGAGGAGGTCTACAAGTGCGCCATCCTCGCCGCGCGCATGCTGATCGAGCAGGACCCGGACTATACGTACGTCACCGCGCGCCTGCTGCTGCATACCATCCGCCGTGAAGTACTGGGCGAAGAGGCGACGCAGTCGGAGATGTCCTCTCGCTACGCCGAATATTTCCCGACCTTCATCAGCCAGGGGGTGAAGGCGCAACTCCTCGACGAACGCCTCGCCTCGTTCGACCTGAAGCGCCTCGGCCAGTCGCTCAGGCCCGAGCGCGACCTGCAGTTCAATTATTTGGGCCTGCAGACGCTCTACGACCGCTACTTCCTGCACATCAACGAGAGCCGCATCGAGCTGCCGCAGGCGTTCTTCATGCGCGTGGCCATGGGGCTGTCGCTCAACGAGATCGACCGCGAAGAGCGCGCCATCCAGTTCTACAACGTGCTCTCGACCTTCGACTTCATGTCGTCGACGCCGACGCTCTTCAATGCCGGCACGCTTCGCTCGCAGCTCTCGTCCTGCTACCTCACGACGGTCTCCGACGACCTAGACGGCATCTACGAGGCGATCAAGGAAAACGCGTTGCTGTCGAAATATGCCGGCGGCCTGGGCAATGACTGGACTCCGGTGCGAGCGCTCGGCTCGTACATCAAGGGCACCAACGGTAAATCGCAAGGTGTCGTACCCTTCCTCAAGGTCTGCAACGACACTGCCGTAGCCGTGAATCAGGGCGGGAAACGTAAGGGGGCGGTGTGCTGCTACCTCGAGACGTGGCACCTCGACATCGAGGAGTTCCTCGAGCTGCGCAAGAACACCGGCGACGATCGGCGCCGCACGCACGACATGAACACGGCCAACTGGGTCCCCGACCTCTTCATGCGCCGCGTGATGGAGGGCGGCGAATGGACGCTCTTCTCGCCCTCGGACACGCCCGACCTGCACGACAAGACCGGCAAGGCGTTCGAGGAGGCCTACACGATCTACGAGAAGAAGGCCGCGCGCGGGGAGCTCAAGCTCCACAAGAAGATCGCGGCGCAGAGTCTATGGCGCAAGATGCTCTCGATGCTCTTCGAGACCGGGCATCCGTGGATCACGTTCAAGGATGCGGCCAACATCCGCAGCCCACAAAGCCACGTGGGCGTGGTGCACTCGTCGAACCTTTGCTGCATCGCCGCCGACCAGCGCGTCGTCACCGACCGCGGAATGCTCACGATCGGCGAGTTGTATCGCCTTGGCGGCAAGAACAAGGTCGTCGGCCTCGACGGCGTGTACGACGCCTCCGAGATGCTGCTTCCGCGGCCGAACGCACCGATGGTGCGCATCGAAACCGAGGAGGGCTATTCGCACAAGGTCACGCCGGATCACAAGGTGTGGGTGAAAGACCGCGGTTGGGTGGAGGCGCAGCACCTCGCCTCCGGCGACAAGCTCCTCATCCAGCAGCTCGAAGGGCTGTGGGGGCCGGACCACATGCCCGATCTTTCCTACCTGATGGGATTGATCGCGGGCGACGGGACGTTCGGCAAGAACAACGTCTTTATCGACCTGTGGGAAAGCGACTTCGGTCTCATCGATGAAGCGACCGAGACCGTCCACATGCTTCTCGACGGCAACACCGTGCTCAAGACCACGTCGGTCAACACGCCGGTGTTCCGCATCGATCCGAAGAACGGCAAGGCGCGGCTCTCATCGGCTCCGCTGCGCCGCCTTCTCGATCTGCACGGGTTTACCGCCGAGAACAAGACGCGCGTTCCGCGGCTCGTCTGGGAGGGTGATCGCGAGACGGCGGCCGCGTACCTGCGCGGGCTCTACCAGGCCGATGGCAATGTCGTCAGCAGCGACGAAGTCACGACGCTTTGCCTCGCCTCGATCGACCTCGAATTCATCCGCGAGCTGCAGATGTTGTGGGCGAATTTCGGCGTGAAGTCCTCGGTCAACCAGATGCACGGCCACAAGCAGCATGAGATGCCCGATGGGAGGGGCGGCAAAAAGGCCTACTGGAGCCAGCCGCTCTATCGCCTCCTCATCACGTCGATCCGCGGTTGCAAGATCGCCGAAGAGGTCACGCAGCTCGGCGCGACGCGCAAGTCGGCGGC
>WNFI01108681.1_pt1 | contig 13590 bp, 13 predicted proteins | sample 5400471 | NCBI WGS metagenome assembly WNFI01 (sample SAMN13153348, study PRJNA577476) | soil metagenome | isolation source: 100 cm saprolite on Douglas fir-dominated hillslope | place: USA:California | collected 2013-09-17 | reverse complement strand
GCACACATGCGGCACCTTGGCCGCCTCTTCCGGCGGCAGGTGGTACATGTCCTTGTCGATCGGGTCGCCCGGATGGATCTTGTTCTGCACGCCGTCCAGGCCCGCCATCAGCATCGCCGCGAACGCGAGGTAAGCATTGGCGGTGGGATCCGGGAAGCGCACTTCGACGCGACGCGCGTTCGGGCTCGACACGTATGGGATGCGGCAGGCAGCGGAGCGGTTGCGCGCCGAATACGCCAGGTTGATGGGCGCCTCGAAGCCCGGCACCAGCCGCTTGTACGAGTTGGTGCCCGGGTTGGTGATCGCGTTCAGCGCTTTCGCGTGCTTGATGATGCCGCCGATGTAGTGGATGGCGAAATCCGACAGCCCGGCGTAGCCGTTGCCGGCGAACAGGTTCTTGCCGCCTTTCCATACCGATTGGTGCACGTGCATGCCCGAGCCGTTGTCGCCGACGATGGGCTTGGGCATGAAGGTCGCGGTCTTGCCGTACGACGCGGCGACGTTCCAGACCGTGTACTTCAGGATCTGCATCCAGTCGGCGCGCTGCACGAGCGGCGCGAAGCGCGTGCCGATCTCGTTCTGTCCCATCGCGCCTACCTCATGGTGGTGCACTTCGACTTCCACCCCCTGCTGCTCGAGGGCGAGCGAGATCGCGTTCCTGATATCCAGCAGCGTGTCGGTGGGCGGCACAGGGAAATAGCCGCCCTTGACCGGCGCGCGGTGTCCCATGTTGCCGGATTCATAATCGATCCCTGACGACCAGGGGGCTTCCTCCGACTTGACCTTGACGAAGCAACCGGACATTTCCACGCTCCAGGTCACGCCGTCGAAGATGAAAAACTCGGGCTCGGGGCCGAAATACGACACGTCGCCGAGCCCGGTCGACTTCAGGTAGGTCTCGGCGCGCTTCGCGATGCCCCTCGGGCAACGCGTGTACGGCTTGCCGTCCATGGGCTCGTACGTATCGCAACTGATGTTGAGCACCGGCTCGTCGGTGAACGGATCCATCCGCGCGCTCGACGGGTCGGGCATCAGCAGCATGTCGGAGGCCTGGATGCCCTTCCAGCCGGCGATCGACGAGCCATCGAAGGCATGGCCGAGCTCGAATTTCTCCTTGTTGAAGTACTTGACCGGCACCGTGACGTGCTGCTCCTTGCCGCGGGTATCGGTGAACCGGAAGTCGACGAACTTGACCTCCTTATCCTTGACGAGCTTCAAGACGTCGTCGGCGGTCATCGCCATGTGGGTCTTCTCCCTGAACGAGTTGATTTAGTAGTGGTAGATATCGGCGGTGAGCAGATTCCGTGCCAATTGAGGCAGGGCGTGCTCGCCGGTCGTGCGCAAGCTTGGGGGCATTTTACCGAACGCAGATGCACTGTATAGGGGCGATTCCGCCCTTTTTGCACTTCGCCGGTGCGATGCGGTCAAACCTATAATCCGCAGGTCATGAGCGATCCGAAAGCCATCAAGAAGGCGGCAGCCGAGCGGGCGAAGAAGCTGGGCCTTCCGTATGCCGGCGCCCTGCTGCCCTCGGAGGCCCACGAACTGATGAAAGCCGGCGCAAAACTGGTCGACGTACGGACCAAGCCGGAGCTGCAGTACGTCGGGCGCATCCCCGGCAGCCTGGCGGTGGAATGGCAGACCTATCCCGGCAGCAAGCCCAATCCCGAGTTCATCGGCGAGCTGGCTGCCGCCGCCGGCAAGGACGACGCCGTGATGTTCATCTGCCGCTCCGGCGTCCGCTCGCACAGCGCGGCCGAGGCGGCGATGCGCGCCGGCTGGAAAGAGACCTACAACGTGCTCGAGGGATTCGAGGGCGACAAGGACGCCTCGCAACACCGCAACAGCGTCGGCGGCTGGCGCAAAGCCGGATTGCCTTGGACCCAGAACTGAAAATGGGGACAGACCCCATTTCTCGAATGAGAAAAATGGGGTCTGTCCCCATTTTCTAAGCCTTCCAGTCGACCCAGCCGAAGTAAGCGGTCAGCAACACGACACCGCCAAAGACGATCCGATACCAGGCGAACGGCTTGAAGTCGTGCGTCGCGACATAGCGGATCAGCCAGCGGATCACCACGAACGCGCAGATGAAAGAGGTCGCCACCCCGACTGCGAACATGGGCGCATCGCTAAGCGAGAAGAGCGCCCGATGCTTCAGGAGGTCGTAGCCGCCGGCAGCCACTAGCGTAGGAACGGCGAGGAAAAAGGAGAACTCGGTCGCCGCCTGGCGCGACAGGCCGAACAGCATGCCGCCGATGATGGTGGCTCCCGAGCGCGAAGTTCCGGGGATCAGCGCGAAGCATTGCGCGAGCCCGACCTTCAACGCATCGAGCCAGGTCATCACTTGGGTGCTTTCCACCCGATGCTCTTTCGGTGGACGATTTTCGACCAGAAGAATCACTACACCGCCGACGATGAAGGCCAGTGCAACGGGCACGGCATGGAAAAGATAGGCCTTGATGTATTTCGAGAAGAGCAGTCCGAGCACGGCCGCCGGAATGAAGGCAATGAAAAGATTCTTGTACAAATTCAAATCATATTTGAAGAAGCGAGCGCGGTATTCCCACACCACGGCGAGCATCGCGCCGGTCTGGATGACGATGTTGAAAACGCTCCAGCGCTCGTCGTTCGCCCCCAGCAGCTCGCCCGCCAGGATCAGGTGCCCGGTGCTCGAGATCGGCAGGAACTCCGTCAGGCCTTCGACGATCCCGAGGATCAGCGCGCTCAGCAATTCGTGCATCGATGCCATCCCGGCAGCCTCTTATTGAATCCGTTCCTGCAGGAAGCGCTCGATGTTCTGCCAGAAGAACGGGTGGCTGTCGGTGGTGTTGTGGCCCGCGTCCTCCAGCGCCACCCATTGTTTCGCCCCGCCCCAGGCATCGTAGAGCCTTTTGGCGTGCGCCGGCGGGATGATCTGGTCGCGCGTGGCGACGAGGCACAGCAGCGGCGCCGTGATTCCCGGCGCGAGCTGCGCCGGCTCGAAGTTGTGCCTCAGCATCAGGCTCACGGGCAGGAAAGGATAGTGATGCCTGCCGACCTCCGCCAGGCTGTCGAACGGTGCCGCGAGGATCACAGAATCTATTTTCCTTTGAGAAGCCAAAAATACCGCGGCGCCGCTGCCGAGGCTGCGACCCAGGACGAAAACCTCCTTCGGCTTGAGCTCGCGTACCGCGTAGTCATACCACTGCAGCGCGTCGGAGGAGATCGAATCGGCCGACGGCTTGCCGCCGCTCGCTCCATAGCCGCGATAGCTGGTCAGCAGCCAGCTCACGCGCGAGGTGCGCCCGGCGGTCTCCGCGATCATCCAGGAGACCTCCTCCGCATTGCCGCCGAAGTAAATGACGAGCGGCGCACCCGGCGCGCGTTTGACGTGCCAGGCGTGCAATTTGACCTGGTCCTTTGAATCCAGAAATACCTGCTGGACATCGGGGAAGCGCCTTGCGATCTCGGCGCGGTGCGATTCGGAAAGCCGTTGCGGATAAAAGATGAGCTGGTCCTGCAACAGGTACATCGCAAGCGGCACCCCGACCGCGACCGCGAGCAGCATCATGCCGATCGTCGAGAGCATAAAGTTGCCGATTCGCGCAGCGAATTGGATTTGATTTTGTTTACTACCGGGCTTTGGGATAGAGCTCCGAACCCTTCTTCACGAACTCGACGGCTTTCTCCCTCAGGCCTTTCTCGACGTAGTCGCGCACGTCCTGCGTTATCTTCATCGAGCAGAAATGCGGCCCGCACATCGAGCAGAAGTGCGCCACCTTCATGCTGTCTTTCGGCAGCGTCTCGTCGTGGAAGTCCTTGGCGGTGTCGGGATCGAGTCCCAGGTTGAACTGGTCCTCCCAGCGGAACTCGAAGCGCGCCTTGGAGATCGCGTTGTCGCGGACCTGCGCCCCGGGGTGGCCCTTGGCGAGGTCGGCGGCGTGCGCGGCGATCTTGTAGGCCATGATGCCGTCCTTCACGTCCTTCTTGTTCGGCAGTCCCAGATGCTCCTTCGGCGTGACGTAGCAGAGCATCGCGGTGCCGTACCAGCCGATCTGCGCGGCGCCGATGGCGCTGGTGATGTGGTCGTAGCCCGGCGCGATGTCGGTGGTCAACGGCCCCAGCGTGTAGAAGGGCGCCTCGTGGCACTCCTTCAGCTGGATGTCCATGTTCTCCTTGATGAGCTGCATCGGCACATGGCCCGGGCCTTCGATCATCGTCTGCACATCATGTTTCCACGCAATTTGCGTCAGCTCGCCTAAGGTTCTTAATTCCGACAGTTGAGCCTCATCGTTCGCGTCATACCCGGAACCAGGCCGCAGACCATCACCGAGAGAGAACGAGACGTCGTACGCCTTCATGATCTCGCAGATGTCCTCGAAGTGCGTGTAGAGGAAGCTCTCCCTGTGGTGCGCGAGGCACCACTTCGCCATGATCGAGCCGCCGCGCGACACGATGCCGGTCATGCGCGCCGCCGTCATCGGCACGTAGCGCAGCAGGACGCCGGCGTGGATGGTGAAGTAGTCGACGCCCTGCCTCGTGGATGTGCTTGCCGGTGGAGAGGTCCATGACCGTGTCGCCGCCCCAGCGGATCGCCCAGGTCATCTTCTCGACTTCCTCGCCGATGCCCGAGGATACCGCCGAGTTGCCGATGTTGGCGTTCACCTTCACCAGGAAGTTGCGGCCGATGATCATCGGCTCGCTCTCCGGATGGTTGATGTTGGCCGGGATGATGGCGCGGCCGCGCGCCACCTCGCTCCTCACAAATTCAGCATCTATTTCGGAAGGAATGCTGGCGCCAAAACTCTCGCCCTTGTGCTGCTTCATCATCAGCTCGAGCATCTTCTCGCCGGTCTTGCCGCCGGCCTTCAGGCTCTCGACGTATTGGCTGCGCTGCAGGTTCTCGCGGATCGCGATGAATTCCATTTCCGGAGTGACGATTCCCCGGCGCGCGTAGTGCATCTGTGTGACGTTGCTCTTGCCTTTCCTGGGCTTCCTCTTGAGATTGAAGCGAAGCTCGGCGAGCTTCGGATCGGCCAGTCGCTCTTTACCGAACGAAGAGGAGGGCCCGCTCAGCAGCTCAGAATCACCTCTCGCTGAAATCCACGGCTCGCGAAGGGCCGGCAGGCCCGAGCGGATATCGATCTTCACGGCCGGATCGGTATACGGCCCGGAGCAGTCGTAGACGAAGACCGGCGGGTTCTTCTCGCCGCCGAACATGGTGGGCGTGTCGGCCTGGCTACCCTCGCGCAGCGGCACGCGCACATCGGGGCGCGAGCCGGTGACGTACACCTTGCGCGAATTCGGCAGCGGCTTTATCGCTGCGTCGTCTACGTGGGCGGTTGCGGCGAGGAACTTCGGATTGGCGTTCATCTGGCGTCTTCCCTCCGGCGGCGTTAACCGCATCAGGTTCTAAGGGACTCTCTCACCCGCGCCGTTGCCGCATTGCCGCCGACGGTAACGCAGGACCCCTAACGCTAAGGCTGCGATTATAATCCGCTTCCTCCATGAATCTCGAAAAAGCCCGCAACAACATGGTCGAGCAGCAGATCCGCACCTGGGAGGTTCTCGACCAGGACGTACTCGATCTGCTCTACCTCGTGCCGCGCGAGGATTTCGTGCCGGAGCAATACAAGGCGCTCGCCTTTTCCGACCTGGAAATCCCCATCGGAGAGGGGGAGCGCATGTGGCAGCCCAAGCTGGAAGCGCGGGTGGTGCAGGAGCTGGCGCTGAAGAGGACCGACCAGGTGCTGGAGGTCGGCACCGGCAGCGGCTATCTCACGGCGCTGCTGTCGCACCGCGCGGGGCACGTGCACTCGGTCGAGATCAAGCCGAAGCTCGCCGAATTCGGCCACAAGAATCTGGCGCGGCAGGGCCTGGACAACGTCACGCTGCAGACCGGCGACGCGGCGCGCGGCTGGCCACGCCAGGCGCCCTACGACGCGATCGTGCTCACCGGCTCGACGCCGGTCCTGCCGCGCGCCTTGCTCGAGCAGCTCGCCGCCGGCGGCAGGCTGTTCGCCGTGGTGGGTGAAGCGCCCGCCATGACTGCCCGGCTCGTCAGCTGCACGGCGCCGGGCGCCTGCGCCAGCGTGGATCTCTTCGAAACGGTGATCGCGCCGCTCGTCAACGCCGAGCAGCCGCCGCGCTTCAAATTCTGAGCCTGCGCATGGAACAACTCACGGCCGCGGAGCTGTCCGCCTGGCTCGGCGACGCGGGCCGCGCCAAGCCGCTGCTGCTCGACGTGCGCGAGCCCTGGGAGTACGAGAAGGCCCGCATCGAGGGCTCGCAGCTCGTGCCGATGGGCGAGATACCGGCACGCCTTGGCGAGCTCGATCCGGACCAGGAAGTAATCACGATCTGCCATCACGGCGGCCGCAGCATGCAGGTGGCGATGTTTCTCGAAAAAAGCGGCTTTGCAAAAGTGCACAATCTCGCCGGCGGCGTCGATTCCTGGTCGAAAACCGTCGATCCATCGGTTCCCGTGTATTGAAAATATGAAGAACAAAACCGCTCTTCTTTTCGTTTTCCTCCTCGCATTCGCACGACCGGGCCTTGCCGAAGACCTGCTGCAGGTCTACCGCGAGGCGCAGAAATACGACGCCGTGTATTCGGCGGCGCGCTACAGCGTCGAGGCGGGGCGCGAGAAGGGGCCGCAGGGCCTAGCGCTCCTGCTGCCGACACTTAACCTGACCGGTAATGCTACTCGGCAGTCGATCGAATCCGACTCCAAGAACCCGAGCGTGGTCCCCAGCTTTACCCGCTATCCGCGCCTCTATGGCTACCAGCTCGTCTTCACCCAGCCGATCTTCCGCCTGCAGAACTGGAACCAGTACGACCAGGCGGAATTCCAGGTGAAGCAGGCCGAGGCGACCTTCGGCCAGGCGGCACAGGACCTGATGCTGCGCGTCGCGCAGGCCTACTTCGACGTGCTCGCCGCGCAGGACACCCTGGCCCTGGTGCGCGCGCAGAAGGCGGCGATCTCCGAGCAGCTCGCCCAGGCGAAGCGCAACTTCGAGGTCGGCACCGCGACCATCACCGACACGCACGAAGCGCAGGCGCGCTTCGACCTGAGCGCCGCGCAGGAAATCGCCGCCCAGAACGACCTGGACAGCAAGCGCCGCTCGCTCCAGTTGCTGACCGGCAAGGAATACGGGGAGCTCAAGGCGCTGCAGGCCGACATCAAGCTGCCGCAGCCCAACCCCGAGGACATGCAGAGCTGGGTCGACCTGGCGGAGAAGCAGAGCTATCCGGTGCAGGTCCAGGAGGCCGGCACGGCCATCGCGGCGCTCGAAGCCAGGCGAAACTCGAATGCCCATCTGCCGACGCTCGACCTGGTCGGCAGCTATGGCCAGACCGACCAGACCGCCACGCTCACCTCGCCGATCGGCAACACCCTCACCCAGGGAGCAATCGGACTGCAGCTCGCCATGCCGCTCTTCGCCGGCGGGGGCTTGAGCTCCCGCGAGCGCGAGGCGGCCGCGCTCAGTCTGAAAGCGCGGGACGACCTGGACAATGCGCGGCGTTCCGCGGCGCTCACCACCCGCCAGTCCTATCTTTCCGTGATCAACGGCATCGCCCAGGTAGGCGCGCTGGAGCAGGCCAGGGTCTCCTCGCAGAGCGCCCTCGACTCGAACAAGCTCGGCTATGAAGTGGGCGTGCGCATCAACATCGACGTCCTCAATGCCCAGCAGCAGCTTTACTCCACGGAGCGCGACCTCGCGGTGGCGCGCTACAACACCATCACCAATCACCTGCGGCTCAAGGCCGCCGTCGGCAGCCTGGTCGAGCCGGACCTGTGGGAAGTCAACCGCGCGCTGCAGCCTTAGCCGACCCCTAAATGGGGACAGACCCCATTTTTCAAAAATGGGGTCTGTCCCCATTTAGGAGCTCGAGGCAAATCCGCAGGTGGCGCTCGGTGGCGCCGCGATGCAGGTCGCAGAGCTTCCTGCCGGCCTCCGACATTTTCCGGCGCTTTTCCGGCTCATGGAGCAATTCAAGCCTCGATCAGGTTCTGGCCGCCGAGCGCGGCGAACGAGCCGCCGATCAGCGCGACATCGCAGGCGGCATAGTAGAAAGCCATCTCCCCCATCGTGTCGCCAAGATAGATTCTCTGTTTTTCGCCCGGAAAATCATCCCGGCTGCGCCGCGCTTCGGCCCACTGCGCCACCTCGTCGAAGCGCTGCGGATGGCGCGGTACCACGACAACGAGCAGCTTTTCTTTTTCAGGAAAATTCATGCTTGACTGAGAAAAAGCGTCGAGAAGCAACCTCTCCTCTCCTTCCCTCGTGCTGGCGAACAGCAGCACCGGCCGTCCGACGCGCGCGCGCCAGGCGCGGCCGGCAGCGGCCTGCGCGGCGTCGGGCCGGACGTCGAACTTCAGGTTGCCGGTCACCTCGATATTCGGCGCGCCGAGCGCGCGTAGCCGCTCCGCGTCGGCCGCGCTTTGCGCGCACACCGCCGCAAAGGAACGGATTGCCGGGCCGGTAAGCGCCGACCAGCGCGCATAGCCGCGCGCCGACTTTTCCGACATCCGGGCGTTGGCGAGCAGCATCGGCAAGCCGTTCACCGCGCACGCCGCGAGCAGGTTGGGCCACATCTCGGTCTCCATGACGATTCCCAGGCCCGGGCGGAAGTACTCGAGGAAGCGCTGCACGGCTTCCGGATAGTCGTAGGGAAGGTAGACCACGGTCACCGATTCGCCGTACACCTGCTTCAGCGTCTCGCGGCCGGCTGCCGTCATGCAGGTCATGACGACCGCCTGCTCGGGCAGCGCCCGTTTGAGCGCCTGGACGAGCGGCGCCGCGGCGCGAGCTTCGCCGACCGAAACCGCGTGGATCCAGATCCCGCCGGCTTTGCGATCAACTTTGTAGCGGCCAAAGCGCTCGGCCACGGCCTCCCAATAGCCGCGCTCGCGCCGGCCGCGCCACCACAGGCGCAGCAGGACAAGCGGCAGCAACGCCCTCAGTGCAAGCGTGTACAGAGTTCTCAAGCGACAGCCTGCAGGACTTCGCCGACCGACGGCGGGCGGCCCGCCGCGCCGACATTGGCCGCTTTCGAAGAGCCATGCAGGCCGGTCAGCGCGGGATCCGAGCCGCAGTAGATCCCGACGGTCCGCGCGCCCACCGCCGCCGCGAGGTGGGTGAGCCCGGTATCGACACCGATGACGGCATTTGCTTTTTGAAAAATTCCCGCGAGTTCCAGGAGCGACATCCTGGCGGGCACCGCTGCGTTGCCCATTGCCTTGGAAACGGCTTCGGCGCGGATCTTCTCCGCCTCGGTGCCCCAGGGCAGCACAACGCGCACACCGAGAGCCCGGCCGAGCTCGATCCAGCGTTCGTTCGGCCAGAGCTTGTCGGCGCGGCTGGTCATCGTGAGAAACACCGCGTAAGCGGCGGCGTCGCCTTTCGAGGATGAATTTTCCATTTGAAGGCCGTAGTCGACTGAATTCTCAAACGCATAGCCAAGGGCACTCGCGGTCAGCCGCCGGTTCCTTTCCACCGCATGCAGCCCCTTCGGCACCTGGTGCTTGATGTCGTAGAACATCGCCGCCAGCGGCTCGCGGGCGCTCGCGCGGTCCATGCCGTGTTTCGTGCCCGCAGCGAGCGCGCAGATAAGCGCGCTTTTCAGGAGCGCCTGCGAATCGATCACGGCGTCATAACGCTCGAGTGAAATCGCCTTCCTGAAACTTGCCATCTCGGCCCAGACGGCGCGATTCCAGGGACCCCGCCGCCAGCGGCGCAGCGCCACCGGGATCACGCGGCGCACCGCGCGGTGCATCGCCGCGACCTCGATGAAAGGTTCTTCGACCACCCAATCGATCTCGACCGCCGGCAGCCTGCGCGCGGCGTCGCTTACCGCCGGGCAGTGATGGATGACATCGCCGAGCGAAGAGGTCTTTACGAAGAGAATTCTTCGCATTGGATAGAATAGGCCCGCTGATTCTACGGGATAACCGGAGGAATACTTTTTGACCGCCGCGCCCCGAGCGAAGCTCTCGGCCGTCCTCATCACCCGCAACGCCGCCAGCGTCCTCGAGGCCTGCCTCGAGAGCCTTGCGTTCGCCGATGACATCGTCGTCGTCGATTCGGCGAGCAGCGACGGCACGATCGAGATCGCGACGCGGCGCGGCGCTCGCGTGGTGCAGAGAGAATGGCTGGGCTACGGCCGGCAGAAGCAGTTCGCAGTCGAGCAGGCGGCGCACGACTGGGTGCTTTGCGTGGATTCCGACGAGCGCGTCTCGGCGCCGCTCACCGCCAGCATCCTCGAGGCGCTCGCGGCGCCGGTTTCGCCGGTCTACCGCATGGCGCGGCGCAACCGCTTCATGGGCCGCTGGCTCGCCCACGGCGAAGGCTATCCGGACTGGAGCCCGCGCCTCTTCAACCGGCTGAACGCGCGCTGGAGCGATGACCTGGTGCACGAGAAGGTGCTGTTCGCGGTCACGCCCGGCACGCTGCGCGGCGACCTGATGCACGACTCCTCCGACGACCTGTCGACCTATCTGGAGCGGCAGAACCGCTACACCACGCTGGCGGCGCGCCAGGCCTTCGAGCTCGGCCGCAGCGCGAGCCTGCTCCACCTCTTGTTCTCGCCGGTCGTGAGATTCTTCAAGTTCTACGTCTTTCGCCTGGGCTTCCTCGACGGCATGCCGGGGCTGCTGCACATCTCGATCGGCTGCATGAACAGCTACATCAAGTACGCCAAGCTGATCGAGCTGCGGCGCGCGGAGCGCAGGTGACCTCGAACGCCCTGCCGGCGTCGCGCGACATCGTCGCGTTCCACGACTACGTGCTCGCCGCGCCGGGCCAGCCTGCGCGCCTGGAATCCGGCGTCTGGGAGGCGATCGAGACCAATCACCGGCACAACGGCGTTCTCTGGGAGCAGGAGGACCTCGCGCGCCGGCGCGACGTGCCGGACTCGGACATCGCCGGCAACAAGCGCGCGATCGACGCCAACAACCAGAAGCGCAACGACGCGATCGAGCGCATCGACGAAGCTTTTCTCAAAGTCCTCGAAAAAACAAAGAAGCGTCCGCAGGCGAAGCAGCATTCAGAAACCGCCGGCGCCATGATCGACCGGCTGTCCATCCTGGCGCTCAAGATCCACAACATGCGCCTGCAGACCGAGCGCAAGGACGTGGAGCGCTCTCACATAGTCGGCTGTCTCGAAAAATTGAGCCGCTTGCAGGAGCAGCGGGGCGATCTCGCGGCTTGCCTCGACCGGCTGCTCGCCGAGGCGGCGCGTGGCGAAAGTTATTTCAAGATCTACCGCCAGTTCAAGATGTACAACGACCCGAACCTGAACCCGGCCATCTATGGGGCGACGGGCGGCGCGAAGCCCCGCGGCAAGCGCTGATGCTTCTGGTTCGCCTCGAGTACGCAGCCCTCATGGGACTTGGATTCGTGCTGCCTTTGTTCGAGGCGCCAAAAAATCTCCTGTGGTTCGCGTATGTCTGCCTTTGGTTTTTCAATAGAACGCGGGCGCGCGATTTCGGCGGTACGTGGGACCGCTGGGACACGGTTATCGCGCTATGGATTCTGTCCGGTTTTCTATCGATCCCCCTGGGAGGCATTCACACGGGGGATTGGAGCGCGAACAACGATGTCCTTCGCTACGGCAGCCTGCTCTGGCTCCTGAAGCGCAGCCGCTACGATGAGGCGGCCCTGCAGCCGGTGTTTTTTGCGCTCATCGCAGGCGCACTCGCCGCGCTGGCGTGGGGCTACTACGGCATCGCCACCCACGAGCACTATCTTCTCGGCCTGACCTCGGTCGGACATGTCAACCACAGTGCCATCTATGTCGCGATCGTTTTCGGTGCGACGCTTGCCGCTGCGCGCGCTTGGTGGCGCAGCACCACAACTCCGAAGCGGGTGCTCGGTCTTGTCGTGCTGGCGATCCTCGTCATCTCGCTTGTCGTCATGCAAAGCCGCGGCGCCCTCGCGGCCGCCGCGATAGCCGCCCTGCTTCTTCTCGCGGCGTATTCGTGGAGGCTACGGCACGGACTGCGAGCGATCGCGGTTTGTGCCGCACTCGGCGTCGTGGCGATGACAGCTGTGCTCGCCGTCAAGCCGGAAATACTGGAAAAGCGCGACGCATTCGGCAAGCAACTGGCGTTTATTTCCTATCGCGACGTGATCTGGCGGACCGGCGTCGCCGCCTGGCGGGAGTTTCCGCTGTTTGGGGTGGGCATCGACAACTATTCGCGGATAGGAATCGGGGATCTTGAGCGCTGGTGCGCGAAGCGCGGAGAAGTCTTCGACAAGACGCGCTACGAACCGGCGCCGCATGCCCACAATCTCTACGTCAACACGCTTGCCGAGCGCGGCCTGGTCGGTCTTGTTTCGCTGCTCGCGTTGCTGTTCGTATGGCTTGCGGAGCTGACGCGCAGAATTCCAGAAGCGAATGCGCCGCCGGCGTATTGGACTTGGTGGGGCGGCGCGGCTTCGGCCTGGCTCGTTACCGCGCTCGTCGGCACGGTCAACACGACCTTGCATCACGAGCACGCGCTGCTCGCCATGCTGTTTCTGGGCGGTTGGCTCTCTCTCCAGCGTGCTGACGGTTCACCAGGTTAACCTTCAGACCCTGGTAGGCGGCGGGGAGTATTACACCCGCGCGTTTTCCCGGGCTCTGTTGAATGCCGGCGCGAAGGTGCGGCTTCATGTCCATCGCAATAACCGCTTCTGGGATTCGCTGGCCGGCTCCGGCATTGAAGTGCTGCCGGTCGCGGACGCCGCCGGTTTTGAGTCCGCTCTCCCCAACCGTGGCGCGTTGCTGATGACGCAAACCATGCTGCCGTCAGCCATCTCTGAGCGGCTCGCGCGCAAGCACATCCTTACCGGCTTCGCCCACCTTCCCACGTACCAACGCAGCGCGGAGCCGTTTGCGCCCTATCGCGCGGTGTTCACCGTGTCGCAATATTGCATTGACCTGCTGCGCGCCGCCGGTCTCGGCAGCCGGACTTACCCCGAACCCCTTTATGGGACGTACGATCTGGGACGCCCGGCCGCACAAGTTCTGCACGCCCGATCGCCCTATGCATGGGACCGGCGCAAGCTGCGCGATCGGATGATGGGTTTGCTCGAGCCCCTGGTGCCGCGAACGCGCCCGGTGTATTCGAAACCGGCGGGGCTCAGCCTCGCAATTGTCTCCTTGATCGCGCCGATCAAACAGTTTCCGGCGCTGTTCGGTGTCCTCGCTCCTGTTATCGCACGCTTCCCGCAAGTGCATCTCGATATATTCGGTAGCGGCGGCTATGCACAGGTGCGGGATCTGCGCCGGGCCCTGCGCCCGATCCGGCGACAAGTCCGCTTCTGGGGTTATCAGCCGTCGGTGCAGGCGGTGTATCCGATGATCGACTATCTGATGACGGGGCTTCCCGAGAAGGAGGCGCTGGGCCTCAATGCGATCGAATCGCAAGCCTGCGGGACTCCAGTGCTTGCGCCCAAGGCTCCGCCGTTCACTGAAACCGTGCTGGACGGCAAGACCGGATTTCTGTACGCGGATCCGCGCCTCGATCAGGGAAGGGATTTCGCGGCTCTGCTCGAGTCGCTCGTGGCCGGTCGCGCTCGTCCGGACCCGCGCCTCGCGCGCGAGCATCTGGCGAAATTCTCC
>WNFI01321068.1_pt1 | contig 13592 bp, 14 predicted proteins | sample 5400471 | NCBI WGS metagenome assembly WNFI01 (sample SAMN13153348, study PRJNA577476) | soil metagenome | isolation source: 100 cm saprolite on Douglas fir-dominated hillslope | place: USA:California | collected 2013-09-17 | reverse complement strand
CTGTACTCTCTCATGGACTTCAACAGGGACACGATACTTGGATATCGTGTCCCTGTTTGCGTCTCGCGTAGACTGGCCTTCTAAGACCGAGGTTCAACGCGCAAAGGTCGCAATTCAGTCGGAAGCGTGTTGGGGACCACGGTGCGCCATTCGACATCAAATGAGCCTCGATAACCGAATAAAGGCCCCCAGATACGATTGTGAACGTTTACGTCGATGCAAAACTTCTTGCTGGCGTCATCGTACCACTCACAGACATCGGCAACACCGGAGAAGAACAGCGGAAATCGGAAGCCGATCAGCCCTTCGTAAAAGCGCTGCGCGCCGGACCGAATCCGTAGTCCGCCGCGTTCATCAACGGATAGATCAAGGTCAACTGCTAGGTGCTCATGGCTTCCCATATAGTCTACAATACAGCCACGTAGTCGGCTGTAGACCATATAGGCATCAAAGCGCCTGCATTTACGCATGTTAAATGTACGTATCCAGGTTACTGTTTCTCGTCCCAAGTCATCGACAAAAGCATAGTTTTGGATAGTAAAGGGCACGTGATGTCCACTTTCAGGGAACATAATACGTCGCCACGAGCCAACATATAGGAACGGCAGCGTGTAAATCGCACCATGCCATACTTCATCCATGATGCCCATACCGATGGAAGCAACACCGCTTGCACTTGTGAGGCCAAAACGTCGCTGGATTTGTGGGTGAAGTCTCCGAAAATCTGAACCTAGCGCGATTTCATAAATTGATTGCATGGTTCGCTAGCTATCCTTTCTCGGCATTCGCAGGCATCTACCCGCAGATGGTGTATCTAAACTGGCGATATATCCGATCAGGGCGAGGACAATAACAGAAACGTTAAGCGTCACCGGATTGAAGGCAGCTCCCAGATATTCCGGCGAAGTCAGCGCGATTCCGATGGTTGCCAGGATCATTAGGCCGATATTGACCAGAAACAACCAGCGATGACGCCATGTCAGCAGCATAATTAGCCCAAATGCAAGTTCGGCGCTGCCTAACAGTCGAACTGCTAGCAATGCATCCTGAGCACTGACGCCGGTACGTGTGAACATTGCCAATTCATCTCTGTGCGTCGATAGCAGCTTAGGTATCAGGCCGTGATATAACCAGATGAATGCTAATGTTAGTCGGGTGAGGCTATGTATAAGGCTGCTGCGAAAAGCGCTTACCGGAGCAACACCTGTTTCGATCCAGAGCCGTAATCTATCAAAGCTCCAGGCGGTGGCCCAACTGATTAATGGACGGAAAATCGCTCGGTCAAAGACCCGGCCTAACAATCCGAAACGTATCTCGTAGTCATACCACGTCAGGAAGCGAACGCCATTCTGTTCAGGTATGTATTTCCAGTAGCCAGACCCGGCGCTGATAAGGGATTTACGATCCTCTGACCAAAATTTGAGCGCGGAACTCCTGACCCCATGTGCGTTATCATAGCTGCCTACCGTTTCGCCCATCCCGCAGATACGCATCCCGAAGCCAATGCGTGTCTCATACAAAAACTGCTGAGCATCACTGTTTTCTGCGCGAGGAAGATATTCAATTTTCGTGAAGCGCAAATCCCATTGCTCGTGCAATTGCGGGTTCTGTGTTCTAGTCCACACATTATCAATGGTGCTGGCTATGAAAATTTCGACGTAAATGCCTCGATTGGGGGCTATCACATCATTGTTCCTTTTATCACTTATTGAACGTATTGTACGATTAAAATGTTTCGGAGTCAACTTAATATACGGCATTTCACTTTAAAGAATCGCACTTTGCGTTTCCAGAATTTCGTCATAAACTTAGAGGTGTCTTATGCTTTCATCTTATTCATCAGTTGCGAGGAGATACGAGTGCCTACCTGGATGGTTGTAGAAGACGAACCAGATATATATGATGTTCTCCTGGCAATGTTTGAAATCTGGGGTATCGAAGGCGTCGCATTTGTCGACGGGGCCGAAGCAGTTTCCTGGATCGAGGACGTGGACAAGGGAAATGTTACGGGGGAACTGCCAGAACTTGCTATTCTAGACATCCGTTTGCCAGAGATTGCCGGGCCAGAAGTTGGCGCTCGGCTGCGCCAGAGTCATCAGCTTGGCAAGATCGCGATTGTCATGATCACAGCCTACCGCCTGACGCCGGAGGAAGAACAGCAAGTTATCACGCGGGCACAGGCGGACCGCCTGATGTATAAGCCACTGCCAGCCATGCCAGAACTCCGCAAGGCGCTGGACACCATTATTGATGATCGCAAGATAATACCGAATCCTGCGCCTACCAAATCGCCTGCGGTTCCAGCGACACCGCCTGTACCACCGCCTGCATCGTCGGCGCTGCCTCCCAAGCCGTCCCAACCGCCCAAATAACTCGGATGTGGCCTGGTGCTGATGCATCAGGCCAATAATACGCTGGCTTTTCGATTCGCTACTTCCACTCTGATTCGGTGTTATCCTTACCGTCGGTATTACCCTACCTGTAGTTGCCAGAGATAAATCTTATGCAGAGTACCGCCAGCTCTCCGAACAGCCAGATCATCCAACGTGCTCTGGCTGTGTTTATCATTATTGTGATAGCAGTCGCGCTGTGGATTGTGCGCGATATTTTGATGCTGACGCTAACTGCCGTAATCTTTGCTATCCTGCTGACGACGCCGATCCGTTTTTTTGTAAAACGTGGAATTCCCCGCCCGCTGGCAATCGTGCTGACGCTCATTTTGCTCGTATTGGTCCTCATCGCAACCGTGCTGTTGCTGTTGCCCGGTTTATTTGGTCAATTCCAGCAACTGATTTCGATCTACCTTCCCGGTGCCATGACACAATTGCAGGGCCAATTGCAAGCGGATACCCTGACGGCACGTTTTCCGTTTCTCAAGGACATTGACCAGAAAACCCTCGCTAACCTGACCGATCAGATTAGAGGACAACTGGTTGGGGGTCTTGGAAATATCAGCTCTCAAATCTTCCCATTTGTTGGCGGTCTTGCCTCGACCTTGCTGAATATTCTCATCGTGGTGTTTTTAGCCATGTACTTTGTGGCTGACCCTGACCTGCATGAACGCGGCCTTCTGAAGATGATGCCAATACGTTATCGTGGACGCGGTTTTGAAATACTGCTCAAACTCGACAGTACACTTCGCAAGTTCTTGCAGGCCCAGGTGTTGTTGATGTTATTGATAGGGGTGACAACCGGGGCTGCACTGGCCCTTATCGGCGTGCCGTTGGCGGGCGCGCTCGGCACCATTACCGGCTTGCTGGCTTTCATTCCGAACTTCGGACCGTTGGTAGCGCTGGTGCCCATCATTGCCGTGGCACTGATCAACACGCCAGATCAACTGCTTCTGATCATCGTCGTGTTCTACGTTCTGCAATTCCTGATGAGCCAGATCATTGCGCCCATCTTGATGGGTCAGGAAGTCAATTTGCCACCTGCAATTATTTTACTTTCGCAGATTATCGCGGGAATCTTCTTCGGATTTCTGGGGCTGCTGCTTTCTGTACCCCTAGCGGCGATTGTTGTTGTGCTGGTGCGCGAGATTTATATTAAGGACATCCTCGGCGATCACGGCCCCGAAAAAGAACCCCTGCTGGCATTGGTAGTTGACACGGAACCAGTTTGATTGTGCGTGATGAAAACAGGCGCTTTCCTGACAGCACGTTGTCAGACTGCACAGGGATGGTTATCATTGCAATCTGATACCCTGGATGGGGATGCCCCGAAAGGATAATTGTACTTATGAAAAGCCAATATACGCGGTTCTTCGCGCTATGCCTGGCACTAATTATCGCCAGCGCTGCGCTCTTTTCGAGAAGTTGGCGTCCGGTATATGCCCAGACCACAGAAACCGGGTCGAACTGGTCAGGATTTTACTGGAACAATCAAACTTTCAGCGGTAATCCCGCAGTTACGCGAACCGATCCCACGATAAATTTCAACTGGGGCAACGGATCGCCAGACCCCGCCATTCCGGCTGACCATTTCAGTGTGCGCTGGTACAACACCATCAACTTTGGGGGCGGAACCTATCGTTTCCGCGCGGGCGCTGATGACGGTATCCGCGTTGCCATCGACGGGAATAAAGTTATTGATCGCTTTACTGAAGGTGGTGGCTTCGTGCTCACTAGTTCTTCTGATATCCCCCTGGCAGCCGGAAATCACCAGATCATTGTTGACTATTTTGAAGATACTGGTCAGGCGGGTGTGCTGTTTGACTGGACAACCATCAGTGGCTTGCCGTCAATCGGCTCAGTCGCGGCTACTTCCGCCGCCGGGACATTAACACCCGTACCCACCGCCACGGTTATCACACCACAAACGTTGCCCGTGAGTTCCATTCGGGCTGTCATCATTGTTTCCCAGGCAAATGTCCGCAGTGGCCCCGCCACAACCTTCAATCCCATTGCTCAGGTGACGCTAAACCAGCAGTTCCGGGTCGTCGCCAATAACGGCGCAAACACGTGGTTCCTGATCGAGTTGAAGGATGGACAGCGCGGTTGGATCTTTCGGCGGATGATCTATCTTTACGGCGGCGACTGGACCAAACTGCCCGTTACACAGACAACGGTTGTTCCTGCCCCGGCGACGGCTGACGTGCAGGGTGAAGCCCGGATGGGTGTGCTCGTGCGCAGTGGGCCGAGCACCCGTGCCGATAAGATCGGCGCACTCAATCAGGGTGACACCTTCAAAGTTCTTAAACTCAGCAGAAATCGGGCCTGGATAATGATCGACGCCAATGGACTACAAGGCTGGGCGTTCCTGCCGAACCTGCGAATTGTTTTTGGCAATCTTGGCACATTGCCCGTCAGCAATTCTTAACTGGAATACGTTCGATGAAAGCGCAGGGACACGCCATGACGTGTCCCTGCTGCGTTAAACGGGGCAAGTGTTCATGATTCGACGGCGTGAATTTCTCCGTTCGCTAGCAGCAGTTGCCGGAATTATCGTGTTGCCCGCCCCTTTATTTTCTGTGCAGGCTGATAGCGCGCCGTTTGATGTATATCTTACGTTCGATGACGGTCCCTTTCCTGCGCCTGATTTGAAGACTGGCCCAACCGATGTCGTGATTCAAACGTTGAAAGCTCATGGGGCGTCCGCGACGTTCTTTTTGCACGGGCGGCATATCTTGAAATGGCATGGGCCAACACTGGTCAGGTACATCACAGAGGGACATTCAATTGGCAATCATCTCTGGTCGCAGGGCGGCAACACAACCGTCGATAAGCCCACCTTTACGCGGCTGGCCTATCAATATCTGCTAACCGAGGCCAAAATCCGCGAGATGCTGCAACAAACCGATCAGGATGCCTATAACCACTATCTGGCGCAAGGCAAGCTGTTCCGGCGACCAGGCGGCGCAAATAGCCTGAACGAGTTCCTCGATCCCGCAAATTTCCACGCCATCGAATTTGAACCGCTGCTGCGCCCATTAGGCGATCAGGTACAGTGGCTTAAGAGCGTTTATGATTACAGTGGCTGGCATATCAACGGTGGCGAGTCCATCCCATTCAGCATCCGCCCCCAAACACCTGACCAGGAGCGTGATTTCATTCTGCATGGGCGCAATGGCTACTACGGGATTACGGATTATCTGAATGTGGGTAACCCGCCGCTGCGCTCCATTGAGGCCAACCAGGGTCTCATCATTCTGATGCACGATGCGGACAAAGACACTGATGCCATGCTGCCGCAACTCCTGAAAGATTTGACCGATCTGGGCGCTCAGTTCAAATCCTTGCCCCGGTCTGTGGACAAGCCCAACACAAAGACCGTCGGCATCAGCCATCCTCCGACAAAACCGTAACAATCCCCTGACAGCCAGCCAGTTAATCCGCGCGTTGTGCGTGATCGTCACTTGTTGTATGATACCTTCAAGTGGGTAAAGTCGGGAGATCAACTATGCTTCACAGAACTTCTCGCAAAACGGCGTTCTATCCCATACTAACCGGAGTCGTAGTCATTCTGCTTGCCATCAGTTTGCTATCGACCAAATTTGCAATCTATGCACAAGACTCGGTGACGTGTACTTCCACTTATACCGTCGTGCCCGGCGACGATCTCTACCAACTTTCCCTGCGATATGGGGTCACAATCGCTGCACTACAAGCCGCCAATAATATTGCCGATGCCAATCTGATTTATGTCGGACAGGTGTTGTGCATTCCGGTGAGCACCGCGCCTGTCGGCGTACCGCAACCAGTCATCGTAGGCACACCTAGCAGCACCGGCGCTGCCAATATCATCGGCGATATTGGCACGGAACCGCCTGTAGATGCTATCGGCAACTTTCTGGAAGTATGCAGCATCTGTTCAAACAAGGACATCAACGTGACACAACGCCAGTTCCGCCAGGACACGTTGGTATGTGCTTCAATTAAACCCGTTCCTGTAACTCATGAACTGGGCTGGTATCGCGTCAACAGCGAATGGTGTTCGTGGTATCCGAGCTTCTAGCAAATCGATCCGACGGTTTGAAAAAATACCCGCTATCCATCATACTTGCTTTGGATAGCGGGTAAATATCACACTGTCGGGGTGCCCGGACTCGAACCGGGGACCTCTGCGTCCCAAACGCAGCGCGCTACCAACTGCGCCACACCCCGTCTTACACCCGTTTATTATATCCACAATCTCTGATCTTGAAAGGCTGAATTCTTTTCGGGCTTTCTCGCGTTATGATTAAGGGAATGTCTTTTGCCACGATGGAGTAGTCGCCTGATGGACTCCTATCAGAATCCACTGATCAATGCCATATTGACCGACCTGTACGAGTTAACTATGTTGGCTGCCTATTTCAAGACAAACCAGCATCGGCAGACGGTTGCGTTTGAATACTTTTACCGTCATGCACCCTTCGGCGGGCAATATGCCGTCCATGTTGGGTTGCACACGGTTATCGACTATTTACTTAACTTGCACTTCACCGATGAGCAGATTGCTTACCTGGAAACGCTGAACACGTTTGACAAGGAGTTCCTCGACCATTTACGGAACTTCCGCTTCACGGGATCGCTGGAATCGGTGCGCGAGGGTGAAGTGCTGCTGCCTAGTGTCTACGGAATGCGTGTAACGGCGGCATTGGAAGAAGCACAGATCATCGAATCAACTCTGCTGAACCTTGTTAATTTCCCAACGCTGATCGCGACAAAGGCATCCCACGTCAAATTCAATGCCGAAGACAAGCAGGTGCTTGAATTTGGCCTGCGTCGCGCTCAGGGGCCGGATGGTGCGCTGACCGCCTCACGCGCCGCTTTTATTGGAGGCGTTGACGCGTCAAGTAACGTCGCGGCAGGCTACTATTTTGGCATCCCGGTCAGCGGCACCCATGCCCACAGTTATGTGATGTTCTTCCCGGACGAAATCTCAGCGTTTCACAGATATGCAGAAATATTTCCAAAGTCCGCATTGTTCCTGGTCGATACATACGACATATACGCTGGACTGGTCAATGCGATTCAAATAGCGCACGAGATGGAGGCAATGGGTCGCGACGCCCGTGGAGTGCGAATCGATTCGGGCGATCTGGTCTGGTGGTCTATAGTGGCCCACGTGATGTTTGAGAAGGCCGGATTGCCTCATCTGCGTATCGTGCTAAGCAGTGAATTGAATGAACGTAAGATCGCGCTGATTCACAATGAAATCCGGCGCAGTGTCAAGGACGAAGGCTATCGACGTGAAATCAGTTTGCAGGTTGGTTTCGATGTCCCATCTATTTCCGCCGAAGCCGTAATTGACCGCCTGGTCTTCGGTGTTGGCACCGATCTGGTCACGGGGGGCGAGGAATCGTCGCTCGGCGGTGTCTACAAATTGGTGGCCGTTGAGGAACAAAACAACAATCACGTTGAATGGACGCCACGCGTAAAAATTTCGGCGCAGCCTGCCAAAGAAACAAATCCCGGACTCAAGCGTGTGGTGCGACTATTGCGCAATGGCTTTATCAGTGGTGATATCATCGCGCTACCCGACGAGATCATCACGCCGGGAACGCGTATTTTAGGAGTCAATCCGACAAATCCGATTCAGCAGAAGGTATATTCCGACTTCGACAGCGTAGAAACCTTGCATGTGCCCATATTTGTTGACGGTAAATTAGTGTATGAGCCACCGAGTCTCGATGACGTAAAGGCATTGGCGGCGGAACGTCTGCGCACTATCCGGCTTGAAAGCCGCCGACTTGAAAATCCGCACACCCTTAAAGTGAGTTTGACGCAAAATTATTGGCGCTATAAGCAGGAAATAATTGAACGCTCCCGGCCTGCCACTACAAACGAACACTCCCCACGCTAGGTGGGGAGTGTTGTCTACTTGTACAGGGACAATTCTAGAACTTGAGGCTCTTCGCCCATTGATCGACCTGGCGGTTGGCCTCTTCCTTAGCAATTCCATAACGCTCCTGGAGACGGCCTACCAGCACATCACGCTGACCCGCGATCCTTTCCAGATCGTCGTCGGTCAACTTGCCCCACGCTTTGCGGACTTCACCGCGTAGTTCCTTCCACTTACCGGCAACTTGATCCCAAACACCGCTCGTCGTTCCTGGTCTATTCGACATTTCTGTCTCTCCTATCTATATAGTTAATCAACTATACATAGCTCAATGAAGCAACATCCATGCCAAATGAACAGCACATACGTTCTCATCGAGGCAAAAGAGGATGAACGGTCCCGTGTTTGCTGTGCAATTGCAATTGGGGTTGGTGAGCGTATGTTATACTCACGCCGCACATACGCTGGTTTCCTGTGCGTGAGGATCGATTATGGATATGTGGTTAGGTATCATCGCGGTCTTCCTGCTCGTGATGATGAACGGGTTTTTCGTGGCGGCGGAGTTTTCGCTTGTCAGTGCGCGCCGTACCCGTATTGGACAACTGGCACAGGAAGGCAACAAAGCAGCCCAGGTCGCCCAAAAAGCAATTGAACATTTAGACAGCTATATCGCCGCGACTCAACTCGGCATTACGCTGGCGAGTCTGGCCCTGGGTTGGATTGGTGAGCCATCTGTAAGCCGTCTATTAGAGAGCTTCCTACCAGAGCCGCTTGCTCACACGGTTGGCAGAGGCATCACAGCCGCCGTTGCATTCGGGCTGGTGACTATTGTTCATATTGTGCTGGGCGAACTGGTACCGAAGTCCATCGCGTTACAACGCCCGGAAGCGACTGCGCTCTTCGTCGTACGCCCTACACGCTGGTTCCGCGCGGTCTTTCGCCCCGTCATCACGCTTATGAACAATGTCGGCAACTGGGTGGTGCGATTGTTAGGGTTCAGTTCTACAAGTGCTCACACTAATGTTCATTCGCCTGAAGAACTGGAAATGTTGGTGCATTCCAGCCGCGAGGCAGGCTTGCTCGAACCGAGTGAAGAGCAATTGCTTCAACGCGTGTTCGACTTCAATGATGTGCAGATTAAAGAGGTGATGCGCCCTCGAACAGAAGTGGATGCGGTGGCTGCCGACATGCCGCTGCATGACCTGCTGCGTTATATCTCGTCGCTACATTATTCGCGCTATCCCGTATATCAGGGCACTGTGGATACTGTCGTCGGTATTTTGCATACAAAAGATCTGCTGGATGCCATCGGTCAGCGACCAGAGCTTCTCACCAGCGATAGTCATTCATTCGATCTCAAGACTATTATTCGGACGCCGCTGTTTGTGCCGCAAACCACGGGTGTAGACCGTGTACTTGAGCAGATGCAGCGCTCGAAAATGCAGATGGTTGTCGTCATTGACGAGTTCGGGGGCATGGCAGGTATCGCGACGATGGAAGATATCATCGAAGAACTGGTGGGTGAGGTGGACGATGAATTCGACGTGGAAGAGCCGGGTCACGTTGAGCCGCCGTCGGATGCGACGGTGATTGATGGTCTTATGTCGATGAGCGACGCTATTGAGCGGTTTGGTGAACCCGGCGGCAAAGTCATATCGACAACAGTGGGTGGCTACGTTGCCGAGCGGTTAGATCGCATCCCGGTCCAGGGCGATATTGTGCCTTTCGGCAATCACGCTCTGCGTGTAGAGTCGATGGACGGTATGCGGGTCGCGCAGGTGCGGTTCATTAAACATGCGCCTGAACCTGTCCCCGAAAAGCAGGCCGAATAGGTTTGTAGCGCTATTGCATCAGCCGCACTGCAACCTGCCGCAGCGATTGCGTGATCGGATGATCAGGATAGTGCTGCACAAAAAGTCCCGCACTGCCTAATGACAGCATTTCATTGGAGTGTGGCAGCACCGCTGCAACCTCACAATCATAGGTACTTTCCATTTGCGCTTTGACAGCGGCAAAATCAAAAATCGTGGGCACCTGATTGACGATGAGCATTAGATGCGGCATGGCGAGTTTACGGGCCACATCAATCGTAACCCCTGTCCCCTGATAGTCCTGTTGATCAGGTCGCAGAACTATCACCAACGCATCCGACACAGCGATAGACAGCAGCGTTTCTTCGTTCAGGCCAGGATGCGTGTCAATCAGCAACACATCTAAGGCCAATTCGCGGATGAGTTTACGCATTCCCTCGTTCAACAGATGGACATCGTAACCTTCGCGCAATACACGGGAAATCTCGTCAACGTGAACGCTTGAGGGGATCAAAAAAAGCTGACCTTTTGGAATAACCATCAATTGACCCGGAACATCCATTTTTAGCTGTGGTGTGACGTTGTAGGTCGTATCCTGAAGCTGGCATTTGCCGCGCAGATAGTCGTTGAGTGAGCGCCGGGGAGGGTGCTCGTCCAGATCGAATAAGACATGAATACCCGGCGATTGTATATCGGTATCAATTATCCCAACGCGACAGCCTTCCGTCGCCAGCAGTGCCGCCAGATTCGCCGTAATATTCGATTTTCCCGTCTGTACAATCCCCATTATGACATCAATCCTATCCCCACTGGCAACACTCGAACCCCGGCTACGCACACTTCTGCCCGCCGATCTTTATGCACTGGCCTGGGTAGACCCATCACCCGCCACGCTTACCAAAGTCTTTGAACATCTGCGCACGTTGCGGCGCATCCTGTATGACTACATGCCACGCATTCTCTCCGACGAACTACCGCGTCCTGGTGAGGAAACATACGGTTGGCAGGAAGGCACGCTCATCTTCACCGATCTGGCGGGCTTTACGCCGCTCCTGGAAGCGAATGCTATCAACGGAAAAGCCGGGGCGAGAACGCTGCTTGAGGTACTCAACGACTATTTTGCGGAGATGATCCGAATTATCAGTAAATCCGGCGGGAACCTGCTGGAATTTACGGGCGACGCAATGCTGGCACAATTTCCGCGTGACCGGCGCGGCAACGAGACGGCTCAGGCTGTCCGGGCGGGGCTGCGGATGCAGCGAGCCATGGAGCGCTTCGCCAACATAGAAACTGACCAGGGAACTTATTCGCTCGGAATGCGTATCGGGATGCACACCGGGCGCTACCTGGCTGCGAACATTGGTACGCCTCGCCGGATGGAACACGTCCTGCTAGGCGGAACTGTACAGCGCACCAAGCGGGCCGAAGGAGCCGGGCGCGTTGGTTGTGTCTCACTTTCGCCAGAGGCGCATGAGCGCGTTAAGGACGAATTCCGCTTCGAGCAAATAGCGGATGATCACTTTTACGTGATTGACGATCTGCTTGCACATGATCTGGGTGAATATGACCTGACCACGGGCAGCCGCCGTCAGGCAGGTTCCGTCCTGATGGATCGCAGCCTTGAGGGGATTCTGGCAAGCATCGAGGAAATGACGGCGATGGTCGAACCGCTGGCAAGCTACCTCCCACAGCCAGTGCTCGATCTCTTGGTGGAACATGCCGCAGATCGCCAGATTCCGCCGGACTTCCCGCAGCCGACGATTGTGTTTGTCATGCTGCGAGGGCTGCCAGAGGCGGTTGACAGTCTTTACGCAGGAGAAGAAGTCCAACTGGTCGGTGGGTTATCACACCTATTTGCGCTGATCAATGCTGCCGTAGAAGCCCGTGGTGGCGTGCTCAAGAAAGTAACCTGCCATCTTTCTGGATCGGACATGATGATCTATTTTGGCGTGCCAAATGCACACACCAATGACGCGGAGCGTGCCGCTGGAGCCGCGTTCGCCATTCGGGAGATTATCAGGAATTTTGCCGCACCAGTGGTTGGTGGCATACAAACCGAGGTGGCGTGCCAGATCGGACTTGCGCGTGGCTCGGTGTTCGCAGCCGAGATCGGCGAGCCACGTGGACGGCGCGAATTCAATATTCTTGGAGATACGGTCAACACTGCGGCCCGCCTGATGGCAAAGGCCGAGCGGGATCAGATTCTGTTAACTGAAGCCGTTTACGAAGAGATCGAACGAGAATTTGAATGCAAGTATCTCGGCCTGATGTCGTTCAAGGGAAAATCTTTGAAGATGCCTATCCACGCCTTGCATAGCCCACGCGCAGACTAGAAGAGATTGTTAGCTGTCTTTGCTAGCTTTGACCTTATCGCTTGATTTGCGGCTGTCGTTGATATAAAAGCCGGAACCCTTGAAGATGATGCCCGTCGCACCGATGACACGGTGAACCTCGCCTTCACATTCCGGGCACTGTGTTAGCGCCGCATCGTGGAACGACTGCGTGCGCTCGAAACGTACTCCGCAATCCTTACATTGATATTCATACAGTGGCATGATCCACCTCCAAAATTGCACAGATATTTGACGATAGAAGGTGCAACTTTCTGACCTTACATCATAGTCATCAAATATAAGAAATTTATTAAAAATTGTGCCCACCAGACAAAAAGGCGGGCGGGTGAATTTCACCCGCCCATCAGCCCCGGAGCTATACCATTACATCTCGACACTACCACTAAAACCGCTTGGAAAGTGCTCCACAAAATACCTTAACAACTAAATACTATAGTACAACACCTTTATGTGAAATTCATTAATGACTCATTACAGTGTCGTAAAAAATTCTCACCGGGAGCGATTGCGATATCAGGCAGGGCGGGATACCATTCCGCCGTTCCCCAAGAATCGCAAGGGCTACCTGATGTCAGAACATTACGATACAGACTACGAGCAGCCTTTGGATGAAATGGCGGTCATGCAAGAACCGCCTTTCGATCCAGAGGACACCTCACCCACAGGCGTATTCCGGCGATCTGAAATGCCGAAGACTAACCCGCGCAATACAGATCGCATTAATCGACGTGGAAATCCCTGGATAAATTGGACGCTATCGGGTGCGGCGCTGCTCATCACCATTGCCGCTGGTATGCTTTATCTTCAACAGAATAACAACACGCCTCCTGCACCGCCGACTCAGGTGAATGTCGTAGTCGAGACAACGATAGAACCGACGGATGTACCGACATTAAGCCCAACTTTGCCACCTGAGATCGCTGATGTCGCAGTGCCGGGTGATGTGATCGCTGAAGTGCTGATGAAACCCGCCGACACTGCCCCGCCCACAGATCGCTTAATCCGGCAGCAGACGGCCTATACAATTGCGCCAGTCCGGCCTCGCGCGGGAAACATTGAATACACGATCCGACCCGGTGACACACTCGACAAGATTTCGGCGCGGTTTGGTCTTGCGAAAGAAACAATTGCCTGGGCCAACGACGACAAGTACATCAATCTG
>WNFI01621170.1_pt1 | contig 13593 bp, 16 predicted proteins | sample 5400471 | NCBI WGS metagenome assembly WNFI01 (sample SAMN13153348, study PRJNA577476) | soil metagenome | isolation source: 100 cm saprolite on Douglas fir-dominated hillslope | place: USA:California | collected 2013-09-17 | reverse complement strand
GGGCTGCACCAGGAGGAGTGATTACTGGATTGTTACTGGCACGGGGACCAGGTCGCGGTTCAATCCGAGGTCTTACGGATGCTGGTCACTGACAGCCAAGATGACAGCCAACTTGGAGGATAGCGGCGGACTATGACGGACGTTCACGGAATCTGATGGCTAGTGATCGAACTTGAGCGCACCTTGACGGACGCTGATGGACGTAAGACCCGCGGTCTTCAAAACCGTTTGTGGGGCTTTGCGAAACCAAGGGGCCATGACCTCGCCGCATGCCTCCGCGCTCGCGTCTTCTATTAATGCGTGTCGCCGGCCATGCGCTCGATAATGGTCGCGTATCGTTAGGTCGCGGCGTCGCGATTAAGTCTGTCCGACGCGAAGCGCTCACCGAACTACTGCAGTTGGGTAGTTCGAGGCCGATCGTGAGTATGCGGGAGTCTATACACAGGTTCCGAGAGCGAGGTGGTTGGCGTTAATTTGCCACTTGACGGCGATGCTTCGCACGTGTATGAAGGGGTCCAGCAGTCCAGCTGGTCAAGCAGGGATGGGTTATGTGGTCGGTACGGCTATTGCGGTAGTCATAGGAATGCACACCATCTCAGCGACGCGGTCATTCTCTCCATTCAGCGAGAGCGTCACTAGCCAAACTGGGGACACTCAATAGGCGCGCCGATGGATGCGAAAGCCCAGCCTGTGAGGTACCGCGCAGATGCCCTTTGGGCCCTGTACCTGCTATTTGGCTCGATGGTCGTCATCGTTGCACTGATTGCTCTCTACGCAGTGCAAGCCACACATGGTTGGAGTGTTTTCGCGGGCGGATCTCTGGCTGCACTCGGAGCGTTCGCGGTCGGCGGTCTTATAGGGGTACTGTTCGGAGTCCCTCATTCAGCTGAGAAATCGACCTCCTCGACCGGATCTGGCTCGCCGTGGGGGCTACTACCAAATACGAGCCTCGATCAGATCTCCGATTGGCTCACGAAGATTCTGGTTGGCGTTGGCTTGACCCAGTTGTACGGTATTCCGTCGAAGTTGCAGGCCCTGGCCGGCTATCTCGCACCTGTGTTTGGTGGCACAAGCGCGGACGCTGCTGCAGGCTTCGGACTTGCCGTTGTGATCTCTTCGTCGATAGTGGGCTTCATTGCCGCCTGGGTTTGGATGCGTCTGTTGCTGTCCGTTGATCTTGCCCAGGCTGGCCTCGACATCCAACCCAAGTCCCAGGAAGCAGTTACGGCTGCTGCGGCAGCACGAGCAGTAGCGGACCCTAACGCCCCACCGATTGAAGCAAAGAAAAAAGAGAAGGCGGTTAACTTGACGGCAAAGCTTGCAAAGGCCGCACTAGAAGACGTCCGCCAACTCCCCTCAAGTATTGGCTTCGCTCCAGACGTCTGCGGCCGCTGTCGCGATAAGAGATAGCTTTCTGCAGCTTCGCTTGAGAGCCTTGGCGCGTCCTTAATGTGTGGGCGACCGGACCCGGCGGGTCTCGATAATGCGGCTCTAGCCGAGAACTCGACGAAGGACGCAGCTACCGATGTGCCGGAAATCTGCACAGTCTCCATCGTCGAGTCTCGTGTATTTCGGTTGCTGGAGGCGACCTTTCCTCGCCAGTGTGAAGTGGCTCAGATTAGGCTATGGCAGTGACGACGCCAGGGTGGTAGGCGACCGACCCGACCAACACCGGCTGATAGGCGGCGCCTAACTCGGGCGACCCGTCTTGAGCTCGAACAGAACTCCTGCGGCCCTTCAACTGCGCTTGTAAGGACGAGAGTGGTGCGATCCATGCCCAAAAAGATATCTCCTTTCCTGCAGCCTACTTGACGACTGTTGTCCAGTACTTGACAATGAGGTGGAGGAGTGAGATGCTCCACAGTTAGGACTTTCTCAGCAGAGAAAGAAACAACCTGTATGGTGGTCTCTGGCCTAAGGAGGCTGAGGATGGCTGTTTGGCTCGGGTTGCTTTCGTTCGGTTTCGTGTTCGGTCTTCTAACTCTAAACACTCGCAAGGGCTACACCGATCTCAAGTGAGGGGATGCTCCCCCAGTGCCTTTCGGTTCGGAAGGCCTCATTATCGCTTGGACCGGGCCGGTTCCCTCAAAGTCAAAGATCGCTTTGGTCGATCGCCGAGTCTTTGACCCCGTCAATCCGGAATGCGGCTCTCGGATAAAGCTCAAGATCTCTTTGACAAGTACCTACGTACTGAGGAGTTCGTCATCTTCGAGTCTCTGGTGGAGCACCCGCCCGTCCCTCACCCACAGATGTATGCCGCGTGCAACGTCTTGTTTCAGCGGGGAGATATCTACTTCGCCAATGGTAGGCAGGATCTCTACCTATGGTCGCGGTTCCAAACCACCGCCGGCATGGGCCCCGGCGCAGCGTCTGCAACCAAACACGCGATCGACTTCGCGCCTGCATATGCCCTGCACGTGTCATTTCCAACAGACAGCATTTGGTATCCGCTCGAGGTAACGGAACTCAATACCGGACCGACAAACGTCATGCTTAACGTGCTGACTGAAAAGACATTGCCGGACAAAGCTGAAGTCAAGGGATTCCGGCTCGAAAAGGGCGGACGAATCGATCTGGGGGCGCACTCCTACCACCTGTCGCATTTCAGGGCGAGATTTGAGGGAGGCAAGGCAGTCCCTGACGTCCGGCTGAAAAACTAGTTCTGACCAGAACTCTTAGTGTCACTCCTGCCGCTGCGTGATCAGCTAGTGGCAGGAGTGGCGCTCGCCCTCGGTGCAGCTGCCGCTTTTGGCGCTAGAGCTGCACTGATTGAGCTGTATCTCATTTTGTCTTCGTCGATGGCGCCGACTTTGTGCGCCGGTGATCGCGTGATTGCCCTCAAGCGCCCGCGACGTCTAGCCAAAGAGCGAGGTGCGGTCGTCGCGTTTCGGGACCCAACTAGTACCGTGGAACGGGACTTGCTTGATCAAACGGGTCGTTGCGGTGGGTGGGGACCTCGTCGAGATCAGCGATGGCAAGCTGAAGGTGAATGGCATAACCGTTGCACCGGCCTCTGCTGCCTCCAACTCCAGACTGCGCACCGTCCCGGACGGGAGCCTTTTCGTGCTAGGTGACCATCTTCACGTTTCTCGTGATTCCAGGGACTTTGGTCTTGTCGCCGTCCGTAATGTCGCAGCGCGGGTAATTCTTGTCTGGTGGCCCCCAAGCCGGTTCGGGGCAGTTTCATCTCTACCCGTCCTGTCGGACCCTACACGTGCATGAACGATTGACGCTAATCGCCTACAAAGTCAGTGTTCGGTGGCCAGGTCCGCATCGTCTGTCAGGAAGTACTCGGTCGACTTGTGAGTCTGTCTCGCGATCAGTTCAAGGGTTGTAATCAGATACGTGATATTAGCCGAGGGCGCCCGTGGTACAAGAGTGGCTGCTTTCGTGTGCCGCACCGAGAGTTTTCCGCGCGACTGCCCGACTATGCCGGCGACGCCTTCCTGGTTCTTGCCGCGGGCGCCGGCATGTGCACTGGCAGTTCGATAAGCTCGTGCCCGAGGTCAGGGTGATCCGCCTCCACCGCCTTTCGCCAGTGCGACCGAGCCTTCGTGGCTTTCCCGTGCTTCTCGAGGATTGTTGCGTAAACGGCGTGTATGCGAGCGAGGCGCTCTGGAATGCCAAGGTCTTGCAAGATGCCAATCGTAGCGGCGAACTCTCGATCGCTGCCTGACCAATCCTTGCGCGCTGCGTAAATACGCCCAATCAACTCGTGGGCGTCAGCCAATGATGTTCGCTCGTTGAGGGGTCCAGCCAGAGCGACCGCCTCCCGCGCCTGATTTGTCGCCTCGGCCAGGCGGCCGTCAGTCAGAGCCGCTTCAGCCAGCGCAAGGTGAATGTTGGACCGACCGCGCTCCTGATTGGTTTCGCGGAAAATGCCAAGAGCTCGAACAAGTCTTTGCTCGGCATCTTGGGGTCGAGAGTCTCGGAGCAAAACCAAGGCCAAGTTGGTCTCAGCACGCGCAACACTGAGGTGATCGTTGAGCAGCTCATGGACCTCGACGGCTCTGATTGCGTAGCGGCGAGCATCCTCAAGCCGATTCATACGTCTGTACGCAATGCTGAGGTCGTTGTACATCTTTGCCGCCCGACTCAAGTCGAGTAATTCGCCACCAACCTCGACCGCTTTCTCGTACGCATCAATTGCGTCCTTCCACTTGTGCTGGGAAACTGAAATGGCTCCGATTCGCCCCCAAATCCGGACCAGAGTCCTTGTTGGCGAAGGGCGGAGCTCGGAGGCCAGCCGCAGCGCTTGACGGGCAGTAGCCAGAGCCTTCGGATCCTGCTCAATGTGGAGGATTGCCGCATACCAGTCAAGGCATTCGACGGTCATGAAGGCATCCCCTTGTGCCTCGAAATAGGCTCTGGCTGTCTCCAGCAACGGGCGCGCAGGCTCCGGCTGTGCCTGCCGGATATAGGCCTGGGCGGCATAGAACTGCGCACGCGCACGATCCTGACTAGCAGTTAGGTGGACCATCTCCTCCGCTACCAGACTGACCACGTCCGCAAAGCGCTCTTGACTTAGAGCGACCTCAACTTCTTCAAGGCCCATCCGCTGTTCTCTTTGGAGTTCCAGAGCGAGCGTCTCGCTTTGACCCGAAGCCAAGAAGTATTCGATTGGCAGGCCGGTGCGCTCAGCGATCAATCGAAGAGTGGGCAAGGTAGGTCGAGACTCTCCGCGCTCGATCAAGTGCAGAGCGTTCGCGCTTACCTCTTGGCCCGCCAACGCGCGGAGGCTGAGGCCTGCCTTTTTTCTGGCTCTTGCAGCCGTTGAATGGAGAGAGAGGCAGAGTCGGACTCTGCCTCTCAAACCCTCTAGCAGCAGGAAGGGAAGTCTGCCTGAGCCGTGACAGCAAACGCCACGAGCCAAACCGCCGCAACTCCGATCATGACGAGCACCTTTCGCATGGCGAACCCCCTTAAGAGCAGCGGCTGCGACGAGCCGCAATGGGGGCAGTCAACGTTGAACTCAATGGACTGTCAAGTACTTGACAATTGCTCTCGCGTACTTGAAACTGCTAAGGCGACCTTGGTAAGTCGCGCAAGACAGGGACCAGGAGGGAATCTAGGGTCCCCTCAATCACGATTCACTGAGTGATCAAGCCGTTGGTTGGGGTTGCGTGGAGGAGTGACACGATGGCCTGGCGATATGGACGAAAGATTTTGGCTGTGGTCGAGTGGGATTGGGGCGGATGCTGGGCGAATGTAGATGGGGGATTTGGCTGGATGAGGCCCGGGCGGGATGCAGACATAATGGCGACCGTGGTTACGCACGCCCATGCGACCAACAAGTTCGTGGACATTGATGAGGATCCGGTCGGCGTGATTAACCGCATTTACGTCTGGTAAAGGGAGTCAAAACAGAATGCAAGAAGGCAAGCAAGCGCCGATCGCGCTCACGGAAGCCGAGATTAGACAGGCGGCCGCTGGGAAGTCCGAGCAGTTGATGGAGAAGCGCATCAAACCACTGGCGCTGACTGAGGCAGAGATAAAACTGGCCGCGCAGGGTAAGTCGGAGGCGGTGTTTCAACGCAAGGCAAAGCCCAAAAAGGATTAGACGGCGACAGAGTCGATAGGTCCGATGGGGCCGTTGTCGGGGTATGTCCGCCGTCAGCGACCAGCCGAATGTCTAGGCGGAGCCCTGTCTTTGTGGCGAACCACGGAAGCTCTATTTTTTGAGGAGGGATTAGACCAATGGCCAGGACTGGGGATTTCTATTCGATCAACGAGGTCACGAAGCCTCAAGTAAACCGCGTCTACCACAACAACAACGCGTGTCCTCCAGGCCGCGACATTCCGGCCAGTGAGCGGCGGCAGGGCACAAATGGCTACAGGCTCTGTAAGGACTGCAACGAACTAAATACTCAGGGTCGCTGACGAGGCTGGCCGCACGGGGCATTGAGGCAGTTCGACGCAAGACGCGCAACGCCATCTACATAGTTAGGGCTGGCTGTCGAACAACTCCGTTGGCTGGTCAGATGATTTTTCGGTGGCCTGATCCCCGGCGTTGTCGTTCAGGAAGAACCCCATCGGTTTGTGAGTTTGTCTAGCGATCAGCTCAAGGGTACCAACTGAGGGCATGTTGCGGCCGGTCTCGATGCTATGAATGGCGGCGTGGCTGACATTGCCTGCCGCAACCTGCGCCAGTGTTAGCTTGGCTTGGAGTCTTGCTTGACGGACTGAATTTCGCCGGATGGCGAATCCCTTTGAGACGACCGTGATAATTGCTCCGCGCCACGGTTGAGCGCCCCCTTACATGCTGGCTATTTGAGTCTCTACTTTCGGACTCGAATTGATCACGGGCCTAGCCTGCCAAACGGACTGCTGCGTAACCGTTCGATCTCCGGCCTGCACGGAGGATGCGATCTCAGCAGTTGACTAGCGGCCTCACATGTGGGTACGACCGATCGGAACCTACTTCACTCAGGCCCTTCGTCTAACGCGTTTCGCCGCGACAACAACCAAACTGCGACAGCCTCGGTCCTGTTGGCAACGCCGTTGTCTCGATAGAGCCGAATCAGGTACGTCCGCACGGTCGCTTGCGAAATGCCAAGCCTTACTGCAATTTCGGGGTCAGTTCGCCCCGCTACCAGCAACTCCAGGATCTGGCGCTGTCGAGGTCCCGCACGGAACGCGCGCATTGGCAGCATGCGAATTCTGCGAACTTCCCCTCTATGTCACTTGACAACTGAACATATCGGCAAAGTGGCCACTTGTCAAGTGATAGACGCGAATGCAAGATGCGGCGCCCGTAGACGCTAAATCATCCCGATGACAACACTCCAGCTGACATCTCAATTCGGGGCTTGTAAGGCGCCGCGACCCCGGTAACAGTGGTTGAAGTTCACGCGGTTCCAGTTACTTACCAATGAGCCAGGACAAGTCGGCGCGGAGGCAAACAACGGCTTGGTTTCAAGCGAACTCCGCTGTCTTCACGACAGCTGAGCGATTGTGTCGATGCCCCTCCACGCGGTTGTCACAGACGGCTTAAGGAGATCAACAGGAGGAGGTGATGGTCAAGAGAGAGCACCTGTAGTCAGCGTCTCAGGCTTGACCGCCATGTTCGTTCAGTTGGGCTTGAGGAAATGTTGCCGACCAAAGAGTTTGGTATGCGAGGGAAAACAATGGTTAGACGAGCGCGCGAACTGACCCTAGTGGGGCTGATGGTTTTGGGGTTGCTGGCTGCGGCACCAATCCCCGCACTTGCGGGATCGAATGGGCAGCAAATTAACGTGCAAGACAACCGCGGCGACGTGTACTCCGTCTGTATTGACGGACAGAATCAGAGTGGCGCCCATGTGCGAGCCTGCTTCTCAACCCCCAGCTATAACAACTGGATAAACAACTACTGGTGGCGAGGTTGGACCCTGATCGACGAATACGGAGCAAGTGGCAATTACATCCAGACCGTTGGGACGTATGTTCCCACGTCCCAGTCATCAGACTGGTGGTGCGTCGACGACAGAAACGGTGCCGGGACGGCTTGTTAGTGAACCGGTAGCTCGCGCCGGCGGGCGGTCACGTCGCGGTGACCGCCCCCGGAAGCTCGAGTTGGCAATGGCCTCGCGGAAACGCAAATAGAGCCTAAATAGTCAACTCAGGAATCGATACGTCATGCAACGCGAAGTGCCTCGCTTGGCATGAGTCGCGCAGCGCGTATCGCGGGGTAGATGCCCGCGACGACTCCCACACTGATCGCTGCGGCAAATCCTAAGACCAGGCTCTGTAAGGGGATCACTGCAGGCCAACCGTGGATCCGAGAATAGATAAGGGCGAAGGCTGAACCAAACATGAGGCCACCTACCGAGCCCGTTAAGGAAATCACAATTGCCTCCGCGAAAAATTGAAGTCCAATGTGGCGTCGCGATGCCCCCAGAGCGCGACGAACTCCGATTTCGGCTCGGCGTTCAAGCACCGAGATAACCATGACATTGGCAACGCCGATGCCAGCCACCAACAGAGCCAAGGCACTCAGGCCAAGCAGGAGCCCTTGAAGCGCGAGCCTTGCGGCTGCGCGGGCTGCAAGTGCATCAGAAGGGCGACTCACCTGGACGGCTTCGGGACGGGCAGGATAGACAGTAAAGGGAAGGACATTTCGCACGGCGCTCATTTGGTCTGGATTTGCCCTTATGTAAATCGTACTTGGAGATCCGCGAAATCCCAACAAAGACTCCGCGACCGGGAAGCCTACGAGCGCTGAGCGATCAATCTCAGGGGCCGCAATCAGAGGTTTCAGAATGCCGACAACCACGAACCAATGGCCTCCGAGATAGATCCGGACACCAATACGATCAATGCCCAACCGCTCTGCGGCTATCGACCCAAGGGCCACAGCTGGGTAATGAGCTGTAGCGTTATTGAGGAAGCTTCCCTCAGCCAAGCTCCCATGCAGAGGCACTAGAAGGTCGGTCTGGGCAGCAAATACATTTATGCCGAGCGTCGCAAACTGTGGGATACGGTCAGTGCGGCGCACTGTTGTAGAAACGCTGCCGATCGCACTAGCTTGTGACACTGCCCCGATGCGCCTCACCATAGAAACAGCGTCGCGGGGGAGGTCGGCATTATTCGCAACAAACGTCGGATTGGCCGTGATGGTCAAGAGACTGCTCAGCTGGTCAAGCTGCGCAAGAAGATCCTCACTCGATGAACTCGAGACTCCGACGACGCCGACAATGGCAGCGACTCCAATGGCGACGCCTAAGGACGACAATGAGGCCCGCAACCGTCGAGTTCGATAGCCAAAGCTGCCCAGCGTGATGAGATCATTGGGGCGCAGACGGCTTTGCATCTAGGTCTTAACCATTGACTCGGTGGTCACTAATTGTGCGGCCGTCTTGCATCCTGATTTGGCGTGGTAGGACCGAAGCGACGCCGGCATCATGAGTAACGATGACCGTCGTGGTTCCCTGGGCGTTCAGCTCGAGGAGAAGAGCAGTGACATCACGTCCGGACGCTGTGTCCAAGTTTCCGGTTGGTTCGTCAGCTAGGAGGAGTGTCGGATTCTTGACAACAGCTCGTGCAAACGCGACTCGCTGGCGTTCACCGCCGGAGAGTTGGTCGGGTCGATGCTGGAGGCGATGGCTCAGTCCTACTCGGTCAAGAGCTTCACGGGCTAGTCTCCGTCGATGGTCTGAATCTACACCAAGGTATAGAAGCCCGGTCGCGACATTGTCCAGGGCGGTCAGCGCATCGAGTAAAAAGAAATTTTGGAACACAAAACCTATATGGGCTGATCTGAGCCCCGATAACTGTCGATCACCTAGAGAGTCGATTCGATATCCGGCGATTGTGATCTCACCCGAGCTGGCACGCTCGAGGGTTCCCATGACATGCAGCAAAGTCGTCTTTCCTGATCCGGATGGGCCGACGATGCCCAGCAGCTCGCCTTCGCGGATTTCCAGACTTATGCCCCGTAGTGCCTCGACGGATGCTCCGGTTCCGTAGGACTTCGTGACTTCTCGCATGGTCACGACCGATGTGCGCGCGCGATCGGGTTCTCCTACCTGGATCGGGGCGCGGAGTTCATAAACTGTGGTCACGTTTGGCTTGGGATCACGACCCTGACGCCCTCCGCCAGGTCGGGGCCGGAAACCTCTACAAGATTGGCTTTCTCATCAAATAGACCGGTTTGGGCCGCTACAAGGCGCCGACGATCATTGGCATCGAGAATCTCTACTCCGTAACCGCCTTCGGCGAGTGCAAGGAGCGCCGTGATGGGAACAGCCAGGACTTGCTTGACATATTTGAGGGTCAAGCCAACTGTCACGGACGTTCCATCGAAGCCCGCGAGATTGCTAACGATCGTGAGTTTTGCGCTGGCCGCTTGAGAATTCGCGGCTGAGCCTCCTGGTTGGCCTGAAACAAGAGGTGCGATCTTTGACACTGCCCCGGTAGTCGCCTTTCCGTCGGGAAACGTTAGGGCAACCGTGTCGCCTGGTCGCACCTGCTGTGCAAGATTGGCCTCTATTTGCGCAACGACGACCCGATTGACCGATGTAATTGCTATCGGTTGCGCCCCTACCGTGGCGATTGAACCCAAGGCCATGGTCTGAGACTCAATTCGTACTGGACCTGGTAGAAATGCGACCCGACCGAGCTCGACCGTGCCGGTCCGGGGGAGCCCTAGACTCTGCTGCCATCGCCGAACCACATTGGCATCCGCCCATGTAAAATTGCCGTCCGCGATCAAAGTGCGATCGCCGAGCGCGATGAGGTTTTCCTCGAGCTGCTTTACATCTGGCCCACTTACGCCATTGGACAATGAGCGCCATGCGGGGAGAGTGCCGTACATCAACACCACTGGTGTGTTGTTTACTTCAAACAGAGCCTGTCCCTGTTGGACCACCGTACCTTCCTTTGGGATCGACGTGATGATCCCTGACAGTTGATTCATCAACTGCCGGCCGATGTCTTCGTAGACGATCGTGCCACTTGCATCGGATTGGTTCGCCAAATCTCGCCGCACAACTGGCGTTGACGTGAGATTCGGAGGTAGGGTTGTCGACACCTTCGTTGGCCCCGTCTCCTCAACGCGCCAAACACCGACACCCAACACAGCTAAGAACAGCAGGAGTAGAAGGAGTTTCGGCCCGCGGCGGCGAACCCAACTCTGATTGCTCGCATATTTGGAACTGTCAATCGCCGGGTTGACTAAGCTCATCTGATCGTAGGGGTTACGGTGCCGACGTTGGGCTGGCGAGAGAGTTTGAAGTCATATATTTCACGCACTCAGCGTGGGCAGCTGCATATTGCTGCGAATCCGGCCCGAATTTTGGATCGGAGACAGTGACGCTCACCGAATTACCGGTCTTCTGGGGATCAGACATTGGAATGCCGTGGGCGCGCATACACTGAGCAAACCGCAAGAGTCGATCGGCAACCGTCGGGTCTAGTTGCTGCCCGTATATCGGTTGCTTATAGAGACGTGAGCATGCTTCCTCCGCGCTCCGGAATTCGGGCGAATCCTGACTAATTCCGACTGATGAGCCTGAATCGGTAAGTTGAATCCCGCGAGCGCGCATACAGTCCAGATAGGCCTTAAATCCCTGGCTGGTCTGATTACTGGTGGTGGTCTTAACGTCGTCCAGTGTCGCTACTTGCGACTTGGCGGGCTGCCCACTACACGAGGCAAGCCCGAACGTCGCCGCTAGAACTATCGCGACTTGGCCTAGTCGAGTCACTCGTCGCATTGCACCTCTCCTCCGAAATGTTCTGGGGGGCAGCATATGGTGCTGACATTTCGTTTTCGTAAGCTTTTGTCTCCCACTTGACAGCGCTCAACGGACCAAATTGCGTTCATAATTGGACATTGAGTCTGGGTCGTGAGGGTCTTGATCGTAGAAGACGAAGCGCTCCTAGCTGATGTTGTGGCGAAAGGCCTTCGCGAGCAGCGCATGGCAGTTGACGTTGCATATGACGGCGAGCGTGGACTCGACCTGGCAACGGCCAATCAATACGACGTTGTAGTGCTCGACAGGAACCTCCCAGGCATCTCTGGTGACGACGTCTGCCGTGAATTAGTTGGCGGGATGGCTCGAATCCTGATGTTGACCGCGTCCAGCACCATTACTGACCGGGTCGAGGGTCTCAATATTGGAGCTGACGACTATCTTGCGAAGCCCTTTTCGTTTGACGAGTTAGTTGCTCGCGTTCAGGCACTTGCAAGACGCGTCTCGCGTGTGTTACCCCCGATTCTCTCTCGCGCAGGCATCACGGTCGATCGCGCGCGACATCGAGCGACTCGGGACGGATGCGTTCTCTCGCTTACGCGCAAAGAATTTGCCGTGCTGGAAGTACTGTTAGCCGCCCAGGGGACAATTGTAACGGCCGACGATCTGCTTGAACGCGTATGGGATGAACGAGCAGATCCGCTTTCAAACGTTGTCAGAATCGTGGTCAGCAACTTGCGACGAAAGCTTGGCAATCCACCTGTGATCGAAACGGTTCCGAGTGTGGGGTATCGGTTGTGAACCTGACTCGTTTTCGTCCGACGGTAAGAGTGCGGCTGACTTTGCTGTATGGCGGACTCTTCCTTGCCGCAGGAGCTACTCTGCTCATTGTCACTTATCTGCTGGTGCGGAACATTCCAGTCGTCATCGTTACTTCGCCTCCGGTAACGAGCACTGGGTCGCCAGCTGTCTCGACCGGCGGGAGCCAGTCCATGCCTGGATTCATGAGGAATGAGGCGATCAGCTTCGCCCTCCAACAGATTGCTGTGCGTGATCTGTTGATTCAAGGCGGCCTTGCGATGGCGATAGCGATGTCTGGCGCCGTGATCGTTGGATGGATTGTAGCAGGCCGCGTTTTGCACCCGGTCAAAACAATTACGGTGGCGGCACGCCGCCTCTCCGGACAAACACTTCACGAACGGATTGGAATTAAGGGGCCGAACGACGAACTAAAGGAGCTGGGCGATACATTCGATTCCATGCTGGATCGGTTGGATGCAGCATTCGAGGCGCAGCGACGATTTATTGCCAACGCCGCTCACGAGTTACGGACACCACTAACCGTGCAGCGTGCACTGATCGATGTGGCGCTGAAGAGCGAACCTGCGAGCGCTCCGGAATTGGTCTCAACCTTAACCAAGCTCCGCGGCATCACGGAAGTTAACGAGAGCATTATTGATGGTCTTCTCACCCTGGCAATCTCTCAGCGCGGGTTGGACCATAACGACCGCGTCGACCTAAGTGCTTTGGCGGCAGAAGCCCTTCAATCCGCAAATGGCCACCGCATACGCGTTACCACGTCGCTTCAACGTGCTGAGGTTTGCGGAGATGCGGTACTTCTCCTGCACATGGTGCAGAACCTAGTGGATAACGCTGTTCGCTATAACGAACCAGATGGTTGGCTCGAACTGACGACACGTTCCGAGGACAAGCATGTAGATCTGACCGTGTCTAACTCAGGGTCCAAGATCTCAACAGACGATTGCAAGCAACTCTTCGAACCATTCCGACGCATTCGCACGAGCCGGCCCACGTCGGTCCCTGGAACCGGGCTCGGGCTATCGATTGTTCAAGCTATATCGGCTTCCCACAATGGACATGCTTCAGCCGCGCCGTTGGAATCGGGCGGGCTGAAGGTTACGGTCCGTCTTCCGAAAGCGGGAGTCGGATGCGTAACTCCTGAATTGCCATCAGATACTTCAGGGGGTAGGTGACGCCAGGCGGCTCTTCGATACGAAGGCTGGCTGGATGCATTTTCAGTCGTCGAACATCTGACGGCAGCAACGCGACCAGTCCAAGGACCGACAGGCGTGTGGGCGGATGGCGGTTGGCGAACCATCTTGCTTGCGATGCCCAATTTTGCGATTCTCAGTCCCTGACAGCCAAGAAGACCGGATTGTTGGCGCTGAACATCGAACGTCAGCGGTCAACTGTGGACATTAGCGGACGATAGCCCCGCGGTCTTCAAAACCATTTGTGGTTTGGAGATCCGAGCGCCGCGCGCGTCTTCAATTTTGGAGTTCGTGGGGGAGAGGAGTTGCTGTCGATAAGAGATAGCTATCGGCAGCCAGTCCTGGCGACTGCTTAAGGTCGAGCCGCGCACGTCTCTGTATATCTGTCGCCTCGGGGGGACAGCATGAGC
>WNFI01042189.1_pt1 | contig 13594 bp, 13 predicted proteins | sample 5400471 | NCBI WGS metagenome assembly WNFI01 (sample SAMN13153348, study PRJNA577476) | soil metagenome | isolation source: 100 cm saprolite on Douglas fir-dominated hillslope | place: USA:California | collected 2013-09-17 | reverse complement strand
ACCGGGCGCTCAGGAATGCCGCGGAGCTGACCGCGATCTTGGGCACGGCTTCGGGAGCTCGCCAAACGAGTTCGGTATTATTCCAGATTGGCATGAACGAAAGATCGATTCCATCGAACACAAAGGGCGCAAGGAGCCGGCGCCGACCCGTGTCCACCTCGGTCGTGTTCAGTACAAGGGCCGGCACCGCGGTGCGTGTAGTCTGCCACAGTCCCGTCAGTGGCATCGAAAGCGGAAGGGTCAACGTCTCGCTGTCACCGCGGAAGTTCTTGAACTGCCTCGAGGCCATCACCGATTCCCAAGACTGCTCCAATCCGATCTCCAGCGAGCGCGCCCGATCGAAGGCTCCAATCGGAAACGGCAGGATCTGCTGAAAGAAATCGGTGAACAGGAAGCCGCCGAGCAGGGGCGTCAGATAGTCCTTGCTAAGCAGTTCGTCGGTAGCATCCTGGAAAGCCGGAGGAGTATCGTTCACCCTTCGACAGGGCCCGTCACCCACGAAGGAAGATGCGGCTGCGTGAGCTTGGTGAAGCAGTGAGGCGAACACGGCCGCTCCGACACTACCGCCGGAAACTCCGCTGATCGCGAACACATGCTGACCGAACCTCGGGCAATCGTCCTGCACGCTCGCGAGGAAGCTGGCCGCGTGATAGGCGGCGTAGATACCGCCTCCCTGGGTGGCGACAAGATAGATTGGGTACTTCCGGCCCTTAAAGGAATCGAAATCCGGTCGCGATGCGAGCCATGCCTGGAACTGATCGCCGGCGGTGCTTCGCGGCGGCGAGCTACCAGCATTGGGCAGCTTACGAACCTCGTGATTGTCGTTGAGGTCGAGGGCAGAAAACACGATTGCCCCAAATACGACGACGGTAAGAATGGGAAAGCCCCATCGGCGGCCTGCGGCAGCAAGAAACCAAAGCCAGAAGCCTATCAGAAACAGCGCGATGGCCAGCAAAGGCACCGGCATGATGGCGCGAGGTACCGCGACGCGAGTGTACGAGCTCGCAAACAGCCAGATCAGCGCAACGGTTACCACGACCGCGACGACGGCGGGCCAGCGGAATTGCCCCGATCGAAAGGAAACTCGGCGTAGAAGGAGGAAGTAAAGCAGGCCGGCGGACGCCGCCGCCAATGCCACGCTCGCGAACGACGCGTAGAACAGGTAATCGTCGAAATGCATGATGTTTGCCGCGAACCTCTTCGCGATCGGAGCAACTTCTTCGGGGGTGCCCGCTCCGTCCTGGACGAGATAGTCCAATCGGGCCTGCGCGAGGGCCGATTGGAAGGGCTCGAGCGCGCGGGCGGAAATCCTCGATTGGTATATTCCGATCGCCGCACCGAGCAGAGGGAGGTGACACACCGCCAAGGCCACAATCCAACGAACGCCCGACACGGCAACCTGCGCCGGTCGATAGACAAGGTAGAGCAGGAGAATGGCCCAGCAGAGCAGCACCAGCGCAACGGAGGACATGACCGGTTCGACCCAAAAACCGGAAACGCCTAGGGCCGTGGCCTCCGCCATCGCACGGTAGATCTCGTGCATCTGGGGCGGAAAAGCGAGCACAAAGCCGCAAACCGCCGCCGTGAAAGTCGTACGGCCGGCCGTCAACGCTCCCTCCCACGCTGAGTCATTCTAGTTCACGCTTGCAGTCCTATCCGCCGGGCCCACGCTCTTCCAACGAAATCTGCTTCACAAAATCTGCAGCCCGTCTCAGCATTTATATCGGCCGCCTCCGCCGTTTCGAAGTTCGTCTCGACTAGCAAGTCGAGCAATAGGAAATCCCCGTTGTCCTGTTAACGATCCAGCAGCCCGCGTACCCAGAGACCGAGCATTGACCGCAGCAGTTCGGAGATCGTTGAGCGATCCTATATGATGCCCGTTTCGTAGAGTCTGGGCGAGGGCATGATGACGTGCTTACCGCGATTGGCGACAGACGCGTAAATGCGGACTGCTCGATTGCAAGAGATTGTGTGGAGGGTAAGAGCAATGCCGCGCAACAAATGAATATGTACCTCATTGGCCATCTCCCTTAACGTGCAATACATAAAGGGTACCACTAGCGCGATGTTTGTCAATGAGGCGGGATTGCGACCGGATTCTATTTGCTAACGAGACGGCATTTGTCGTAGGCCAACATCTTCGGTCCTACAGTCTTGGACGCTTGGATGGAGTTGCTTGGGCAGCCGCTACAATCGATCAGCAAGCCTTAGAGCCTGCCATTCACTCTGCGCGCAGCCAAATCAAGGATTCCGGTGAATGGCGGACTCTGCTAGTCTCATGCGATCAACGACTGAGAGGGCGACTAGGCCCAAGGGCCTGTACCACACCCCTCTCCAGTCCCAACGCTCGGCTAACCACTCCAAACATCTCCGCCCGTTGACCGAACCCCTCCTTCGATATGGTCGCGGACACGACGCGGAAGTTTCGGAATGGCTCGGCACCAAGTTGAGAACCGGCGCTTGGCGCGGTACCCGCATCCTATTTTCGTCGGCTCCCTAGAATTAAACGATTAATGGTCGAAACCAACCCGCCGGCAAAGAAGTGAAACAATCCAAACCACCACATTACAGCCCCCGCGAAGAAGCAGGGACGAAGCAGCCATCAGTCATCCAGATTCAGCAGATCAAGAGTCCGATCCGTCGCCACCGTCGGCAACGGGAAACCCTAATCGGCCTCGGTCTCAACCGGATCGATCGTATCGCACTTGTTCCAGCGACCCCCGCGACGCGCGGCATGATTGCCAAGGTGCAGCATCTCGTTCGCGTGCTCGTCGAACCAGTGTCGCTACGTCGCTTCGATGGCTTGGCCGGATACGCGCGCGCGCCGATGACCCGGGTGCTGTTTGAGGAGATCGAATGGTTCGCCACACTAGGTGAGCGCGTTCTCGGAATACTTGTGCACGACAATACCGATCACGATTTCGGCTGGATTATCTTGGCTCGCGACGAACACTTCCGCTTTCGTGCTATCGACGTCGGTCATTCACATCCAACGCAAGAAGCCGCACGCGACCACCTTTTCACGTCCATGATCGCCGAAAACGCTGCGACCGCCAAATCGCACCATCAAGGCGACGCCAAAGGCAAACCAACTGATTTCTTTACGCCGGTCACGCCAGAAGATCGGCTTAACCCTCTTTTCAACATACTGTCCAAAGACGAGCGCTATTCCCCGGCGCGCGGCATCATCGAGGCGATGATGCGGTGGTATAGAGACGCCGACGGCAATTTCATTGAGCAATTTCAAACGACAGGATTCAACCCACGGATTTGGGAACTCTACTTATTCGCCACCTTCACCGAGCTAGGATATGAGCGCTCGGAGGAATTCGCGGTACCCGACTTCTTGCTATCGAGCCCGTTCGGCAGTTTCGGCGTGGAAGCAACCACCGCGAACCCGCCTGGCGCCGAGATTCCGAACGACAAAGCTGAACTCCAGCGGTTTATCGAAAACTTCGTCCCAATCAAGATCGGTCGCGCGCTACGGGCGAAGCTTGTTCGAAAGAACCCGTATTGGGAAATGCCACAGATGAAAGGACAGCCGTTCGTCCTCGCGGTCCAGGACTTTCATTTTGCCAGCGCGATGCGGATGGTGGTTTCAGCGGCAACTGAGTATGTATTCGGCGTGCGTCACAGCCTCGATAAGGGGTTGAAGGTCGAATGGATCGACGAGCACGTTTGGGAGGCTCTGCGCGAAAGATCAGGCTTCTTTCGCTTGCCCAATGCTGAGCATGTCAGCGCAGTAATTATTAATCCTCAGGGCACGCTGCCAAAATTCAACCGGATGGGTTACCTAGCGGAATTTGGCAACAGGCGTATTCGTATGGTACGAATGGGCTTTGCCCGCGGCGAGCGTAATCCGAGTAATCCAATGCCGATGCCCTTCGTTCATGAGGTTCACGCGCCAGGTTATAGTGAGAGCTGGGTCGAAGGCATGGTCGTGCTTCACAATCCGAACGCACTCATTCCACTCGACCCTGAGCTCATTCCAGGCGCGAGCCATGAATTTCTCCAGCCGGACGGCCGCATTATGTCGCTAGTACCGGACTTCCATCCGGTGTTCTCGACGACAGGAATCTCCATCGGCTAACAAAACGCACGAAACAGCACAGACGGCCTTCTCAAGCTTCGGCGGCGGCGACATCAAATGGCCGTAACAAAAAGCCCCCTCGGCCGAACCACAAAAACAACACGCCCCCTTTGCTACATAAAGCTATGGAATTTGGACTTGGCAGCTGTATATGACGCCCGACCCCGCTGCCTGCCTTGTTGATCCCGCTTACTTTGCTGATATTTCGCCTGTCTTCCCTTCAAGCAGCGGAAGCACTTTCAGGCGGCAGTTGTTCCCGACAAAGCCGCTTTGTAGGATTTGGATCGCAAATGAGGGGACTGGCGTGCTTTTTGAAATGATCGGCGGCGGTAGGCTGAGGGGCGAGCATGGGGGCGATTGACGAACTCGCCCCAACAGCAGGGCTTTTCGATGGGGATTCGCTAAAGGGTCTTGAGTGGCTGCCGCAACGGCCGCCGCCTTCGGTCGGCCAGATGCCGCAAGTCCAGAATCATCCTACTGAAAAATTGACGGTAAGCGGCGTGTTCGCCGGTATTGGCGGCCTGGAGGAAGGTTTTCGCCGAGCGGGCTACGCCAGCGGCATGCTCTGCGAATTGGACCCGCTCGCCCGCGCCGTCTTGAAGCGTCACTTTCCCGATGCCGACATCACGACCGACATCACGACCTTGAAGGAGTTGCCTCGGTCGGACATCGTCACCGCTGGATTTCCTTGCCAAGACCTGAGCCAAGTCGGCAGACGAAAGGGAATATCGGGGCCGAATTCCGGCTTGATCGAATACTTATTCGGGCTGTTACGCCGATCGACCCAACATCCGCGTTGGCTCGTGATCGAGAACGTTCCGTTCATGCTGAACCTGGATCGCGGTCGCGCCATTCGAACAATCACGGCCGCTCTCGAAGAATTGGGTTATTCATGGGCATATAGAACCATCGACGCCCGTGCATTTGGTCTTCCACAGCGCCGCCGCCGCGTCGTTCTCCTCGCGTCGAAAACGTGTGATCCTCGCCCGGTGCTTTTGGGCGTCGATGCCGGGCCTCCAGACCCGGCAAAGCGCGGCTCGCACGCTTGTGGCTTCTATTGGACGGAAGGAAATACGGGTCTCGGTTGGGCGGTCGACTCAGTGCCGCCTCTCAAAGGAGGTTCGGCACTGCACATCCCTTCGCCACCCGCGATTTGGTTTCCTCGAAGGCGTTTCATAGGTGTTCCCGCTATCGAGGATGCCGAGAGGCTTCAGGGCTTTGCCGCCGGATGGACCCACGTTGGAGAGAGCGATCGTCACGGCGAGCGTCAACGCTGGCGCATGGTTGGCAATGCGGTCAGTGTTCCAATGGCGAAGTGGATCGCAGAACGCCTGTCCGCGTCGGTCGTTGAATTCAAGGCGAATGACCCTGTATCTCTTCCTTCGGACCGCGGATGGCCGAGCGCCGCGTGGGGACATGGCGGAAAGCAGGGACAGTCGGATGTTTCCGAGTGGCCGGTTGCCGTTCCGTCGCCACACTTGATCTCGTTCTTGGAACACCGCATTGCACCCCTATCGAAAAAGGCGACTGCGGGTTTTCACTCGCGCCTGATCCAGAGTTGCCTTCGATACGAAGAGGCGTTCGAGCGCGACCTCAGATACCACAAGAGAAATGCCGAAAAATATTAAGCTCCGCGATCCGGTCTCGCCCGCCACCACCGAGCGGATGAAGAGAACAGCTCAACGAGACAATACGGGCGAGCGTGCCCTTCGTTCTGCGTTGCACCGCCGCGGCCTTCGCTTCCGCCTCCATCGTCGAGTTTTGGCGGGAAGTCGCCGAACCGTCGATATTGCCTTTCCGGCTTCGAAGACCGCGGTGTTCATCGATGGGTGCTTTTGGCACGGGTGCCCCGAACACGGAACCTGGCCCAAAAACAATCGCCAGTGGTGGCGCGCAAAGATCGAAGGCAATATCGCACGCGATCGCGATACCGATCGTCGGCTCGTCGATGCCGGCTGGACCGTCGTGAGGGTTTGGACCCACGAAGCGGTCGAAACAGCCGCGAGGAGGATCGAAACGGCCGTCATGCGCTGTCTTCGTCAGAGAGCGAAAACGCGCCGTTGATCGACCAAGGCCTTCCAGATCGTGCGGTGGGCTTCGAACCCCGTCCAGGTCACGTCTTTGGCACCAGCCGCAACGGTGTCGCAGCCGTGAACGTATTCGCGGATGATTTCGTGAACCGACTCGCGGGCAACGACGATGCAGCCAATCTGGTGGCGCGAGAGTGAGACGCACCAACGCCCCGCTTGCAAATCGAACGGCGTTGGCGGACCCGGCCTCGACAGCGGGTGGCGCACGACCGAAATCGGGACCTGCAGGCCCTGCCATTTTTCAACGGTGTCGACGCGAACGCCTTGTCGCTGCGCCTGTCGAAGCCGATCACTGATCGCCGGCGCTTCGCCCGGAACCGTAACGGCGACCAGACTGGCGCCGCCGGCGATCGCGTCGAGGGCGCCATCGATGCCAGGTCTGACCCCAGCTAGGCCGAAACGCAGCCGCCTCGTTCTCGGATCGACGACCGAACGGAACGGCAGATCGGGATAGAACGACGCTTGAACCAATTCGGCAGTGTCGCGCAGCAAGCGTCGCGTAACCGGAAGACTGAAAACGGGTGTATTGGGAAAGCGGTCTAAGACATAAGCCGGCGCCGACCAATGTATCTTGTGATTGCTGGCCTCTAGGTTGCTCACGTCGGTGGAAACCACCGGCGCGAGCTGACCAGGATCACCCACCATGATGACGCGGCGAGCGAGATCGGCGATCGGCATGAATTTGGCTGCTTCTAGCTGGTAACTCTCGTCGACGATCATGAAGTCGAAGCATCCCGAACCGAGGCGATCGAGATAGGACGCCAGCAGGTCGGCGTTCGCTACGACCACGCCCGGTCCAACGTTGAGACCCGCAGTCCAGCCGTTCGAGGCATTGATCCTGCCGGCCAGATTTGCCGGCAGAGTGCGGTGGGTCGCGTGAACGAGTTCGAGCCGAGGAAGCCGATATCCCAGCAGTCGATCGCTAAGGTCGTAGAGCTGGCTAACGCCAGGCGTGACCACTGCGACACGCATGCCGGGCGCTGCGACAGCCACCGCGCACGCACATTCGACGAGATAGGTTTTCCCGGCGCCAGGTGGCGACTTGACGATGGTTATCGGGTCGGTGTCGAAAAGCGCATGGTCAACCGCCGCATCGAGAACCCGATCGGCATCGTCGCGGAGGAGCTGAAGGTTGGCACTCATGGGCGTCTTACTCCCGCGGCAACGCGAATGGCGGATACGCCCCGCGACGGTCCCGGTGCAAGCGCAGGCGCGGCCGCACCGAAAAAGGCCCAAGGCTGCCGTTCGCGCACATGCTTCATGGCGCGATAGTTCACGAAGCCATAAGGTTCTTTGAGGATGTCGAAGCGGGCTCCGACGCTCAGCAAGCCAACTTGCCGCACGCCATCCTTGATCTCGACCGAAATTCTCGTGCCGCCGCCGGCGAGGGGCTGAAATGCTCGCACGATACCGGTGACACTACTTCCCGCAATTCGCACTTTGTCGTCGGATCGGAGCCGGATCGTTCCCTGAACAGAATCGACCTCGATCGTACAGGGTTTGAAACGCGGTCTCCGTTGCCTCACCGCAGTGACTACACCTTGAACGGCGGCTCCAACGCGCCGAGCCTCTTCGCGCACGATGGGATCGGCTTCGAGAGCGGCGAATTCCGCTTTTTCGACGCCGGTTTCCATTTCCCCGAGCCATTGGGCCAGCATGTCGGGCCGCCGTGCCGGGAAATGACCGTTTTGCAAGGCATTGGCCATCCGATCTTTCGAGTCGCTCGCGAGCTGCTCGAGACCGGTCACCGAAAGTCCGAGCGCGAGAAAGGCGCGCCGGGCCTCGACCAGTAGGTTCCATTCACGAAGGATGCCCCGTCGCAGGATGTCTTCGATCTCAGAAATCAGCCGCGTGCGTCGACGGCCAGTCGCACTCTTCAGGTCCTTCCGCAAACGATCGATCCGATCGTCCATCGGTTGATCGGGCGTGTTCACCAAGATGCCCGAAGCGGGGAGCCGAATTCGGTCTCGAGCTTCGACAAGCGGGTTGCGGACGGCCGGGTCGAACCAGGCCAACATAGCGCCAAGATGTCCCTCCTCGACCGGCGCGAGGCCGGTGACGGCGTGGTCCTGCAAGTGCGCAATGTTCCTGCAAATGACCCCCATGCGGTGGATCGCCGTTGGTGCGTTTTGGTTTCGCCAGTAGCGATGACCCAGGATGTCGAGTGCTTCGATTGTCTCGGCATGAGGAACCCAAACTCGCAACTCTCCCTCCGCTGCGATTGCGCGGCTTGCGACCTGGTCCAAGAAGGTTGCGAAGGGCGCAAGGTCGGCCACGTCGCGGCCAATCGGGTTGACCCGCAAGATCAAGGTCGGCGTGGCGTTCAATGGCCCGAAAGCTAATGCCTGGATTTGCTCCTCGGTGACGATCTTGATCGTGGCGATGCCGATCGTCACGGTAGGATCGGAAGACATGCTGCTCGCCGTGCGGATCGGAACAGCCGTGTTCAGGCTGCGAGCAAGGATGCGGTTCAAGGTATCGGTGTAATCGCTCATGCTGCACGCCCCTGACCGTTACGACTGGCGATCGTGCGCAGTTGTTCGGCGATGATCCGCTCCTGATCGTTCGCGGGCTGGACAGAACCCTGCATCAGACCAATGACGTGGTTGAGTTCGAGATCGCCAAGGATATTGCGGGCGGCATCACCCATGTCGCCGGTGCGCCCGGCCACGCGCTGGCGACACCACTGCGCCATCACGCAGCTCGCAAGGCAACTGTCCTGAAAATTCGGCACGAGATCGGCTGCGACCGTGTAGGGTTCGGCACCAACGCGCAGCCCGTCGATCCGCGCGCGATGACGCAGAAAGGCGGCGATGCCGATCTGAACCGCTTCGACGGCGCCGCCGAGGTCTTCGAGCCGGGGCGCATGCGGGCGCAGACCATTCGGCTTCGAGAACACCAGCATGCCCTTGGTCTCGACCGCAATCGACGGGTCGATGGCGTGGTATTCGTGACGAAGCGCCAAAATCTGCGCGCCGAGCTGCAAACGAACGCGGGCGAGGTCCGAGGGAGCGACCTCGTTTTCGCGGACGATGAACGACTTCAAGTCGCCCGGCAGGTACAGGCCGGTTACCGGTGAACGCACCAGCAGATCCGGCGCGATGAAGAAATAGGGCCGCGGTCCTGGCCGTGTCGGAAGCAGCAACTGAGGCTGGATGATCAGGTCGGGCACGGCCCGGCCAGCCTTTGCATCTTGTAAGATCGTGCGCGTGATCTTGAGCCGAGCGATGCGGGCATCGTCCTTGCCGCCGGGATAGCTGTCCATCAGATTGCGTACCGTCAGGGCATCCGGTTCGAGGTTCCAGGTCGTCGCAATGGCCTCGCGAAGCAAGCGCGCGTCACCGGCATAGGCGTTTTGCTCGAATTGAGTGCCGCGACGCCGCGACGATTGGCGTTCGCCGAATTCACGATCGTAAGGCGCGCCGATGACGCGCTCGTAAAATTTCTTTTCCGATCCCTCCTGCATCACCATCGCCCCGAGCACTTCGCACTTGGGGTTGGATGCCAGCCTGATCAGCGCAGCGCTGCCCTTAACCGTCATCGCGTGCGCTCCGCCAATCCTTGTGCGATCCCGGCAGCGACACGAAGCCGGCCGGTGCGCCGAACAGAAGAGCGCGCTCGGGCAAGCGTTCCGACAACGTCAGGGCCGCGGCCTCGCGAATTTGTCGATCCTCGGGCTCATATCGCATGATCGAAACCTCGATCGCCTTCAACCATTCATCGAACGGAAACTTACCGCGTTCAACGACGACGCCTACATCGCGCGCCTGATCGGCCGCCACGTAGTTGAGGAGTTCCGGTTTCGCCGCGACGAGCTTGCCTTCATCGGCGGCCTTCGCCAAACCGATTGCCCAGGCCGCACCTTTGAGAAAAAGAATTCGGCCGCTCATCGGCGCGATGATGCGATCGGCCAGCGACCAATCCGATCGCGCCCAAAACCGCTTCACAGCATCGCCGCGATCGTGCGTGATGCAGTGGCAGAGATAGACCGGACGATGCCGCGACGAGTCGAACGATTTTGTCTCGTCGGTTGACAAGGTGCCGAACCGCGTCGACGGAATTTCTCGGTCCTGCAATGGGCGAATGACGCTGGCCAACAGCAGCGAATTCAGCGGGGTCTTGGCCTCGGCAAGTGCTTCGACGACGATATCGCGAAGCGGCCGAGCCGGAGTCGGCGCGGTCTTGGACCGCGCCTTGCTTTGCAAAGCGGCGCGTTTTTCTTGCACCGCTTTCAGCCGGAGCTGGAGACTATAGGACTTGTATAGGGGACTATCGGGATTCTTAGTCGCCCCGAGAATACACCGATTCTCGGTGGTATTGGAGGAAGGGTGCCGGGGCACCGAGGAACGGACCACAGCCTTGTTGGCATGCCTGCGCCAGCCCAAGCCGATCCAGATCGATGCTCTTCAATCTTGGCGACACGAGCACCGTTCCGTCGATTTCGAAGCTGATCAGGCCGCGGTCGAAAAGGCGATCGACGTGCGGCGCCAATGCCAGGCCATTTCCGCCATTGAGCCGTTCGCCGGCAGTTGCACAGGCTCGCCATGGTTTGATGTGGCTTGCGACCAGCAGATCGGGATTCTCGATTTTGGTCAACCGGCAGACAGGTTCGAGCTCGAGGACGCGCTTGCGGAACAGACCTTGTCCATGTCGCGCGAGGACGACCTGTTGTTTCGTGGTCGTGTCCAAACCTGGGTCTTGTTGGATGGCTTGCTCTTGTTCGTCGTCGGCCCGCGTTAGCGCCGGCACCTCGGGCTCGGCATCGGTGGCCGGCATTTCGTCCAATCCGCCACGTTCAGCAATCAGATCGAAGGCGGGCTGGCCGATCTCTGCCAAGTACGCCTTTTGATTTCCGTTTCCGTTTGCGGGCTGGATCGGAGAATACTTGCTCGGTAACATTGGGCCGAGTTCATCGATGATGTCCTTCGGGCGAACCGCCGAATGCAGCGGTCTCCAACTCACCGGCAAGAGCCAGCCGTCAGCACTCCAATTTTCGCCGGTCGAACCGAAGCCGTTCGGCTTCAATGCGGGCACTGCAAAATCCTGCACGACTCCGACGCTTCGGATTTGCCCATTGGCAAACGACAAGACCTGATCGCCCGGCGCAGCGAGCCGCATGTTGTCATAGAATTGGCTGCGCGTGCCGTTCGCCTCTTCCTTCGGCGACCAAAGATAGCCGCCGCCGATCTCTTGCCGCGCGGTTTGCTTGTGATTCACCCACCAGTATTTCACCGATTGCCCTTATAGAAATAAGCTGACTAATAGAGCATTAGTCGAGCATGACCGATCAATCACGCTTTACAAAAAAGCAGGGGGCAAACTCTTCCGATTCATATAATAGCGAATCGAGAAAGCAGCTCGCCCATCCCAAATCGCGACCATCCAACACCTTGAGTGAAACCCAGCCGAGAAACAGCGGTTGGGTCGCATTGCGAGCGGCAAAGTAATGCGAGCCAAAGCGCGGCTGAGGTTTGACTTTAGATCGCTTTCTTTGAATTGAGCCATCGCACTAATTGCAAGTAACCATGCAACCATAGGGCATCGTCGGCTCACAAGCAAACCGTGGCTGACGACGGCGCGCCCCACGGCGTGGACGTCCCAACCAAAGTCCGAGATCAAGCGGACGGGCTCGGGCTTTACCTGAAGGTCCGCGACGGCAATTCGAAGAGCTGGATTTTCCGGTATCGCATCCGCGGCAAGCTAAGGGACATGGGCCTTGGCCCGTTTCACACCGTGTCGCTCGCGGAAGCACGCGAGAAAGCCGAGGTCTGCCGGGTCATGCGCCTCAAGGGCCTCGATCCGCTGGAGGAGCGCCTCAAGGAGCAGCAAGCCAGGACCATCGATGCGACTGAGGCCATCACCTTCGAGAAGTGCGCCGAGACCTACATCGCCACCCATAAGGCCGGCTGGAAGAACGGCAAACACGCCGACCAATGGACGGCGACGCTTCAGACATATGTTTATCCCGTCTTCAAGGATAAGGCGGTTGCCGCAATCGACGACCCGCTGGTTCTGAAGGTGCTGCAGCCGATCTGGAAGGACAAGACCGAGACGGCGTCGCGGCTTCGCGGCAGGATCGAGCGCGTTCTCGATTGGGCTCGGGTCATGAAATACCGCACCGGCGACAACCCGGCACGGTGGAAAGGGCACCTCGATCATCTTTTGCCGCATCCTTAACGCTACGCGCACAAACGAAACCATGCGCATGCGCTGGGACGAGTATGACGAACAGGCTCAGCTCTGGACGGTGCCCGGTGCCCGCATGAAGGCTGGCCGCGATCATCGCATTCCACTTGCCCAGCAATCTCAGCGCATTCTTGCCGAGATGCAGGAAATCCGCACCAGCGACTTCGTCTTTCCCGGAGGCGTCCAGGAACGTCCGCTCAGCTCCATGGCATTCCTAATGTTGCTGCGCCGTCTTGAGCGCAACGACGTCACCGCCCACGGCTTCCGCTCGACTTTCCGCGACTGGGCGGCGGAACGGACCGACTTCCCGAACGAGGTTGTCGAGATGGCGCTTGCCCACACCATCAGCAACAAGGTGGAAGCCGCCTACCGGCGCGGCGACTTGTTCGACAAGCGCCGGCAGCTTGCAGAGGCATGGGCAGCGTTCTGCGCCGGAACCGCGCCGTCGAAGCCCTGAGCGCTTGCCGCTCTGAAACGCTCCACCCTCGCCACTTCAAGACAATGCGCAGGCGTCCCCTCCCGTCCGCATGACGTCCATATCCGCCCGGAAGCCAAGAGCTTCCGAATATTTGGAGAAGTCAAATGTCGCAACAACTCGAAAAAACCAAGGGCGCGATGTCGGTGAACGACTTCGCAATCTGGGCCGGTATCGGACGCACCACTGCATGGAAGGAAATCCGCGAAGGTCACCTACGTGCGGTCAAGGTCAGCGCCCGCACCATCATCCGCTTCGCGGACGCCGAGAACTGGCTTGCCACACGGCCCCAGCTTCCCGTGCCGAACGCGCAGCCTTCCTCCGCAACTTAATGAATTGGACCAGTCATGCCACCACATGCGATGCCTCGTCAGGAGAAACCATTGTTTTATCGTAACGACGAGGACGGCACGGGAGAACTCATCAACAAGATGATCGAAAGCGGCCGATTCGTCGATCGCCCCACGCAATTTCACGTCAAGTACCGCGCGCTAAACTATTACCCTACTAGAGGTGTGATCTCCATCGACGGCGAAGGCGGCTATCCTGAACGAGGACCCGAGGCTTTCTTTGCGCTAGTTGAACAGCGCTATCCAAAGCGTCCGCGCCCAAGCCGGAGCACGCCACCAGCGCCGGAGTCCCCGCCTCCCACCTCTCCACCGATCTGCGATATTGGTCTGGACGATGAGGAAGAGCATCTTGATAGAAGTGAAAGCGAGCACCGCGATGACGCATATGATCTACCCTGGTGAC
>WNFI01660459.1_pt1 | contig 13595 bp, 8 predicted proteins | sample 5400471 | NCBI WGS metagenome assembly WNFI01 (sample SAMN13153348, study PRJNA577476) | soil metagenome | isolation source: 100 cm saprolite on Douglas fir-dominated hillslope | place: USA:California | collected 2013-09-17 | reverse complement strand
ACACGTGGTCCACTTCGTCAGAATTACGATTGCGCCTTGTTTTAGTTGACTGGCGCCGAGTCGACGTGTCGGTACGAACCTGGGTACCCGACCCGCTCCGCCTAGACGACAGCGATCAATACCGAATAACTTGGCTCGCTATTGTTTTTGGCGCAGAATAATGAATGATAATGGACGTTATCATTCCCAATAGCAGCTGTCAGAGTCGTGGTACTTATCCAGCCAACTTCCCAGGAACCCGTTTCTGGATAGTGCCGCTTAGCCTGACGGTTATCGGGCGTTTTCTCACCACTCTCCGCGTCGGCGTTTATAATGCTTTGACTTCGGGTTCACCGCAATATAGCTTTGGAGAACTTTGTCGATAAATTCAGCGGTGAGGATGCTTGTCGAGTTTCTCACTTCACTGAAGTTTGTATACGAATAAAAAATGAAATGCCCTCGGAGGCCAAGGATGTCAGCTAATACCCCTTCACGACGCACTTTCCTGAAAGTAGCAGGCGCTGGTCTGGTAGGCGCGGCGACCAGGCTGAATGCCGCAAGCTATGCCGGCATACTAGGCGCGAATGACCGGGTGCGCGTCGGCTTGGTCGGTTCGTCTGATCGCGCGCGGTCTGCGCTGATCCCCGCATTCTATAAGCACGCAGACGAACTCAACTTTGAGGTAACTGCGGTTTCCGATATCTGGAGCCGCCGACGTACTGAAGCGGCAGAATATTTTCAAAAGCGTTTTGGCAAAATCGTGGCCTTGGCGCGTAACAACGACGAACTCTACGATCGCAAAGACGTGGATGCCGTCTTCGTAGCGACGGCGGATTTTCAGCATGCGCTCCACGGAGTGGAAGCCGTCCGGGCGGGCCGGGACGCCTATATCGAAAAGCCCATGGCTAATACCATGGCCGATGCCCAAGCCCTGCGCAAAGCCGTGCATGAGACAGGCCGCATCGTACAAATTGGAAGCCAGCGCAGAAGTACACCCGTTTATCAACAGGCGTATGAATTCATCAACTCGGGAAAGTTTGGCGACATTGTAGCCGTGGAGATGACGTGGAATGTAAACCAGCCGGGACGTTGGCGGCGTCCGAAGCTGGTTCCGGAGATGCGCGAACAGGACACCGACTGGAAGCGCTTTCTGTTGAACCGTCCGGCGGAACCATTCAATGCCCGTAAGCATCTTGAGTTCCGGCTGTTCTGGCCCTACTCTTCCGGCATTCCCTGCCAATGGATGGTGCACCAGATTGATACGGTCCATTGGTTCGCGCGCCTGCCGCGTCCTCGGAGTGTGGTCGCGAACGGCGGCATTTACTTGTGGCATGACGGCCGCCAGAATTGGGATACCATGACAGCCGTTTTCGACTACGGTCCGCTGGACAATCCCGCAAAAGGTTTTGAAGTGATCTATTCGTCGCGACAGACGAATTCCGCCGGCGGGATCAAGGAAGTGTACTACTCCAACGGTGGCACGCTGGACCTGGAAAAACACAGAGGGACGGCCGACGGCGGATTAACGGAACGTTATGCAAAAGAGATGGAGATGAAGGCCAATCTGCTGCCAGAACAACAGCTCGCACAGGCCGCTGCCGTAGAGACCGCGGCTGACACCGGAGCGGACGACTCCACCTCTGCCAACGTGCGCAACTGGATGGAGTGTATTCGCAGCCGCAAGAAGCCCAACGCTGACATTGAGGCCGGCTACAGCCACTCGGTTGCTTTGTGCATGACCATTGCGGCAATCCAAAGCGGACAGCGCGTGACCTTCGATGATGCGAAACAGGAGGTTGTCGTCGGAGGGACAAATGCCCGGTCGTAGCGCGGCTGTTTTGGCGACAGCTCTCTTGGCGTGGATAGCCGTGGATGGGTCCAAGAATCAGAACACGACGCAGCCTTCCGCGGCTGGTGTTCAGGTTATGCCTGATCCAGCCAACCGGAAGGTCGATGTTCTTATTGGCGGCCAGCCGTTCACCGCTTACATCTATCCCACAACACTCAAGAAACCTGTACTTTTTCCGCTTCGGACCGCGGAGGGCAATTACGTAACTCGTGGATTTCCGCCCGGCCCGGGAGAGCGAACCGATCACCCGCATCATGTTGGCCTTTGGTTCAACTATGGGAACGTAAACGGGATCGATTTTTGGAACAACTCACACGCCATCAAGCCGCAGGATCAAGGCAAGATGGGCGCCATCGTGCACCGTGGCGTGGTTGCAACAAAGAGCGGCGCGGAGAAGGGCGAACTTGAAGTCGAAGCAGACTGGCTGGGGCCTGATGGCAAACCTTTGCTGCGCGAGCATACCGTGTTTGTCTTTCGCGGCAATTCCAAGACGCGCAGCATTGATCGCATTACAACACTGACCGCACTCGATCGCAAAGTTGTCTTTACTGACGACAAAGAAGGTGTGCTGGGGATGCGGGTGACCCACGCTTTAGAACTGCCCAGCGAAAAGCCGGAGACCTTCACCGACGCAAGCGGACGCACCACCAACGTGCCCCAAGCGGACAACAGCTTGGTCACCGGAGATTATCTGACCAGTGAAGGCAAGCACGGAGATGCGGTGTGGGGGACGCGTGGCCGCTGGTGCTCACTGAGCGGACGCTTAGGTCAGCAGCCGGTAACGGTCACTATACTGGACCATCCCAAAAATCCTGGGTTTCCAACCTACTGGCATGCGCGCGGATACGGATTGTTTGCCGCCAATCCACTGGGAGAGAAGGTCCTCAGTGGTGGCAAGGAGGAGTTAAATCTCTCGCTTGAGCCCGGCAGCAGCGTAACATTCCGCCATCGTGTGCTTATTCTTTCTGAACCTGCTTCAGCAGAACACGCGGAAAAGTTGTATCAGGACTTTGTAGCGGTAAATCCGTGAAAATTTTTGAAGAGGTGATTGCATGGCAATAGACCGGCGCGAACTCTGCTCTTTACTTCCCTTGACCTTGTTAGCCGGAGCCTGGACTTCCGACGAAACTCCAGCCCTGGCTTCTGGAGTTTTTCGATTTAGTGATTTGCAACCTCGCACCAATGCAAATGGTTCCGGCGAGTCGCGCGCCATTGTAAAAGGCGCCACACCGACGGGAGAGCAAGTGGAGGTTCATGAGACTGCGCTCCACCCAGGCTCAACTCCGCATGCGCCCCATCGGCACAAGCACAGCGAATTCTGGCTGGTCCGCGAAGGCACCGTTGAGATCACCATCAATGGAAAACCAAACAAGTTGGGGCCGGGTTCGGCGGCCTTTGCCGCATCGAACGACGAGCACGGAATCAAGAACGTGGGTGATGTGGTAGCGAGTTACTTCGTGGTCGCGATTGGAGCTATGTAGTCCGTTCAACCGTGAGTGCGGCAAGCTGCGCCATAGTCATAAATAAGAGGAGATATGAGATGTCGGCTCGACTTTCACGCCGGAATTTTTTAGTGGGCCTGGGTGCGGCAGCGGCCGCGAGTGCAACGGCGTCCGTGCCTGCCTGGGCGCTTTTTCCGCCGCCGCTCTACCCTGCCATGGATCTCTCCTATTTTGATACGCCGATCACTCCGGCGCCGTCAGAGATCCGCATTGGTTATGCGGCAATTACCTGGGGCGGGAATGACCGGCAGGCCATCGATGACATTGCCGCACTCGGGTTTCACGGCATTCAGTTGCGCGCGAATGCCATCAAGGAATTCAGCAGCGCCAACGAGCTCAAGGACCTGCTGCAGAAGCATGAGCTCAAGATCGTGGCGCTCTCCAGCGGTGGCGTGCGGATTGACCAACCGGAAGCCGATGAAATCGCCAAGCACACCGCGAATGCGAAGTTTCTGCACGATGTAGGCGGACTGTATCTTCAGGTAACGGATGAGCGACCGAAAGATCGCGCAATTAACGCCCCCGATTACAAGCGCCTGGGCCGCCTGATCACCGAAATCGGCAAACGGACTGCTGATCTGGGTATCTCCCTCGGCTATCACAACCACATGGGAACACTGAGTGAGCGTCCGGAAGCGTTAGACCAGATTCTAGACGCCGCCGATCCGCGGTATGCCAAATTGGAGCTTGATGTCGCTCATTACTTCCAGGGCGGCGGAGACCCGGCCAAGGCGATCCAAAAATACAGCGAGCGCCTGCTCTTTTTGCATATAAAGGACGTGGAGCCAACGGCCGCCTCAGGTCAGGCAAAGAACTATCGTTGGGTCGAACTGGGCCGAGGTAAGGTTGACTTGCCAGCGGTCTTTGACAAGGTTGCGGTCATCAACGATGAAATCACGCAAGACTTTGGACGCGCTTGTGAAATTGCGGCCCACGAATTTGGCATGGAGTGGATCGAACTGCGGGGCATGTGGAACAAAAACCTGCTCAAGTTGGATGCCAAAGAGGTTGAGGAAGCGCGGCGCATTTTGGAGCGCAACAAACTGCGCGTGACTGACATTGCCAGCCCGCTTTTCAAAGTGGACTGGAAGGGCGCCCCAACGTCAAAGTACAGCCCCAAGCGCGACCAGTTCAATGCTGATTTCACCTTTGACCAGCAAGACGAGGTGTTGGAGCGGTGCATCGAGTTGGCAAAGGCTTTCCGTACTGACCGGATACGCTGCTTTGATTTCTGGCGGCTTGACGATCCAGGGCCGTATCGCGCGGCGATCAACCAGAGGCTTCTCGATGCAGCCAACATATCCGGCAAAAAAAATATCATTCTGGTTCTGGAAAATGAAGGTTCTTGTAACACTGCCACGGGCGCGGAGGCTGCAAAGGTCCTCAGCGAAATTGAATCTCCTCACCTGATGCTCAACTGGGACCCCGGCAATGCTGCTGCTCGCGGCGAGAAGGCTTACCCCGATGGCTACCGTCTGTTACCCAAAAAACGGATCGGCCATTGCCATTGCAAAGATACCGCCAAGAAGGCTGACGGTAATGGCTACGAGTGGCAGGCCATGGGGCACGGCGTGATTGACTGGGTAGGACAATTCCAGGCCTTAAAGAACGACGGCTACCGCAATGCCGTCAGCTTGGAGACCCACTGGCGCGGCGCCGGCTCGCCTGAGGAGTCAACTCGCCGAAGTTGGGCTGGTATGAAAGATCAGCTGCAAAAAGCAGGAGCTGCCTAAAAACCGCGCACCATCCCAACTTTCAAGGCATGGATGCTTAGTTTTGTGCTGTGAAATGTGACGCCAGCTTCCGCAAGTTGGCTGATGTCATCCAGAGAGTCTCAGTTATCACTATTTTCTTTATTTTCTTTTGTTTGAGTGTTGCCTGCGGGATCGGCATACTCCAAACCGTGTTTTGCAGGGAGAAACGCCAGTTAGCGCACAGAAGGTACTAGACTTCGCCTTCCATTCCTCACTACGCTACCGTGCGGAATTTTCTTTTTGGAAGGAGTCTGCCCAAAACTGTCCGCAAGCACTTCATCTATCGCAAGGCCGACGAGCCCAACTACATAAAGTGATGGCGGAGCCGCTTTCCGATATATGGCTTCTTCCGCAAGAACTTTTTGCAACTGCCATAAAGAGCTGTGAAGACCGAGGGCAAACCGATTTCCGTAAACCGCAACGAACTGTGATCTGGTCGCGAGTAAGTGCGAGATGTGGTTTACGATTGGGCCATTTTCGATGTCAGAAAAAAATCCGTGCTGGAAACCCTGTCGCTTCCGCAAAGGAGATTGAAAATGTTGAAAGCAACTCTGTTCAGGAATATTTGTGCGCTGGCCATCGCTGTGCTCATTGCTTCCGCGGCCCCGTCTCTTTATGCCCAACAGATCAACGTCGCCCAGGCGGCAGGTCAGATCACTGACAGTTCCGGCGCCGTTATACCCGGCGTAACCATCACGCTGACCGAGGTTGAGCGCGGCGTGTCCCACAAGGCCGTGACCGACTCTAGCGGGCGGTACATCATGCCAGGGTTGCCGGTCGGCTCCTACCGGCTCCAGGTGCAAAAAGACAGCTTCAAGACTTATGTTCAAGACGGGATCGTTCTGCAGGTCAATGATCACGTGGTGCTGAACGCCGTGCTGCAGACCGGCGTGGTGAGTCAAGTCGTCGAAGTGAACGGCGCCGCCGCGACCATTCAGACTGAGGACGCTTCCATCTCCAACGTCATCGAATCGAAGCCTATCTCTGAACTGCCGCTGAATGGCCGGTATGCAACGCAGCTCGTCATAACCTCAGGCGCTTCCATGATGGCGCCGGGCGGCGATGAAACAGGAAGCAAGAGCTTCTACAGTTCCGTGACGATTTCCGTGGCTGGCGGACAAGCGAACGCAACCAACTACCTGCTTGATGGCGGCGACAACAATGACACCTTCTCCAACGTGAACCTGCCTTTCCCCTTTCCGGACGCTCTGCAGGAATTCAGCGTAGAGACCAGTTCCTTGCCCGCTCGAAATGGACTACACCCAGGGGGCGTGGTCAATCTTGTGACAAAATCCGGCACCAACGCGCTGCACGGCAACGTGTTTGAGTTCTATCGGGGCGGAGCTTTCAACGCAAAGCCAAACAATTTCACGCCAGCAGGCACCAAACGCGACAACCTCCTCCGCAACCAGTTTGGCGGCACGCTGGGGGGCAAGATTATCGCGGACAAGTTTTTCTTTTTTGCCGGCTATCAAGGGACGCGCCAGCATTCCAGCGGCGCCGCCAGCACGCACACAGTTACACCAGCGGCCCTGGCCGGGGACTTTACCGCCCTGGCTTCTGCCGGGTGCCAATCCAGCGGCAAGCCCAAGACGCTGGCCGCGCCATTTGTCGGCAATAAGATCAATCCGAGCCAGTTCGATCCCGCGTCGTTCAAGCTGGCAACCGGCGGGTTCATTCCGGTTTCGAACGATCCGTGCGGTTTGCTCAGCTACAGCGTTCCCGCCATCGATAACGAAGACGAGATCATTGGCCGAATGGGTTATGTGTTCAACTCCAAGCACACCCTGTACGGCCGGTATCTGATTGACGACTTCCGCGCACACGCGCCCTTTGATCCGCATAATCTCCTTTTAACGGCGACGCCCGGCAATCTCGAAAGGGCCCAGAGCACTACACTCGGCGATAATTACTCTTTCAGTTCCACCCTGATTAACTCCGCCCATCTCACGCTCAGCCGCCGACGGGACAACCGTGGAGTCGATCCAAAGGACATCAGCCCAACCACAGTGGGGAGCAATATGTTTGTCGCTATTCCCAATTTTCTCCTGCTGACAGTCACTGGATATTTCGGCGTAGGTTGTGGCACCTGTGCCCCTGGGTTCTTCAACACGAACACCCTGACAATGGCAGATGATGTTGACTGGATTCGCGGCCGTCATCATTTTGCCTTTGGCGTGGTTGCCATTCGGACCCAGAACAACACCTTATCCGGCTTCGACGAGAATGGGACCTTCACGTTTAATGGAAGCATCGCTGGGGATGGGCTGGCGGATTTTCTGTTGGGGCGTTACAACGGTAGTGGCGGGACCGGGTTTACGCAGAGTCGCGCGCAAAAAGTTGCGTATCGTGAGACCATCCCCGGACTCTACGCCCAAGACACGGTCCGTCTTGGAAAGAGACTCACGTTGACCGCGGGAGTGCGCTGGGAGCCAACTTTATGGCCGACCGACGTATTTCATCGCGGCAGCATTTTCAATCTGCAGGCATTTACAAACAATCAACACAGCGCGGTATTTCCCAATGCTCCCGCGGGAATGTTATTCGCTGGGGACCCCGGCGTTCCTGACGCCTTCACTAAAAATCACATGATGAATTTCGCTCCGCGCATTGGACTCGCTTTTGATCCCTTGGGTGACGGGAAACAGAGCATTCGCGCGGGATACGGAATCTTTTACGATTCCTCCATGGTCTGGTACTCGCAACGGTTGACGTCGAATCCACCGGTGGTCAACCAAATCGATCTAGCGAACAACTGCGGGACATTCAGCAATCCCTGGCAGAACTATTCCATCGCGACAGGCTGCGGATCGCCGGGAGCCAATCAGAATCCGTTTCCAGGTGGGACCGTTAGTTTCCCGGGAAATTCATTCTGGGTCGCGTTGCCGCAAAATATGCGTCCCATGTACATGGAGCAGTGGAACGTCAGCTTTCAGCGCCTGATTGCCCATGATTGGGTGGCAGCGGTTTCTTATTTGGGCAGCAGGACCGTGCATGTCCCGCTTTCTTATGACTTCAATGCGCCTCAGATTACGCCGGCTGCCTGTGCGGCGGTTGGCGGTTGCACCGCTGCGAACTTAAACGCCCGCCGGCTACTGACGCTTCTTGCGGGCAGCGCTTCAGGGCCGCAGAACGCGGGTGCAGTAGGAATTCTGGATCTTGGTTTTGACGGAGGCTATGCTAACTACAACGGTGTTCTCGCCAGTCTCCAGCACCGCTTCGCGAAGGGCATTTCCCTGCAAGCGAATTACACGTTTTCCAAATGCTTGAGCAATGGGGACTTTAATGGCGACCTTCGCGGCACCTACTTCCAGATCCAGACGAACCCCCAAGGTGACTACGGTCCTTGTAACTTCGACATCAAACACATTTACAACACCACGCTGGTTGCACAGAGTCCGTTTAAAGGTCACGACCTGAGAGGCTCCCTGCTCGGCGGCTGGCAATTCGCTTCCACCATCCGCGCGACATCCGGCTGGCCGATCAATGTGACCAACGGTACAGACAGGGCGCTTACTGGAGAAGGAAACGATCGCCCGAATCTTGTGGCAGGCCAGCCTCTGTATATCAAGAAATGGGTGCCGTGCGGGAACAACTGGTGTTATCAATGGCTGAATCCCGCCGCCTTTCAGCTTCCCGCTGCCGGACCAGGCGCGTTCGGAAACACCGGCCGTGATTTCCTGTATTCGCCCGGTATCTTCAACTTCGACACTGCCGTGAGCCGTCGCTTTAAGATTCGCGAACAAGCACAATTTGAGTTCCGGTTCGAAGCCTTTAACGTCATCAACCATTTCAATCCGAGTATTGGAGGGCCGGGTACGATCGCGGGATTCAACAATTCGGCGAACTTCGGCAGACAAGTCGCCGCAACTGCACCGACGTTCCTGCCCAGCGTTTACGATCCAAGGATCCTGCAGTTCAGTACAAAGATATATTGGTAAGCTTCGCGCTAGCGCTTGTTCAAAAAACACGATTTCGTAACGGGCCCGGCTTCGGTCGGGCCGTCTGGGGCTGCCATGGACTTCCGTTTTTTGCTCGTCACATCCTTTGTTGTTCTATCCTTCTGTACTTCGACGGCTGGCAGACCAACTCGTGCAGCGAGGGTCGGATACTGTGCGTCGCTAGCGGAAATCGATGCTGTCAAGTCGGCTGGCTTTGACTACATCGAGCTTCGCACCTCTGAGATCGCCGCGCTGTCGGATGCAGACTATGAAAAACTAGCCGACAAATTAAAGCAGATAAAACTTCCAGTCCCAGTGACCTACCTGTTCATTCCCGCCGATATCAAGCTTACGGGGCCGCAGGTAAACAAAGACCAGGAAATGGACTATGTCCGAAAAGCCCTGGATCGAGTTTCCAAATTAGGAACCAGCACAGTCGTTTTCGGGAGCGGTTCAGCCCGGCGGTATCCTGACGGATTCTCCAAAGAAGAGGCGTTTCGCCAACTCGTCGATTTCTGCAAACGCCTTGGCCCGGAAGCGCGTAAGCGAGGCATTACGATTGCGATCGAGCCGCTGCGCAAAGAAGAATCAAACATCATCAACAGCCTGGCTGAAGGGCTTCTGCTGGTGAAGGCGGTCAATGATTCCAACATCCAGTTAAATGTGGATTACTACCATCTCGCGATGGAAAAAGAAGATCCCGCTGTAATTCTTGAAGCTAAGGAGTATGTTCGGCACGTCCACACGGCCAACCCTCAAGGCCGCGTTTTTCCGCTGAAATGGGAAGAATACAATTACGGTCCTTTCTACGAGTCTCTTCGGAAAATCGGCTACGACAAGGAAATCAGCATTGAAGCTCAAACTAAAGATTTCCAACATGAAGCTCCACAAGCCATTGCTTTTGTGCGCCGTGCTCTTGGTACTCCATAGAATTTTCCTGAACTGATACATCAACGCAAGAGCCGCTCAAAGAATTCCCGGGCTTGCTCTTCGCGCCAAACGTCAACAGTTCAGTTCTTATAGCTTGTTTGCTTCCTCAGCCTGTGTTGCGCAAGCCTGCGGCAATACCGTTGATCGTAGCACCCAGTACGTAGTCCAGATCGGGACTGCTCTCTCCGGCGCGCTTTCGCTTGAGCATCGCAGCCTGCATGATGCTCATGGGATCAACATAGGGGTTTCGCAAGCGAATAGAGCGGGCCAGTATCGAGTTATTCTCCAGCAGTTGCGATTCCCCCGTCACCTGTAAGACTGCTCTGCAGGTGCGCAAGTATTCTTCCTCCAGCATTGCATACACCCGATCGCGCATCGTCGCGTCCGCAACCACTGTGGAATAGAGCTTCACGATATTAAAATCGGCCTTGGCCAAGCCCATCTCCACGTTGTTAAGCAGGTCGTTGAAAAACGGGAACTCGCGGAACATACGGCAGAGCGTGTGTAACCCATCCTTGTGGCTGGCATAGCGGTCGAGCGCATGGCCCACGCCAAACCACGCCGGGAGAACGCAGCGGCTCTGCATCCAGCCAAAGACCCAGGGAATCGCGCGCAGGTCTGCAAGCGTACGGGTCTGCGCACGGCGTGCCGGACGGGAGCCGATCTTCACGTTCTCCAGTTCGCTCACGGGGGTGGCTTCTTCAAAAAAGCGCAACGCATCGGGGTTCTCGGCAATTTTCTCGCGGTAGTAGGCAAAGGAAATTTTTGATATCTCGTCCATCACGGGCTGCCACTGCTCATCATCCTCCGGTTTTCGGCCACTTGGACGCACCAGCGCCTCAAGCGATGCCGCCACCATGAGCTCCAGTGAGCGCTCCGCCAGCACCGGCTCGGCATACTTCCAGTTCAGGACCTCGCCCTGTTCGGTGATCTTGAAGTGTCCGCTAAAGGCGCCCGCCGGCTGGGCAACCAGGGCGCGGTGGGTTGGGCCTCCGCCACGCCCCACCGTGCCGCCGCGGCCATGAAACAGCACGAGTTGGATATTGGTTTCGTCGGCAACCCGGTGCAGCGCGCGATGCGCTTTGAATATTTCCCACAGGCTGGCGATCATGCCGCCATCCTTATTACTGTCGGAGTAGCCCAACATCACTTCTTGCTTGCGGCCCCAGGAGTTCACAAAACGCGCGTAACTCGGTGAGGTCCAAAGCTCGCGGCAAATCTCCGGTGCAGCCTGCAAGTCGTGGATCGACTCGAACAACGGCACCGGCATCAGCCCGGGATCATCGCCGTGCGCTTCAACGCGCACACCAGAGAGCTCAGCTAGCCGCACAAGATTGTAAATATCCTGCGCCGAGGTTGAGCCGCTGATGACATAAGAGCGTATGCCCTCCCGCGCAAATTTGCGCTTGAGTTCCGCGACGGCCTCTAGAGACTCCAGCACCACCCGGGTATTCTTATCGGGCGCCTGTAAATCCTGTCCAGCGTGGCCCACCAGGTCTTGAATCGCGGTCGTATGAAACTTGGCGTGCTGGCGGAGGTCCAGGCTGTGCAGGTGGAAACCGAAAGTTTCAACCTCAATGAGAAAAGGATCAACCAGCGTTTGTGCGATGCGGACACCGGCATTTCGCATCAGGCTCTCGCGCACCAGACGCAGATCATGAATGAACTCTTCTGCTTTGGCATAGCTGCCTTGCTGGCCAGTATCCGCCAAGGTGCGCTTGATCCGCTCCTCGACGTAGAGAAGAAAAAGGCGGTAGCTTTCAGTTTGCGAATACGTGAGCGAATTGCGAAGGACCGCGGGAAAGGTCTCAGCGTATTTCTTCAGTGCAGTCTTGAGTTCCAGGGAAATCGGCGCTACGCCGGTCGAGGAGCTGACCAGCCGCCCCAATTGTCGCAACCCCTGAGCGTAGTGATTCAGGATGAGATCGCGCGCCATCTGCAACGCAGTCTCCGTGCAAGCCGCATTGACAAAAGGATTGCCGTCGCGGTCTCCGCCGATCCACGAGCCAAACGAAACTACGCGCGGCAACTCCCAGGCTTGTACGCTGGTGCCATATTCGGCGTTCAGCGCGCTGGCAATTTCTTCATACACCTGCGATAGCGTGCGAATGATGCTGTCCCGGTAGTAATCCAGCCCCATTCGAATCTCGTCACGCACGGTCGGCGTCTGCCGTCGGACTTCGTCGCTTTGCCACAAGCCAGTAATCTCGGCGGCGATTTTTGACTCCAGTTGCTGGGCAACGGCGCTTGTGAGGGGCACCTGGTCGAGTGCCGCCAGCAACCGCGAAATACGCTCACGTTTAATCAGGACGGTGCGGCGCGCTATTTCAGTCGGATGCGCGGTAAAGACCGGCGTAACTTGGATCTTCGCAAGCTGCCGCAACACTTCTTCCGCCGAAAGGCCCGCTTCGCGCATGCGCCGAAATGTGCCACGCATGGTGCCTGCCTGCGACTCGGCGCCAACAACCTGTCCGGCGCGGCGACGGCGCTTACGATGGTTGGTCTCTGCCAGATTCACCAACTCGAAGTAGATAGAGAAGGCGCGCGTGAGCAGCAGCGCCTGGCGAGGGTCCATGAAATCCACGGTACCGTGATGAGCGGGCACGCTTCCTTGAGCTCCGCATCGGCGGTAAGCAACTCGTTGAGCTGCTGATGTTGATCTTGGACCCACCACAGCGGTTCCTGAACAACGTCCTTCGTCTTAGGAGTCTCCATAGGCCTGTCGGCATCTTAAAGCCCGGTGCACAGGGAAGTCCAAAGGACACAGTAGAAACTTTGTTGATGTCCCGATTGAGCCCGCCATGGAAATCGGAGGGCGAAGTAGGTCCATATCGTAAGCGCGCATGAACTGTGCGTCATCAGAATCAGGAGAAATCGACGCTTCAGTTTTTGTAAAAGTAGCACTCCTGTTCTCAAGATAAAAGAAAATAAACAAGTTCAAATAAATTGATAATGTTGACTAAAACTCACTTCTTATCTCTCTCGAAAAAGAAGCGCGAGCCAAAGGTTACAACCTTGTCGCCCGCAAGGCAGCCATTGCGCGCAGTCTGTGATCGAATCAGGGCACGTGCAGGCGACTCAATATGCCAAGTCGCATAAGAGATGTGTCATAGGCAACGAGAAACGCCCTGGTGGGAAGTAAAACCATGTGTGAGTTGGCCGGGGTGAGCCGCGCCAGCTTTTATCGTCACTAGGACGGAAGACCGGCGGTGGCGGAAATGGAATCGCGGAACATCATCCAGGGTGGCCTGGCGCTACTGGTCCTTCAGGACCTTCATGGTCTTCTTGGCCACTTCCAGGTCTGGCTCGAGACGTAGCGCAGTTTCCACCTCTGCGATGGCTTCTGTCTTGCGTCCCTGTTTTTCGAGCGCTTGTCCAACTCTCCAGTGTGCGCGAGAGAGATGTGGAGCGTAGGCTTCTGCCTCCTCCTGTGTCAGGTATTTGCGCAGATATCGCTCGGCCCGCGACGGATCCTTGCCACCAAGCAAGATTTCCAGGCCTGCGTAGAAGTACGTGCTCAGATCGTCCGGGACCGCGGTTTCGGCCTGCGCCAGAACCGTGTCCAATTGTTGCCAATGTTCCTCATGCGCCCGAACCGCGGCCATGACTTTATAACCTCCAATTCTGCCGGGATCGAGGG
>WNFI01173908.1_pt1 | contig 13596 bp, 16 predicted proteins | sample 5400471 | NCBI WGS metagenome assembly WNFI01 (sample SAMN13153348, study PRJNA577476) | soil metagenome | isolation source: 100 cm saprolite on Douglas fir-dominated hillslope | place: USA:California | collected 2013-09-17 | reverse complement strand
GGTTTGCGCGCTCGCCGCGGCTAGCGCGGCAATCGCCGCGAACCCGCCGTGGTCGAAGAACAACCCGCCCGTCCCTGGCGCCTTCACCAACGCGACGCCCGGCCTGGCCTCGATCGTGCTGACCAACGGGAACGTGCCCGGCACCTTCGTGATCTGGAAGGGCCAGTTCAACAGCAAGATCCAGTACAAGTTCAAGATCGATGGCAGCCCGTGGTCCAAGACCGCGACCATCCCCGGCGCGGAAACGAACACCACACCGGCGGCAGGCTTCTACACCAACACGAAGGGCTTCCACTCTGAGCTAGTGGTCTGGAAGCAGCTCAACGGCTCCAAGATCTTCTACTTGACAGGCGAGGCATTCAGTAACGGCGTCATCAGCTGGACCAAGCCGAAGTTGCTGCCGGGTGGCGCCTACGCGACCACGAACAGGGCGCCGGCGGTTATCTTCCCGCTCAACTCGACCCATGGCCGGGTCATCATCGCCTGGCGCGGTCCGCACGACCACGTCCGGTACGAGCTCGGCACCCCAGGCGGCAAGGACGGCCGCGGCTTCACTTTCGGCGCGAAGCCCAAGTCGTTCATGATCAGCCCCGGCACCACGACTGACCCGACCACGACTGCCAACGGCCCGGCCCTGACCGAGATCGTGAGCGGCAGCAAAGGAACTGTCTACGTGTTCTGGCAGGGCGACAAGAACACCGCACCTATCGACTACGCCAGCACGCCCGATAATGCGGGCACCGGCTTGGAGGGTAACCAGCAGATCCCGTGGACGCTGCTGGGCTACTGCTGGCCTACAAGGGCCCGAACGGGTTCAACATCCGCTACCAGACCCTCACTGGCAGCACCTGGCTCGAGCCGTACGCTTTCGTGAACGGCAACAACAACACCACGACAGCTGCCCCGGCGCTGCTGAACGGCCTGCTGGCGAACGTCAGCCAGACCGCCAGCGGGCGCATCTTCCTGCACCACTTCAACGGCTGAGCTAATCGTCCGGATATTGGCAACGGGGCCCGGCATCACGCCGGGCCCCGTGCCGCGATGAAGGCGGCCAGCGTGCCGACGGTCTGGAGGGCGTCCAGGTTCAGGTCCTCCGCGGCCACGTCCACGTCATAGCGCCGCTGCACCTGGCGCAGCAGCAGCGTGCCCGCGAGCGAATCCAGGCCTACCCCGCTGCCGAACAGCGGGGTCTGCGCCGGGATACTCAGCAACTCCGCCCGGCCGGTCACCTCGGCCAGGATGGATCGCAGCCCGTCGGCGACTTCATCCTCACTCATGGCTGCTCCCGTTCCGCTGCCCAGTCCGGCAGTTCGGGCAGCGGGCCGCCCAGTGACCGGGCAAACACCGCACGGCCATCGGGCGCCACCGTGCCCGGCTGCGCCCGCAGCCCGGCGGCAGCCAGCGCCAGCCGCATTGGCACGTTGCGCTCGGTGACCAGGCATGGTATCTGCAGCTCGCTGGCTCCCGCCGTGGCCGCCAACCTGCACAGCGAGGAAAGCAGCGCGTCCAGCGCGCCGCGGCCAAGCGCCCGGCAGGACATCATGACCAGCGGCGCCAACCACGGGCCGGCCTGGTTGCGTTCCAAAATCGCGGCGCCCACAAGCCCGTCGTCGCCGTAGTTGTCAGCCAGTGTGACAGTGGTGACCAGATGCGCGGCCGACCCGAGCATGGCAGCTAGATCGTCCTCGGGCCGACCCGCCGGAGGAACTCGTCACGACTGCCGCCGAAGGCGCGGGCATCCGCCTCACGGCGGCGGCGCTGTGCGTACAGCTCGCCGCGGCGGCGCGCCTCGGCTGTGACCACAGCCGGGCTGAACTGCGGCCAGCCATCGACCTCGGCCGCATCCTCGGGGGTCAGCACCAGCACTGATGGCAGCTCGGCGGCAACCTCGGCTCGTTCGGCCATGTCGTCATCGACGAACGCGATGGCGTCCAGCGCCAGGCCGAGATCGGCGGCGATCCGGCTAACCGACTCGGCCTTGCTGCCCCAGCCGCACTCCACGGCGGCGAACTCCAGGCCGGTGACCTGCTGCACGTAGTCGGCGGCGGCAGGCGGGTTCCGGCTCGCCAGCGCGTGCAGGATGCCCCGCCCGGCCAGTTCTCGCAGGACTGCGATCAATTGCGGATCCGGCCGCGGCCGCCGGTCCTCCAGGTAGGTACCGGCGAGCAGGGTGTTGTCGATGTCCCAGACCACGCACTTGATCACTGGTCTTTCGGGCACTGAGGTCTCGGTCACCGTGCTTTCCGCTCCATGGTCAGGTGCGTCGCGGTGAAGCCGAACTTGCGGTACAGCGCGCGCATGCCGAGGTTCCCGGCGTGCACTTTCCCGGTGAGCTGGGTCAACCCGTCCCGGTCGGCCGCGTCCACCACCGCGGTCATCAGCATCTCGCCGACCAGGCTCCGGTCCTCGATGTCCGACACGGCCAGCGACCTGAAGTTGCCGTACCGGTCGCCGGTCAGCGAGTTCGTGCGGGCCGACAGCCAGGCCCAGCCCACCGGCTCGTCCGGCGCCTGCCTGGCGACGGCGACCAGAGTCACCTCACCTGCCTTGCCCAGTGCGCCGGTTACCCTCCTGCGGTGCAGCATTGGGTCGGTGATCGCCTCGTCCGCGAACGAGATCACCGCGATCTCGATCTCATACCCGACGATGGCCTCGACGTCAGCCTCGGTGGCCGGCCGGATCAGGTAGCCGGTCATCCCGGCACTCCCAGTCAACGCTGCACCAGCGCCATCGGCCGGAACACCGTCCCGCCGCAGTCAGGGCAGCCGGCCGCCTGCAGGGCAGCGATCTGCGGCCAGCGGCTGCCAGGGCCCACCGTGTGCACGACTTTGCACTGCGCGCACCGGTAGGGCCTGGTCGGGACGGCGCGGTTATCCGCCGTGTACAGCGGGCCGGCGTACGCGCCGTCGATCAGTGGCCGAGCGCCTGCGGCGGTGCGCAGGTGGTACAGGTTGCTCGTGCCGGCCAGCACTCCCGCGCCGAGGTAGGTGTTGAACCCGGCCGTCAGCGACCGGGTAACCAGCCCCATCTGCGTGATCGCGCGCTGGACGGCGAGCGTCTCGTCCGGCCGCCGGGCGCCGAACGAGAAGAACACGTGCCTGCCGGGCTCTGGCGCGAGCGCGGAAACCGCGCGGCTGAGGAACAGCTCCGCCCCCGCGACGGTGTACGGCGGGTCGGTCAGGACGACATCGAAGCCCCCGGCGAGGCCAGCCGGAAGAGGCTGCCTGAGGTCGTGCTGGATCAGTTCCACCGGGACGCCAGTGCCAGCGGCTTGCTCGCCGATCCAGCCAAGCACGTCCGGATCGGTGTCGACCACGGACAGCCGCCGGATCGAACCGGGATGCCCGCGGTAGGCAGCGAACTCGGCGATCGCGAGGCTGATGAGGTCGTCGTCGCCGAGCAGCAGGATTCGCTGGCCAGCCAGTGCATGCGCGTCCGCCAGCCGCAGCACCCGGCTGATCTTGGTCGCCACCGTGCAATGAGTCTGATCGAGGTCGGCCTTGGCGCCTGGCGCGCCGTCCGCGCTGTGTTGGAGCGTTCCGGCCAGGCCGGCCAGTTCCGGCGGGATGACGACGCCCCGGCCGCCGCAATCGGGGCAGGCAGTCCGAAGCGGCGGCCCGCCTGCCGCGGCGGCGACAGCAACCCGGCCGCCCGAGGTCAGCCGCACCGGCCGCTGTGAATCGACCACGCCCCGCTTGCGCAGCTCGTTGCAGGCCGCCGCAACGATAGGGACCGGGAGCTCAGCCAGCCTGGCCACCTCACGTACCGCGGCGGGCTCGGCCGACAGCAGCGCAGCCAGGATGTCGCGAATGCCGGGTTCACCCTCGGCCAGCCCGACTGCAGCGGCGACCTCGGCCACCACCGTGTCTATGTCCTTGGGGTCAACTTCCATCGGTAGGGTATCGTCCCACACCATGCCGGGCATGGAAGCCGCGAGCAGCTACGCCGACCTGCGGCGGCAGGAAGCGCTCTCGCCGAAGTCGCTGTATGCCGTCGATGCCCGGTACGCGCCCGGCGCCCCGGTCACCGAGGTTGCCCGGCTGACCGACCTGGCCATTGCGGCCGTTGAGACCGGCGGCGGGCACGTCCTCGATACCAGTCACGTAGTGTTCCCGAACGGCGCGATCACGCTGCTGCTGATTCTGGCTGAGTCGCACCTGAGCGTTCACACCTGGCCGGAAGAGAACCTCGTCGCGCTCGACCTGTTCAGCTGCGGCGCGATTGACGGGCAGCGAGTCATCGACGAGCTTACGGCGTCGCTGCGCCTGACCGAGGTCTCGGTGCACCGGGTCGATCGCGGCCTGACCCGCCAGGAGCGCTAATTCCGGGCGACGCGCCGCCCGCTGGCCATGAGCGCCCAGATCATAAACAGGTCGACGGCGATGATGATTATCGCCCAGATCGGCTTATACGGCAGCCACAGGAAGGCGCCGACTGCGCTGAGCACCGCGAGTATCACCCCCACTATGCGCGCCCACAACATCCCGGTAAATACTGACACGCCCGCGGCCAAGACGACGGCGCCGATTCCGATCTGGACCCAGCCCCAGCTGTACACGGTCCAGTGGTAGGGGTAAGTCCCGGTGAGACTGAAGTAGCTGCCCCTGATGATCGCGGCCAGCCCCACCAGGATGCTGAGCACCCCGGAGATGATCATCAGCGTGCCGGCCAGTATCCGGCCAGTCCAGGCGCCAGGGCTCAGCTGCGTCTCGCGCTCGTATCGCACTTGAGTGGTACTCACATCAATCGCCTCCTCTCACTGCCGTCCAGGTGACACTGCCGTACCCAGGTGACGCTACGGAGGCTGCGTTGCTCCCGGCATCATCCGGTCCGGGTGAACAACAATGGGGGTGATGCCTAGCCGGGGAGGTCGGCGTGAACGAGTACGAATTCGACGTGGTGGTGGTCGGGATGGGCCCGGGCGGCGAACACGCCGCCAAGGAGCTTGCCAAGGCCGGCTTAGCGGTGGCCGGAGTCGAGGACCGCCTAGTCGGCGGGGAGTGCCCGTACTGGGGCCGGAGGCACCTTGTTTCGCGGCTGCGGCAGCATTGCCGGGCCCGGCCTGGTCCGCGTCGCCGACAGGGTGGCTGGCGACATCGTCTTGCGGGCCAGGCGCGGCATCGTACTCAACCCTGGCACCTCGCCCTCCATACCGCCGATCAGCGGCTTGGCCGACACGCCTTACTGGACCAACAGGGAGATCATCGAGTCCGAGCAAGCGCCGAACTCCTTGATCGTGCTCGGTGGCGGCGCGATTGGGTCCGAGCTGGCTCAGGTGTTCGCCCGGTTCGGCGCGAATGTCACCGTCGTCGAGGCGCTCGGCCAGTTGTTGCCGCTTGAGGAGCCGGAGTCGGGCAGCCTGCTCGCAGCGGTCTTCAAGCAGGAGGACATCGCAGTGCGGACCGGCGTCGCGGCGCAGGCGGTGAGCCACCAGGGCGGTCAGTTCACCGTCAAGCTGGCCAGCGGCGAGGAGCTCACCGGCGACCGGCTGCTGGTCGCCACCGGTCGCAGGGCCAACCTGGCTGGCCTGGGTCTCGCCGCGATCGGCATGGATGCCAGCGCCAGGACGATCGGGCCGCATCGCCCGGCCGAGTACCACGCGGTGCCGCGCGTGACTTTCACCGACCCGGAGATCGGCTCGGTGGGGCTGACCGAGGCGCAGGCCAGGGAGAAGTACGGCGCCGACGTGCAGACCGCGACCAGCCAGATCCCGGACTCCACCCGCGGCTGGATCCACAAGGCGGGGAACGACGGCCTCATCAAGCTGGTCGCCGACGGCAGGCGCGGCGTGCTCGTGGGCGCGACCTCAGCCGGCCCCGTCGGCGGCGAGGTGCTGAGCATGCTCACGCTCGCGGTGCATGCGGCGGTTCCCGTGCAGCGGCTCCGGGAGATGATTTACGCCTATCCCACCTTCCACCGCGCGGTCTCCGATGCCCTGTCCAGGCTGCACTGAGCGCATCGTCCACGGCATCTGAGTCGGCGAGCAAGCAAGCCCACCGCCCATGGCGGCCAGCAGGTGTCATCCGGAACGGGTGATGTGACCGGCGACCATGGCCTGCGACGGTTGCGGGTAGCAGAGCACGCCGACCCGAAGGATTATGCCTTGGACCGCTATCCCAATATCAGTGACCACGGGCTCATCGGTGACCTCCAGACTGCGGCGCTGATCACCACAGACGGCACAGTGGATTTCTTCTGCTGCCCGCGATTCGACTCGCCAAGCGTCTTCGCGTCGTTGCTAGACGCCGACAAGGGCGGCTATTTCAAGATCGCGCCGGACCGCGACGATTACGTCACCAAGCAGCTGTATTTCCCGAACAGCGCGATGCTGATCACCAGGTTCATGACCCCGGACGGTGTCGGCGAAGTGCAGGACTTCATGCCAGTCATCGAAGGCAAGCCCACCGAAAAGCACCGGCTGGTGCGGATGCTGAAGGTGGCCCGCGGCACCATGCGGTTCAAGATAGACCTGCAGCCGCGCTTCGACTACGGCCGCGGCAAGCACACCGTCGAAATCACTGAGCACGGCGCCCTGTTCCGCTCCGATTCGATGGAACTGACACTGCACACATCAGGCAGGCGCGCGCCCGGCGACCCAGAGGCGGCGGAAGTTGCCCGCGCCGGCGACGGGCTTAGCGCGATCATTAGCATGCAAGAAGGCCAGACCGGCGGGCTCGTGCTGGAGTCCATGGGCGGCCAGCCCTGTTCGCTGCGGCCATCCGACATTACCCGTCTCGCCGATGACACGGCTCGGTACTGGCGGAGCTGGCTCAACCGGTCCAGCTACCAGGGCAGGTGGCGGGATATGGTTACCCGGTCAGCGATGACGCTGAAGCTGCTCACCTACGAGCCAACCGGTGCGCCAGTGGCCGCGCCAACGCTCGGACTCCCGGAGCAGGTTGGCGGCGAGCGAAACTGGGACTACCGCTACACCTGGATCCGGGACGGATCCCTGTCCATGCACGCGCTGGCCGGTCTCGGCTATCTGGACGAAGCGGCCAAGTTCGGCGACTGGCTCCGGGACCGGGTAACCGAGAGCGCTGGCTCCGATGGCTCGGGCCCGTTGAAGATCATGTACCGGGTGGACGGCTCGTCCGATCTCACCGAGGAGAACCTCGACCACCTCGAGGGGTGGCGCGGCTCCAGGCCGGTGCGCCTCGGCAACGGCGCCGCCGACCAGCTTCAGCTGGACATCTACGGCGAAGCGCTCGATGCCATCGTGACGGGCGAAAATCACGGCCTGCAGATCAACCACAGGGGCTGGCTGGCGCTGGCCGGCGTCATCGACTGGGTCGCCGACAACTGGGACCAGCCCGACGAGGGCATCTGGGAGAGCCGCGGCGGGCGCAAGGATTTCACCTACGGCCGGTTCCAGTGCTGGGTCGCGCTCGACCGGGCAATCCGCCTGGCGGAGAAACACGGGCGACCAGCCAACGTCGCCGGCTGGGTGGTCGCCCGCGACCGCATCTATAACCAGGTCATGCAGCGCGGCTGGAACAAGAAGGCCAAGGCCTTCACCCAGCATTACGCCACCGATGTGCTGGACTCCTCGCTACTGCTCATGCCGCTGCAGGGCTTCATCACGCCGCAAGACCCGCAGTGGCTGTCCACCCTCCAGGCCATGGACCGGGAGCTGGTATCCGACAGCCTCGTCTACCGGTACAACCCGGCGGCATCACCCGACGGACTCCACGGCGACGAAGGGACGTTCTCGCTGTGCACGTTCCTCTACGTCGACGCCCTCGCGCGCGCGGGCCGGCTCGAGGACGCGGAGCTGATCTTCGAGAAGATGCTCACCTACGGCAACCATTTGGGCCTGTTCTCCGAGGAGATCGGCTCGACCGGCGAGCAACTCGGCAACTTCCCGCAGGCCTTCACCCATCTCGCGCTCATCAACGCCGCGATCAGCCTCAATTACCACTTGGACCATGGCCTCAACGTCGGCGAGCCGGTGCTGACAGCGACACGCTAGCGATCACCCGGCCACCGGGTGAGCCACGAACTGACCGGGCAGGGCGCCGCGGTGGCTAATCACCCGGAGGGTATGACGTCGCGCGCGGCGTGGCGGGAAAGCTAGCAACGCTCACAACGCCAGGAAGGATGACATGAAACAGAGTCCTAGTCCCTCAATGAGCGGCTTCCAGCTCAACAGCACGCCGATGATCGTCAGCGCTGCCCTGATCGGAGCGGGCGCAATCATCGGCTTCACGGGCGCGCTCGTCGGTGCCAGCGCGCTGTGGTCAGCCACCCGGCAGTGGCTCCGTGACCTGGATGTACCGCCCACCGAGGTAGTCAAGCAGAAGCTCCACCAGACCAAGGCCGCGACCGTAGCGGGCGCCAGCGCCTGGCAGCACCACAACGGCGTTCAGCGCACGCACGCCTGAGGGGTAACGCACGCCTGATGTGACGCGGTACTAGTCACAGCACAGCGCCGGGCGGCTCCGCGGGGGGTCGCCCGGCCCGGCGGGCAGTGTGGCCGGCGGGCAGCGCATCCCCGGCGTACACTCGGGGCCGTGCGCGCACCTGGGTTCGTGCGCCTGCGGGCGCTGTTGCTGCTTGAGGCGCTTATCGTCGCCTCGGCCGAGCTTGCCGGCTGCCGCCGTGTTCCAGCGGCAGCTCAATCCCGACGCGGCCGGTCATGCCCGGCCCCGGGCGCCAGCCGCCATCCCGGCGGCCGCCTGACCATCTGCGTCACCGGGGACTGACCCCCGGCGCATCCCGGATCTGTCCGATTGCGTGGCTGAGTCACGCCGCCGCCTCCAGCTGATCCCCGAATTCCCGACCCGCTGGAGGGTTGTCATCATGCTCGGATTCCTTAGCGCCCCGATGGGCGTGGCCTATCACGTTGTATTTACGATTGCCCAGTTTCTCGCCCCGCTCCCGGCTGGCCTGGCGACCGCCGCGGCCATTGTGGCGTTCACCCTAGCCGTACGACTGCTCTTGTTCCCGCTGAGTTACCACGCGTTCCGCGGCCAGCGGGCGATGTCCGAACTCGGAGTCAAGGCCCAGGAGCTGCGAGCTCGCTACGCCAGCCAGCCTGACCGGCTGCAGCGAGAGCTCACCGAGCTGTACCGGCAGGAAAGCTCGGGCCTGCTGGCCGGCTGCCTGCCGGTGCTGCTCCAGCTGCCCTTCTTCAGCGTCATGTACCGCTTGTTCCTCTCCAAGACGGTGGCCGGCCACGCGAACGGGCTATTGGCCAGCAAGCTGCTCGGTATCCCGCTCAGCAGTCACTGGCTGGCCGCCGCCGGGCCGGCGAGCGTGCAGGGAGCCTTGTTCCTGGGATTGTTCGCGCTGCTGGCGGCCGTCTCGTTCGTGACGGCCCGGGCCGCGCGGGCAATCTCCCCAGCGACCACCCCCGCGACCTCAGCCACCCGTGCGGCCGGAACAGGCCAGTCGGCCGCGCTTGGGGCGCTCGGCCGGATTCTGCCTTATTCCACCGTGATCATTGCCGCCTTCGTGCCGCTGGCGGCGGGCGTGTACCTGCTGGCGACCACGAGCTGGACGGCCGCCGAGCGCCTGTTCCTGATCCGTCGGCTGAACCGTGGCGGCATGCGAGCTAGCCGCGGCGCCGAATCCCCGGCAGGCCCTGCTCGCTCAGGCCCTGCTCGGCGGCGAGACGGCGAAGCAGCGCCGTCAGCTGCTCGCGTTCGGCCGCGGTGAAGGTGCTGGCGAGGCTGTTCTGGTGGGTCAGAACAGCCTCCTGAACCGCCGTGAGCTTCTGGCGGCCCTGCTCCGTCAGGAACAGCGAATAGGACCGTCGGTCGGCCGGGTTACGCCTGCGCTCCACCAAACCGCGCTGCTCAAGCTCGTCCACCAGGAAGACCGTCTGGGTCGGATTTAGCCCGATGAGGTCGCCTATGGCCTGCTGCGCCTTGCCCTCATTGGCCGCGAGCCGGGTGAGCATGCCGACGTGCCGGGGTTCCAGGCCGAGGGGCGCGATCTGCTCGGCGAACTGAGCAGCCACATGCGTGCCGAGCTGAACGAGCAGGAACGCGAAGCCGGGCCGGTCCCGTCCGGTTGCGCCATCGGTCATTCGGCGATACTATCACGACCGAGATATAGTTTTCTATAGGAGATAATCTCTGATACGAGATGAGGTGAGCTGCCATGGCTCTCGTCGATTCCGGCCCGGCAGTGCGGGCATCAGACGCTGAACGCGACGCGGTCGTCAGTGAACTCGGGCAGCACTTCCAGGACGGCCGCCTGGATTCCGGTGAGCACGAGCAGCGAGTCGCCTCGGCGCTGACCGCGAGCACGCGGCCCGAGCTGGCCGTGCTCCTGACCGACCTGCCATCCGCCCGGCCAGCTACCGAGCCGGCTCCGGCCGCGCCCCTGCCTGGCTACCGCGGCCTCCGGCTGCTGCGGCCCGCTGTGCTCGCGGTGGTCATCGTCACGCTGCTGATCGCCGACGGCTGGTCACATGGCCGGGCTGGCGGCTGGCCGTTCGCGCCGCTCGCCATCGCCTGGCTGATGCTGGTCGTGGCCACTGTCCGCGGCCGCATTCGCGGCGGACGCAGGCAGTGGCGATGACGGCGACCGCGCAGGCTTCTGGTCCGCAAGTCGGCCGTCAGCTCTGGCGCCTGCGCGGAGCGGCCTTCAGCGCGCTGGTCATGCTGATCATCCAGTTCGCCGTCGGGACCGTCGTCAACCTCTACGAGACGGTGCCGAAGGCGGACAAGGGCAGCGGATTCCTGACCGCGGTTGGCCGGGCGCTTAGTAATGGCCCGGCCGGTCTGGCGGCGCATGCGGGGCTCGGGCTGCTTATCTTCCTGGCCGCGGTCGCGCTGCTGGTTCGCGCTATCATCGCGCGGCACCGCGCCGCGATCGGCTTGTCCGCGGTCGGGCTGCTGGCCATCGTCACGGCTGCGGTCAACGGGGCACGATTCGTCAGCGACGGCGGCCAGCCCCGTGCGTCCCTGCTTATGGCGCTGGCCACTGCGGTCGCGATGCTGTGCTACGCAGGCTGCCTATTCGCCCTCAGCGGCCGGACCGACGCCTAATGGCGTCCTACTAGGACGCGCCATCGAGGGCGGCCGCGAAGTGCCGACCTGTCCCTGACCTGAGAGCCTGCAAGTTGACGCAATCGATCGGTTGCTATAGTATGGCAATCAGTTGGTTGCTATTTCTTGGAGGCTGCCATGGGATCGGTTCAGCATTGCCGGCCCGCCTAGACGGATAGCCAGGTTAGAACCATGCATCCGCACACGACGGAGGCACTCGCCCGCCAGCGCGAACGTGAGACAGGAGCCCGATGCGATCGGTTGCTTGGGCGCCGCGAATCGCAAGAAACGGATCCAGCGACGAAGGCGCCGCGGCAGCTGGCCGCTCGGTTTGAGCGGGACGCGCTGCCCTACCTGGTCCAGATGTATCCCGCAGCGTTGCGGATGACACGCAACTGCACGGATGCCGAAGATCTGGTCCAGGAAACCTTCACCCGGGCGTACGAGTCGTTCGGGCAGTTCGAGCCCGGCACGAACATCAAGGCCTGGCTGTACCGCATCCTTATCAACACCTTCTTCAACTGCCGCCGCAAACGGCGGCGTGAACCCCGGCTAGCGCAGGATGGCGAGATCCACGACTGGCAGCTAGCAGACGTCGGATCTCATGCCTCCTCCGGGCTCGGGTCGGCCGAGACCGAGGTGCTGGACCACATACCGGACTCTAGCGTCAAGCATGCTCTGCACGAACTTCCCGAATCGTTCCGTACCGTGGTGTACCTCGCTGACGTGGAGGGGTACCCGTGCAGGGAGATCGCCAGCATCATGGGAACGCCAGTCGGGACTGTGATGTCACGGCACCATCGCGGCCGTCGGCAGTTGCGGCACCTTCTTCAGGACTGCGCTGCCAATGGGCCCACCGCCAAACCGGCGCGGGGTCGCGACGCCTAGGACGAGCGGCTTAGGTATGCTGCGGCCGCGGACTGCAGTGCTGCGGCGCAGGCGGAGTTAGCCGGATGACCGGCCGCGCCGGCCCGGCACGCAATGAAAGTGCGCCGCCGGGCGGGCAGCGCCGTCAGCGCGACGGCAGCGGGGCAGTCGGCCAGCGCTAGCTCCGGCACCAGCGCCACCCCCTGCCCGGCTGCTACCAGGATCAGCACGGCGGCGAAGTCGTCCGCATAGTGGCGGATCCGGGGCGTGAACCCGGCCGACTGGCACAACCGGACCGCCATCAAGTTGCAGAGCGTGCCGGGGCTGCCGACGATCCACGGCGCCGCGGCGCAGTCTCCCAGCGAGGCCCGGCCCGGTTCCGGCGTCGCCAGGAAGATCGTCTCGGTAAGCAGCGACAGGGTTTCGAGCGCCGGATCAGGCGCGGCCGGAACGTAGTCGTATTCGTGCACCAGCGCAATATCGAGGGCGCCAGTCCTCAGCGCGTCCGGCACTGCGGCCGGGTCAAGCTCGGTCACGTGCAGTTCCAGTCTCGGGTGCTCAGCACCGAGGGCGACAAGGGCCGCCGGCAGCAGCGTCCGCACCGCGGTCGGGAACGCACCGATCCGCAGTTCGCCGGTGAGCTCGGACCGAGCCGCGGCCAGGGCCGCCGACGCCTCCTCGAGCAGCGCTAGCACCGGGCCCGCTCGCTCGGCAAGATCGGCTCCGGCGGCGGTCAGTACTACGCCTCGCCCGCTGCGTTTCATCAGCGGCACGCCGGCTTCCCGCTCCAGCGCGCTCAGCTGCTGGGACACCGCGGATGGCGTGTAGGAAAGCGCGTCCGCGACCGCCACGACCGTGCCCAGGCGGGCCAGCTCTCGCAAGAGCCGCATCTTCCGTACGTCGAGCATTAGCTCAGCTTAATCCTCAGTAAACAAACATGAACTGGACCTGAAAGGCTACCGGCCCGACGATGTAGTTCATGACAAACTTCGCCGGGTTGTTCGTGCCGTTGATTACCCCGTTCGGCCTGGACGGCCGGGTGGACTCCGGGTCGCTGGAGCGGCTTGCCCGTCGTGTACTCGACGACGGAGCGGCCGGCCTCGTCGCGCTCGGAACCACGGCCGAGGCCGCGACGCTGACCGCAGCCGAGCGCCGCCAGGTGCTTGATGTCTGTGCAGCGGTCTGCCGTGACCGGGGCGCACCGCTGATTGCCGGCGCAGGCTCGAACGACACGCGAGGCTCCGCCCAGGCGCTGGCAGCCCTGTCGGCGTGGCCCGAAATCAGCGCGGCGCTGACCGTGGTCCCGTACTACAGCCGCCCCGGTGCGGCCGGGGTTCTCGAGCATTTCCGGGTGCTAGCACAAGCCGCCCCCGTTCCCCTGATCATTTACAACATCCCGTACCGTACCGGCCAGGTGGTCAGCTGGGACACCATGCGGCAGCTCGCCCAGCTGCCGGGAGTGGCCGGCGTCAAGCACGCGGCTGGCGGTGTGGATCAGGACACCGTGATGATGATGGCGAGCCGTCCGGACGGGTTCGCCGTGCTCGCCGGCGACGACCTGTACGCCCCGGCCATGCTTGCCCTCGGCGCCAGCGGCGCGATCATGGCCTCGGCGCAGGTGTGCACGAGCCGGTTCGCCGCGCTGGTCCGCGCCTGGCGCGCCGATCGGGCCGGCGAAGCCCGGCAGCTTGGCCACCGGCTGACCCGGCTGTCGTCGGCGCTGTTCGCC